>Ga0070698_100009318_pt1 | contig 10530 bp, 10 predicted proteins | sample KBSK1502metaG_FD_65477 | JGI IMG/M metagenome (GOLD analysis project Ga0070698, IMG submission 65477) | Corn, switchgrass and miscanthus rhizosphere microbial communities from Kellogg Biological Station, Michigan, USA - KBS K1-50-2 metaG | ecosystem: Host-associated > Plants > Roots >... | reverse complement strand
TAGGCGTGCAGGACGGTGCCGGTGACGATACCGACGAGGTACGCCAGGCCGAACGCCAGTAAGACGTTGGCCAGGCTCTTGCCGATTTCCCGGTAGAGCTTCCCGGCGAGAAGCAGCTTGACGAAATCGATCGCGATCCGATGCGGGGGCGGCATCGTGATCTTGTCGATCGCGCCCGCGAGGCACAGCGCTTCCAGCAGCAACAGGAGGCCGGCGATCACGCTGATCTGATAGAGCCGTACGCGTCTCATGTCGCTGCGCTCGCTCGGCCCATGGTCTTCATCGACTCCTCGCGCAGCGTCTTCCACAAGCGGCTCGTCATCGCGCCAAAGTTTTCCCGCTCGACGATCCGGCTGTCGCGGTCGCGCGGCCAGTTCGTCTCGACCATGTCGATCACGGTGCCGGGCCGCGCCGACATCACCGCGATCCGGTCGGCGAGCATGGCGGCCTCGTCGAGCGCGTGGGTGATCAGGAAGACGGTGGCGCCGATCTCCCGCCACAGCCGCAACACCTCGTCCCCCATGAGCAGGCGCGTCTGCTGATCGAGCGCACCGAACGGCTCGTCCAGGAGGAGAAGACGCGGTTTCGCCACCAGCGTGCGGGCGATGCAGACGCGCTGGCGCATGCCGCCCGAAAGCTGCGCGGGATAGCTGCGCGCGAACTCGCCGAGCCCCATCATTGCGATGGCATCGTGGACGCGGCGGGCTTTTTCTTCGGGCCCCAGCGCGGCTTTGCGCAGGCCGAACTCGACATTCTCGCGCACGGAGAGCCAGGGGAAGCAGGCATCCTCCTGGAACACAACGCCGATGCCGTCGGGGATTTCGTTCTCGATCACCCGCCCTTCGAATTCGATCTGGCCTTCGGTGGCGGGAAGCAGTCCGGCGATCAATTCGAGCAGCGTCGACTTGCCGCAGCCGGACGGCCCGACGACTGCGAAGAACTCGCCCTGCCGGATGCTGAAATCGATCGGCCCGACGGCATGCACCGCGTGCCCGCCTGCGCCGGCGGGAAAGGTCTTGGTTACCCCCCGAAGCGCGACGTGTGCGGAAGACATGCGAGCGTCACGGGCGCTGAATCACTTGGGCGTCTTGATGTCGTCCGGAAGGAATTGGGTGTCGATCATCTTCGACAGATCGATCTCGCCGGTGATCGCTCCGACGCTCTTCTGCACTTCGATGATCCGCTTCATGCCCGCCAGGTGGATTTGTCCGGTGCCCCAATACGGAATGCCTTGCGTGAAGCTCGTCGTCAGGTTGCGCACCGCGCTTCGCGCCACCTCCGGAGTGATGTTGAAAGGCTTGGCCACGATGTCGCCGGCTTCGTCGGGGTTGGCGATCATGAATTCGACCGCGCGGCGGCGGGCCCGGATGACGGCACGGATGAAATCGCCGCGCGTCCTGGCCGCTTCAGCCGTGGTCATCCCGACGACGTTGTCGAGCGGCGGCAACGCTTCGGCCCCCGTCACCAGGACGCGATACTTGTCCTTGACCTTGGACCACAGCGGCTCCGTGACGGCCGCGACGTCGATCTGATCGAGCTCAAGCGCAGCGAGCATCGGACCGAAGCCTCCAGTCTTCACCAGCTCGGCGTCTTCGGGCTTGTAGCCGGCCTTCTCCAGGAGCAGAACCGCCAGCGCCTGGCTGGTCGAGCGCGGATTGGTGTAGCCGATCTTCTTGCCCTTGAGATCCTTCAGCGTCTTGATCGGCGAATCCTTTTTCACCATCCACGCGAATTCGGCGATCGTGAGCACGTTGTCGCTGACGATCTTGATGTCCGCGCCCTGCTGGATCGCCACGGCGATCGCGCCGGGATTGGCTTCGCCGTAGGCGACGCCGGCCATCGCGTTCCGCACCGAAGTCCCGCCGCCCTCGGAGGCGATGATGCCGGTCACGTTCGCGCCCTCCTGCTGGAAATAGCCTTTCGCGAGAGCGACGGCGAAGGGCATGCCGTTGGCCGAGCTGCCGTAATTTCCGACTGCGATGTTTTCGGCCGATGCGACGGACGCAAAAGCGACAAGCGACGTGGCGATGAACAGCGAGACAAGACGATGCATGATGCGCTCCTCCTATTGAGCCGTCTCAAAGTGAGCGGCAACGGCTCCATGATCGTCGTCCCCGCGAAAGCGGGACCCAGTGTCTTTGCTCGTACGACACTGGATTCCCGCTTGCGCGGGAATGACGAGGGTACGTTGCGCGTCCGCTCTTTGCGACGATCCCTGCTTATGCATTTCGCCTGAGCGTCACGTTGACGTTCTTGATCTGCGTGCACGTGAGGAGCTCGTCGATCGATTCCTCGCGCCCGATGCCCGACTGCTTGTAGCCGCCGAAAGGCACGCCGACCCAGTGCTGGCTCGCGCCGTTGATCCACACGTAGCCGGCCTCGACCCGCGAGGCGAGCCGGTGCGCGCGGTCGAGGTCGTGCGTCCAGATCGAGCAGGTCAGCCCGACGTCGAGCGCATTCACGCGGGCGAGAAGGTCGTTCTCGTCGGTCCAGCGGAGCACGCTCACCACCGGCCCGAAGATTTCCTCGCGCGCGATGCGCATATCGTCGGTAACATCGGCGAATACCGTCGGCTCGACGAAGAAGCCGCGCGCGAGCTTCGGATCGGCCGGCCGCTTGCCGCCATAGGCGAGCCGCGCGCCACCCTCGATGCCGAGCTTGATGTAGCTCATGGTCTTGTCGAACTGCGCCTGGCTGGAAAGACACGCCATCTCGGTATCGCGTTCGGTGGGAAGCCCCACCTTGATCTCTCGCACACGCTTGACGATCTCCGGCAGCGTCGCGTCGTGGATATCGCTGTGCAGATAGACGCGACTCGTCGAATTGCATGACTGCCCCGTGACATAGCGGAAATTCATCCCGCGCACCACGCCGTCGGCGACTTCGGCCGGCGCCGCATCCGCGCAGGCGATCAACGCATTCTTGCCGCCGAGCTCCAGCGTCAGCGCCTTCAACGTGGCACTCGCGCCGTTCATCACCGCGCGGCCGGCGTTGACGCTGCCGATGAAGCCGATCTTCGCCACGCGCGGGTGCGCGACCAGCGCTGCGCCCGTGTCGCGCCCGCCGGTCACGACGCTGAACACCCCCGCGGGGAAGATGCCGTCCCAAAGCTCCGCGATGCGGAGCGCCGACAGCGGCGTCTGGTCGGCGGGCTTGATGATGAGCGCGTTGCCTGCGGCGAGCGGCGCGCCGCATTTGCCGGCGACGAAGAGCAGCGGATGGTTGAAGGCGCCGATGCGCGCGACTACGCCCAACGGCTCGCGCAGCGTGTAATTCAGCGTTCCCTCGCCGATCGGGATCGTGCTGCCCTTCATCTCCGTGACAAGGCCCGCGAAATAATCCATGTAGTCGGCGCTGATCTCGACGTCGTAGAGCATCGCGGTGAGCGGATTGCCGCCGTCGAGCGCGTCGAGATAAGCGAGCTCTTCGGCGTGCTGGCGCAGGATCGCTGCGGCCTTGCGGATCGCTTTCGCGCGCTGTTGCGCTGGGGTGTCGCGCCAGAGTTGGAACGCGCCTCTCGCCGCGGTAACCGCGCGATCGACATCTTCGACCGTCGCGTCGACCGCAGTGCCGAGCGCTTCGCCCGTCGCGGGGCAGGTGATGTGGATCTCACGGCCGCCAAACGACGCATGCCACGCGCCGCCGTAGTAGAGCCCGCGATGCTGCGGCAGGCGTCGATCGAGCGCTCTTTCGGCCGTCTGGAGCATCCGGGTATTCGATCAGCGCTGCGCCGGAACGTGGCGCAGCAGCGATGAGGAAACCGCGCGTGAATATTCCGGCGCCACGTGCACGTCGACCACGACTGTCGCGCCCGCGCGTACGTCGGCCACCGCCTTCTCGATCGTAGCGGCAAGCGCGTCGACGCTGCGCACGGGACCGTACCCTGTCGCGCCCTGACCGCGCGCAAGCATCGCAAGATCGAATGCCGGATCGCTCATGCGCATGCCGATCCAGCGGTTTTCCACGGGGCGGCCGCGCAGCCGCGCCATGCGCTCCTGATGCAGCTCGTCGTTGAAGAACGATTCGTTGTTGGCGACGATGATGAGCAACGGAACGCGGTAGTGAACGCCGGTCCAGAGCGCAGTGAGGCCCATCAGATAGTCGCCGTCGCCGAGGACCCCGACGGGGAGCCTGTCGCTGCCGCGCAGCGCCAGCGCCGCGCCCACCGCCATGCCCGGCCCCGAGCCGATGCCGCCGCCGCCGTCGAAGCCGATGTAATCCTGCGGATGCGCGAAACGGCAGAACTCGCCCGGCCAGCCGAGTGGCAAGCGGATGTACGAAGGGTGGTGCGGCCCAAGCGTCTTCGTTGTCACGCGCGCCATGTCGTCGAGCGGCATGCGGTCTTTGGCCGCAGTCCGCTGCTCGTTGTTCGCGCCCGCAGTTTCCGCCTCTTTCACGAACCACGATTTGCCCGGCTTCTCGGAGCGGGGCCTAAGCTCCGCGAGCAGCGCCGCCACGAGCGCATCCGGCGCCGCGAGGATCGAGACATCGGTGGGCGGCAGCGCCTGATAGTCCGCGTTCCAGCCGTGATGGACATACTGATCCATCGAGCACTGGACGATCTTGCCGCGCGGCAGCTCGCCGCCGCAGGCCTGGAGCAGCGTGCCGCCCAGGTCGATCCAGTCGAGGCCCACGATCACATCGGCGTCGCGGATGACCCTCGTTGCAGCGCCACTGACATACAGGCTCGGCGGGAAGGGATGCAACGGATGCTGCGTCGGAAAGCTCGCACCGGTCTTGATGTCGGTGAGCACGACCGCACCGATTCGCTCGGCCAGGGCGACGCGGCGCTCGAAATCCGCGGGATCGTTGGACACGCGCCCGATCAACAGCAGCGGCCGTTGCGAAGTCTCGAGCAGGCGCGCGACCTCGCGCACCGTTTCCTGCGGCGCGATGCCCGGAGTCGGCGCGGGGTAGCGGTCGACCACGGGCAAGGGCACCGGCGCAGGCAGGCCTTCCTCCTGGAGCGCGGCGTCGAAGGAGACATAGACGGGTCCCTGCGGCGGTGTGGTCGCGATGCGATAGGCGCGCAACGTCGCTTCGAGCGCGGCGCTCACCGATCCGGGCTGGTCGTCCCACTTGGTGTAACCGCGCACCAGCGCGCCAAGATCGCGCGAGGTGTGGATCCAGTCGACCCAGGGACGCCGCTTCACCGCATCGATCGGGCCGACGCCGCCCAGGAGCAGGATCGGAATGCGATCGCACCACGCATTGAAGATCGCCATGGTCGCGTGCATGAGCCCGACATTGGCGTGAAGCGCGACCGCGAGCGGCCGCCCGGTGACGCGGGCATAGCCGTGCGCGAGCGCAACCGCGCTCTCCTCGTGCACGCAAAGCAAAAGCTCGGGCCGCGTGTTGCCGAGATGGTTGACGAGGCTATCGTGCAGGCCGCGGAAGCTGGCACCGGGAGTGAGCGCGATGTACGGAATCTCGAGCGCGCGCAAAAGCTCCGCGATCGCATCGCTGCCCCAGGCGGCGGTCGTCTGCGCTTCCGGCTTGCCGCGCGCCTTGTCGTTCATGCGCGCACTGCTCCTTGCCCGCGCGGCCTCATGCGCCACTCCTCCTTGACGTCTACCGGCATGGGACTGTAGCGCATGCAAGCGAGGCGAGCAACGCGGCAACGTGGCGTGCAACGAGTAGCCCGGGCTGAGCGAAGCGATGCCCGGGTTCCTCCTTCGCAGCTATTGCGGCGCGGAGCGGGTCGTTACCAATAGTAGATATGCGGCTTTTTCGCGAGCGGGCAAAAAAGCGGAGACGAGTAGCCCGGGATGAGCAATGCGAAACCCGGGTTTCGCGTCGCGCGCACTCTTCCGTCGTTATTGTTTCTCCACGACCACTCGACCCGTGGAGTTGAGAAATACGTGGTAGCGGTTGCCGTCCTTGCATGTCGCGATGTGGTCGTTGTCACCCTGCGTCTTCACGCTGACCACCTCGCCGCAGGGAAGGCCCTGCAACGCGATCACGGCCATCAGATCCTTCCGAGTCGTTGCGTCATCCGCAGCGAACGAAGGCGCGGCGAAGAATGCCGTCATCGAAATCGTCAGTGCCCAACCCGACACGCGTGTGCTCATGGTTTCTCCCGCATCGAACTAGATCGTTGCGAACTTGGCCGGATCCGAAAGAATGCCCCAGATCGCTTCGCGCGAGGCCACGATCGCAGCGGCCAACGATGGGTCGCTGTCCTGCAGGAGCGAGAGCACCTTGAGGACCAGGAGATCGTACGCCCGGCGAAGCTCGGCCAGGGTGGTCTTGACCTTGCCCGCATAAAAAGCGCGGAACTGATCCAGCAGGTCATCGACTTGATTCTTGAGCGCGATCTTGGTCATCACGCCAATAGCATCGGTGTCCTTGAGCCGCGTCTCCAGAGACGTCAGATCCAGCGGTGGCGCAGATTTCTGCGTCCCGGCGGCTTGCGCGACGATGTCCTTCCTAGGCGGCTGTGCAGCGGACGCAGGAGGCGCAGCCTTGGCGGCCGGCGCGCCGGCCTTCGCAGTGCTCTTGCCTGCGGGCGCTGGTGCGGGCGAAGTGGCCGAACGCTCCGCCGGCGCAACCGCAGCGATCGGGCCTTGTGTTGCGACGACCGGTGCCGGCGGCCTCGGCGGAGTGACCGGAACCACCGGCGCCATAGTTGCAGGTCCGGCTTGTGCCGCGCCGGTTTGCGGCGATTCGCCGGGCGGCGCGGGTTTTACGCCACCGCAGCCCGCCATCAGCAGTACGAAGAGTCCGCTGATGCGCGCTGCTCGCATGAACGATTGTCCAGCAGGACTTGCGCCATAACCGTCATTCATACGTCATTCGAGTCCTTACCCGTAGAGTCCGTTCCTGACCCGACGCTTCGGTCGGCCGCGGCGCGGATGTCCACGCGCTGCCGTCGAAGCCACCGCATAAGTTGCTGCGGGCTCGTCGACCGCAAGCGTGAACGGGCTGCGCACGGTCACGCCGGCATAAACGCCGCCGTCCTGGAGATCTTCGGACAGCAAGAGCGCGCACCCTTGCGCGGCCGCCGCGGCGACGATCAAGCTATCCCACCAGCTCAGTCGGTGCCGTTGCTCGATCTCACGCCCGCGCTGCATGACCGCTCGATCGATCGCTTGCGGGCGCCACATGAAAAGCGCGCTTACGTCATCCCAGGCCTCGGCAGAGGGAACGCCCGGGTCCAGCTTGCGCGTCAGAGTGACGTAATACTCCGAGAGCACCTGCATGCTCGTGCGACCCACTTGCTCGCGCCACAAGATCTCAAGCCACGCGGCGGCGCGTGCCTGCTTGGCCGCATTGCCGGCGTCGCGCAAGTAGACCAGGACGTTGGTGTCAACGAAGACGGGTGCGGTCATGCAGTTCGTCTCGCCCGGGATAGCGCTTGCCCGCCCGGTTCAGCTTGACCGGCGCCTTGGCCAGGAACCGGCGCATCGCCTGGTCGTATTCGTGCAACTCGCCCATGCGCTGCTGCAGCATCTCGCCGACCATGCGCGAAACGGACGTGTTGTGCTTCGCGGCATAGACGCGCGCCCAGGCCGCAGTCTTCTCGTCGAGGGTGATGGTGACGTTTTTCATATCCGGCAAATGAGGGCCACAACAAAAGACACGAATATAGTGTACCACGGATTACGTGCAATTACCCCCGGTAGGCCGGGATGAGCTCACGCAATCGGTCCGGATAATCGGTGATGATCCCGTCGCGGTGCGCGCGTCCTGGCTACCCACGTGCCCGCGGCAGCGGTGGAAGCTTTATCTTGGCAAGTCGCTTGTTATCGGAAGCCTGAAGCGGGTGCGCAACGATGCGGTAGGCAAACGACAGACTGGAGGTGCCGCCGCCCTGTTCGCGCACCTCGAAGCCACCGGGCCCGCGTGCGGTGACGAAGAGGCCGGCAGAATCGCCATGCGGGGTGAGGAAAACGTAGTATCCCTTCGTGTCGACGATCGCCGCGAAATCGGGACTTATCTTGACCCGCGCCTTTCCGCGTACGAGCCTGGCCTCGCCGAAATCTTCGAACCAGGTCTCCGGGCTCTCCATGGAATACACGAGCCGGTGCGAACCGTCCTTGTGGCGCACCGCGCCGCTCTTGATGGAACCGAACGCGACGAAGTTGCCGAGGACGAGGACCGGCCCCCAGAAAAGACCGGCAAAACCCTTGTCTTGGATTTCGGGCCGCCCGTCGCGATTCCTTCCCATGTGGTGCTCCGACGAGCCGTAAACGCCGGCGGCGAAGGGACCGACGTCAGTCAGCTTATTGACGCCGATTCCCTCCCGACCGATGACGCCTGCGATTCCGCGATTCTGCATGGTGACGCCGTAGCAGCCCGCCGTCGCATCCTGCAACGGCGCACCCTGAGGCTTGTTTTTGAGGTTGTCGCCGAATACCGCGTGGTTGTTGTGCGAGGAACCGGAGACTCCCCGCCCGTCGTGTCCCTCGCCGGTGACGCCGTCGCCGCTGCGGTTCGAGTGTCCTCTGACGCCTGGCCCCTCCCCCGCCACCCCCAACACACCTTCGCCCTTGCCAGCCGGGTCGGCGGAGAGACCGCTGACACCTCGCCCCGTGGTCGACATGCCGAACACGCCCTCGTGCGAGTTACTGAAGCCAATGAGACCCGCCGCGTCCTTCATCGGATCCGTGTTGTGCCCGGTGCCGACGACCCCGGCGAGTCCGCCCGCCGGTAATGGCGCGTCGGCCTTTTCTGTCCAGCCTATGACGCCAAAGCGCGATCCCCGGCCGCGGCCGCGCAGGCCGTCGATATTGGGGAGCGGGCCGGATGTGTTGGTGCTCGCGTCTGCGCTGAAGACGAAGTCGTGATTGAAGCCGAATCCTTCCGCGTGGATGTCGGTCCGGCTGTGCGCTTCGTTCGCCTTGTTAAGTTCTACGTCGGGCATGATCGTTGCTCCTTTGTTGGTTATTGCGGCGCCACTTGCGCAGGGTTCAGAAGTTGCGCCGGCCTAGGCGGTATGCGGGCTGATATCGAGTTGCATCACCTTGCGTCCTTCGAACAGGGCCGTACAAGACTCGCACGCTCCAAACGAAACCCGGCCCCGCTCGCTTAAGATTCTACGCCTTGGAGCGTTTGTCCAGTACAGGCTTCGCCATTCGCTAAGCTTTGTACGCAATGACTTCGATCTCGACTTTGGCATCGATCATCAGTGTCGCCTGCGTCGTCGATCGCGCCGGCTTGTTCTCCGGGAAGAATTCGGCGTAGACGCGGTTGAAGGTCCAGAAGTCACGCGCGTCATCCAGCCATACTGTGGACTTGACGACGTCTTTCAGCGCGCATCCGGCGAGCGCGAGCGCCTTCTCGACGTTTTTCAACGCCTGGCGCGTCTGCGCCTCGATGCCGCCCGGCATCATCTCGCCGTTGTCGCCCATCGCGACCTGTCCCGACACGAACACGAACGGCCCGGCCTTGACCGCCGGAGAGAACGGCAGCGGCTGCCCGCCGGCACCGGTGCGTGTGCCTCCCAGGAATTCGACACTCATTGGATCCTCCGATGTGTAGGTCCGAATTCATTCGGACGCGGTATCAAAAACCGACAGATCGTGCGAGTGAATTCGCACCTGCAGGTCCATGCGCGCAGCGCAACGCTATGAAACTAAATTACAGTTTAGCCGATTCCGCGGGACATCGCCAGCAAGGCGTCGCGCCACCCATGCCGATCACGCTTCCCCTATGGCGAAGCTGCTTTTTGCCGTCCCTTGACGCCGTTCCAAAAGAGCGTAGACTCGCCGCCTCGATGTAATTTAATTACACGATCCGCTTTCGACCGCGCGCCGTCCCCACAGTACGCCACCGCCGTTTGCCATTTCGCCAAGGAGGAGAAGTCATGTTTCGCACCGGCATCCGCAGCACGCATTCCCTTCAGACAAACCCGATTTCCCGCGCGGGCCGCGCGCTCGTCGCGCTGGCTGCAGCCACAGCGATAGTCCTTGCGAGCGGCTCCGCGCTCGCCGCGCCTCCAAAGGGCGGCGCCGCCAATCTTGCGATGATCGGCGAGCCGCAGACGCTCGACCCCATGGCGTCGACGGCCGACCTGGTCAGCACGATCATGCAGCATGTCTACGAGCCGCTGTACACCTTCGACGCCAATTGGAACGTGGCGCCGATGCTGGCGGAGAGCATGCCGGCGATTTCGAAAGACGGGCTCGTCTACACGATCCCGCTGCGCAGAGGCGTCAAATTCCACAACGGCAAGGAGATGACTTCGGACGACGTCGTCGCGTCGTTGAAGCGCTGGATGGAAATGGCGCCGCGCGGCAAGGCCGTCGCGAAGGAGGTCAAGAGCCTCGAGGCCAAAGGTCCATACACCGTGGTGATCACGCTCAACCGGCCCTACGCGCCGCTGCCCGCGCACTTCGCGCTTCCGTCCGGATTCGCCGTGATCATGGCGAAGGACTCGATCGCCAACCCTCTCACCCAATTCGTCGGCACCGGGCCGTACATGTTCAAGGAGCGCAAACCCGATCAGTACGTGCAGATGGTGCGTTTCGACGGATACAGCGCTCGCAAGGAGCCGCCGAGCGGGTATGCCGGCAAGCGCGAGGCGCT
>Ga0070698_100009316_pt1 | contig 10532 bp, 10 predicted proteins | sample KBSK1502metaG_FD_65477 | JGI IMG/M metagenome (GOLD analysis project Ga0070698, IMG submission 65477) | Corn, switchgrass and miscanthus rhizosphere microbial communities from Kellogg Biological Station, Michigan, USA - KBS K1-50-2 metaG | ecosystem: Host-associated > Plants > Roots >... | reverse complement strand
GTCCGCCTTCCTCTACGAGCTGAGGACCCTGGGCAACATGCTCGGCGTCGACGCCGCGCGCCGGCGCGGCGGCATCGATCAGTCGCAGCGCTTCACCCGCGAGGCCGGCGGCACCGCGCCGCGCCCGCCCGAGCCTCTGCTCAGCGCTGCCGGCGAGGTCTTCGAGAATTCACCCATCCCGCTGGCCTCGGTGGACGCGCGCGGGTTCGTGCGGGTGGCCAACCGCGCCTTTCGCGCCTTCGTCGGCCACGCCGATCCGACCGGCATCCTCCTGTCGGAGACCGCCTTCGTGAACGTGTACCCGACCCTGCTCGACGACCTCCAGCTGGTCGCCGGCGACGGCTCGACCGTCAAGCAGCTCATCGAGGTCCCGCACCCGAGCGGCGACTACGTGGTCGAGACCGTCGTGCTGTTGACGCCGGCGCCCGAGACCCGTCTGGTCACCGCCGGTGACATCTATGTGGCTCTCCACCCGCTGGCGCCGCGCGCCCCGCGCGCCCGCTAGAAGGCGAGCAGAAGGCCGAGGTTGATGTCGAACTGCAGGCCGAAGTGGGGCTTGACGCAGCCCTCTCCGGGGCAGGTCCCGAGCTCCTTGATGCCGACCGGCGCCGCCGCCAGCGCGTTGAGCTCGCCGACGAAGCTCATCGATCCGGTCATCGGCTTCGTGTAGCCGAGCCCGCCGCCGATCAGGAACGGCCCCGACGCCGTGGTGTCGGTGTCCATCCCGCTCGGCGCCTCCTCGACCTTGACGGTGTGCCGGATGATGCCGCCGCCGATCGCCCCGGACACCTGGAAGCCGGCGCCCGACTCGTCGAGCGCGTAGCGCATGCGGAGCAAGCCGGCGGGCGCCGCGGTGGCGTGGCCCATCACGTTGGCACCGAGCGCGAAGCCCATGCGGAACGCGGCCGACAGGCTGAGCTGGCGCGAGAAGTAGTATCCGATCTCCGGGAACAGGTGCAGCAGCGCCGGGGCGAAGCAGCACCCGACCTCGCTGTCCGCCACCTCGGTGGTGCCGGTCACGTAGCCGCCGCCGGTGCCGACCGCGAGCGACACGAACACGGTCTTCTTCTTGCCGCCGCCGGTGTCGGTCTCGACGCCGCCCGAGATGTCTCCGCCGCCGCCGCCGCCGCTCGAGGCGAGCGGGTTGTCGTCATTGCCGCCGCCCGCCACAGAGGCGAGGTCGATGATGTTCGGAGAGCCGCTCGAGCCGCGGCTGGCCAGCGACTTCTTGCCCTTGAGCGCGGCCACGTAGTAGTGGACCGCCTCCCCCTTCATCGCGCCGGCGGGGATCTTCGCCTCGAAGCTGCAGCCGTCCCGCTTCGTCATCGGGACCTCGGTGAACTCGACCGTGCCTTGCGCGCGATAGAACAGGCTCACCTTGTCGGCGCCGAGCCCGCTTCCGACCCGCGCGCTGATGGTCTGCGGCTGTCCCGGCTTGCCCGTTTCGACCAGGGTGTGATCGATGCCCTCGATCGCGTCGCAGTCGGCGCCCGCGTCGCCGCCCTCCTCCGGAAGCGTGGGCTCCTCGGTCTTGCCGCCGCCCTTCTTCACCGCTGTGAGGAGCTCCGCCATGCCCTCGGTCTTGTAGGCGACGTCGATCTGGATGCTGGGATCGATGGCGACTGCCTGGGTGAAGGCGCTCTTGGCAGCGTCCTCGTCCTTCAGGCCGGCGTACTCGACGATGCCGAGGTTGAGGTAGACCCGCGCGACCACCTTGTCCTTGCCGAGCTTGGACTTCTTGGCCAGCTGCAGCGCCTCGCCGAGCGTGCTTCGCGCCTGCTCGAACTCGAGCATGTCGAAGCTCTCCATGGCCTTCTTGTTCTTGGCCTGGATCTCCTTCTTGCTCTTGTCTCCCTGGTCCGCCTCGGCGATGGCGGAGGACGAAAGGACCGCCAGGGCGATCGCGGAACAGACGCATGTGCTGGTGAAACGCATTCCGATCTCCCTATCCGGAACGGAAAAGCTGTAACAGAAAAGCGAAGCCGGTTGGCAGAAACAGGTCCGTCACCGACCGACGATCACGAACTCGACCCGCCGGTTCTCGGCGCGGCCCTCGGCCGTGCGGTTGTCCGAGATCGGCCTCGTCTCTCCATAACCTTCCGAAACCATTCGCCGCTTCGCGACGCCCCGGCCGATGAGATACTTCCTGACCGAGGCGGCGCGCGCGCGGCTCAGCTTGAGATTGTAGCGATCCTTACCCTGGCTGTCGGTGTGCCCCTCGATGCGGATGCGGATCGACGGGTGCGTCTCGAGCGCCTTGGCCACCTCGTCGAGCAGCCCATAGGAGACCGACTTGATGGTGGCGCGCCCGGTCTCGAAGAAGATGGTCTCCTTGATCTCGATCTTGGTGTCGGTGACGACGACCCGGCCGCAGCCATCGGGCGGCTGCCCCTTCTGGCCGGGGCACTTGTCCTTGGCCTCGGGGCACTCGGCGACTCCGTCGCCATCATCGTCGCAGTCCGGGCAGCCGTCGTCGTCGCCGTTGCCGTCGGCGTCCTCGGCCTGGTCCGGGCACTGGTCGACCTTGTCCGCCAGCTTGTCGCCGTCGTTGTCGTCGTCCGGGCAGCCGTTCTCGTCCTCGAAGCCGTCCTTGTCCTCGGGACGGTCGGGACAGTCGTCGACCTTGTCGACCAGGCCGTCGGAGTCGTTGTCGGAGTCGGGACAGCCGTCGCTGTCTTCGTAGCCGTCCTTGTCCTCCGGCCGATCGGCGCACTCGTCGCGATCGTCCGCGATGCCGTCGCCGTCCTTGTCGCCCGGCCTGGTCACCGCGACCCGCAGGCACTTGCCGCGCGGCGACTTGCGGACGGCCTCCACTGCGTTCTTCTCGGCGACGTCGAGCTCCTGGACGGCGCGGTAGAAGTCCCCCTCGTCGAGGTCGACGCCAGCGAAGTCGTTGTGCGACTCGGCCATGGCGAGCTCGATGGGCGCGCAGGTCACCGCGCCGCCGGCGCGCGCCGCGTGGATCAACTTCGAGATCGAGGCCGAGCGGGCGCGCAGCTTGCTGCCGGCGCAGCCGCTGGCGACGAGGACCAGCATGCTGGCGCACAGCCACCTCATGGCCCGCTCCCGCGATTGCGCACCTCGATGATCGACACCTCCACCGCCCTGCGCGCCGCCTTCGAGGCCATGCGCCCGAACCGGTTGGCCGCCTCGAAGTCGGAGTGGGCCGCCTCCTCGCGCGCCTTGCGCAGGTACTCGACCGCCAGCGTGTAGTAGTAGGGCGCGTACTGGTCGGCCTGCGCCGAGCGCGCCGCCTCGACGTCGTTGGCCGCCTTGCGGGTCACCTGATTGATGTAGGTGATCGGGCCGCAGCCGAGCGCAGCTGCCAGGACGACCGCGAGTCGCAAGCTCATCTCGTGCGGACCCGGCGCGAGTCGCGCGCCAGCTCGAGCGCGACATACCCGGCAGCGGCGCCGATCCCGAGAGCCAGGCCGACCAGCACGTAGCCGAGCTTGACGTCGAACAGGGCGATGGAACGTCCGCCGTGGAAGTCGCGGTACGAGCCGTAGTGACCGATGCGTCCCCAGCCGACCAGGGTGGCGCTGAGGACCACCGCGGCGGCGCCGAGCACGCCCCAGCGGGCCTGTTTCTCGCGCCCGGTGCGGATGAGCCGCGCGCCGAGGTACCAGCCGCCGACCACGGTGCCGCCGTGCAGGACCAGGAGCGGCACGATCGCCAGCCCGGGCACGTCGCCCGGATCGACCAGGTACATCCAGCTCCACGCCGGGTGCGCGAGGTAGAGATAGAGCGCGATCGGGGTCAGCACCACCGCGATGAAGATCGCCACCAGCGGGAACGCCGGCGCCGCGAAGATGCCGTCCGCCCGCACGCGGTCGCGCGCGCACAGGGCGAAGGCGACGCCAAGGCAGCCGTTGAACAGGAGGTCGATCGGCATGCTCTGCCTGGGCGCCGACTTTACCATTGTAGCTTGCTCGGCGCGGGTGCTGCCCCGGCCTGCTCGCTTCGCTCGCGACTGCCTGCCCCGCGCCGTCGCTCAGGGTCCGGTGTCGTCGCCGGTGCCGACGCGAAGCTCGCTGCCGACCACCACCTTTGGGGTGTCCGCCTCGGGCGATGACGGCGGGCGCGAGACCGGCACCAGGGGCGGTACGACCGGCGGCGCCGGGCGCGGCTCGCGCTGCAGGATCTCGGTCTTGGCAGTGGCGGTCGATTCCTCGAGCAGCGGGTACCTGGAGGTGGTGAGCGGATCGCCATCCGACGGCCGCAGGCCGAGCATGGGCGCCATCGCGGTGAAGGCGGCGTCTTCGAGCGCGGCCACCGGGTCGGTCCGCTCGGCGGTGCTCGGCACCTCGAGCTCGCCGGCGACGAAGCGCGCGTCGATCGGGGTGGAGGTGGAGCGCTCGGCGCGATCCGCCAGCCCCTCGACCGAGCGGATGCGGCTGTCGTCGACCACCCACTCGTCGACCGGCGGCGCCGCCGACATCGAGGTGGACACCGGCTGATAGGCGGGCGGGTGCTCGTCGCCGACCGGCGGCGCCTCGACCTTGGTGACCTCGGCGAATGCCTCGGTGAGCCCGGTGTCGACCTGGCTCGATTCGGTCACCTCGTCGACCAGCACCTCGTTGTCGAAGGCGGCGATCGGCCGCGCCACCTGGACCGCGCGCGGGTGGCCCCAGCCGCTCGGCCCGGTCGGCTCCGGCGCCGCCAGGGGCGGCATGTCGCCGGTCGGCATCTCCTCGAGGAGCGCGGCGAAGCGCTCGCGCCAGGGGGAGATCGAGGCCAGGTAGCTGTACGCTCTTCGCACCTCGCGCCGGGTGCTGCTCGCCGTGTGGGCGCGGCGCACCAGGTCGTAGCCGGCCCGCGCGATGCGGCCGCGCAGCTCGACGTCGCCCAGGAGGCGCATGATCTTCTGCGCCAGGTCGATCGGTTGCCCGGGCTCGAACAGGAGGCCGTGCTGCTCGTCGCGCATCAGCATGGCGACCGGGTTGCGCCGCGGCGCCACCACCGCGCGCTGGCAGGCCATGTACTCGAGGAGCTTGGAGGGAAACAGCGCGAACGGCTTGCCGGTCAGCTCGACGGCGCCGGGCGCCACGCAGATGGTGGCCGAGGCGATGAGCCGCGGGATCTCCTCGTGCGCCACCTCGCCGAGGAGCTCGACCCGCTCGCGCAGGCCGAGGTCGCGCACCGCGCCCTCGAGCGAGGCGAAGAACTCCGGCGTCGACCGCCCGGCCAGCGCCAGGCGGGCGTCCGAGTGGGCCGCGACGTCGAGCATGGCGCGCAGGAGGACGCGCACCCCGCGGCCGGGAGTCAGCGCGCCGGCGCACAGGATGCGCGGCGGCCCCTGCGGCGGCTCGTCCCAGTCGAAGGCATCGACATCGACCCCGATCGGCACGTGGCGGACGCGCTCGGTCGGAACCAGCTGGCTGAAGAACAGGCGCAAGGGCTCGCTGGCGGTGAGGATGAGGTCGGCCCGGCGGGCGCACTCGATCTCGTCGCGCTCGAGGGCGGTGGCGGTCTCGTGGTCGTACACCTGCGGCTCGGCCAGTGGCGAGCGAGCGGCGTCGTAGACCGCCGCGTAGCGCAGCCGGCCCTGCATCTCGAGCACCGGCACTCCGCTCCAGCCGTCGCGGTAATGGACGACGTCGTAATCTGCCCCCTCCAGCTGGCGGCGGAGCGCGCGCCGGAACGCGTCGATCCGCGAGCGGATCGGGCCGTCCGGGACCGGCACCCGGAGGATGCGGGAGCTGGCGAGCTTCTCGACATAGGCCTGATCACCGCGGCGCACAGCCAGCACGTCCACCGTGTGGTTGCGCGACAGGGCGCGGATGACGTGGCCGAGCTGGACTCCGGCGCGGTCAGGGCCCGGGACGGCGCAGAACCCGGCGATCAGGACCCGCGCCACGAAAGCCCTCCTCCGCCCCCGCCGCCGCCGTTGTGCCCGTGGGAATGTGGCATTACGTCTTGAATTACCTGGAGTCTTGAGATACTAACCCGCCACGCAGCACGGCTCAAAGCTCATCGACGTAAACCTCATTAGACCCGCCTGCCGGTGATGACCGGACGGGACCCGCGGAGGCACCCGTGAAACGCCTGATTGCGTACCTACGCGAGAACATGATTCTCGATTTTCAGGGCGACCTGACGCTGGAGATGCTGCGGGACTTCCTCCGCGACGACGACAGCCGCGAGGCCCGCGCGCTCCTCGCCAAGATCGTCGAGGACCGGGGCGTGAGCGACATGATGATCGTCCTCGCCGACTGTCTGCTCGAGCAGGTGCAGCGCGCGGTGACCGACGAAGTCATCCGCGAGCAGCTTCACACCTACGCGGAATCATAGCGTTCGGTTCTTCTATTTTCTGACTGCAAGGACGTCGAGCAGGCCCGCCGAGGTGCGGGCCACGCGCTCGAGCTGAGCCGGCACCAGACGGTCGGGGGTGTCGGTCGGCTTGTGATAGTCGTCGTGCAGGCTGGTCGACATGTGAATCGCCAGCATGCCGCGGCGTCGAAACCACCATTCGTCGGTGCGATCTTCGAAGCCGAAGAGCTCGACCAGGTGGGCGGGGACCGCGATGAGCTCGAGGCCGGCCTCCGACCCGGCCCGGCGCGCGGCGGCCAGTAGCTCCGGGTGTTCCTCGAGCCCGACGATGGCGGCCGCCGCTTCGCGGTTGGCTCCCCACTCGAAGAAGTTGCGGCCGACCATGTCGAAGTTGAGGACCGCGACGGTGCGCTCGAGCGGCCAGGCCGGTCGCGCGACATACATGCCGGAGCCGACCAGGCCGACCTCCTCGGCGCCGAAGGCGGCGAACAGCACCGTGTGGCGATACGAGCGGGTGGCGGCGGTGCGCGCCAGGCCGAGCAGCACGGCGGCGCCGGAGGCGTTGTCGTCGGCACCCGGGAAGACCCGTCCGCTTCCGTCCACCCCGAGGTGGTCGTAGTGGGCAGACACCAGGACGGCGTCGGGGCCCGCCCGCTTGATGCCGATGACGTTGTCGATGCCGCCGTCGACGATCGGCTGGCGGACCACCTCGAGCCCGGCTTCCTCGAAGGCGCGCGCCATGTAGTCGGCGGCGGCCACCCCGCCAGGCTGGTAGGAGCCGCGGCCGGCGCGCGCCGGGTTGCACAGCCAGGCGACGTCGGCGACCAGCGCCGAGGCGGCGAGCGGATCCTCCGGCGGAGCCGGCGGGTCCTCGACCGGCCGCCGCGGGGAGGTCGCACTGCCGGAACAGGCAGCGACGAGCGAGATCGCCAGGATCGGGCGCAGAAACAAATCGTAGCACCGAGCGTGCTACGTTCCTCCCGGGAGGCATTCGATGACGAGCTCACCGAAGGTGCAGACTCCGCTCTTGATCTCGCTCGGGCTGGTGGCGGCAGGGGTCATCATCGCAGCCATCGGCGGCATCACGGCGGGATCGATCCTCGGCGGCGTGGTGGCGGCGCTCGGCGCGGTCCCGGCCTGCTGGGCGGCATGGGCCGGAATGCAGAAGGAGACCCAGGGGAGCCTGGGCATGGCCCTCCTCCTGGTGTTCGTCTCCCTCGGGGTCGGCGGGCTTCTGCTTCTCCTGCGGGTGGTCGATTGGCTGCGCTGAAGCTCACGCTGGCGGCTGCGCTGGTGCTGGTACCGCTGACCGCGGCCGCCGATTCGTCGGCGCCGCCGCCGCGCGATTCGAAGCAGCACTTCCAGGCCCGCTCGATGGGCACGGTGGTCGACCTGACCCTGTGGACCGACGACGCGACCGGGGCCTCCGCCACCGCGCAGGCGGTGTTCGACGAGTTCAAGCGGCTCGACCAGCTGATGAGCAACTGGGTCGATACCAGCGACGTATCGAAGATCAACGCGGCGGCCGGCGTGAGCGCGGTCGAGGTCAGCGAGGAGACCCTCAAGCTGGTCCAGTTCGCCCAGAACGTGTCGAAGAAGAGCGGCGGCGCCTTCGACATCACGGTGGGCGCCTACCGCGGCCTGTGGAAGTTCGACGAGGACATCGACGGCACCATCCCGAACCCGAAGGAGGTCGCGGCGCGCAGGAAGCTGACCGGCTGGCGCGACGTGGTGGTGGACGGCAAGAAGAAGACCATCAAGCTGCGCCGCAAGGGCATGGCGATCACGCTCGGCGGTATCGCCAAGGGCTACGCAGTCGACCGCGCTGTCGCGCTCTTGCGCGGGCGCGGCTACCAGAACTTCATCATGCAGGCGGGCGGCGACCTCTACGTGTCCGGCACCAAGGGCGGGCAGAAATGGCGGGTCGGCATCCGCGACCCGCGCGGCGGGCGCGACGCCACCTTCGCCATCACCGAGCTCCAGGACCGTACCTTCTCCACCTCCGGCGACTACGAGCGCGGCTTCGTCAAGGACGGCGTGCGGTACCACCACATCCTCGACCCCAAGACCGGACAGCCGGCGCGCCTGTGCCGGTCGGTGACGGTGTCGGCCAAGGACGCCATCACCGCCGACGCCTGGTCCAAGCCCCTCTTCATCCTGGGGCCCGAGCGCGGGCTCAAGCTCCTCAAGTCGATGCCCGACCTGCAGGCGGTCTTCGTCGACGCCAAGAACCAGATCCACACCACGCCCGGCATGAAGGTGGTGGAAGGTGACGTCAAGAAGGAGCTCGCCGCCGGCCTGGACGGTCGCCTGCTGATCCTCAAGCGCCCGACCGACGCCCCGTAGACCTACGCGGCGTCGCCGGGGCGGAACGAGGTCGAGATGTCGTTGGTCGCGCGCGGCAGGTTGGCGAGGAAGCTGTCGAAGCTGTCGGCCAGCGGGTAGAGCTTCCAGCCCTCGTAGTCGAAGAGCAGCACGCGGTGCTGATCGCCGGCGACCTGGTGGACCAGGAACACCTTGGGCTCGTCCACCTCCGGGTGCGACAGGCTGGCGAGCGGGACGAAGCCCTGGTAGTCGTCGTTCCACGGCACGTCGTCCATGTCGTAGATACCGGCGTTCTGGCCGAGCTCGGCGACGTCCGGCAGGAGATCGTCGAGGAAGTCCATCTCGTAGGGGCCGCGGATGTAGCCGTTGAGCTCGATGCGCGGGTAGCGCTGGTACTCGCCGTCGAGCAGGAAGCGCCGGTAGCGCTCGGGCAGGCTGACGTTGTAGGCCGACTCGATGCGCTCGATGAGCGCGTCCGGATCGGAGCTGGCAGCCGGTTCGCCAGAGCCCTCCTCGTCGTCGTCGTCTCCCGGGTGGGCGGAGGCGCCGTTGCTCGAGCCGTCGTGGCTCTCCTCCTCGCGCTGCTCGCCGCTATCCGGCGGGCTCTCGACCACCGGGCCGGCGACCACCGCGGCGACCGCCTTGACCGGCGCCATCATCACCGCGGCCGCCGTCTTGGCCGCGCTCTTGACCGCGGCCGCCGCGCGGCGGGCCGGGCTCTTCTTCTTCGGCTTGGCGACCGGAGCGGCCGGCTTCGCCTTCCTGGGTGGCGCTGCCGGCTTCTTGACCGGCGCCGCCACCTTGACCTTCTTGGCCGCCGTCTTCTTTGCCGGCGCCGCCTTCTTCGCCGGGGCCGCCTTCTTCGCGGCGGCCGCCTTCTTCGCCGGGGCCGCCTTCTTCTTGCTGGCCGCCTTCTTCGCCGGGGCCTTCTTCGCGGGGGCCGCCTTCTTGGCCGTCTTCTTCGAGGTCGAGCGCTTCGCCATGGCGCCGTACCTTACTACAAGATGTAGTTCGAGAGCTCCTCGTCGGCGGCCAGCTCGCCCAGGCGGTCGCGCACGTAGTCGCGCGTGATGAGGACCTTCTGGGGCCCGATGTCGGGTGCCGAGAAGGACAGCTCGTCCAGGAGCCGCTCCATGACCGTGTGCAGCCGGCGGGCCCCAATGTTGTGGCTCCGGCTGTTGACCTGGGCCGCGATGGTGGCGATCTCGCGGATGGCGTCCGGCTGGAACTCGATGTGGATGCCCTCGGTGGCCAGCAGGGCCTCGTACTGGGCGGTCAGGGCGTTCTTCGGCTCGGTCAGGATGCGGACGAAGTCCTCGTCGGTCAGCGCCTCGAGCTCGACCCGGATCGGGAAGCGCCCCTGCATCTCCGGGATGAGGTCGGAGGGCTTCGCGATGTGGAAGGCGCCGGCCGCGATGAAGAGGACGTGGTCGGTCCTGACCGGGCCGTACTTGGTGGTGACCGTCGCGCCCTCCACGATGGGGAGCAGATCCCGCTGGACGCCCTCGCGCGAGACGTCGGGACCGTGCCGCTCGATCCCCGAGCCGGAGGCGATCTTGTCGATCTCGTCGAGGAACACGATGCCGGCGTTCTCGGCGCGCGACACCGACTCGCGGCCCACGTAGTCGAGGTCGATCAGGCGCTCCGCCTCCTGACCGGTCAGGACATCGAGCGCCTGCGGGATCTTCAGCTTGCGTCGCCGGCTCTTCTTGCCGAGGTTGCCGAGCATGTCCTTGATGCCGCCGAGGCCCATCTCCTCGACTCCCTGGCCGCCGAAGATCTGGAGGAACGGGCTCTGGTCCTCGAGCACCTCCACCTCGACCTCGCGCTCGTCGAGCTTTCCCTCGCGGAGCAGACCGCGCAGCTTCTCGCGGGTGCCGTTGTCGTCGCCGCGCCCGTGCGCCGCACCGTCACCGGGCTTCTCGGAATAGTTG
>Ga0070698_100009315_pt1 | contig 10532 bp, 9 predicted proteins | sample KBSK1502metaG_FD_65477 | JGI IMG/M metagenome (GOLD analysis project Ga0070698, IMG submission 65477) | Corn, switchgrass and miscanthus rhizosphere microbial communities from Kellogg Biological Station, Michigan, USA - KBS K1-50-2 metaG | ecosystem: Host-associated > Plants > Roots >... | reverse complement strand
CCCCGCTCGCCGGCTTTCGAAAGATGTTCGGCGGGCCGTCGCGTACCGAGCCGTACGCGAGCGCCGCACCGTCCGGAGACCACACCGGCGACATGGACACGGGATCGAAGGTCACTTTCGTCGCCGTTTCACGCGTGACGCCGAGCACCCACACGGCCAACTGCGTGCCGGCTTCGGCGCGGCTGACCGCGATCTGCCGTTCGTCCGGGGCGAGTGCCACCGCCGTGTAACCGCCAGCCGCGCCGACGTGCCCCAGCGACGTCCCGTCGCGCCCTACCCAGGTGATCTGGCTCGTTGGAACGCCACTGCCTGTCCAGTACGCGAGCACGCCCGTAGCCGAGGCTGAAAAGGCGGCGATACCCGGGCCCATCTTTCTAACCCCTTCCGCCACCGGCACTGGCGGACCCGAAATTTTCAGGTGCTTGACATCGAGCGGATACGCGAGCACCGTGTTCCCGTGCACGTAGAGGATGTAACCGGGCGGCGCGTACGCGAGCGCGGAAATCCCGACGTCGCGCGGGTCGTCGAAAGCCAACAGCAGCGTCCGCTCGGGCGAATCGAGCGATCCCACATAGACGCCGCTGTTGTCGCGGCCGACGACGTTGAACACGAAATGGTGACCGTCGGGCAGGAACTGCGGCCACGCGTGATTGGTTTCGCTGTGCGCCGCATCCAGTTTCGTGACCGCGGTCAGCGATCCACCGCTCGCGGGGATACGTACGAGGGCGCTCTCGCCGCTGTACGAAGGGGAGAAGAGGATCACTCCGTCGTTGTTCCAGCTCCCGCCGCCCAGGCCGATCGTCTCGCAGAGAACCTGCGGTTCGCCGCCGGCGACGTCCACGCGTTTGAGCTTGCCGCCCGCGTAGAACGCAATCGAGCGGCTGTCGGGCGACCAGAACGGAACGCTGGCTCCGTCGGTGCCGCCGATGCGACGCGGGGTAAGCGAGTCCAACGGCCGAATCCAGAGAGACGGTGTGCCCCGGACGAACGCGACAAACGCCAGGACGCGGCCATCCGGAGAGAGCGCAAGCGGGTTCGACCCGACACCGGGCTGGAGCGAAATCGCCGCGTCGTCGGGAAGGGGAATGTCGACTCGGACGACTCGGTTCGCTGGAGGCGGCGCCGGATGCCGGAAGAATATCCAGGCGGCCAGCGCAATCGTCGTCGCGAACAGCAGCGTGGCGATCGCCCACGCGGTCCGCTCGTTCCGATAGCGCGCGGCACCGCCTGTGCCGGATCCGGCGATCGCCTTCGTGGATCCCGTGTCCCCAGCGCTCGTTGACGACGACTGCAGCGCGAAAGCAAGATCCTGCGCGGACTGAAATCGCTCGTCCGGGTTCTTCTCCAGACAATGACGAACGACGCGATCGAGCGATGCGGGGAGCCGGCTGTTGCTCGCCGACGGATCCGGCGGATCCTCTTTGAGGATGGCGTTCATCGTCTCGACGGCCGAGTCGCGGTGGAAGGGACGGACGCCGGACAGCATTTCGAACAGCACGACGCCGAGGCTGAATATGTCGGAGCGCGCGTCGGCGGTCTGGCCGCGCACCTGTTCCGGCGACATGTAGCCGACGGTGCCGAGCACGGCGCCCGGTTCCGTGGATGCATGAAGCCGCGTCGCCTGACTCGCGCCGCCGGAGTCCTCGCGCAGTTTCACCAGGCCGAAATCGAGCACCTTGAGGCGGCCGTCGCGGGTCAGAAATAGGTTTTCCGGCTTGATATCGCGGTGTGTGATGCCCTTCGCGTGCGCCGCCGCCAGTCCGGCTGCGACCTGCCGCGCAACGTCGATCGCCTTCGACGTTGGCAACGGACCATCCGCGAGCGCCTCGCGCAGCGTCGTTCCTTCGAGCAGCTCAGAGACGACGTAGGGTTGCGCGGAACCCGTCGACGCATCGCTCGTCCCGATGTCGTACACCGCAAGAATGTTGGGATGGTTCAGCGCGGCGGCCGCGTGGGCTTCCTGCTCGAACCGAGCCAGACGATCGGGATTGGCGGACAACGCGGCGTGGACAACTTTGATCGCGACGTCGCGCTTCAACCGCTCGTCGCGCGCGCGATAGACCTCGCCCATGCCGCCCGCGCCGAGGGGAGCGAGGATTTCGTACGGACCGAGACGGGTGCCGGTGACGAGCGTCATGGCGACGCCTGCGATGGTACCGTAACGCCGTGCCGCGAAGCGATGATTAGGGGCCGCGCACCTGCCACGCCGTAGCGTGTCTGTCTCTTCACGGCACGCGGAGGCGGGTCAGAATCGCGTGATCGGCATTCCCGATTTGCACAACGGACAGTCCGCCGCCGTGTAATTCTCCGGCGCGCGATACTCCGCCAGGGCGATGTTCGGTACCTCAAGCTCGACGTTCGGCTCGCAGCGATCATAAATCTCCACCGTCGCCACAACCGTGCCGCCTGCGTCCTGCACCAAAGAGGCGCAGCGCGCGAGCGTCTCGCCCGTGTTTCGCACGTCATCTGCGAGCAGCACGCGTCTGCCCTTCACCTCGGCGCGATAGAAACTCCGCAACGCAAATCCGAGGGCAGGATCGTAATTGAACGGCGCGAAGCTGCACGGCGGATGTGTGAGGCTGCGGCGGCTGTCGAGCAAACCGGCGATTGTATGCGCCAAGAGCGCGCCGCCGGTGACGGGGCCCGCGATGACCTGCGTCTCCTGGACGAGCTCTGAGGGCAGCATCTCGATCAGATCCTGCGCGAATCGCCAGATCGTGGACGGATGACGGAACAGTTGATGCGGGTTCAGGTACACGCGGCCGTGATATCCGTTGCCATAGTCGAAGTGCCCGTCGATCATCAGAACCTCCGACTGCTGGAGGTCCTTCAGCGCCTTCTCACGAAGCTCCGCGTGTTTGTCCAATGTGCCTCCGGGGCGGACACGCTTCGACTCCCTCGGGGGTCCGCCCTACATCTGCAGCGGTACGCTTTCGTTTACGTAGACAACGCGTCCGCCGACGATCGTCGCGGCGACGCCTCCGCGAAGCGTCCAGCCATCGAACGGCGTGTTCCGTGACTTCGATCGCATGCGCGCGGCTGCGATCGTTACGGTCATGTCGGGCGCGAGAATCGTGATGTCGGCCGGCGCCCCGTCCGCAAGCGATCCGCCCGACACTCGAAGAACACGCGCCGGACCGATCGACAGCAGCTCGATCAGTCGAGCCAGCGTCACCACGCCGCGATGCACCAGGCGATCGAAACAGAGCGACACCGCCGTCTCGAGTCCCGTGATCCCGAACGGTGCGCGATCGAACTCGACGCGCTTCTCGTCGTAGTGATGCGGCGCGTGGTCGGTGGCGATGACGTCGATGCTGCCATCGGCCAGGCCGGCGAGCATCGCATCGCGATCCGCCGTCTCGCGCAGCGGCGGGTTCATTTTCACGTTCGTATCGTAAGCGACCGGCGCGCCGAGGCGCTCGTCTGTCAGGACGAAATGGTGCGGCGTCACTTCGCACGTGACACGCGCGCCCCGGCTCTTGCCCCACCGCACGGCGTCGAGCGTCTGCCGCGCGCTCATGTGCGCAATGTGCACGGCGCCGCGGGTCAGCTCCACCAGCGAGATATCGCGCAGCGCCATGATGGACTCGGCCTCGCCAGGAATGCCTCTGAGCCCGAGCGACGATGCGTGAAACCCCTCGTGCGCGACGCCGTCGGCTTTGAGCGTCTGCTCTTCGCAGTGCTCGATGATTGGCATGTCGAACATCCGCGAGTACTCGAGCGCCCGGCGCATCAGCATCGCCGTCGCCACCGGCCGCCCGTCGTCGGTCAGCGCAACACAGCCGGCCTGCTTCAGTTCCGCGATGTCGGCGAGATGCTCGCCGTTCTGCCCGCGCGATACCGCGCCAATCGGGTACACGCGCGCAAGGTTGGCAGCCGCCGCCTTCTTCAGGATGTACTCGGTGACGCCGGCGTTGTCGTTCACCGGGCTCGTGTTCGGCATGCACGCCACGGCCGTGAACCCTCCGGCGACGGCTGCCGCCGTGCCGGTCTCAACCGTTTCCTTGTGCTCCTGCCCGGGCTCGCGCAGGTGGACGTGCATGTCGATCAACCCTGGACAGATGACGAGCCCGCTCGGAATGTCGACGACGGACATGTCGCGATCGGCTGGAAGGTCGCGGCCGACCCGCGCGATGCGATCGCCGTCCACCAGGACATCGAACACGCCGTCGCGCCCGTTGGCCGGGTCGACGACGCGGCCGCCTTTCAGTAAGAGTCTCGACATCCCGTCCACCTTGGCTCGCTGGTAGCGGCCCTGAAAGGGCCGCGCTACGCCGCTGCAGCCTCGACTTCACCGGCGAGCAGATACAGCACCGCCATCCGCACCGCGACCCCGTTCGCCACCTGTTCGAGAATGACCGAATACGGGCCGTCGGCCACATCCGACGCGATCTCGACACCGCGGTTCATCGGGCCGGGATGCATGATGATCGCGTCGGGCTTCGCGCCCGCAACGCGCGCGGCGGTCATTCCGAAGGTATTGAAATACTCCCGCACCGACGGGAAGAATGCGCCCTGCATCCGCTCCTGCTGGATGCGCAGCATCATGATGACGTCGGCGTCGGCCACGGCCTCGTCGACGACCGTCGACGCGTGGACGCCGAACTGCTCGATACCCGGCGGCATCAGCGTCGCCGGGCCGCACACCCAGACGTCGGCGCCGAGCGCAGTCAGCAGCAGCACGTTCGACCGCAGCACGCGGCTGTGCAGCAGATCGCCCACGATGGCGACCTTCAGCCCTTCGATCCGCTTCTTGTGCTCACGAATCGTGAACGCGTCGAGCAGGGCCTGAGTGGGATGCTCGTGCATGCCGTCGCCCGCATTGATGATCCGCGAGCGGCAGATCCTGGACAGCAGATGGCCCGCGCCCGACGAGGCGTGGCGCAGCACGATCATGTCGGGCGCCATCGCTTCGATGTTGAGCGCGGTGTCGACGAGCGTTTCGCCCTTCAGCACGCTCGACGTCGCCACCGCGATGTTGAGCGTATCGGCGCTCAGCCGCTTCTCCGCGATCTCGAACGACGTGCGGGTGCGCGTGCTCGGCTCGTAGAACAGGTTGACGATGGTCTTGCCGCGCAACGTCGGGACCTTCTTGATCGGCCGCTGGCCGATTTCGCGCATCGCCTCCGCCGTGTCGAGCACCAGATGAATCTCGTCGCGCGAGAGATCGGCGATGCTCAGGAGATCCTTTTTCATGCGTCCTGGAGCTCCACTTCGTCGTGGCCGTCGATCTCCTGGAGATGCACCTGGACGCTCTGCGACAGCGCGGTCGGAATGTTCTTGCCGACGAAATCCGCTTTGATCGGCAGTTCGCGGTGGCCGCGGTCGACGAGCACGATGAGCTGAATGGCCTTGGGGCGTCCGAACTCGATCAGCGCATCGAGCGCCGCGCGAATCGTCCGCCCCGTATACAGCACGTCGTCGACCAGCAGGATGCGCTTGTCGTCGATCGAGAACGGAATCTCCGTGCGCCGAACAACCGGCTGCGCGCTGACGGCGTGGCGCATCAGATCGTCGCGGTACAGCGTGATATCGAGCGCCCCCGTCGGCACGTCGCCCTGATGCGTGATCTCGGCAATGGCGCGTGCCAGGCGCTTGGCGAGCGGCACGCCGCGCGTCCGGATGCCTACGAGCGCGAGATCCTCGATGCCCCGATTGCGCTCGAGAATTTCGTGCGCGATGCGCGCCAGCGACCGCGCCATGCGGTCCCCGTCCATCACGACCGGCATGGTGGGACCTGCAATGAGTGAGTTCCGGGATTAGTGAATTGTGGAATTGGCTGACGCGTGCGGGTCGGCATCGACACCTCTTCGCGTCCTCGCAGGGACGCGTTAAAGAGAAGAACGCCGATGATTATAGCATCAGCCCGCGAGCGCGATGGCGCTCTTCAGCCATGCCTTGATTTCCGCATCGACCTGCACCGGACGAACGGTTGTTCACCCGTTGCCATGGCCACGTCTGAATTCGTCAATGGTGAATGGCCTATCTCTCGTACGTCGGGATGAACGCGATCGGCCGTTCCTGCGTGAACGACGCCTGAAATAAATCCGTTCGGGCGTAGCCGTCCATGTCCCTCCCGATTGGGAGGCCGAGATAGTAAAGAATCGTCGGCACGATGTCGACGACCGACGCGCGCTGCAGTTGACGCCCGCGCGCGACCGTTGCGCCGTACGCGAGCAGAAAGCCGTCCGGCGCGGCTTCGTGCGTGCCGCTGATCTCCGGATCGCCAATCACGCGCTCGACCAGCCGCTTACCCAGCGAGAGCGGCTGCATCCCGTATCCGGACACGACCAGCAGCACGTCGTCGGGGCCCAACGCTCCCATCGCGCGCCCGACGGCCTCGTCAACGACGGTGTACTGCTGTTCGAGCACCGACCCGAACCGGCGCCGCTCGTCGTCGCTCACGTCGCCGAATTCGGACGGCACGGCGTAGCGGAGGAAATAATGGCCGGCAGCGTCGAGGCTTTGATATCGCGTCAGCGTCACCTGACTCGGACGCGCGGCCGACAGCGTGCGCGCGATTCGATCGTAGATGCGGTCGGTTCGTGCCTGTGCGTCTTGGCGCGAATCGATTGCAGCGCCGCCGCCCAGGGACACCGGAACGATTGGCGGCGGATCCGCAGCGGTGGTCTCCATCGCCGCCAGCGCCGGCACCTGCAGCTCGGGCGGATAGATCGTGGAGGTGTTTTCGATGCCCGATGCCGTCATCGCCACGCTCTGAAACGTGTCGCTGACCAGGTATCCGCGAACCACCGGGGCCGGCTGCGTCAACGGCCAGCCGACGACACCGACTGAGAAGCCTTCGGTGCTCAAGATGCTCCACAGCGTCCGCGTCCGGAAGGTGGCGGAGGAATGCGGCTGTTCTACGAGGAACCCGAATCGCATCATCCCGTGGGCGAAGCAGTAATCCGGCAGCAGTTGCAGGGTCGCGCCGCCACCCGATAACTGATACATCCCCGCCGAACGCACGCCGTTTTTCTGCGGCAGCTTGCCGCTGGCAACCGCGGCCCACACTGCTTCCGCCGACGTGGGATGCAGCGTCGCCAGGTAACGCACGGCGCCGGCGTCGAGAATCCGGCCAAAATTCGGCAGCCGACCGTCCGCTGTGGCGCGTGTGATGAAGTCGAGCGACCCGCCATCGATGGCAATCACCGCGACGTGCGCGCTGCCATCGCTGAGCGCGACGTCCACCGGCACGTCGATGGTCCGTGCTTCGAGCGGCGGGCGCGTCCCTTCGCCGCGCAACCCGAACGGTGCGAGCACAGACCCGGCGCCGATCATTGCGAGCAGACACGCCCACGTGTAGCGACCGGCCGGCGCCGACTTGCGCAGCGACGCGACGCCGATGAAGAGCACGCATGCGGCGGTGAGCACGACGGCGCTGCTTCGCAGTGCGTTGACGGTTGCGGAATCCAACACCTTTTCGAAGGTCGCGAGATTCCTCCACATCAGCGCTGCGCCGGCGCCCGACGCCGCCGCGCACAGCCATCCGAGGACGTCGACGCTGACCCACGCCGGTGCGAACACGTCGCGTGCGAGGATCTGGCGGACGACGAGCAGCACGTAGAACACGACGGTCAGATGAACAACGTAGTACAGGCCGACGGTCGACGCGAGCGGCACGATGTGGTCGGCGTGACGCGACAAGCCGGGGTTCAGATGAAGGATGAGCCCGAGTATGTACGCAGTCGCGAGCGACGCGGCCGCCACCGAATTGGAGAGCATTCGGAGGTAACGCACAGGCCCAAGTATACTGGCCGCAATGCCGGTCGACGTTGCCGCGGAGGTGATCGACAACCGTTCACTGTCGAGCGATTACAACGTGCTGACGCTGGCGGCACCGGCGATCGCGGCGACCGCCGCTCCCGGTCAGTTCATCATGCTCAAAGCCGCGGCCGGCGTCGATCCGCTGCTGCGGCGCCCGTTCTCGGTGTTCGAAATCGTCCGCGACGCGCGCGGCGCCGCAGTCGGCATCACGGTGCTCAGCAAGCGAATCGGCCCGTCAACCTCCTTGATCTACGAGGCGCGGCCCGGACAGCACATGATGTGTCTCGGTCCGCTCGGACGACCGTTTTCGATCGTCGAACCGCCTACCGAGGCCTGGATGATCGCCGGCGGTGTCGGCCTCGCACCGTTCGCCACGCTCGCCGAGGCGTTGCGCGCCCGCGGCGTCGCCACGACCCTCTATTACGGCGCACGTCGCGGCAGCGAGCTGTTCTACCTCGATTTTTTTCGCAAGCTCGACGTCGACCTCGTTCTCACGACCGAGGACGGCAGCCTCGGTGAACGCGGCCGCGTCGTCGCACCGCTGGACCGCGCATTGACCGCGCGGTCGTCGGCATCGCCGGTGATGTTATATGCGTGCGGTCCCGAAGCCATGCTCGCCGCCACCGCCCGGGCGGCGATGAACTACGGGCGTCCGTGCCAGATTTCGGTGGAGCGGATCATGGGATGCGGCCTGGGCGGCTGCTACAGCTGCGTCGTACCGATGCGCGCCGAGGACGGCGGATTTCATCATGTCCGTTCGTGCATCGCCGGCCCCGTGCTGGCCGGGGATCAAATCCTGTGGAACGCGCGGTGAATCATAGATCGTCTTTTATGGACCTCTCTGTAAACATCGGTTCGCTCGTTCTGAAGAATCCGATCATCGCCGCCAGCGGCTGTTTCGGATACGGCGTCGAATACGCGGACGTCGTCGATTTGTCGACGCTCGGCGCGGTCGCCGTGAAGGGGCTGTTCCTCGAGGAACGGGAAGGGCATCCGGCGCCGCGCATCGTCGAAACACCGGCGGGAATGCTGAATGCGATCGGCCTGCAGGGCATCGGCGTACACCGGTTCGTCGACGAAAAGCTTCCCGAGCTGCGTGCGCGACGCGCCACGGTCATCGTCAACGTCTGCGGCACGACGATCGACGAGTACGTCCAGGTCTCGCGCATCCTGTCCGATGCGGAGGGCGTGGCCGCAATCGAGCTCAACATCTCGTGTCCCAACATCAAGGAGGGCGGCATCCAATTCGGATGCAGCCTGAATGGCACGTTCGATGTCGTTGCAGCCGTTCGCAAGGCGACGCATTTGCCGATCATCCCGAAGCTGACGCCGAACGTCACCGATGTGGCGTCGTTTGCGCGATCGGCAGAGGATGCGGGTGCGGATGGGGTATCACTCGTCAATACGTTCCTGGCCATGGTGATCGACGTCGAAACCAGGCGCCCGAAGATCTCGAACGTCGTCGGCGGCCTGAGTGGCCCGGCGATACGGCCGATCGCAGTCCGCATGGTCTACGAGTGCCGTCAGGCGGTGAACATCCCGATTATCGGAATGGGCGGGATCGCCGATGCGCGCGACGCCCTCGAGTTCATGATTGCCGGTGCGAACGCCGTTCAGGTAGGGACGGCGAATTTCGTCGATCCCTTCATCTGGTCGAAATTGCTCGACGGCATGCGCGATTACATGCAGCGGCATCAGATCGCGAAGATCTCCGACCTAACGGGGACCGTCGACACTCGCGCTGGAGATAAGGAATGGATCAGCTCCTAGTAGCTTTGGACGTCGAGACATCCGCCGAGGCACGCGCGCTCGCGGCGCGGCTGCGCGGATCGGTCGGCGGTTTCAAAATCGGAAGCCGCCTTTTCACCAGCGAAGGCCCGGCGATTGTCGAAGAGCTGACGTCGCGGGGCGATCGCGTGTTTTTGGATCTGAAATTCCACGATATCCCGAACACCGTTGCCGGCGCCGTGGCCGCGGCAACGCGGCTCGGCGCCTGGATGGTCAACGTACACGCGTCCGGCGGCAGCGCCATGATGCGCGCGGCACGCGATGCGGCACACGAGGAGGCCGCCCGTCGCTCGCGGCCGGCTCCGTTGCTGATCGCCGTCACCATGCTCACGAGTCTGCGCCCGCAGGCGCTGACCGAGATCGGCCTCGCCGATTCGATGGGCACGCAGGTAGAGCGGCTTGCCGCGCTCGCTGAATCGAGCGGCCTCGACGGCGTCGTTGCATCGGCGCACGAGATCGGCGCGATTCGGCACCGTTGCGGGAACGCTTTCACGATTGTGACGCCAGGGATTCGCGGCGCCGGCGATCCGATGGGCGACCAGAGCCGGACGATGACCGCCGCCGAGGCGTTGAGGGCCGGGGCGACCTACCTGGTAGTCGGACGGCCGATCATCGCGTCGGCCGATCCGCGCGCCGCCGCTGAACGCATCGGCGCGGAGTGTCGCGCCATGCACGTGTCGTGATCGCAGTCACGCTCTACTCGCGACCTGGCTGCCATCTCTGCGATGAGATGAAGGCGGTCGTGGCCCGGACGGTGCGAACCATTCCGACACCCGTGACGGTCGAAGAAATCGACATCACCACCAGCCCCGATCTCGAGTTGCGCTATGGGTTGGAGATCCCAGTGCTGTTGATCGACGGAAAAAAGGTTGCGAAGTATCGCGTGACCGAGGGGGAATTGGGGCGGATTCTGCAAGCGAAGGCAGGAGGGGCGGGATAGGCCTGCCCTTCCCGCCTGTCCTGCCCTTCCTGCCCCT
>Ga0070698_100009314_pt1 | contig 10533 bp, 16 predicted proteins | sample KBSK1502metaG_FD_65477 | JGI IMG/M metagenome (GOLD analysis project Ga0070698, IMG submission 65477) | Corn, switchgrass and miscanthus rhizosphere microbial communities from Kellogg Biological Station, Michigan, USA - KBS K1-50-2 metaG | ecosystem: Host-associated > Plants > Roots >... | reverse complement strand
CGCCTGCGCGCTGGCGAGCTGGACGAGGAGCGCCGGGATCTCGCCCCGCTCGACCTTCTCGGGCCAGCCGGGGTCACTGAGGAGCTCAGCGAGGGGCGTCATCATGCCGGCGAGTTTTCCTCGGGTCCGCCGTGGTGCCCGTTGCCAGCCGTCTTCTCCGGGATCTCGATGGTGATGGGCTCGGTCAGCGTCTGGCTCCGCTTGATGATCTCGAGCAACTGGTCGGGCGGGAACATCGAGAGATCGGGCACGTCGGCCTTGGCCAACTCCGCGGTGAGCTCTACCTTCTGCCGGCCCAAGCTCGAGAGGCCGAGGAGCCGAAAGCGGATGTTCGCCTCGAGCCCTTCATCCTGCGTGGTGTCGGCGATCTCGACCAGGCGCGTGATCAGGGGCGTGCGGAGCGCCTCGATGAGGGCCGGCGGCTCTGTGGTGAGGGGCGAGCTCAGCGGCGTCTTCCGGTTCTTCGCCTCGCTGGCCCGCCGTCGCGCCCGAGCTTCGCGCTTCTCGTCCTCGGTCATCGGGTCGCCCGACGGGGTGGTGCTGGATGGTGGCGCTGGATAGCCGGCTTATACCGCCGCTCGATGAGGGCCTCCAGGGCGGTGAGGGGGATCTTGCGGACGCGGCGCATCTTGTGGCCGCGGTAGTAGACCAGGAGGACGTAGCTGAGGCGTCGGAGGTCGCACAGCTTGCGCAGGTAGGCGGGGCTGTATCCAGTGATGACGGCCGCCTCATCGTAGTCATACGCCGGCAGGGGGCCCTCTGGAGATCGGCGCCGGCCCTTCCCGCGACTCGGGCGCTTCACGGGGCTGCCTCCCCGCTGCCGTTCGGGCGGGTCTCCTCCCCGAGCCCGAATGGGGCGTAATCGTGCCGGATCCGGGCGCGGGACATCGGGCGGCGGATGCAACGCAAAAATGGGCGATGTCCCGCGCGCTCCTCGGCTCCCGCCCGACACGGGACATTCGTGTCCCGCGATGTCCCGCGAGGGAGGGTGTGTGTCTGGAAGTGGCTGAAACGCAATTGCAAACGGCTACGGGACATGTCCCGTCGGACGCGGGACAAGCTGTATCCCCCGCTCGACGGGGGAGTCGTTTCACCCCCCGAGAGAGGGATACGGGACAAGTTTCTATCCCTATAGGGGATGTCCCGTGTCCCGCGGCGCGGGTTTTTGCCCCCTACGCGCGGCACCAGAGGTCTCCGATCTTCTTCGCCCGGCCCTTTGTTTCCAAGCGCCGGAGCGCCTTGCGCAAGGAATCGAGTTTCGGGGCCGGCTCGATCAGGTCCGCCAACTCCTCGGGCGTGCGGCCGGTCAGGTTGAGCAACGCCGCGAGCTGCTCCGGCAGCTTGGCCCCCGCGAGCAAGTCGGCATGCTCGGCTATGTCCCCGGGACCAAGCCGGATCCGCTCCTCCGAGAAGTCGAACCGCCACGTGATGGGCTTGCGCCGGGGGGCGTCGTTCTCCTTCCGATCGTAGAGGGTGACGGTGAGGGAATCCTCCTCCTGGACCCCCCGCATCTCCCACACCGACCGTGGCAGGTTCTGGTTGAACACGCTGCCGTAGGGGCGGGTCGCCGTGCGGGTGTCCGCCATGACCTTGCTCACGTGGGCGAGGAGGAGCTTGCTGACGCTGGTGAGGCTGCGCAGGGCATTCAGGCTGCGCGTGGAGGCGTCCGACCCCTCGGGCCCCTCGCCACAGGCCGGCGCCCAGCTGTCGACGATCACGAGGCCGATCCCGTGCCGGGCGGCGTCGGCGCGGATGGCCGGCATGTCGTCGACCAATGGCCGAGTCATGCGCCGGTACTGAATCCCGGTGATCGACGTGCCGAAGCCACGCCCCAGCAGGTACACGCGGCGCTCGAGGGGGCGCTGGCTGGTCTCCCAATCGAGGTACAGCACCCCCGTCTTCTTGGCCGCCCCGATCCCGCCGGGTAAGCCGACGGCGGCCCGGATCGATGCGGCGAAGGCCAGGCTCACGAACCCTTTGCCCGAGCCCCCATCGGCGAAGAGCACGGACACGGCGTCCTCGATGAGGAACGGCTCGAGCAGGTAGCGGTCCCGTTCGCCAAGCTGCGGAATCAGCTCCACGGTGGGGTCCGTGGCCGTGAACTGCTCCGTGATGAGCTGGGCCGCGCGGTCGAGGAAGCGCCGCCATGGGAGGCCGGGGCTCTCGTGCGTGAGCTTCTTGACCAGCTCCTCTCGCGACCGCGTCGCCGTGAGATTGAGTCGGCCCCAATGGCAGTCTTGTCCATCTCGGGCAATGGTCAGCAGGGCGGTCAGCTCACCGTGGTGCTCGCGGAGGCTGACGGCGGCCAGCGTCACCCGATCCGCCGGCCAGGTCAGCGTGAAGTCATCCCCCATCCGCTCGACATCGGGATCCGTGGCGAACTCTCGTCGCGGGAGCTCCTGCAAGTCCGCCTCACGGTGCCCGGCCGCGATGAAGTCGTCCGCGCCCTGTTTCGGGGGCTTGTCCTCAAGGTGCGGCGTGGTCACGAGCGGATCTCCCGGGGGAGTTCGACCAAGCGCGGCCGGGCCCGCCGAGCCTCGAGCGCCATCGCCAGTCGGCGAACTGCCAGTGACACGTTGGGGTTCGTGGCCACGTCCCCGTCCGGCACCAGCTCGACGACCCGCCCCTCCAGCCGGATCTCGTCGAAGTCCTCGATCAGTGACCGGGACGCGCGAACGTGCCAGGCTTCTACGCCGGCCAGTCCGACCGCGGGGAGCCCGAGCTGGGCCACGGCAAGGGCCTTCTTCTCGCCCTCCACGAGCCACACGGGCCCCTCGCCCTCGAGCACCTCACGGAGACACCCGGCTACGAAATAGAGGCGGGGCGCGCTGCCCTTGGGTTGCAGGTACTTGATCGTGTGGCCGTCAGCATCCGTCAGCGGGGGAAAGACCTTGATGCGCACGTGGTCCATGAAGCCGCCCCCGGGGGCACGGTAGGGAAAGAGCAGCGCGGAGCGAATCCCGGGTCCGTCGAAACCGAGCAGCCTAGCCAGCATCGCCAACGGCACCGAGCGGATGAACTGCGCCGCGATGGTCTCATCGGTCAGGGTGCTCCGGCGGAGATCCTCTCGATGCTCTCCGGCGAGGCTGCCGTCAAAGGCCCGGCTGAGCAGATGCGCGAGCCAACGATTCATGGGCGTCGCCCTGGGCGACGCGACTGCGTGAGTGTGGTGCGCCGCGCGCGGGGGGTGGGGGGCGTGGCGACGGGACTCGGCTGAATCTTGATTCCGTAGAGTTTCGAGAAGCGGTTGGCGAGATCCGGACTCAGTACCGCGAAGCCGCGCTCGAGCCGCGACACGTGACCGCCAGACGCACCGACGGCGCTGGCGACTTCATCAAGGCTGAGTCGATGCAGCAGACGGGCTTGCCGGAGCGGTGAAAATAAATCGGCCACCGAAACCTCTCCCTCGGGGCGTCCCGCATGGAGAGGCCAGTGGCCTCCACATCCCACGTCGACTGCCGCATTCAGTCGACGAACGTTATCTAACGCCACTTTCTAGCACCCGGATTGCGTGGAGGCAACAACAAAATCTTACGCGCGTTCAACCGTGGCCCCCGCGCTCGGCCCCGCCACAGATCGGGCACGTCACGGCTCCGTCTCTTCGAGAATCACGAGGACATCGATCCAGAGCGAGAGCCGGCGCGACCAGCGCCAGCCGGCGGTATCGAGCGCATGTTCTACTTGCGCGCGCGCGGCCCGGGCCTGCCGGCGGAGCGGGAGATGCGGCCGCCCGCTACGCACGGTCCGCGCTCCGTGAATTTCCGCGCCGGCGTCGGGCGCGGGCGATCTCGCCTTCCCGCAGCAAGTGCCACGCCTGCCTCGCTCGCTCCCGTGGCCGCCGAGTTGGGAGATTCTTCCGGGCCTGTGCTCGTGTGTGTGATATGTTCCGCATCCGACGTCCCTCATGCTTCGCCGCCGACCCGGGTGTGCGGCCCGTGGTCGGCGGGCTTGTGTCTAGCGCTCCTCTAGGGCTGGCTCAGACTCATGCGCGCCTCGAAGAGCTCTGGCGTATCAGGCGGCGTCGAGCGCACCTCCACCGCGACCAAGCCCCACGATGTTGCCCCTGTATTTCCGTTGACCCAACTAAAGTTGAGCGTCGCGGGGGCCCCCAGTGATCGCCTGGCCCGCGATATCTTGCCAGGGGCCGCTGTCCCTGAAGTTCCACGTATCGCCCGCCGGCGACGCCCCGCTCCACGCGACCGCCACCGGACTCACCGTCTGGTTGTTGCCGCACGCCGCGACCGCGAGGCTCCCGCTCGTCAGGACCGTGAGGGTCCCGCTGGCATTGCCAGAGTTTCCGCTGTTGGTCGTGGCCGTCCCGAAGGCGCCCGCCGTCAGGAGCGACCCCGTCACCGTGATCGTGGCGACGTCAGTTTGCGTCGTGCCAGTCCAGGTGAGCCCCACATTTTGGACGCCGGAGTTGGGATTGGTCAGCCCGAAGAGGAATTGCGTCGTGGTCGCGTCGGGACTGCTCACCGTCCCCACGGAGAACATCGTGGTGCCGCCGTAGGTGACGGCGGGCCCGCGGCTCGCGACGTCTTGGGTCACCGCCACCAGCACCGCCGTCGGCGTGCCGCCCGGCGTGTGGGCGTAGCTGTACGAGGTGCTGCCCGTGAACGTCGAGACGGAGTCGACGAAGACGCTCATCAGGCGGCCCCGGCGCGGAATTTGTGCTGCCGAATCTTCGCGGTCCCGCCCGCCGCTGTCCGCACCGGCCGACTGTGGAAGAGTCGGCGTATCTCGGAATTCGGGATCCGCACAATGCGCAAGCCCGGCGGGCGCAGGACGCGCAGCGAGCCGGTCGCAATCAGCCGACGCACTGTGCGGTCACTTACCTTGTAGCGCTGGACGACAGCTGAGACGCTCCAGAAGGGCTCGGATGAATCGTGGGCGCCAGGCATGCCATGTACCCCCTGGCTTAGTCATGCTTTCGGGCGGTCCCCCCAAATGTCAAGGCCCCTTTTGGGGGGAAAGGGGCTTGGGGGCTTCTCCGGGGCTCGGCCAGCGCGGAAATCGGCTACCCCGTCAATGGCCTTTGTGGCCACCCGGCGGCCTTCGAGGGCTCCCTTGACCCCTCCCAGTCTGCCGGCCGTAGTCTGGGCCGACTCACTTGCGGGAGGCCCCATGGTCCGGCAACTTCGACCGCTCGCGGCCTATCTCGTCCTCTTCCTTGTGCTTCTCCCGGGGTGCGCGACAAGCCGGACGAGAGGCCGAGCGACGGACTTCGTCGACCGCCTGCGGCTCAACACGCAAGCCTGGATGGCCGCCCGAGGTGGCCTGCAGGCGATGTGCTACCCGGCGCTGATGGCCAACAACCAGTGCGGCCAACGCCTGGTCAAAGCCAGCGACGCCTCACGGACCAACGACTGGAGCTGGCAGCTCCTTCCGCCGTACCAGACCATCGTGGCGACGCACGAGGGAGAGCTACGGGCTCGACAGGCGCCCTATCCGTTCGAGGAGTTCATGCTGGGGACGAGCCGTTACCTCGCGGCCCACGCGGACGCCGGCACCATCACGCCCGAGTAGCAGCGGGACGCCTTCAACGAGGCGTGGGTGTTCATGATCGGGCAGGTCCGCCAGCAGGCGCAATTGCTAGTGGCGGACTTCCGGGCGGCGGAGGCGGCCGATGCCCGGGCCTGGGAGACCTTTAACGCGATTGCGTCGGGGCTTGCGACGGTGTTGACGGGCGTCCTCGTCGCATCGGCTGCCGCTACCCCGCCGCCCGCGATTCAGCCGGTGGCGCCGGCTCAGCGGGGGCCAAGAACCGTTCGAGTCGCTGCAATAGAAAGTCCTAGGCGAACCCGCCCCCTGCTCCTCTTCGGCACTGGCCTTGTCGTCACGTGGGCCGCGGCTCGCGGTCTCGAAGTCGCCGAGCTGGATGGTTGAGCAAGAGAACCACCACCGGCACCGTGGCTCGGTAATCGGATGCGTCGCTCTGCGATTGGTAAACGCGCCGCAGGCGGCGGAAGCCCCGTGAAGGTATCTTTACTGTGTCAGATGCCGCTTGACGACGCCCTGGAACACGCCTACCGTCGCCCCGGTTCCCGTCCTTTACAACCGTCCGGCCCTCGGGATTCAGGAGAGTTCCCGGTCTCCACTGTAGCCCGGTTCCATGGCCGTCCAACGATGCAAGGAGAAAGGAAGTCGACGATGAACCGTCAACCGCTCGCTCGTTTCCTAAGGTTCGCGGTAATGTCATGCGTCCTCTTGTCTTGTCTGGTAACCCTTCAGACGCCCGCGCTGGCGATTGGCATCTACAATAATTTTGTCCAGGTGTCATTCCTGCCCCAAGCGATTCCATTGGGCACGAGTATTTCCTTCTCGGCGGGGGCCGCGGACGGTGGCCAGTTCTTCACCGGTAACGCCCTTGCCACACAGGCTGCGTTAGCAGGGCCACCCGGCAGCGCAACCGCGCTTGTGTCTGGGTTTGCGAGTGGCGCGTCGAGCGTTGCGATCTCTACTGCCGTTGCAGACGGTTTTGCGAACGTGTTTAATGCGAACTCCACGACGGCGACCTTTCCACTAGCTATCTCCCACACCAGGAATCTGAATCCGTTTAGCGATTCTCCGAGCGAGGTCGTATCTACAGCGGCCACCTATTCAGTGGCGATTGATATGGTTAATGTCCTACTGTCGAACGACAGTCACTGTGTAGTCACTTGCGATGCCTCCGGTACGGATTTCATCTCGTTCGGACTGACACCTGGATCGCATCTTTTGCACTTCACCGTCTCCACGAGTGGTCGTGTTGAACCTTCGGATGACATCAGTGCAACCCCAGAGCCCGCCTCTCTGCTACTCTTGGGCACCACGATGGCAGGGCTCGGCTTCGCGTGGAGACGGCGCAAGCAGGGCTAGCACCCGCAGCAGAAGACAGTAACTCACGCGAGCGTCGAGCCCCCCTCGGCGCTCGCCGTGTTTATGCGCAGAAATCTGTCGGGCCTCCCGCCGCGCCTCGGCCCGCTGAAGCGCCGCCGCCTTCCGCCGCGCATGGCTGATCCTGGCGGCACTCGCGATCGCGGTCCTGGGGTGGCTTGTGGCCGGGTGCGCAACAGCGCGCCGGGCCCTTACCGTGTAAGGACAGGGTGGGCTTGTTGGGAAATTCGGGGGGCCCCAAGCTGGGGAGTGATCGACTCTGAGCTCAGGAGCGCCGCATGAGCCTGACTCGGAAGGAGACGTTATGCCGCGACGGGTGAAGTTCGACTTCTTCCAGGTAGAGCTGCCGGAGGACGCAGGGCGTACGTTCGCCCAGATCCTCGAGACGATCGCTGGTGCCGGCAACTTTCGGGACAGGAATGTCGATACGGCTGACGGGTACACACGGCTTCAGGAGCTCCAGCGAGTCGGTGAGAACTTCATGGGTACGATGATCCGAGGGCGCGAGAACGATCTGCCCCTGAAGACCGACCGAGATGGTGCGGTCGGCCCGCTCCCCATCGGCCCGGCGGAGGGCCTCGGCGAGGAGACATCGTTCCTCTTCAGCACGCGACGCCCGGCGCTCGTCCTTCAGGTGAACCGCGACGGGACTCGGGCAGGCGCCTTCGCCACCTACTTCACGCGGCTCAGCGATATACCCGTGACGCTCTCACCGATTATCGACCCCGACGCGATGGCTCGCTTCCAGCGGATGACGCTTCTTCGATCTTTCGAGTACCGCCTCGCCCCGGGTGAGGGCCTCACGGCTCAGCAGCGGCAGAATGTCGCGGTGAGCACCGCGTTGACCCTCCGCGACCGCGCTGGTGCCGCCAAGATCGACGTCTCCATTGGGCTCGGCCACCGGCGCGGGTATCTGAATGGCCCATGGGTGCGGAGCACCGTGCGCGCACTCCGGCGGGTCGTTGGGGGCGAGGTCCAAGCTGACGTCGAGCGGCTCGTTGTCGGTGGACGCGCCGCCGAGGACCAACCGTACGAGGTGCTCGACCTCATCCAGCAGCGTGTCGTCGCTGCCGCGCCCGTTCAAGACGCCGAGCGCAGGATTTCCCGGGAAGACTGCTGGCGCGTTCTCCAGAGGGTTTATGATGGTGAGCGAGCTCGGCTCCGAGAGCACTTTGGGCCGGACCTCGCTGGTCGATGACCCTTACCATCGAACGCTGGTATCCGTTTGCTTGTGGCCTGGCGGCAGGCCTCGGCGCCGGTCTTTGCCTAGCCGCACCGCCCAAGGATGCGCTCATCAGCACCCTTAGCGGTCATGGAATAAACGTGGCGGCGATCGCCGTGGGTTTCCTTGCCACCGCACTCAGCATCCTCGTCTCTATCGAGCGTGCGCGAGTGACGCAGGTTCTCCGAGACGCCAAGTACTACCCGATCGTTCTGGGGTATCTCGTGAAACCCATCCGTCTCTGGTTTGGCGTCGCGCTCGCCTCCGCGGCGCTCCTCGTCACATGGGACCACGTGCCTACGTCGTACCATCGCACTACCTTCGCGGCCTGGATCTTCCTCGTGACCTGGGCGGCCACCGCGACCTATCGAGTCGCGGCGATCCTCGCAAAGATCTTGCAACGGCCAACGTGAGGTGTGGTTCTTCGGTCTGCTGATTCTGGCCATCTTCGCCCAGGTCCTCCGGGCGGCGAGATGAGCCCGAAGGGGCGGCCTCTCGAGGGCGGCCCCTCCCCTTCGGGCGAATGCCGGGTGTGTCGGCTGGCACCCGGTACCCTCAGTGTACCGCGCTAGGTAGAGCCGCTCACCGCCGGGTGAATAGCCGGCCACACCGTGTAAGGACAGGGCGGGCTTGGCGAGAAATATTCCCGCGAGCGATCCTGGAGGTTGACGGACGCTGCCCGAGAATCAGGCGAGAGAGGAGACATTCAATGGCTTCAACAGAAAAACTTCCTGACAGTGACACCTATTTCATGGGGATCGCCATCGCGGTTCGCGAGAAGGCCAACTGCACGGGGAACCGTGTCGGAGCCGTCGCCGTCCTTGAGAACCGAGTCATCTCCACCGGATACAACGGTGTTCCCGAGGGCATGAAGAATTGTCTGGAGAACGGATGTCTGCGCTGTCAGAACCCAGGAGGACGGTTCCCCTCGGGAACGGGCTACGATCTTTGTATATGCGTTCATGCCGAGCAGAACGCTTTACTGAGCGCGGCACGATTTGGCATCGCGGTTGAGGGAGCAACTATCTACAGCACCATGCAGCCGTGTTTCGGTTGCTTGAAGGAACTCCTCCAGGCCAAGGCGCGGCGGATCGTCTATCTTCACCCGTGGACCCCCTCCGATGCTGATCCACAGATGGACAGCCAGAAGAAGGCGGAGCACGAAAAGCTCATTGCTCGGTTGGACATCAAACACCTATCTATCGAGGATCCGCGCTCGGAGTGGGCAGTCACGGCGTTGCGCAAGAAAGCTGCCGCCAGCGGATGAGGAAAGCCGTCGAGCCGAACGCTTCAGCCAGACGTAGTTTCCTTTCGTCCGGATCCTTGCTTCCCCTCCCACCCGCGCTCGCCCGTGACCCTTGGCCGGAAAATTCGCCTGTTCGATACTGGAGGGGAAAGGAGCCCCTGTGCGTACACCATGGCTCGCCACCGACGCCGCAAGTCACGACGACTCGGCGACCTGCGTGCACAAGGCGCAGAGTGCACAAGCGCCTGCCCGTGGGGCAGATCCTCCTGACGCCGAAGCCCAGGTCGGAAAGTGGACGATGAGCGATCCGCGGTCCGACGCCGGCCGGCGCATGATCCTGGAGGATTCCTTCTTGCTACTCGCAAGCGGCGGGCTCCTATTGCTGATCGTGCTCGCGGAACCGTGGCTGCTCGCGCTGGCCGTTCAGGTGGGCGTCGTGCTGGGCGGGACCTATCTGCTGGTGCGGTTCGTCAAGGCCGCGTGGCGGGACTGAGTACGGCGGGCCGTACCCTACGCCGAAGGCCTGGCGCGCCTTCCAGGACGAGCGGTACCAGAACTGGTGCGAGCGCGGCCAGGACGTGATCCCAGTTCCGCGGGCAGACGGCCTGGTGGCGCTCGAGCCGGTGCTGGGGGAGGCTCGCTAACCTCAGCATCCAGGCGGGGGAGGCAGTATTTCCGCGCTTGCCCGTCCTGCTCGGCCCGCCTATACTCGCCCTCGCCCCACGCTACGCCCCCTGAGGAGAGGGCAGAGGGGCCTCCCCGGAGGCGCCTTTGTGTCCCACCTCGTGTCAGCGACACAGGACCCCGCTCTTCCCGGTGTCCTGAATCATGGACGGATCGACTCAGGATGATCCGTCCCTTGACGATCTGGTACTAGCGGGCCTGGCCGACGGGACGCTGTGGGTTCTAGAAGCCGGCCCGGTCTGGGCGGGATTCGGAACCTACAAGTCGTGTGTCGTCTGTCGGTTACGGATCGTCGCTCCACAAATCCAGTACGATCTGGCCGGTCCTCGCGGAACCTGTCCGGCTCACCTGGCGTGCTACAGAAAGTGGCGGAGGCAATCCGACAAGCTACGGAAGCGGAAACCGCCCGGACAATCAGCACCCGGACCCAAACCATGAGTGTCTATCGCGAGCTGCGTCGAGCACGTCGCTCGTCCTCACTCACACGCTTATCCAGCCCGACGTG
>Ga0070698_100009313_pt1 | contig 10533 bp, 8 predicted proteins | sample KBSK1502metaG_FD_65477 | JGI IMG/M metagenome (GOLD analysis project Ga0070698, IMG submission 65477) | Corn, switchgrass and miscanthus rhizosphere microbial communities from Kellogg Biological Station, Michigan, USA - KBS K1-50-2 metaG | ecosystem: Host-associated > Plants > Roots >... | reverse complement strand
GTCGTCCGGGGTGCCGTCGTTGTCGTCGTCGGTGTCGGTGTCGTCCGACATGCCGTCGTTGTCGGAGTCGCTGTCCTCATCCGACCAGCCGCCGCCGCCGCCGTTGTCGTCGGCGCAGGCGTCCGGCGCGCAGCCGACGTCGTCGTTGCCGCAGTCGTTGCCGCCGTCGGTCGGGCACTCCGGCAGACAGCTGCCGCCCACGCAATGGTCGTCGCCCTCGCAGTCGTTGTCATCGACGCAGGTGTCGGGCGGCGTGGTGCACTCGCCGTGCTCACAGATCTGATCGGTCGGGCAGTTGGAGTCGTCCACGCAGCTCTCGTGGCACTCCTGGTCGGCGCCGCAGTAGTCGCCGGGGGGGCACTCGTCGGTGCTCGCGCAGGCGGTCTTCTCGCAGCGGATGGGGACGGTGGCGATGCCGGTCGGCTTGTTGACGTGGTAGCCGACGAAGATCGGCCCCGGGCCGGGGTGGAAGCTGCACGCGCCGAGCGCGGTGCCGGCCTCATAGCCGGGGAAGGTCTGGCCGTCCGGCGAGATCGGCTGGAGGTCGGGACAGGCCATCTTGACCGCGAAGCGGAGCTCGACGTTGTCGGCTCCGACCGGCGCGGTGAAGGTGACGGGGACCGAGGCGCTGGCCAGGTCGCCGCCGAAGCGGGTCGGCCCGCTGCGCTGCGAGATGTCGCCGATCTGCGGCGCGGTGTCGACCTCGCCGGTGTCGGCGAAGGCGCCCATCACGAACGGCCAGTAGCCGTTGTCCACCAGCCAGTTGTTGTCGAAGGGGTCCGGAATGGGCGTGATGGCGCCCTCGCCATAGGTGCCGGTGACCTGCATGTCCTGCAGGCCGTTGGCGCCCTGCTTGACGCTGAAGTTCGGGAGGATGATCTCCGCCCCGTACAGACCGTCGCCCGCGCCACCGGCGAGCAGGTCGGCGTCCTCCAGCTTCGAGCCCTCCATGATTGCGATGAAGGGCACCCATTCGCACTCGCTGTACCCGTTGACGAGTCCCGAGTCGCGGAACCCGGCCGGGAACGGCGGTCCGAGGTCGTATCCGCGCAGCTGCGACTTGGCGACGTTCGCCTCGTGCGTGCTGCTACCGACGTCCTCGTCCTGGGCGCACGCGGGCAACGCGATGGCGATCAGCGCGGCCAGTGCGAGACCCTTTTGCGGCTTCATGGTGGATGACCCCCTTTGGTGGCGAGAGCCCCATAAAGCAGGCGACGTGCCGTGTGTGGTCGGCGCGCACGCGCGTCGCCGCGTTCGCTTCGCGCATCGCCGGCCCGAATGGTTTCGCGCTTGAGAGCGCGGCTGGGAAGCCGTGGTTTCATCCCCCCACGCGCGATCGGGTGGAGGCCGCCCACCTCAGTCAGGGTGAACAAGTCCTGCACACGCCACGATTCTGCTCGTCGAATGGCACCCGCCGGTTTCACCGCGCGGACGTTTCGCTCGTGGGGCGCCACGCATCCTTTTCTCGAGCGGCATGGGAGAGTGATCGCGTGGGGGCACACGCCCAGTCGGGCATCGACGATTCCTCCGAGCGCCTCCCCGGTCCGCGCCGCCGCTCGCCACGCGATTCCGGTGGCACCGCTCTGCGCCGCATCCGGCGACACGCCGCCCGCATGACGTTCGCCTGTGCGCTTGGCGCGCTGGGCGGCGGCGCGTTCGCGCTCGCGTGGCCCGGCTTCCAGCTCGACACCCAGATCGGCCTCGCGCTGGTCGCGGTCATCGCGGCTGCGTTCTACGGGCTCGCGCTGCCCTTCCCATGGCACGGCGGCGAGTCGCGCCGCTGGCCTTTCATCGCCAGCGCAGTCGAGGTCTCACTGGCGTCGATCGCGGTCGCGGTGCTGGCGCTGTTCGAGGGCCCGCGCGAGACCGCGGGCGGCGGCACCGGGCTGTACCTGGTGGCCGTCACCCTGGCCGCGACCCGCATGCGCGCCGGCGCCGCGCTGTTCGCCACCCTCCTGGCGCTCGCCCAGTGGCTCGCCATCCACCTGGTCATCGGCGGCGGCAGCTGGCTCGCCCTCGGCGAGCGGCTGGGCTGGACGGCGCTGGTCGGGCTCATCGGCGCGGGAGCGGCGCGCGCTCTGCGCGAGCGAACCCACCTGGTCGGCGCGAGCATGGAGCGCCGCCTCGAGCGCGAGCTCGGGCGCTATGTGTCGCGCGACGTCGCCCGCGAGATCCTGCGCGGCAAGGTGAACCTCGGCAACCCGCAGCGGCGCACCGTCACGGTCCTGTTCTGCGACATGCGCGGCTTCACCTTCCTCTGCGAGCGGGAGACCGCCGAGGACGTGGTCCACATCCTCGAGTCCTTCTACGAGCAGGCGTTCGCCATCATCGAGCGACACGGCGGCACCATCAACAAGATCCTGGGCGATGGTCTCCTGGCCCTGTTCAACGCCCCCAACCACGTCCCGCGGCACGCGACGCACGCGGCCGAGGCAGCCGGAGACATCATGCGGATGACGTATGGCCTGCGCGAGCGCGGTGGCGTCTGGACCCACCTGGCGATCGGCATTGGCCTCGACACCGGCGAGATCGTGGTCGGGCCGATCGGCTCCGCTGAACGCGCCGAGTACACCGCGATCGGCTCGCCGGTGAACCGCGCCGCCCGACTGCAGAGCCTGGCCGACAAGGAGAGCCGGCGTATCATCCTGTCGGAGGCCACCCGCCGCGCGCTCGGCCCGCACCACCTGGTCGATCCGATCGGGCTGGTCGAGCTCAAGGGGTTCGCCGCCCCCGAGCGGGCCTACTCCCTGCCCTTCCGGCGCCCGCGCGCCAGCGGCGTCCATATGGCGCCGGACCAGTAGCGCCGCCGCCGGTTTCTTGCCGCCGGTGCGTGCAAGTGCTGGAAATGGGCTGCACACGAGACGTTGCATTGCCTCGCGTGCTAGGCACTCACGTCCAGTACTTTCGCGAGGATGGCCTGTTCAGAGCGTGGCATGTCCGTTGCGAAGGGAACCCGCATGTTCCGCCGGCTCGCCGCGCTCTGCCTTCTGGCCACCGCCTGCGCGAGCGGTGACGACGCGCTCGACATCGCCAGCTCGGAGCACGCCGCCGAGGTCTGCTCCGGCAGCGACACCGTCTACGGCATCGACGTCTCGCGCTTCCAGGGCACCATCAACTGGTCGCAGGTGAAGGGGCACGGGGTGAAGTTCGCGTGGATCCAGGTGAGCCGCTACCTGAACGACATCGACGCCCAGTTCGAGGCCAACTGGGCCGGCGCGAAGCAGAACGGCATCCTGCGCGGCGCCTACCAGCGCTTCCATCCGAGCGAGAGCGTGTCCGGGCAGGCTCAGATCATGCTCGACAAGATCGGAACGCTCGAGGCGAACGACCTGCCGCCGATGCTCGACGTCGAAGACGCCGACGGGCTGTCGAAGTCGCAGGTGGCCGCGGCGGTCCAGCAGTGGATGGACATCGTCGAGCCCGCGGTCGGGGTGAAGCCGTTCATCTACACCGGCTACTACTTCTGGAAGGACTCGGTCGCCTCGGCCGCCTTCGCCGATCACCCGCTGTGGATCGCCAACTACAGCGCGCAGTGCCCGCTCATCCCGGACGCCTGGAACAAGTGGACGATCCACCAGTACAGCTCGACCAACCACATCCCGGGCATCACCGCCAACTCGGTCGACGAGAACCGCTTCAACGGCACCATCGAGGACCTGATGGCCTTCACCGTCGGCGGCGGCGGCGAGGCCGAGCCGTGCGCCGTCATCGAGGCGGACGGCGGCATTCTCGACGACGACAGCCCCTGCTTCCACGCCGGCGGCGACCCGCAATACATCCGCACCGAGAACGCCGGCTACGGCTCGAAGCTCAAGTGGACGCACACCACCGACAGCGACACGCCGTCCAACTACGCGGTGTGGAACCTCCACCTGGCCGAGGCCGGCAAGTACCGGGTCGACGCCTTCACCCAGGCGCCGTTCGCGCAGTCGAAGATGGCGAGCTACCTGGTCAAGCACAGCGGCGAGGAGACCGCCGCCGAGATCGACCAGACCGCCCAGGACGGCTGGAACACGGTCGGCGAGTTCGAGTTCGCCGAGGGCGGCAGCCAGTCGATCCGGCTCAACGACAACACCGGCGAGCCGAACGGCACCGACACCCAGCTGGTGTTCGACGCCATCCAGCTCACCCGCCTCGACAAGGACGACGGGGGCGGCGTCGACGGGGACGGCGACGGCGATGGCGACGGCGATGGCGACGACGAGGACGGCCCGGGCGGCGGCATGACCTCCGCCTGCGCCGTGGGCGGCGGCGGAGCACCGGCCGCCCCGCTACTCCTCCTGGCGCTTCTCGTCCTGCGTCGCCGCCGAGACAAGCAGACCCAGCACTAGGCGGGACACAGCGTCGACAGCTGGACCGGGCAGGCGAGCTGGCGGAGCCACTTGTTGGCCAGCGTGTCGATCGCGGCGGCGTCGTCCGGGTTGTCCGCCTTGATGGCCTCGATGAGATCGTCCATCTTGGCCGCCTTGCCGACGTTCGCCTGATAGAAGCTCGAGAGCGTCTGGTCGAGCTTGTCGGCGCCGATCCTCTTGGCCACCGCGCGCAGGAAGTAGGCGCCCTTCATGTACGGCACGCCGGACCACAGCGGGTCGTTGAGGATGTCGATCGAGTCGCAGGTGTCGGGGAGCGCGATGGTGTTGTTGGCCTTGCGGCAGACGTACTTCAGCTCGCACTCGAAGTCCGGCCACAGATTGACGCCGAACTCGCCGAGCGCGCGCGCCGACAGATAGGTGGCGAGGCCTTCGGACAGGACGAAGTCCTCCCAGCAGGCGATGCGGACGCCGTTGCCGAACCAGCCGTGCGCTGCCTCGTGCGCGTTGACCTCTTCGCTGTAGAGCGAGCCGGACGAGACGTGCCAGTAGGGGTGGTGCTCCATGCCGCCGTAGTCGCCGCCGCCCCAGTCGGCCGAGACCGTGCCGGCCTTGCTGCCGAAGGTGTACGGCCCGTAGGTCTGCTCGTAGAAGTCGAAGACGTCGACCAGGTGCTCGGTGCCGGCGGCGGCATCGTCCTCCTGCTGCGCGCCGGGCAGGTGCCAGACGCTGAGCTGGGTGCCGGCCGTGGTGGTGCCGAGCTCCACCTCGGTGAAGTCGGCGACCGCGACCGCCGGCATGTAGGTCGGTGCGTCGGCCGGGATGCTCTCCGGGTAGACCGCGTCCCCCTCGGCGCCGGTGACCGCCATGGTGAAGCTCTGGCCGTCGGCCGGATCCGACTTGCAGGGGTAGAGGTTGCCGCAGAAGTACGGCCAGAGGAACGTCACGCCCTGCGCCGGCATCCAGCCGTCGAAGGCGTCGTGGTCCTGGAACTGATAGTCGATGACGACGGTGGCGGTGTCGCCGGTGGAGGGGACGCCGACGTCGAGCTGACCGTCGGCGACGGCGAAGTCGAGCGCGCGCCCCTGGTCGTCGGTCACCGCGGTGATCTCGAGGTCGCCGATCTCGAAGGAGGCGCCGGTCGAGTCGGAGTCAGCGATGGCGATGGTCGCGCGGCCGCCGTGGGCGCCGAGATCGAGCTCGAGGCCGGTCGACTGGAGGTCGCGGGTCCAGTCCTCGCTGGCGGCGGGCGGCTCGAAGTCCGGCGCTGCGTCCGGACCGCCGGCGCCGTCGCCGCCGTCACCGCCGTTGTCGTTGTCGCCGCAAGCGGCGAGGAGAATGCACAGGCAAAGGCCGATTCGCTTCATGGGGCGCGCACAGTACAGGACTCGAACACGCGGTCAAGCGCGGCCGATCACCCGTCCCCCGCGTGCATGGGTGGCCTGGCCGGCCGCGACGCACGTGCTATGAACGTCCGTCCATGCTGGATCCGAGCATCTTCGCCGACGGTGACGCCTGGATCGCGCTCCTCACGCTGACCGCGATGGAGATCGTCCTCGGCATCGACAACATCATCTTCATCGCCATCCTGGCCGACCGGCTGCCGCAGAGCGAGCAGGCGCGCGCGCGCTTCATCGGGCTCAGCCTGGCGCTCGTGATGCGCATCGGCCTCCTGTTCGGCATCACCTGGATCATGGGCCTCACCCGGCCGCTGTTCTCGATCGCCGGTCAGGCGCTGTCCGGACGCGACCTCATCCTCGGGCTCGGCGGCCTGTTCCTCATCGGCAAGTCGAGCCACGAGATCTACGCCAAGCTCGAGGTCGAGGAGGAGGACCAGGCCAGCGGCGGCAGGGCCAGGTCGCTGGCGCTCATCATCCTTCAGATCCTCCTGCTCGACGTCGTCTTCTCGCTCGACTCCGTGATCACCGCGGTCGGCATGGCGCAGGAGGTGCTCGTGATGGTCATCGCCATGGTGATCGCCGTCGGCATCATGCTGGTGTTCGCCGGCCGCATCGGCGCGTTCGTCAACCGGCACCCGAGCATGAAGATCCTCGCGCTGTCGTTCCTGCTCCTCATCGGCGTCATGCTGGTGGCCGAATCGGTCGACCAGCACGTCGACAAGGGGACCATCTATTTCGCGATGGCCTTCGCGTTCGCGGTCGAGCTCCTCAACATGCGCTTCCGCAGGAAGCGACAGAGCCCGGTCCACCTCCACGAGCACCCACCCTAGTCGGGTGTGTAGGCGGCGCGCTCCGGGAGGCCGAGGCGCCGGCGCATCCGGTTGTCCGCCTCGCAGAGCTGGCCGAGATCGCCGATGTCGAGCCAGGCGCCTGCGAACTGGTAGCCGTAGACCGGCGCGCGCGTGTGCAACCAGGCGACCAGGTTGCCCGGCTGGTCCTTCGAGTTGCCCTCGTCGAGGTAGCGGCGGATGAGGCCGACGTGATCGCGGCGATAGAGGTAGATGGCGATGGCGACCAGATCGGTGGTCGGGTTCGCCGGCTTCTCGATGAACGAGGTGATGCGCTCGCGCTCGTCGAGCTCGACGATCGAGTACTGCTTCACCAGCTCGCGGTCGGGACAGCGGTAGAGGGCCACCGCGCTGCCGTCCTCCTTGTGGCGCCAGAACGCGGCGAGGTCGGCGAGGCTGAAGTCGAACATGTTGTCGCCGGCGATGACGAGCAGGTCGTCCGCCGCCAGCCCGGCACGGTCGATGGTGAACTGGATGTCGCCGATGGCGCCCAGGCGGTCGTCGTTCGACATGGTGCCGTCGTCGTGAACGGCGATCGGTGTCGCACCCGGGCGCCGCGCCGCCCATTCAGTGAACGCGGGGGCGAAGCGGTGGTTGGTCACCACATGAACCGCGTCCACTTCGGTCAGCTCACCGATCTGGTCGCAGATGTATTCGATCATGGGCCGTCCTGCGATGGGCAGGAGGGGTTTCGCGGTGTGGTCTGTGAGCGGTCTCAGCCGCGTGGCGTACCCGGCGGCGAGGATGATCGCCTTCATCGTCGCGAAGCCTTGCATGGCGCCCGGCATCCCTCAAGTCCTCGCTGCGGCACGGGTCTTGAAGAACAGAGCCGGCAGGAGGACACGATGAACGAGAACCGAAAGCCCGCAGGTGAGAAGGGAAAGACCGACCTCGAGCCGGCCCGCCGGTATCGCGAGAAGGTGGTGAAGCACGACCAGACGAGCGACACCCAGGAGGAGGCCGAGAAGGCGCGGCGCGATCTCGAAGGGCCGGAAGGGGATGAACTCCGACGCGCCGAGGACGCCGGCAGGGAGCGCACGGCGGAGGAAGACCCCGAGCTCGAGGGCGTCTCCACCCGTCTCAAGGACCGGGAGCGCGAGCGCTAACCGCCGGTGCGCAGTCGGCAATTTTCCTAGAAATTGTCGGCAGGGATACGGCCGACTGGCCCGCCAATTCGCTATGATGCGACTTGGTCGGGCAGCTCGCGATTCTGCCCGAAGGGAGCCCGGAGTCATCTAAATGAAAGGCGGGGGCGAGGCGGCGGCGGGCAGGATTTGCGCGCTCTGCTTCGAACAGCACGGCCTCGCGGTCGAGACCTGGCGGGCGGCGGATCGGGTCGAGGCTCGCCTGTCCGGCGTCGCCGAGATATCCACCGGCGATCGCCTGGTGAAATATCTCGACGAACTCCACCGCTGGCTGGCGGACGACGGCGCGTCGCAGGTGATCATGGACCTGACACGGCTCGAGCGCATGAACACAGCCTGCCTGCGCTCGTTCGTCAGCTGGATCCAGCGGCTGCGGGAGCTGCCACGCGGGGCCCAGTACCGGGTCTGCTTCCGCTCCAACAGCCAGCTGCCGTGGCAGCGGCGAAGCATGGACGCGCTCAAATGCTTCGCCACCGATCTCATCAGCGTGGAGCCCACCGATCTCTTGCAATGAGGGAGAGAGAGACCGTCTCGCCGAGGACGACGTCAAGCTTGTTCGCATCGGGAGACCGGTGAGAAGATGCCACCCTCGGAGACATGAGCGACCCTGCCTTTCCCGAGCTTCGCTGCCGCGATCTGGTCGGCACCGCCGCCGATCTGGTCGAGATCGTCTGATCCGTGCGCCCGCTCCTGGTCGGTGACCCCGCGCCGTTCGCGGCCGAGGTCCACCAGGAAAGCGCAGGCGACGGCACCCAGCTGGTGCGGCTGCGGCTGGCGAGTGCACACCCGGCGGTCCCGCCGCCGCTCACCCTCGAGTGGCGATGGCCGCTGGTCGACACCGTGTGTTTGTGGTCGACCGCGTCGGGCCGTAACAAGGGGGTGCCGGCGGCCGACTGGGGGCCACTCGTGGTCCGCGCCCGCGCCACCAGCGAGGCACCGATCCTGTGCGCGGTGAGCGGCGCCGGCGACAACCGGATGCTCCTCGCCTGCTCGGAGGTCCTCCGCCCGGTCGAGCTCACCGCCGGCGTGATCGAGGAGACCGGCGAGGTCCTCTGCGGCGCCGGCTTCTTCGCCGAGCCGCCCGAGCCGGCGACGGAGATCGAAGTGACGGTGCGGATCGACCGCCGCGATATCCGCTACGAGGAGGCGCTGGCGGCCGCCGCCGCCTGGTGGGCGGCCCTGCCCGGCTGCGCGCCCACGCCGGTGCCGGAGCTGGCGCGCCAGCCGATGCTGTCCACCTGGTACTCCTTCCACCAGGAGCTCGACCCGGCGCTGGTCGAGGCGGAATGCCACCTGGCCCGCGAGCTCGGCATGTGCTCCGTCATCATCGACGACGGCTGGCAGACACTCGATGCCGCGCGCGGCTACGCGTTCGCCGGCGACTGGCAGCCGGAGCGCATCCCGGACCTGCGCGGACACATCGATCGGATCCACCAGGCCGGCCTGCGCGCGCTCCTCTGGTACTCGGTGCCGTTCGTCGGACTGCACAGCCGCGCCTACCAGCGCTTTCAGGGAAAGCTTCTCCATCACATGGGCGGCGACTGGGGGGCTGCCGTGCTGGACCCGCGCCACTCCGAGGTGCGCGAGTACCTCATCGGCACCTGGGAGCAGGCGATGGTCGACTGGGACCTCGACGGGCTGAAGCTCGACTTCGTCGATCGCTTCGCGATGCAGGCAGACAGCCCGCGCGGTGGGGGCGATCTGATGGAGGCGGTCGACCGGCTCCTGCGCGATGCGATGGATCGCCTGCGCCGCGTGCGCGCCGACGCGATCATCGAGTTTCGCCAGCCGTACATCGGTCCGCTGATGCGCCGCTACGGCAACATGTTCCGCGCGCGCGACTGCCCGGCCGACCAGGTGAGGAACCGGATCTCCGTGCTCGACGTGCGCATGCTCGCCGGTGATACCGCGGTGCACGGCGACATGCTCATGTGGCACCCGGAGGAGCCGGTCGAGTCGGCGGCGCTGCAGCTCCTGGCGGTCCTGTTCGCGGTGCCGCAGATCTCGGTGCGCCTCGATCGGCTTCCGGCCCCGCACCTCGCGATGCTGCGCCACTGGCTGAGTGTGTGGCGCGACAATCGCGACGTCCTGCTCGCTGGCGAGCTCCACGCGATGGCGCCGGAGCTCGGCTATCCGGCAGCCTGGGCGCGGCGCGGCGACCGGCTGGTCGCGGCGCTCTACAGCGATGTCGTGCTGCCGGTGCCGGCGGTGCGGCGCGCGCTGGTGGTCAACGCCACCCGCGGAGCCGGCGTCGCGCTCGAGCTTGCGGCGCCGCTCGCCGGGCGTCTGCGCGTCTGCGACACCACCGGCCGGGTGCTGGTCGACGAGAAGCAATCGCTGGCGGCCGGTCTCCACCGCATCGCGGTGCCGCCCGCCGGCCTGCTGGAGGTCGAGTCATGAAGCGATCCGGAATGAGCCGGTGGGAGGCGCTCGGCATCCTGATGGTGCTCGCCTTCCTCAACTACATGGATCGGAGCCTGCTGCCGCCGGCGCTGAACTCCATCAAGAAGGACCTCGGCCTGACGAGCGGCCAGGCCGGCATGCTGGCCACCGGCTTCTTCGCGGTCTACGCCATCATGGCGCCGATCTCCGGCATCCTCGCCGACCGGTTCTCGCGCAAACGCATCCTCCTGTTCGCGGTGGTCACCTGGAGCATCGTGACGGCGCTGTCGGGCACCGCGACCGGCTTCGCGACCCTGCTCGTCTGGCGCGCACTGACCGGGCTCGGCGAGGGCGGGTATTTCCCGACCGCGCTGTCGCTCATCGGCGACCTGTTCGAAAAGAACCAGCGCGGCAAGGCGATCGCGCTCCACGGAGTCTGCACCACTCT
>Ga0070698_100009311_pt1 | contig 10535 bp, 10 predicted proteins | sample KBSK1502metaG_FD_65477 | JGI IMG/M metagenome (GOLD analysis project Ga0070698, IMG submission 65477) | Corn, switchgrass and miscanthus rhizosphere microbial communities from Kellogg Biological Station, Michigan, USA - KBS K1-50-2 metaG | ecosystem: Host-associated > Plants > Roots >... | reverse complement strand
GTGCTCGCCGCGCGATGGCGCACCGCGGGTCAGGCCGTCGAGCTCCTGAACCCCGCGGTGAACGGCTACACGACCGACGATCTCATCGCCCGCGAGCTGCCGCACATACCGGTCTTCAAGCCCACGCTCGTCACCCTGCTGATCGGCGCGAACGACATCGTGCGCGGCGGCAGCGACGACAAGCGGTACCGCGGGCAGCTGCGGCGGATCTATGCGCAGCTGCGCGAGGACGGCGTCCCCGGGAGCGCGGTGGTCGGGCTGCCGCAGCCGGAGTGGTCCCGCTCGCCGGCGGCGTCGCCGTACGGCACGACCGAGGCGCTCCTTACGCGTATCGCGCACTTCAACGCGATCGCGGAGGAGGAGGCCGAGAGCGCGGGCGCGCGCTTCGTCGACCTCTATCCGCTGATGCATCGCCAGGCCGCGGCGGAGATGCTCGCGACCGACGGACTCCACCCCAACGCGGAGGCCCACGAGGAGTGGGCCAAGACCCTCCAGGAGCGCCTGACCCCCACGCCCGCGCGGTGACCGAGGTCCCGTTCGTCGGCGGTAACATCTCGAACGCCGTACACGTCGGCGACACCGTCCGCCGGACCACTGGACCCTGGACACCGACGGTCCATGCGCTGCTCCGGCACCTCGAGACGGTCGGCTTCGATGGCGCTCCACGGGTCCTCGGGATCGACGAACGCGACCGCGAGATCCTGTCGTACATCGAAGGCGACGCTCCGGCGGGGTGGCCCGATCCGTACCCGCCATGGATCTGGTCGCGCGAGGCGCTCGAGTCAGCCGCGCACCTCCTCCGCCGGTACCACGACGCGATCGCGACATTCGTACCGCCCGCGGATGCCGTGTGGCGACAGCCGTTGGGACCCGAGCCGCACGAGATCATCTGCCACAACGACGTTGGCCCGTTCAACAGCGTGTTCCGCGATGAGCGGGTCGTCGCGATGATCGACTGGGATCAGGTGGCCCCTGGATCGCGGGCCTGGGACATCGCCATCGCGCTGTGCCGCTGGGTCCCGGTGACGGCCACGCCGAGCGGCGAGGTCGCGGAGTCGCAGGGCACGCGGATCCGCCGGTTCTGCGAGGCCTATGGCCACACCGACGTGGAGGAGGTCGTGGACCTGTTGCCGGTCCGGATGCGCCATGGATACGAGTACGCCCGCGACCGGGCGGCGGCGGGCGAGCCGGGCTTCGTCAAGATCTGGGGCTTCTCCGATGGCCTCGCGTACGTGCTGCGCGACATCGAACACGCCGAGCGCGACCGCGATGCGCTGCTGCGGGGTTAGGTCCGCGCGGTGAGCGGGATCGCGGTCCCAGTGACGCCTGACGCCTCGCGGCTCGTCAAGAACAAGATGAGCGCCGCTGCTTCTTGCGGCTGGACCCAGGTCTTCGGATCGGCCTTCGGCATGTTCGCGCGGTTGACCGGATGGTCGATGGTCGTCGGGAGGATCGCGTTCGCGGTGATCCCCTGGTCTTTCGTCTCCGCCGCGAGCGCTTCGGTCCAGCGCACGACCGCGCCCTTCGCCATCGCGTAGCCCGCGGTGTTGCGGCCACCCTTGAGCGCGGATGCGGCCGCGACCGACACGATGCGCCCGTAGGCCCGCGCACGCATCGGCACGAGGCACGCGGCGGTCGCGACGATCACCGTCGCGACGTTCTGCTCCCAGAGCTCGCGCATGCGCTCGAGATCGTCGGCCGGACCTGTACCGAAGCCGCCCGCGAGGTTCGCCAGCACATCGAGCCGGCCCCACGCGCGCATGACCCGCTCGACGAACGCGTCCATCGACGCGCGCTCGCCGAGGTCGGCCTCGAGGACGAGCAGCGTCGGATCGGCATCCGTGCCGACGAGCGGGCCGAGCGACCCGCGCAGCGCGTCCGCCTTCGCGGTCTCGCGCACCGGGATCGCGACGTGCGCGCCGGCCTCGAGATACGCGCGCACGACGGCGTTCCCGAGGTTGCCCGTCGCGCCGGTCACGACCACGGAATGGCGCTCGAAGTCGGGCATCGCCGCCTAGACTAGTCACGGATGAGCCTCCTCGAACGGATCGAAAGCCCCGCCGACCTGCGCGCGCTCGACCGGGAGCAGCTCGGGCAGCTCTGCCGCGAGATCCGCGAGTACACGGTCGACGCGGTGCAGAAGACCGGCGGGCACATCAGCTCGAGCCTCGGCGCGACGGAGCTCACCGTGGCGCTCCACCGCGTGTTCGAGTCGCCGCGGGACAAGCTCGTGTGGGACACCGGACACCAGGGCTACGTCCACAAGCTCCTCACCGGCCGGCGCGATCGCTTCGGGACCCTGCGGCAGTTCGGCGGGATGTCAGGGTTCCTGGTGCGGACCGAGTCCGAGCACGACCAGTTCGGCGCGGGTCACGCCGGCACGTCCATCTCCGCGGCGCAGGGCATGGCCGTCGCGCGCGACCTGAAGGGCGGCCACGAGCATGTCGTCGCCGTCATCGGCGACGGCGCGCTGACCGCGGGCATGGCCTGGGAAGCGCTGAACGACGTCGGCGCCCGGAAGACGCGGCTCATCGTCGTCCTCAACGACAACGGGATGAGCATCGCGCCGAACGTCGGCGCGGTCTCCCGGATGCTCGAGACCGTCCGCACCGCCACGCCGTACCGCGAGCTCAAGCACGTCGCGCGATCGGTGCTCGAGCACATGCCCGCGGGCGATCTCGCCGAGGAGGCACGGCGCCGGCTGTTCAACTCCCTGAAGGCGATCTTCATCCCGAACATCCTGTTCGAGCAGTTCGGGTTCACGTACTTCGGTCCGGTGAACGGTCACGACCTCGATGCTCTCGAGGGCGTGCTCAGGAAGGCCCGCGACTTCAACGACGGTCCGGTCTTCGTGCACGTGCACACCCAGAAAGGTCACGGGTACGGGCCGGCCGAGGACGACAACCAGAAGTGGCACGGCGTGTCCGCCACCGGCTCGGCGGCGCCGAGCGCGCCGCAGTACACGAAGGTCTTTGCCGACGCGGTCGCCGAGACGATGCGTCGCGACGCCAACGTCGTCGCGATCACCGCCGCGATGCCCGCCGGCACCGGCCTCACCCCGCTGTTCAAGGAGTTCCCGACGCGGCTCTTCGACGTCGGGATCTGCGAGCAGCACGCGGTGACGTTCGCGGCGGGCCTCGCGACACAGGGGATCGTGCCGATCGTCGCGATCTACTCGACGTTCCTCCAACGCGGCTACGACCAGGTCGTGCACGACGTCGCGATCCAGGAGCTCCCGGTCGTGTTCGCGATGGACCGCGGCGGCATCGTCGGCGACGACGGCCGCACGCATCAGGGGCTCTTCGACATCGCGTACCTGCGGCCGCTCCCGGGCATCGTGCTGATGGCCCCGAAGGACGAGGCGGAGCTACGCATGATGGTGTGGACCGCGACGCGGTACGCGCGCAACGGCGGCGGCCCAATCGCGTTCCGCTACCCGCGCGGCACCGGCGCCGGCGTCGCGCTCGATTCGCCGCTCGCCGAGATCCCCATCGGCATCTCCGAGACCCTCCGCGAGGGCTCCGACGTCGCGATCCTCGCGTACGGGACCGTCACGCAGAGCGCGCTCGCCGCCGCCGACGCGCTCGCCGGGGCGGGCATCGAGGCGACCGTCGTGAACGCGCGCTTCGCGAAGCCGCTCGATGCCGAGCGCTACCTCGCCCTCGCCGCGCGGATCGGCCGCGTCCTCACGGTCGAGGAGCACGTCGTCTCCGGTGGCTTCGGCTCGGCCGTCGGCGAGCTGTTCGCGGAGCGCGGGGCGAAGGTCGAGCTCGAGATCCTCGCCGTCCCCGACGAATGGGTCGACCACGGCGCCCAGAAGATCTGGCGGAAGCACTTCGGTCTCGACGCCGAGGGCATCGCCGCCGCGGTGCGCCGCCGCTGGCCGCAGCTCGCTAGCGATGTCGCGCAACGCGAGAGCGCCGGTTAGCGCGATCCGCGTCGTCTTCGTGGACGACGGTGGTGTCCTGAACGACAACGAGCGTCGCGCCCCGGAGTGGCGGAGGCTCCTCGGGGAGTACTTCGCGCCTCGCTTCGGGGGCACGCCCCAGGCCTGGGGCGAAGCGAATCAGGTGGTGTTCGGTGGGATCTGGGACGACTGGTGGAAAGCACGAGCCGCGGGCACCGAGCTCACCCCCGACTGGTGGCCGCTTCAGGATCACCGCTGGCTCACCGGCATGTTCGATCGCGTCGGCCTCCCCTGGCCCGCCGACATCGAAGGCACCACACGCGAGGCCCGCGCGCATGTCATGGCCCACATCGACTGCGCGTATCCGGATGCCGCGCCCGCGGTGCGAGCGCTCCGCGAGCGAGGCGTGACACTGCATATGGCCTCGGGTGGGCTCTCGTACGAGATCGCGCCCTACCTCGAGCGAATGGGGATCCGCGGGCTGTTCGACAGGCTCTATGGACCGGATCTCATCGGCGTCCACAAGAACTCGGCTCGGTACTACGAACGGATCGCCGAGGACTCGGGCGTCGATCCGAGCGCTGCCATCGTCGTGGACTCGCACGCCGAGCCGCTCGAATGGGCTGACAGCGTCGGCTTCCGGACCGTCCACCTGGATCGCCTCGGGACCGGTTCGCGCTTCACCCGGATCGCGACGCTCGACGAGCTGCTCCCGCTGCTGAGCTAGTCGTCCGGCGTGCGAGGCGCCGATGCGAGCGCGCTCTCGACCGCCGCGGAGAGCTGCTCGAGGTCGAACGGCTTCTCGAGCACGGCGACATCGAGTCGAGCGAGCTTTTCCTTGTGGGTCGTGAGCGATGCGATCGCGGCTGAGCAGATGATCACCGGGATCCCGCGCGTCGCGGGGTCGAGGGTGAGGATGTCGAGCTGCTCCCAGCCCGCGGTCTCGCCGTGCAGGAAGAGATCGAGGATCACGAGATCGGCGTTCGCGTGCTTGATGTCGCCGAACGCCTCGGACGCACCCTGGACCTCATAGCCATCACCCTCGAGCGCGATGGTGATGGCCGCGCGCGTGTCGTTGTCGTCCTCGATGACGACGATGCGCTTCGGCGTCAGGGTCGGGTCGGTGTAGGCGTGCGGGTCGGTTCACCGCCGCGCGGCTGTTCGCTCGCGCGGGTCGGCTCGGCGGTCCGAGCCGGAAGGGTGCGAGTCGGCTGGGGAAACTTCGTGTGGTCGGGTGCGTCGGATGGGCGCAGCTTGTCGGCTTCCTCACGCGCCCGCTCGAGACCCGGCTGCGCGTCCGCGGGCGCCGTCTTCTCGAGCTCGTCGAGCACGGCCTGGTGCTTCGCGCGCGCGGCATCGACGACGTCCTCGGCCTCGGTCCGCTTGTCCGCGCTCGTGCCCGGCTTCCCGCGCAGCTCGTCGACCGCCGCCGTGAAGCGCGCCACGGCCGCCGCGTACGCCGCGGTCGCCGTCGGCGCCTTGTCGGGCCGCGACGTGATCGCGCGGGTGAGCTCCGCGAGGCGGTGATCGGCGTCCTCGGAGAGGAGCTTGAGCCGTGTCGTGTCGTCGAGCGCGAGTGCCAGCTGCACCTGCTCGGCGGCCGTCTTCAGTCCGAACGCGAGATCGCCCGGCAGGCTGTCGGCCGCGGCCTTGCCCGCGCTGGCGACCAGGACGAGGATGACCGCTGCGACGGCGAGCGCCGGCCGCATGAACGAGACCCACATCAGCTGGAACCGTGACCACGCGGTCTCCCGGCGCGCGAGCGCGGCCGGCGCCTGCGCCATGAGCTGGGCCCGGAGCGCGCGCTTGAACGCGTCGCGCGGCTCGGGACGGGGCAGACGGTCGCTCATCTAGAGCTGTTCCCGCGACGGGATGAGCGCGCGGAGCGCGTTGAGGGCGCGGAACTCGATCCCACGCACGGTGCCGTCGCGCTTGCCGACGAGCCTCGAGATCGTCTTCGTGTCGAAGCCCTCGACGTAGCGCAGAACGAGGATCTCCTGCTGGAGCGGCGTGAGCTGTCGCATCGCCTTTCGGACCGCGGTCGCGTCGGATCCGGCGAGGAGCCCTTCGTCGGGGTTCACGACCTGATCCGCGTTCGGGTGCGCGAGCGCATCTTCGAAGCTGACCTGCTGGCGGTTCGCCTGGCGGCGGCTGCGATCGATGATCGCGTTGCGCGCGATGCGGTACAGCCAGGCGAGGAACGCCTGACGCGGCTCGTACTTCGGGATCGCCCGAAGGGCCCGCATGAACACCTCGCTCGTCACGTCTTCCGCCTCCGCCTCGTTCCTGACCCGGTAGAACGCGTACCGATACACCTGGTCCACGTAACGGTCGTAGAGGGCCCCGAACGCCTCGGCCTCGCCGCGACCGGCGCGCCGAGCAAGCGCGGCGTCCTCTTCCCGCTCAGTGGAACTAACGGGCGGTTCGGTTCGGCTGTTAGGAAGCTCACCCACGGCAGAAAGAACGCTACGCGGGTCGGTCCCGCGCGCCTTCAGGCGGAAAACCGGCCGTTCCAAAGGCGCAGCCACCCGCCCGCGACGCCCGCCGCGAGGATGGCCGCGGTCACCAGGAGACAGGACAGGGCGAAGACCCAGTCGGCGGCGGTCACCGGCGTCGCCCGCCAGTACGTCCGCTCGCGCGCCGAGGCGAAGCCGCGGGCATCCATCGCGACGGCGATCCGGGTCGCGCGCCGCGTCGCGTCGGCGAACAGCGGCACGATCCCGCCGAAAGTGGCGGACGCGCGTGAACGGAGGGATCGGGGGCGGACGCCGCGCACCCGCTGGGCGAGCCGGATCCGGGCGTACTCCTCGCCCACGATCGGGAAGAAGCGGTACGCCGCGAGCATCGCGTAGCCGATCCGATACGAGAGACGCGCGTTGCGTATCGCGCTCACGACGAGCCGGGTCGGGTCGCTCGTGCGGACCGCCGCGAGGGAGATCGCCCCGATCGCCAGACCGCGAAGCCCGATGCCGATCCCGAAGCGCAGGCCCGACGCGCTCGCGGCGAACGGGCCTAGCTGCCAGACCGTGTCGTCGGGCGCAGGCACCGCGAAGACGGCATTCGTCCAGACGAAGCCGAGCGCGACGACGGCGAGCGGAGCGAGGGTGCGCGCGAACGCGCCGGCGCTCACGCCGCCGAGCGCGACCGCGGCGATCCACGCGGCGGCGATGAAGAGCAACGGCGTGACCGGATCGATCACGAGCACGAGGACGAGCGAGAGCAGCAGCGCGACGCCGAGCTTCACCGCGGGATCGCGTCGCGCGACGAGGCGACTCATCGCAGCGCAGTGCGCACGGCGGCGAGGCCGATGAGCGACGGCACCTCGGAACGTCGCGCGTGGGCGAGGCGGAAGGCCTCCGCGATCGCCGGCCGCCGGAGGCTGCACCGCGCGAGGAGCTCGTCGTTCGCGAAGAGCTCCGCCGGCGGGCCGTCGAACGCGACCGTGCCCGCGTCAAGCCCGATCACGCGCGTGGCGTGATCCGCGACGAGCGCGAGATCGTGGGTGATCGTGACGATCGCCCGGCCATCCGCCCGTAGGTCCTCGAGGGTCGCGAGGAGCACCCCGGCGTTGCGCTCGTCCTGACCGAACGTCGGCTCGTCGAGGATCAACCCGTCCGGATCGGCGGCGAGCGCGGTCGCGACGGAGAGCCGGCGCTTCTGCCCGTGACTGAGCGTGAACGGGTTCGCCTCCCCGAGCGCCCGCAGTCCGGCGCGATCGAGCAGGTCCGTCGCGGCACGCTCGATCGCGTCCGCGTCCAGGCCGCGTGCGCGGAGCGTCACGCGCAGCTCGCCGGTCACGGTGCGCGAGACGAACTGGTGCTCGGGGTACTGGAAGACGTACGCCACTCGGCCGTCGCGCCGGACGCTCCCCGACGACGCCTCGAGCGCGCCCGCGAGCGCGAGCCCGAGCGTGCTCTTCCCCGCCCCGTTCGCGCCGACGATCGCCACGAGCTCGCCGCGGTCCACGCGCAGGCTCACGCCATCGAGCGCGGCTCGCGCCGCGCCCGGGTACCGGTAGCCGACCGCGTCGGCGCGCACGACCGAGGCCCCGGATGTACGCGTGTTCACGGTGGCGGTCGCTCCCGCCGGCCAGCGCTCGGCGATGAGCTCCGCGGCATCGGCGGCGTCGCGGGGCAGGGCGTCGCTCCCGAGCAGCGCCGCGAGGCGGCGGAGCTGCGGGATCCAGACCCCGAGCGCTTCCAGGCGCGCCATCTCATCAACGAACGCCTCGCGCGGCGTGCCGACGAACGCGAGCCGGCCCTCGGCGTCGAGCGCGGCGACTCGATCGATGAACGGCAGCACGTCGTCGAGGCGGTGCTCGATGAGGAGCAGCGATCGCTCGCGATCGCCCACCAGCCGCGCCACCGCAGCGAGGACCTCGCGCGTGCCGGCCGGATCGAGGTTCGCGGTCGGCTCATCCAGCACCAGCCCGCGCGGACCCAAGGCGAGGATCGCCGCGAGCGCGACGCGCTGCTTCGTCCCGCCGGACAGCCGCGCGATCGGCAGGTCGATCCCGTCGAGGCCGGTCTCGGCGCGAGCGGCCGCGATACGCCCGGCCATCGCCGCGCGCGGGACGGCGTGGTTCTCGAGGCCGAACGCGATCTCGTCGTCGATCTCGAGCATGACGAGCTGTGTCTCGGGGTCCTGGAACACGACGCCGACCGTCGACGAGAGCGACGCGAGGCCCGCGGCACGCGTATCGGTCCCATCGACGGTGACGGTGCCGCTCTCCCAATGCGCCTCCACCGCGTGCGGTATCACGCCGTCGAGGAGCAGCGCGAGGGTGCTCTTGCCGCTGCCGCTCGGGCCCAGGAGCAACAGCCTTTCGCCCCGCTCCCAGCGGAGCGAGAGATCGCGGAGCGCGGGGGCCCTCCGCCCGACGTGGCGGAGGGTGAGCCCCGCGATCTCAGCGAATGCGCCGGTCACACCTCGCGGACTCGCTCCCGTCCGAGGGCGTACGCGTTGAGCGAGCCGGTCGCGGCGATCGCGTCGCCGAGGAGCTTCGCAGCCGTGCCCGCGGCCGCGCCCGCGATCACGCGGACCCCGAGGAGCGCGATGAGGAGCGTCGGGTCGAGCGCGAAGTAGCCGAGGCGGAACCAGTTCCACGGGATGGCGACGATCGCGGCCGCGATGCCCGCGATGATCATCGTGCCCCAGCCCCAGCGCTTGTACCCGGTGACCGCGAAGACGAGCTCGGCGCCGAGCGCCTCCATCATCCCGGTGATCAGCAGCACCGGGCCGGCGGGCGCGCCGATGAGCACCTCGGCCGCGGCGGTGAGCGTCTCCGCGAGGAACGCCGCTCCAGGCCGCCGGAGGATGTATCCACCAAGGAGACCGCTCGTGAACCACACCGCGAAGAACAGCTCGGCGCCGGGCTGCGCCGCGACGCCCTCGACCCAGATGTATGGGGCGAGCCAGGCCCAGTAGATCGCGCCGAAGACGATGGCGATGATCGCGAGGAGGACGAAGTCCTGCGTGCGCCAGACCGCGGTCGTTTTGGCAGCACCGAGCAATCCGCCGATCGCGGCCGCGAGGAACCCGAGGATCACCAGGTAGACGCCGAAGCCGACGCCGACGTACGCGCCGGCGCTCAGGGCCTTCGCGACGGCCGTGGTGACCGCGAGGTCCGTCGTGATGCGGCCGGGCGCGAACACGATGTCGGGCGCGCCGCCGAGGACCGCGCTCCCGAGGAACAGGAGTGCGACCGCGAGGCCCGCGATCGACGCGGCGATCGCGAGGATCCGGAGCCGCGCCTCGGACTCAGGCGCCGTGGCGCGGGCGGAGAGGAGCGCGAGGACGATGGAGATCAGGGCGATGACCGGGATCGCGTAGAGCGACGTGTCGAAGCCTCGAAGGCCGCCCGCTTTCGTGACCGCGGTGGCGAGGCTCGCGCCGCTGTAGGTCGCGTTCGCGTACTGGACCCACGGCAGGAAGAACGCGACGATCGCGAGGACCGCGCCGCCGAGCGCGACGGCGCGGGGCATGGTCAGGCGTGGCATCTCAAGAGGCCTTTCTCGTCGGGCTGTTCGCCGACAGCGTGATGTGCGCGGTGACGTGGCTCGCCGACTCGCAGGCTTGGTCGAACGCGCGGCGGATGGATTCGAGCACGCCATCGAGGTCGCCCTCGAGGTGCGACACGAAGTGACGGCCCTTGGTGAAGACGCCATCGGTCTTCGTGTCCGCGACGGCCTTGTAGATGACGTCCATGTAGCCGGGCTCGCCGAGCGGGTACAGGGACCACTGGCAGCTCACCTTGACACCGGCGCCCGGATGCGGACGCGGCGCGCCGGCGCTGCCGGTCTTCGGATCGATCTCGCAGAGCTCCTCGCCCGGGCAACCGTGTGACACGAGCGCGGTCATGACGACGTGCTCGCCGGTGCGTGCGGCCTTGGCGAATGAGTCCTCGAGCGTGGCCCACACCGCGTTGCGGTCGCCCTTGATGAAGGTGCTGACGTCGTCGGTCTCGACCTCGAGGCCCGAGCCCGCGAGCTTGTCGATCGCCCCGAGGATCACCGGGACGTATCGGTCGGTCATCGGATAGAGGGAGAAGCGGGCTCCGAAGTAGCCGGCCTCGAACTTCGCCATGTGCTTTTCCTCCGCCGGTACGAACCGGATCAGGTTCAAGGGG
>Ga0070698_100009310_pt1 | contig 10536 bp, 9 predicted proteins | sample KBSK1502metaG_FD_65477 | JGI IMG/M metagenome (GOLD analysis project Ga0070698, IMG submission 65477) | Corn, switchgrass and miscanthus rhizosphere microbial communities from Kellogg Biological Station, Michigan, USA - KBS K1-50-2 metaG | ecosystem: Host-associated > Plants > Roots >... | reverse complement strand
CCGACACGATCTCTACCAGCCTCCTCCTCTTCCTCCGCCGCCGCCGCCGCCGGAACCGCCGCCACTTCCGCCATCGCTCGAACCGGGCGCGGACGACGAAGACGAAATTGCGCTACTAAAGCTGTCCGTAAAACCACTGGCAAGAAACGAGCCACTGGCGCCGTTCCAATTCGATCCGGAATAGAACGATGGCGTATAAGCCATCGAATCTGAACCGGAATTGGTCGCTTGGCTCGCCGCGTTGAGCACCCCTGAAAATTTTTCCGCCCAGGCTTGCTCGACATCAAGCGCTAGGGCATACGGCAGGAATTTTTCGAAGGTTTCGGGAGTTTGCTCCGGGGGATTGACGCGGTTCAAGCGGTCGCCATCCACAGCGCCGAGAAACATTTTGAATCCTTCGACTTGATCGAGCAGGCGGCGTCCGGCGACGGTCGGCGCTTTCAACAACCAATGAAACAGAATGTGCAGCGCGATGCTGGCAAACAGAAAAATCGCCAAAGGGAGTGAACCGAATTTCGTGAATGCGAAAATGGCGAAACATTCGGCAGCGAGGAAAGGCACCGAGAAAAGCGTAAACAGAAGCGCCTTGCCGAACAGTGGAGCTGTGCGCGCCTGGGAAGCGAGAGCCTCTTTCCAAGCTGAAACACTTGCGATGAGCAATCCCACAACCGCGACGCTCCAGACAGAGAGCCACAACGAGAGAAATGCGATCACCAGCAGAAGCGCCGGGGATTTTAAATACGCCACAGTGGCGACCGTCCCCACGCTGAAAACGATGGCGGGAATCAGATAATGGCTGTTGGTGAAGAAATAGATTTTCTGCTCGTTCAGTTTGAGCCAGCTTTTCAGCGCCGCCATACCGCCACTGATCACCGTGTGATTTTCGTTGTGCAGCCACAATTGGTCGCGGCCACTGAACATTTGATTCGCCAGCTGTTGTTCGTCGGGGGCTAGTGGGCGATTGTCGGTTTTTGTGCGATACAGAGTATAGGAACCCGCCTGAAATTTTATTTTCAAGAAGCCGCGTGCTGCCAAATCCAGAATGGCAGCGGCAAAAGTCTTGTTGTCGAAGCCCATGCGAACCAGGTAACGCATCGCAGCCGGCGAAAGATTTGCTGGAGGTTCATACAGCGGCATAATCACGCCGCGCTTGGGGTCGCGGCCCACTGCGGACCATACAAACGTGTAATAGAGCAGGAGCACGAGAAATGCAGTGAGCATCGCCAGTGAGTCGCGATTGTCCGTGAAAAAATAATTCACCTTTTCTTGTGTGGTGGGTGGCGCGATCAATCCTTTGCTCCACCTGACCACTATGGAGAGTCCTTCGTGCGGAGCCAGCGCGCTAGTGGCTTCGAATCCCAACTTGCCGTCAGGCTGCAGCGCGGACGTCAAATTTTTCTCCAGTGAATGTTGCGGCCCGGTGAAGCCATCCAGCGACACTTCGCTCGGCACGATTGCTGCCGGCAGCGTCACGCTGGCGGAGGCGCGGTCGATCGGAAAAGCCCAGCCATTCCCGGTTACGTTCCAGAAGAGCTCGTCGTGATCGCTGAAGAATCCTAGTTGGCGGTTGGTGGAGTAATTGAGTTCGTAGGTATGCTCGCCGCGGTTGATGTAGAACTTTTTGTCCCCGAGATAAATGCGCACACCGTTCGAATAATCTTCGACGCGCGAAGTTTCCTGATAGCCATCGCAAAGAGCGCCGAGCCAGTGGAAGCCAACGGCATAGTTGTTTCCGAGTCGATCTTTGTAATGCGTAGGGAATTCGCGGTAGATTCCGTGGCGGATCAGATTGCCTGTGCTGAACACGGTGATGGTTTCTTTTACCAGCAGTGTGCCGTCATCAAGCAGATGGATGTCGCTGTGAAAATCGCGAATGCGCTCGGTTTGCGCCTGGGTTGCGCCGCTCGAGACACAAAGCATCGCAATGATTCCGAGAGTACGCGAAATTAGACGCATAGGCTTGGACGGCACCGTATATTTCCATGCTAAAGGAAAAGTGCGCGAAAACTCTTAGCCGAACGAAAACGCGGCCTTCTGGTTACTGCCGGCGATATTTGATTCTTCCGGCGACGATGGTGGCCATGGGAGCGCCTTTGAAAGTGCGGCCGTCGAAAGGTGAATTGCGTGATTTGCTGGGCGAATCGCTCACGTTGTACGTCCACTCGTGAGTCGTGGAGAAAATTGTGACGTCGGCGGGCTGTCCCGCGGCGAGCTTGCGTTCCATTCCGAGGACCCGAGCCGGACCCGTAGTGAAAAGTTCCACCATGCGCGCGAGCGATATCTTCCTGGTTTGTACGAGTTGCTCGAGCGTCAGCGCAATCGCTGTTTCGAAGCCGAGAATTCCGAACGGCGCGCGATCGAATTCCACATCTTTCAGCGCGGGTTCGTGCGGAGCGTGATCGGTGGCGATCACGTCCACCGCGCCGTCGGCAAGTCCGGCAATCAACGCCTCGCGATCTGCGCGCGCAGCCAGCGGCGGATTCATCTTAAAGCGTGAATCGTACTGAACATCCTCATCGATCAGGGTGAAATGGTGTGGCGTCACTTCGCAGGTGACGCGTAAACCCTGAGCTTTCGCTGCACGCACTTGTTCCAGGGAACCTTTTGCCGAGAGATGCGCCACATGCAGGCACGCTCCGGTAAGCTGCGCGAGTTGCACATCGCGCGCCACGCAAACGGATTCCGCCGCGGCGGGCATGCCGCGCAAACCCAATCGAGTGGACGTGACGCCTTCGCGCATCACCGCTCCCGCAGCGAGCGAAACATCTTCAGAGTGTTCGATCACCGGCAGATCGAGCGAACGGCAATAGTCCATCACCAGCCGCGTTAAACGGGCGGTGGCGATTGGTTTACCATCGTCGGAAACCGCAACGATGCCCGCTTCTTTCATGGCGGCGATTTCGGCGATGGCTTCGCCGTGGCTTCCGATGCTGGCGGCGCCGATCGGCCACACGCGCGTCGCGCCAACCATGCGCGCCTTGTCCACGATGAAGCGCGTTATGGATGCATTGTCATGCACCGGTTTCGTGTTCGGCATGCAGCAGACGGCGGTGAAGCCGCCGCGTGCGGCAGACTTTGTGCCGGTCTCGATGGTTTCCGAGGATTCCTGTCCGGGCTCGCGCAAGTGCACATGAAGATCGATGAAGCCAGGCGCAACAATCATTCCGACCGCATCGAAGATTTCCGCATCCTTTAGCGGGGCGAATTTCCCAGGCGCTCCGAGTTCTTTCACCAACTCGCCGTCGAGAAGAACATCCATCGCCGCATCCGTTTTCGATGCAGGATCAATCACTCGGCCATTTTTGATCAGCAGCATTCTACGAATCCTTGCCCTTCGAAATTGGCTGTTCAGTGCTACGGTCGGTCGCGCGGCGATTGTGGGTCGCAGGCGTGCCAGGAACAGCTTGTGTAGCGGGATGCGCCGCGCCGCCTTCCACTTCTCCGGCAGTCAGCAGATAGAGAATCGCCATGCGCACCGCCACTCCGTTTGTAACTTGTTCGAGCACGCAGGATTGCGGGCCGTCAGCGACTTCCGGCGTGATTTCGATGCCGCGATTCATCGGACCTGGATGCAGTACGAGCGCATCCGGCTTTGCGCGTTTCAGCCGTTCGGCATTCAGCTGATAACCTAAAATGTAATCGTTGGCGGATATCGAAGCTTCGTGCTGCCGTTCCGTCTGCACGCGCAGCATGATGATGACGTCGGCATCTTCGACGGCTTCTTCAATTTTGTAAACGCTGCGAATGGCCGTGCCCGGCGCGATGTTTTCCAGTTCACGTGGCACCCACATCGCAGGACCGCAAAGCGTGAAGCGGCAGCCAAATTTCCCCAAGAGGTGGATATTCGAACGGGCTACACGCGAGTGCGAAAGGTCGCCGAGAATCGTGACATTGAGATTCTCGATGGTGCCTTTGCGATCGCGGATGGTGAGGGCATCCAACAATCCCTGCGACGGATGCTCATGTGTGCCATCGCCGGCATTGATCACGGGAATATCCAGGCGGCCGGCGACGTAATCCGCCGCGCCGGATGCAGAATGCCGCATCACCAGGCAATCCGGCTTCATGGCGTTCAGGTTGAAGGCAGTGTCCAGAAGCGTCTCGCCTTTCTTCAGGCTGGACGCTTCGGCTTGAAGATTCATGGTGTCTGCGCCGAGTCGGGACGCTGCGGTATTAAAACTGATCCGCGTGCGCGTAGATGTTTCGAAAAACGCCAACGCGACTGTTTTTCCGCGTAACGTCGCGAGTTTCTTCAGCGGATGGCGCTGAATTTCCTGGAATGGTTTGCTTTGATCGAGAAGAAATGTAAGCTCGGCCGCGGAAAGCGGCTCGAGAGCCAGAAGATCACGGAATCTGTAAGTCACAACCTCTTTTACCTCAGGGTTTGTAAAACCAACCCTGAAACCCATTTACCTCAGGGTTTGCCAGCACAAACCCTGAAACCCGGCCGGTCCGTTCAACAGATTCGCTACCACTTCTATTCTACCCGGTCTACTAGGACTACGCGCTCTTCGTTGTCGATTTCGCGCAACCGCACTTCGATGATTTCGCTGTCGCTGGTTTGCACTACGCGGCCGGTATATTGCGATTCGATAGGCATCTCGCGATGGCCGCGATCGATGAGCACGCAGAGGGAAACGCGGCGCGGCCTTCCCAAATCAAAGAGCCCGTTCATCGCCGCGCGGATAGTTCTTCCGGTGTAGAGGACGTCATCCACCAGCACCAGGTCCATACCGTCCACGCCGAAGGAAATATCGGAAGACTGAAGCACGGCCTGCGGCGCCACTTTTGAAAGATCGTCGCGATACAAAGTGATGTCGAGAGTGCCTACGGGAACTTCCACGCCGTCGATGCCACGCATGGCTTGCGCAATTCTCTGCGCCAAAGGCACGCCGCGCCGCCGAATGCCGATTAACGCCAAATGCTTTGTGCCGCCGCTCTTTTCCACGATTTCATGCGCCAAACGCTGCAGTGTGCGGTCGATTTCCGCAGGGGACATCAATTGCGCTTTTTCCACGATTTTCATTGCGCGGAATTCTAACACAAGCAGGGTCAGCAAAGGGTGTAACCAGCCGTCAATAAAATTGCATTTGTGAGCGTGCTAGACTGCACAACGATGCGAAAGGCGAAGCGAATGAAATGGAAACCGGACCTGAAGGTATTTGCAACGCTGCTGGCCGTGGCAAATTCTTGCGTGGCGCAAGCTCCGCACGTTGCGCCGCCACCGCACAATACTCATCGGGCAGCAAAAGAGGTTCCAGCATCGAACGCCCGTCCGAAGTTGGTCGTCTTGCTAGTGGTAGACCAAATGCGTGGCGATTATGTGGATAAATTCCGGAGCCAGTGGACCGGCGGACTGAAACGTCTCCTGGACGAAGGAGCATGGTTCCGTGAGGCCGCTTATCCGTATGCCGCGACGGAAACTTGTGTGGGACACGCGACAATCTCGACCGGGGCTTTTCCCGCGACGCACGGAATGGTCGCCAACGCCTGGTGGGACCGCGACTCTCAGTCCATGGCGACGTGCACAGCCGATCCCAACGTCAAGAATTTTGCGTCTGCGGACGGCACCGCTACCGGCGGCGATTCCGCGTGGCGGATGCGAGTTCCGGCCTTCGCCGATGAATTGCGGCTTCAGGGTGGCGGAGCGACCCGCGTAGTCTCATTTTCATTGAAGGCGCGCGCGGCGATTACCATGGCTGGCCACAAGGCGGACGCTGTTACCTGGTTCGATCACGGCTCGTGGGTCAGTTCGAACGCATATGGTTCCATGCCGTTCATCGAAGACTTTGTAAAGGCGCATCCGCTGAATGCGGATTACAAAAAAGCCTGGCGGCTCTCGCTGCCAAAGAGCGCGTATCTTTATGACGAAAAAGCGTTGGGTGCGGAGGTGCCCGAGGGCTGGGAGCCCACATTTCCTCATGTTCTTGACGGCAAAACGGGCAGCGAACAACCTGACGAGGCGTTTCTCAACCAGTGGGAAATGAGTCCGTACGCGGACAAGTACCTGACAAAGCTCGCGGAAGACGCGGTAGACCAGTTGGGCTTGGGAAAGGGCGGCGGCACGGACTTTCTTGCTGTGGGCTATTCCACGCTTGACCACATCGGCCACGCATTCGGTCCGCGAAGTTGGGAAGTTCAAGACACGCTCGTACAGCTGGACAAGGATCTCGCGGAATTATTTGCGCATCTCGATGCAAAAGTGGGCCGCGGAAATTACGTCGTTGCGCTGAGCGCCGACCACGGTGTCGTTCCCATACCGGAAGAGATGCAAAAAACCGGCGCAGACGCGGGAAGACTGCGTATTCCCGAGGTGAAAGAGAAAATTGAGAAGGCGCTCGAGCCGTTCGGTTATACGAAACCAGCCGTTGCGCGCATCGCGAGTTCTGATGTGTATTTTTCCACCGGAACTTACGACAAGCTGAAAGCCGATCCAGCTGCAATGCGCGCGGTACTCGATGCGATTCGCGGCGTGCCGGGCGTTGCGGAAGTTTTTCGTGCGGAGGAATTGCAAGATCGCCAAGCAACGCAAAGTTCGATTCGAACGGCGGAAGCAAACAGCTATTTCGAGGGCCGCAGTGGTGATTTGTTTATTGTGCCTAAGCCCTATTGGTTGGTGTCTTCAAGTCGCCCGGACAAAACGCGCGATCGCGGAACGGGCCACGGAACGCCTTACAACTACGATCAGCACGTCCCCGTGTTGCTGATGGGCTGGGGCATTGAGCATGGCGAGTTTTTTGGACCAATCACTCCCGCAGACATCGCTCCCACTCTCGCGTCGCTCTGCGGCGTCGCGTTGGCTACGCGCGATGGCCGGGTGCTCGCCGAAGCGCTGAAAAAACCTGCCGCTACGGCAGGCGCACACGCAGCTAACTAAATTCCCAGCGGAAAATTGCTCGGAATGACCGCCTGAACGGCTAAGCGAATAGTTCTGGCTCCGTAGGCCTTCGTGCTATCCTTCTGCCCGAAGTGACTTCCTCAAGCGCTGCCAACTCCGGCCGTTCCCCGGCTGATGTTGACCTGAGCGTTGCCATCGGCGCGCTTCGCTTTCGCAATCCCATCATCGCTGCCAGCGGTACTTTTGGCTACGGGCTGGAATTCGCCCATCTGGTGGATTTGAACCGCTTGGGCGGCCTGGTCACCAAGGGCCTTTCCCTCGAACCGATCGAGGGGGCCTCGGCGCCTCGGCTCTGCGAGACGCCATCCGGCATGCTCAACGCGGTAGGGCTGCAGAACGTCGGCGTGAGGGCGTTTGTCGAGAAAAAACTGCCTGAGCTGCGTAAGTTCGACGCGCCGGTCATAGCCAACGTCTTCGGGTATTGCCAGGAGGACTACGTAGAAGTCATTCGAATCCTCGAAGACGCCGACGGGCTGTCCGGGTATGAACTGAACATCTCTTGCCCAAACGTCAAGAAGGGCGGACTCCAATTCGGGAACGACCCTGTGGCGGCTGCCGAGGTAACGCGGGCGGCCCGGAAAGTCGCCGTAAAACGCCCCCTGTGGGTGAAGCTGTCCCCTCTCGTTGCTGATATTGGACTTATGGTCAGAGCAGTGGCTGCCGAGGGCGCTAACGCCCTTACTGTGGCCAATACCTACCCCGCTATGGCCATAGACTACCGCACCCGAAAGTCCCGTTTAGGGAACCCCACGGGCGGTCTGAGCGGGCCCGCCATTAAGCCAATAACCCTCCGACTGGTCTGGGAAACCGGCAAAGCCACAGAAATTCCTATACTTGGCCTCGGCGGCATCGAGACGGCAAACGATGTGCTTGATTACATCCTCATGGGAGCTACTGCTGTACAGGTCGGAACGGCCAGCTTTACTGACCCTCAGGTCAGTGAGCGGCTTGTGCAGGAGCTTCGCACTGCCCTTTTCGAGATTAACCTGTTTAACATCAATGAGTTAAGAGGTAAATTTCTCGCAGAAATCGGTTGACATAATGATGCTTTCCTGCTACACTTTTCTGTAAGTTGTAGCAAAAAAACAACACTATGAAAAAGCCACTCTTCATGATCTGGGCTGCAGTTCGATGGGTGCCACTGATGTTCCTCATCGCACCAGTGATGGAAGCGCCTCTCGTAGCCTATAAAACTGAACCTGCCAAGCCGATTAAGACTTGGGTTGGCAATGCCAGCTGGTACGGAACCGAGTTTAATGGCCGCAAGACAGCCAACGGCGAGCGGTTCGATTGCGAGTCCCTCACCGCGGCGCACCCTAACCTTCCCTTTGGATCGATCGTACGCCTGGTAAACCCCCGCACCGGGCAATTTGAATTGGTTCGCATCAACGATCGAGGTCCCTATCAGGAAGGGCGCGAAATTGATGTATCCTATCGCGTAGCCCGAAAGATCGGCTTGATTCATTCGGGCGTCAGCCAGGTCCGGCTGGAGCTCCTGCAAGTTCCCAGGAAACACTGACCTCCCAACGGGCCCTCGGAGGTCACAAAAACAGTGACCTTCGACGCTCATCCGCGTAGCAGTCTGATCGTAGCCCTGGACTTTGACTCTTTGTCGACGGCGCTGAAGTTTGCTCAGAAAATTTCCGACCTGGTCGGCATGTTCAAGATCGGCAACCAGCTTTTCACCAGCGCCGGTCCTGAAGCCGTCAAACAGATCGCGGCGCTTGGCAATGGCATTTTCCTCGATTTGAAATTCCACGATATTCCCAATACCGTCGCCGGAGCTGTGCTCAGCTCGGCTGCCATGCCTGGCGTGCAGCTTGTCAACGTGCATGCATTAGGCGGCACTGCGATGCTCGAAGCGGCGGTGCAAGCCGTCAGCGCGGGCGTTCCGATGGGAGCAGACCGCACCCGGCTGATTGCGGTTACCGTTCTGACCAGCATGGATCACAAAGCCATGCGCGATGCGGGTATCGGAGGCACACCGCTCACCCGGGCTGCAAAACTGGCGCGTCTAGCCAAGAAATGCGGAGTAGACGGAGTCGTAGCTTCGGTGCAAGAAGCAAAAGCCATTCGCAAAGCGTGCGGCCGGGAATTCTTGATCGTCACGCCTGGTGTTCGTCCCGCGGAAAGATTGGCGGCCGATAAAACCGCCAACAAAAAAGACGATCAAGCGCGCACTGCTACTCCCGCGCAAGCCATCAAAGCTGGTGCCGATTACATCGTGGTCGGCAGGCCGATCATCGCCGCGGAAGATCCACGATCAGCGGCACAGGCAGTCGTGGACGAAATAGCCAGCGCCAAGTAAATTTTCATCAGGGAAAAGTTCTTTTGCTCGAGCTGTAAACGCATGCCTGCCATTTCCGATAGTCGCGATGCGATTCTTGATCAACTGAAAAGCTCGGAAGAAGCCGCGGCCAAGCTTATCGCCGGGTTGTCTTACGCCCAAATGAACTGGCAACCGAGCCATGGCCGTTCGTGGAGCATCTGGCAATGCCTGGATCACCTGGCGCGAACCAATCGCGCCTATTGCCAGTCGATGCTGGAGGCTATTGCGCACTCGGGACGCCACTCGAAAGCAACACAGGCGATAGCGCCCGGATGGTTCGGTCGTTTGTTCGTCGCGAAAATGGAACCGTCTGCACGAACCAGATACAAAACGGTGAAAAAAGTGACGCCGGGAACCGAAGGCGATGCACAAGCTGCGATGCGGGATTTCGTGGATTCCCATGCTCAAGCACGCCGTGTAGTGGCATCATGGGAGGAAGTGGACTTTAATCGCGTTCGTTTCCAAAATCCTTTTGTGCCGGTTCTTCGCTTCACCGTCGGTACCGGGTTGATGATCATCAACGCTCATGACCGCCGTCACCTTTGCCAGGCGGAACGCGTCAAAGAATCCTCGGGATATCCAGCCGCTTAAGGAATACGTACGCGAAGATGAGTGCCACATCCAGTTCAGCGAATACCGCAGCGGGAAGTTCTGGACTCAAAAGCATCATCGTCGGCACAGCTGGTCACATTGATCACGGCAAATCGTCGCTCGTCGAAGCTCTGACCGGCACGCACCCGGACCGCCTGGAAGAAGAAAAGCGACGAGGTATCACCATCGATCTGGGCTTTGCGTTTCTGGAAGAAAGCGGCGTGCGGTTTGGCTTTGTGGATGTTCCAGGACACGAACGCTTCGTTGGAAATATGCTCGCTGGAGCCGCAGGAATCGATCTGGTACTCCTGGTGATCGCAGCCGATGAATCCATCAAACCACAAACACGCGAACATTTTGACATTTGCCGGCTGCTGGGAATTCAGCGCGGCCTGATTGCGTTAAGCAAGGTTGATCTGGTGGATCGCGAAACGCTTGAGCTGGTTCGCATGGAGCTGGATGACTTTCTTCGCGGCTCGTTTCTGGAAAACGCACCTGTAATTGCAGTCAGCGCAAAGACGCGCGAAGGCCTTTCGGAACTAACCCAAGCACTGATAAAACAAGCACGCGAAGTCATCGGAAAAGATTCCCAGCGCAATTTTCGGCTGCCAATCGATCGTGCTTTTGCGGTCAAGGGCTTTGGAAGCGTGGTGACTGGAACGCTGATCAGCGGCCATGTTTCGCCCGAAGACGAAGTGGAACTTTTTCCCACTGGCGA
>Ga0070698_100009309_pt1 | contig 10537 bp, 12 predicted proteins | sample KBSK1502metaG_FD_65477 | JGI IMG/M metagenome (GOLD analysis project Ga0070698, IMG submission 65477) | Corn, switchgrass and miscanthus rhizosphere microbial communities from Kellogg Biological Station, Michigan, USA - KBS K1-50-2 metaG | ecosystem: Host-associated > Plants > Roots >... | reverse complement strand
ATGGTGGACGATACTGGACTTGAACCAGTGACCCCCGGCATGTGAGGCCGGTGCTCTGCCAACTGAGCTAATCGTCCGTGGCAGGCAATCTACCGACCCACGCCGCGGGTGTCAACCGCCGCCACCTTCCGAAGAGGACCACCTGCAGCGCCGACAGCGCCACTAGCGATACGTCGTTCAGGATGTACACGGGGACGAATCGCATCGACAGCGCCCGGGTGGCCAGCACGACCGCGAGGCCGATGGCGAGGCTGGCGACGAGGAACACCACCGTGAGACCTCGAGCGTCCGTCCTACCGCTTGCGCGAGCCCCCAGCGCGAGAAGCCGAGCAGGTGGACCCCGATCAGATAGGCCGTCACCGAGGTCAGGGCCACCAGGAACGGCAGAAACACCCCTTCCATGGACCCACCTACCCGTAGCCCGCGACGCGGTAGTAGACGCGCGCGATCAGCTCCATGGCGACCTGGCGCATGGGGCTCAACCGGTCTTCCGGGAATCCCCCGAAGTCGAGGACCTCGGTCCACGGGGCCGGCACCACGTCGAAGCCGACTCGCTCGAACACGCGCATCGCCCGCCCCATGCCGGGCGTGTCCGCGACGAGCATGATCTTCCGGATCGTGCGGGATTCCAGCAGCGCGTGGATCTGCTGCGCTTCCTCGTTGGTCGTGCGAGCGCGCGAGCTCGTCACGATCGCCGAGGCCGGGACGCCGCACGAGCGGGCGATGTCGGCGCGAGCCTCCGCCTCTCCCTTCGGATTCCCCTCCGGCGAGCCCGAGAACACCACGAGAGGCGCGAATCCCTTCTGGTAGAGCACGATGCCGTCCATCGCGCCGCGCATCGAAGTGTCGGTGAGCACGCCGGAGGCCGCGACCCCGCCCGCGCCGAGGACCACGATAGCCTGGGCCGGCTCCGAGCGGCGCGTAGGCGCAATCCAGTAGCTCACCACGTTCACCGCCGGAGTGAACGCGGTTACCAGGAACGACAGCACCGCCGCGCCGCCGACGTTCCGTAACAGGGCCTGGCTCATCGTGGACGTGAAGGCTACAGGCGCTCCTTCGCCGCGTCAATCGCCAGGGTATAATCGGCGGCCATGGCGACGGGCCCCGCGGCGGATGTAGTGCGATGGGTTCAGGAAGGCGAGCGCCTCTTCGGCGAGGCCCTGCAAGGTTTGCAGCGGGCCGAGATGCTGGCGCAGGAGAATCAGCGGCTGCGGGAAGAAATCCAGGCCATCCGCGAGGAGCTGGACGCCTTGCGGGCGGAGCGCCTCGAGGCCGCCGAGACGCTGAAGACCTTCGCGGAGCACGTGACCCAGGTCGCCACCCTCGCGCTCCAGCGCCTCGCCAAGCGCGCCGGCTAGAGGGCGATCGGCGCCGCGCCGGTTCCGGGACCGCGGCTGAAGCGCACCGTCGTGTAGCCCAGTGCGTAGGCGGTTCCCCGCGGCTGACGGCGCTCCGTCCGGCGTCGATCGTGGGTGGCCCGCCGATGCGTCTCACGGCGCTCGCGGTGGCGCCGGTCCATGATGATCTTCACGCCACGCACGCCCAGGAACGCCCGCTCGAGGTAGTCGTGGAGGGCCGTCTCCCCCTCTTTGATGACGAAGAGATAGGTGACGTCGGGAAAGGACTGGGAGGGGAGCGCGGCGAGAATGTGCTGGAGATGCCGCCGGCAGACCCCGTGGGTCTCGCTGTCGTCGTCGAGCGGCTCGCGCTCGCCGAGGAAGGCGGGGCCCCCCTCCCGTTGACACCAGGCGCAGATGGCTCTCAAGATTCCGCCGATCATAGCATGACCGGTATTTTCCGCCGCCGCGCTGGGAACCCGGGTGTACAGTCGAATTCACGCGCATCGCGCTTCTCCCGCGCGCCTGGAGGAGATGATGACTCGAACCGTACCGCTCGCCGCCGCCGCAGTGGCGCTCTTCGCGTCCACCGCCTTCGCGCAGACGCCCGTGCCCTCTCCCGACAAGACCAACGCCGTGCAGAACGGCGCGAACGTGAGCCTCGAGTACACCCTGAAGGACGAGGGAGGCCAGGTCCTCGACACCAACAAGGGAGGGAACCCGCTGGTCTTCACTCAGGGCCAGCAGCAGATCATCCGGGGCCTCGAGAAGGAGCTGCTCGGCATGCGCCCGGGTGACGAGAAGAAGATCGTCGTCAAGCCGGAGGACGCCTACGGCGAGGTTGTCCCCAACGCGCAGACCGAGGTCCCCAAGGACGCCATTCCCAAGGAGGGCCTGAAGGTGGGCACGGCGCTCACGGCCCGTAGCGGGTCCGGCGACGTCCGCCCCGTGGTCGTGAAGGAGATCAAGGAGACCACAGTGGTCCTCGATCTCAATCATCCCCTCGCGGGCAAGACTCTCTTCTTCGACGTGAAGGTGCTCGGCGTCGAGCCGCCCAAGGCCACGCCGGCCAAGTGACGCTCCGCCGCGCGGCGCTCTGGACCCTGCTCCTCTCCAAGCTGATCGCGGGCTGGGGCGTGCAGTGGGACATTCAGTGGCACGTCCTGATCGGCCGCGACTCCTTCTGGATTCCGCCGCACGTCATGACCTACGCCGGCGTGACGCTGGCCGTGCTGGTGAGCTTCGGGGTCCTCGCCTGGGAGACCTTCAGCGGCGGCACCCGTGACGGGCTGCGCATTCTCGGCTTCCATGCCACCCGCGGCTTCCATCTGGCCGCGTGGGGCATCGCCCTGACCGTGCTGGCCGCCCCGATCGATGATCTCTGGCACCGGCTCTTCGGCCTGGACGTGACGCTCTGGAGCCCGCCGCACCTGCTGGGCATCGTGGGCGCGGTGATCAACTCGCTGGCCTGCCTCGTGATCGCCCGTGAGGTCTATCCGGTAGGATCGTTACTCCGGTTTGCCGCGTTCATGGTCACCGGCGCGATGCTCTACGGTGGGCTTCACCTGACCGTGGACCCGTCCATCAGGGTCGCCTACCTCCACGGGGGCGTGCTGTTCTACACGCTGGCCATCCTCTCGGCGCTGATCCTCCCCCTGGCTCTCGTCACGACGTCCAGGGTCTCGGGCAGCCGCTGGGCCCCCGTCCTCCTGCTCCTGATACTGATACCGCTGGGGATGGCAGGCCAGCAGATTGCCCGCAAGGGATTCGAGATGCTTCAGCCGGTCTCCGTGATCGAGGAGGAGATCACCAAGGATCCGACCTCGCCGATCGCGGTCGCGATGGTCATGGCCCGTAAGGAAGGCGTCACACCCGGCCAGACCGGCGGCTGGCGCCACGTCTTCGCCCTGCTGCCCGTGCTGGCGATGGCGGTGGTCGACGCACGGCGGCGCCCGGTCGCCGCCACCGTGGCCTACGCCGCCGCGTATTTCGCCTTCCTCGCGTGGCGCCTGCCCTCGCGCCCCTCGCTCGCCGCCATGGCACCCACCGCCCCCGAGACCATCGTGGCCCTCCTGCTGACGGTCGTCGCCGCCCTCATCGGCGGCCTCGTCGCCCGCCGGCTGGCGGACCAGCTTCGGGGTCAGGTCTTGAATTCCGACATCCCGAGCGTGGCCAGGAACTCCGCCGACAGCGTACCGGTGTAGACCTCCTCCACCGGCCCCTGCAGCCGGATGGACCAGTCGGGGCGCACGTCGACCGACAGCTCGCCCCCCGGCATGCGCACCGTCACCAGGCCGTGGTCGCACAGGCCGTTCTTGACCGCGGCGCAGGCCACTGCGCTCGAGGACGAGCCGGAGGCGAGCGTCCAGCCGGCGCCCCGCTCCCAGATCAGGATGTCCACCATCGAGCGCGACGCCACGCGGGCCCATTGCACGTTGATCCGATTGGGGAACGCGGGATGATGCTCGACCTTCGGCCCGAGCCGCCGCACCAGCCCCTCGTCGAGCCGGTCGGTGAAGATCACACAGTGGGGGTTGCCCACCGAGACCGCCGTGATCAGGAGGGTGTCGCCGTTCACCTGCAGCGGGACCTTCACCACTTCCCGCTCGGGACCGTTCATGGGGATCTCGGGCGCCACGAAGGTGCACCGACCCATCTCGACCGTGACCAGGTTCACGCGCCCCTCGACCACGTGGCACCGGCACTCCACCCGCCCCCCTTTGGTCGACACCGTGAAGGTCTCGCGCTTGGCGTGGCCGTGGTCGTACAGGTACTTGGCGAAGATGCGCAGGCCGTTGCCCGACTTCTCCGCCTCGCTACCGTCCGGGTTCAGGATCCGCAGCCCGAAGTCGGCGCCGCCCCACGCGTCCACCAGCAACAGGATGCCGTCCGATCCCACCCCCCAGTTGCGATCGCAGATACGGGTCACCTGCCGCGGGGTGAGGGCCACCGGGAGATCGACTCCGTTGATGACGATGTAGTCGTTGCCCAGGCCGTGGCCCTTCGCGAAGGGAATCATTCGCGTCATGATACCGCCCGGGGCGCCGCGAGCCAATCGCGCAGGCGCTCGGGCAGCCGCCGCACGTCGCAGGGCAACCGGTGACGCCACTTCGATGCGAAGCGCGCCAGCGCCGCCTGCCGCTGCGCCAGATCCTCGGGCGCGGTCACCGGCGCGCTCTCGCCGGTACGCGTGCCTCCGCCCCGGTGCACGAAGGGAGCGTTGACGACCGCGCAGCGCCAGCCCGCTTCCCGCACCGCGAAGGACAGATCCCGATCGTAGCCGTGGAAGAAACCGTAGCCCTCGTCGAAACCGCCCACCGAGTCGAGGACCGCGCGCGACACGAAGAGGCACACTCCGTCCACCGCCGCCACCTCCGCCATCTCCTCCCGCAGCGTGGCCTGGCCCTCGAGGCAGTGCACGATGGTGCGGCCCACGTAGCGCCCGTCGCGCCGCAGCCGCCGCACCCCGTAGAGGCCCGTGAGGCCGATGCGCGCCGGCGAGCGCACCGCGCCTTCGAGGCGGTCGAGCCACCGTGGCTCCCGCATCTCGGCGTCGTTGTGCAGGAAGCACAGCAGGTCGCCGCCCGCGAGCCGCGCCCCCTGGTTCAGCGCGCGAATCAGTCCGACGTTCTCGGCGTTGCGCTGGTAGCGGAGCGGCGTCGACCGGCGCCAGTCGCGGAAGTAGGCCTCGGTGTCGTCGGAGGAGGCATTGTCCACCACGCAGAGCTCGAAGGGCCGCGTGGAGCGAGCGAGGCTGTCGAGGCAGGCCTGGGTGAGCGGCAGCTGGTTGTGGACGACCAGCACCACGCTCGTCGTCATCAGATCAGCGGGCGGCCGACGGCCGCGATCCGCTACCGCTCGGCGAGCGGGACGTACTTGAGGTCGGTCGCTCCCGTGTAGTCGGAGCGGGGCCGGATCAACCGGTTGTTGCCGTGCTGCTCGAGCACGTGGGCCGCCCAGCCTGCGATACGGCTCATCGCGAAGATCGGCGTGAACTGGTCGGTGGAGATGCCCATCGCGGAGTAGGCCGCGCCCGAATACAGATCCACGTTCGGGAAGATGTGCTTGTCGGTGGCGACCACGCTCACCACGGTGTCGAGGATCTGGACCTTGCTCGTGTCCCCGATCTGCTGTCCCAGCTCCAGGGCCAGCCGCTTCAGGTGTTTGGCCCGCGGATCCTCCACCCGGTACACCCGGTGGCCGAAGCCCATGATGCGCGCCTTGTCGGCGAGCGCCTTCCGGATCCACGCCTCCGCCTTGGCCGGGTCCTTGATCTTCTCGACCATCAGCATGACCTGCTCATTCGCCCCGCCGTGCAGCGGCCCCTTCAAGGCGCCGATGCCCGAGACCACCGCGGAATGCAGGTCCGAGAGGGTGGCCGCGGTCACGCGGGCCGCGAAGGTCGAGGCGTTGAACTCGTGGTCGGCGTGCAGGATGAGCGCGATGTCGAAGGTCTTGGCGGCCAACGGCGTGGGCTTCTTGCCGCTCATCATGTAGAGGAAGTTCCCGGCGAGGTTCAGCTTCGGATTCGGTGCGATCGGCGCCTTCCCGCGGCGGATACGCTCCCACGCCGCCACCAGCGTCGGGAGCTGCGCGGTGAGTCGCAAGGACTTTCGAAGAGTCGCCTCGCGGCTGTTGTCGGCCGCGTCCGGGTCGAAGGCGGACAGCGCGGACACGCCGGTGCGCAGGACCTCCATCGGCGTCGTCTTCTTGGGGAGCGCTTTCAGCAGCGCGAGCAGCTTCGGGGGGAGCTTCCGGTTGGCGCTGGACGCCAGCGCCTTCAGGTGGGTGTCCAGCTCTTTTCGAGAAGGCAGCCGACCATGCCACAGGAGGTAGGTCACCTCCTCGAAAGAGGAGTGCGCCACCAGGTCGTCGACGTCGTAGCCGCGATAGATGAGGCGGCCCTTGCGGCCGTCGATGAAACAGATCTCCGACGGAGAGACGACGACGTCCTCGAGACCGGCCTTCAGGGGGTTGACCGCGGCGTCCGTCATGGTCTCCGGTTCTCCTTGGTGGCGGATGGAAACGGACTGGTTCTACCACACGCCCCCGGTGACTTCAAGGCGGCCCACCGCGTACACTAGCCCTCGTGCGCGAGCCCCCGCCGGCCGTCGTCGACTTCTACGACCGCCACCCGATCAACGAGACGCAGGTGCTCGAATCCGCACGTGCCCGCGGGGCGGGAAACCGGCCGCTCTCTCCGGAGGACCTCTGGCAGTGGGACCAGGACCACTACGGCGGTCTGGAGGCGGTCGAGGCGCTGGCCCTTCGCGCGGCGATCGGCCCGGGGATGGCCGTGCTCGACGTCTGCGCGGGTCTCGGCGGCCCCGCGCGCTTCCTGGCCCACCGCTTCGGGGCCCGCGTCACCGGCGTCGACCTCACCCATTCGCGCTGCGCCGCGGCCGCCCGGCTCACCGCTCTCGTGCGCCTGTCCCCGCTCGTGCGGCTCGTGCGGGCGGACGCGCAAGTGCTGCCCTTCCGCGCGGGGGTCTTCGACGCCGCCCTGAGCCAGGAAGGGCTGCTCCACGTCCCGGACAAGGGCGCCGTGCTCGCCGAGTGCGCGCGGGTGCTCCGGCCCGGCGCACGCCTGGCGTTCAGCGACTGGATCGCGCGGCCGCGCCTCGCCGAGAACGAGCGCCGGCGCCTCTCGGAGTGGATGGCCGCGGTGAGCCTGCAGTCCATCGACGGCTACCGCCGGCTGCTGGCGCGGGCCGGCTTCGCTCGCGTGGAGGCGGAGGATCTCTCACCGGAGTGGATCGGCATCCTCCGCGGGCGCCTGCGAATGTACCGGAGCATGCGCGCGCAGACGGTGGCCCGCTTCGGCCCGGCGCGCTACGAGGAATACAATCAGCTCTACGCGTTCTTCGTGGGCCTGGTGGAGGCGGGCAAGATCGGCGGGGCGCGCCTCAGCGCAGCAGCCGATCGAGCGTCTTTTTGAGGTCCTTCGGCTCCTTGAGCCGGACGTCGATGGGCACGATGGTGAGCGCCCCCGGCGGACCCGCCACCCGAGCCTTGACCCGGTTCGGCCCCTGGTTCACCGTGACGTCCATCGCGGTGCGCCCGTCCACGAGCCCGTAGGTCCCCGCGCCGGTAACGCGCACGTCGCGCGCCTGATAGACGAGGTCGTCGGTGCGCAGCACCCCGCTGGTGATCGTGTAGGTGGCGGTGATGGAGTCGAAGTGGAGCGGCGAGCCTGCGCTCGGGAGACTCCGGCTGCGTGGGTCGAGCGTCGTGGAGACCAGATCGGTCAGGGCGAGGGCCTGGGTGACTGCGGCCAGGAGGTCGGGCCCGACCACGCGACCCGCCCCGATGGAGAGCCGCCCCGCCCCGTTCAGGGTGGGCAGCGTCTCAGGGGGGCGCAGGCTCGCCTCGCCGGTCAGATCCAGCGGTCCCGTGACCGCGTTGCGCTGGCATAGATAGTCAACCAGGACCGGCTCGAGCTGCACGCCCTTGACCGTGATGTCCCGGAGGGTGGCGATGCGCGGGGGGCCCAGCGCCACCACCAGCCGGAACGACACCGTCCCCTTCGCCACTCGGCTCTGCACCATCCGGCTCTCGAGCTGAGGCGGCGCGTAGAGCAGCGGGACGCGCACGTCCTCGAGGACGAGCGATCGTTTCTTGGGATCGGGGCAGCGCGGCTGATGCTCCGACACGGTCAGCCGGTCGAGGCCGAGGGCGCCGGTGGCGGTGAGGCGCGCCGCCGTGCCGGAGACTTGCAGTCGTCCCTTCAGCGGACCCGAGAGGGTCGGCGACGGGACGAACAGCCCCGCGGCTGCGGTCACGTCACGACTCTCCACGTCTACCGTCGCCTTGATCTGGGCATCGCCGAATGATCGGCCGGGGCCGAGGCTCACGGTTGCCTCCGGAATCGCGAGTCTGACGCCTCCGGGCTGGCCCTGCGCCTCGCCGGTGATTCGCAGTGCCTCGCCGGCGGCCGCCTGGGTGACGGTCACGTCGATCTTGTCGAGGGTGAACTGGGCGGGCTTCTGCCCGGTCGCCGGGCCGCCCCCCTTCAAATAGTCCACCGCCCCATCGACGATGCGCACCCGCGAGAGCAGCACCCCGCCCGCCGCCGCCGGGCCCGGTCGACCCCCGGCGGGACGAGGCGGGGCGCCCATGCTCGGCCCGGTCGAGCCCAGTGTCGCGACGTTGAGTCGCCCCGCCGCGTCCTCGACGACGTGGATCCGCGGCTCCATCAAGGTGAGGTCGGCCAGCTCGACCCGGCCCTGGAGCAGGGGCCGGAGCCGGATGCGCAGGCGTCCTTCGTTGACCGTCACGAAGGCGCCCGACCCGAAGGCGGGATCCTCGGCCACCTGCAGCCCCCGCAGCTTCACGGTCGGCAGCGGCAGCGCGGAGATCGAGAGGCTGGTGAACTTCACCGGTCGCCCGAGGGCGTGGCCGGCGGCCTGCGAGACGTAGGCCTGGATGGCCGGGGTGTCGAGCAGCAGGGGCAGCGCCACCACGACCCCCACGATCAGGACGACGAGCACCAGGAGCCCGGCCAGCAGCCACTTCAGCATGACGGAGGGGCCGAGTCGATCAGCCAGAACGTGCCGTGCGGCCCCCGTGGGGGCGGGCCGCACGCGGAAGGCGCTGCGCGACGCTCATGGAATGAGAAGGATCTTGCCCGTCGTCTTCCGCCCCTCGAGCTGGCGATGCGCCTCGGCGGCCTGCTCCAGCGGGAACTGGTGCTCCACCCGGAGCCTGACCTTTCCGTCGCGGATCCAGCCGAGCAGCTCGTTGGAGCGCTGCAGGAGCTCGTCACGGGTGGCGATGTGATGGTTCAGGCTCGGCCGGGTGATGAACAGCGAGCCGCCCGCATTCAACCGCTGGAGATCCAGCGGCGGCACCGGCCCGCTGGCCGCCCCGAAGAGGGCCATGAGGCCGCGCGGGCGCAGGCAGTTGAGGCCCTTGTCGAAGGTGCTCGCCCCCACGCCGTCGTAGACCACGTCCACGCCGCGGCCGCCGGTGATACGCTTCACTTCGGCCTCGAAGTCCTGCTTCGTGTAGATGATCACGTGGTCGGCACCAGCGGCCTTGGCCAGCGCCGCCTTCTCCTCGGTGGAGACGGTGCCGATGACGCTGGCGCCCCGCATCTTGGCCATCTGGCACAGCAGCAGGCCCATCCCGCCCGCAGCGGCCTGCACCAGGGCAGTCTCGCCCTTCTTCAAGGGCCACGTGGAGGTCACCAGGTAGTGGGCGGTGAGCCCCTGGAGCATGGCAGCGGCCCCGTCCTTGAACGAGAGCTTGTCGGGCAACCCGACCAAGCGGTCGGCCGGCACCACGTGCATCTGGGCGTAGGAGCCGATCACGCCCGTCCAGGCCACCCGCTCGCCCACCTTGACGTTGGACACGCCGGAACCCACTGCGGTCACGGTGCCGGCGCCTTCCATGCCCGGCGTGAGCGGCAGCGGCGCCTTGTAGACCCCGCTGCGGAAGTACACGTCGATGTAGTTCACGCCCGAGGCCTCGAGCTTGACCTGGACTTGGCCGGCCGCCGGCGCCGGAACCGGCACTTCTTCGAGCTTCATGCTCTCCGGACCGCCCGGAGCGTGGACGCGGACCGCTTTCATGGCTCTGCCCTCCTCAGCGCATCGCTGACAGATCGACGGTGAACTTCGCGACCAGCTTCTCCTCTCGGTCCCGCACGAGGAGTGTCACGGTCGCGCGGGGATCCAGGTTCTCGGTCGGGAACACATAGAGGCACCGGGCGGTGAACTGCCCGTCGTCGCCGCGCAGGGCGGTCCGCTCGTTCTGGCTGAACGACGCCTTGATCTCCTGCGGGCCGGCGACGAGCGCGGGGGCGTAGAAGCGCGTGAAGTCGACCCGCCCCCCCCGGAGCGTGGCCCAGAACATGAGCTTGCCCTCCAGATTCTTCAACAAGACCTCGACGTCGCGCGGCTTCAGCTCCTGATTCCTCAACGCGGAGTTGCGCGCGGCCAGAGCCAGCCGGTGAAAGGGCGTCATCACGGTGACCGCCTGGCCCGCGCCCGCGTCGACCCGCCACTCGCCTCCCCAGTTCTCGTCGATCACGCTGCGCCGCCCGGTCCGCACGGCCTCGTCGCGATCCTGCGGCGTGAGGGTGAGCAGCAGAGCGTCGAGAGGAGAGATCCACATGAGGGACAGGGCGCCGACCAGCACCGATGACCACCACCGGCATGAGCGAGCCCGCCTCATGTGGAGCGCATTGTAGCACAGCG
>Ga0070698_100009308_pt1 | contig 10537 bp, 9 predicted proteins | sample KBSK1502metaG_FD_65477 | JGI IMG/M metagenome (GOLD analysis project Ga0070698, IMG submission 65477) | Corn, switchgrass and miscanthus rhizosphere microbial communities from Kellogg Biological Station, Michigan, USA - KBS K1-50-2 metaG | ecosystem: Host-associated > Plants > Roots >... | reverse complement strand
AGTGTGGATGAAGATATCGCTGACTGATGCGGGAAAACGCTTCAACCGCGACTGGATCTTTCGTCATCTTACCTACGAGTTTTCTGCAGGACAATCTTATGCTATCATCGGGCCGAATGGTTCTGGTAAAAGTACATTACTGCAAGTGTTAAGTGGTTCAATGGAGGTAAATGAAGGAAGTATTCAATTCTCAGTCAATAGTCAACAGTCAACAGTCAACAGCCCAATAGCTTCTGAAAATAGTTACAATCATATTTCCATTTGTGCCCCTTACTTAGAAGTTGTTGAAGAAATGACATTGATAGAATTTCTAAACTTTCATTCGGGTTTCAAACCGTTTCTTTCATCAATAACATCGGAAAAAATAATTTCAATTCTTGGATTGGAGAATGCAGTGAATAAACAAATACGCAATTATTCTTCAGGGATGAAGCAAAGAGTAAAGTTGGCGCAGGCAATTTTTTCAGATGTGCCTGTTGTATTGCTTGATGAGCCCTGCACTAACTTGGATTCCGCAGGTATTCAGCTTTATCACAATCTTATCAATGAGTATTGCAAAAACAGGATGGTGGTGGTGAGCAGCAATGATGAAGTGGAGTTTGGGTTTTGTAAAGAAAAGATTAACTTAAAGGATTATAAAAAACTGAAGTGATTAAACATATCCTAAGTTTATTCTATTTCATTATCCCAAACTTGTTAACAGCTCAGGATAGTTTTACCATTTATGGTAAAATCGAGATGATTTCAAAAAGTGATTCAATCATCTTAAAATCTGCTTGGGGAACTTTCACTACTAAAATAAAAAACGATGGAAGCTTTTTTATTTCAGGAAACGGGATTAAAACCTCGTCTGATGCCTTGATTCTTACAGATAGCTCCGGCGCTAATTCGATTTGGCTGGAACCAGGAGAATATCATATTGAATGCAAGGAAATCAAACCTGACTTTAGTTCACGACCAATTTTTCTTATCCCGAAATTAGCAGGACCGAAAGACGCTGAGATAATTCATGGATATCAGAAGCAGATGATGGAATTTAATCTTTTTGTTCCTCGGGAAAAAAGGAAGGAAGTAGCGCTAAGTTTTATCATCATATACATTGACAGCATATTTGAATATTTTCCATCTTCCAAAGCTCTGCCAAATCTATTAGGATCGGCAACACCAATAATAGGAGACGATGCAGCAAAACATTACTATTCATTTTTGTCAAATGAGCAAATGGCACAACCTGGGGGAGGCGAGCAGTTAACTAATTATTTTAAGAGAAAAGAAAAAATTGAAAACGAAAAATATTTCCAGGATTTTGAAATGAAAGATCAATCAGGAAATATTTTTAAACTCTCATCGGTAAATAAAAAACTGATCCTACTTGATTTTTGGTCCAGCGATTGTGGCCCATGCAGAAGAAAACATCCGAAGCTTGCAGAACTTTACAAGAAATATGCAAACAAAGGATTTGAAATCGTAAGTGTCTCATTTGATGATACAAAGGAAGATTGGCTAAAAGCGATCGCTAAAGACAAAATGATCTGGATAAATGTTTCAGAGCTCAAAGGTTGGAAAACCTCATTGTCTGAGGATTATTTTATCAAATCGATTCCATTTGCGATCTGGCTTGATAAGGGCAAAAAGATAATTTCAACTACTGATCTCTCTGAAGCCCAAATTGAAGAATATCTTAAATAATGATAGTCTCAGGCAACCAGAAATTTTAGGCGAACAAAAAGAATGGTGATCGTCAGTTCTAACGACCACCATGAATATGATTTTTGCAATCTTGTTTGATGAAAAGACGATCATTTACACACAAGATCCCGAAACTATTATGACGATGAATGCAGATGGCAGTAACCGAAGGAAAGTTGAAGGAATTAATTCTTACCAGGTAAAATATAATGCTGCCGCCGGAAAATTAGTTTATGTAAATACTGAAACGGATAATAATGTAATGGTTTATGATTGGAAAAAGAAAACAAGTACAGTTATATTAGATGGAACAAAAATGATTGATCGATTCTAACTACCACGGGTTGCAATTAGCAAATTCAAATCAGTATACTTTAAATCAAACCGCTGGCTAAGGTAGAAATTGGTTAATGCCCCTTTGAAAAGATAAATGCCACCCCGTAAATGAATATGGTGCCATACTAAATTGTCAAATCCACCTTCATCGCCGGCTTCCATTAATAAAGGCATCAATACATTGCTGATTGCTTGCGATGCAGTTCGTGCAAAACCTGAAGGAATATTAGGAACACAATAATGAATCACTCCGTATTTTAAAAATACTGGATGCTCATGACTGGTGATCTCTGATGTTTCAAAACATCCGCCGCGGTCAATGCTAACATCAATGATAACAGAACCCGGACGCATATTGCTTACCATTTCTTCTGTTACTACCATTGGTGTTCTTCCTGTTTCACTTCCCAATGCACCAACAGCCACTTCACAAGTCTTTAATTGTTTTGAAAGCATGCGGGGTTCAATTACCGAAGTCCACAAACGATGACCAATATTATTCTGCAATCTTTTTAATCGATAAACATTATTATCAAAAACTTTTACTGAAGCACCCAATGCCAATGCAGCTCTTGCTGCATACTCGCCAACTATTCCTGCGCCGATCACAATTACTTTGGTTGGAGCAATACCAGAAATACCACCGAGCAAAACTCCTTTGCCATGATTAGCCGAACCTAAGTATTGTGCAGCTATCAACATCACGGCACTCCCGGCGATCTCACTCATACTATGCACAATTGGATAAGTGCCGCTATCATCTCTCAAATTCTCGAATGAAATAGCCGTGATCCTTTTATCCATCATTCTTTGCAGCAGTTCGGCTTTTAGTATAGAAAGATGAATGGGAGAAATGATCACCTGGCTTTGCTGCAACAGCGGGATATCTTCATCGATCACCGGTGCACTCTTCACTAATATCGGCGCCTTAAAAACTTCGGCACGGTCATAAACGATCTTTGCACCTGCTTCGCTGTAATCTTTATCACGAAAATGTGCCGCCTCACCTGCATTGTGTTCAATCGTCACTTCATGACCATTACTCACCAATACACTCACTGCATCTGGAGTTAACGCAATACGATTTTCCTGGAAAGCTATTTCTTTGGGTATTCCAATATGCAACCTGGCCCCTTTGGGTTTTATATCCAGCGTTTCTTCGAGTGTTTCATAGCTGAATGATGTACTGATCTTGGGTTTCTGCTGGCTCATTAGCTGGTTATTGGTTGCTGATATTTTTTTGGTTTCCGGCTTTATTAATTCTGTTCAGCTCCTGTTGTGTCACTCACTTGTACTTCCGGTAATTCTGCTCAGCAGAATTGTTGTAGCTGAAGAGTGCGACGCAACCGTTGCATAATAGTAGCATCATAGCTGGGTACCACACCTACGCCATTAACTTTACAAGAATTGTAATTGTTTGAAGGGCTTCGGTGGGCAAGTCAAAAATAACTATTTATCCTGTATAGTCATGTGGCGGGTTTCTGAATCTTTAACTTCAATAAATACATGCACTGTATCTGCCGGAAATAAACCTGGCGCTTTTTCCGGCCACTCAACAAAGCAAATGTGATCGCTATAAAGGCAGTCTTCAACGCCTGCACGAATCGCTTCCTGTTCATCTTTTAACCTGTACAGATCGATATGAAAGATCTTACCTGAAGGGAAATAATATTCATTTATAATAGAAAATGTCGGGCTCCCAACAACATCTTTTACTCCTTTTACTTCGCAAAGTGCATGAATGAAAGTGGTTTTTCCGGCACCCATGTCTCCATGGAAGGCGATCACCTTATTATTGCGTATTGCCCGCCAAAACCGGGAAGCGGCATCTCTTATTTCATCTAATTTATAAGTCAATTTCACCGGGCAAAGATATTTGTGCTTTTGCAACCGGGTGTATAAGATTATCAATTGCTTAATTGGGGCGGTTTTCATTTATCCGTATTTTTGCAACAAAATTTGCAACGAGCCCCCTCTAAATCTCTCCGCCGAGGCGGAAGACTTATGAAGAAACAAAAAGAAAGGAAATGTTATGGAAAATGTACAATGGAAAGTAGAAGGAATGGATTGCAGCAGCTGTGCTCTTACCATTCATAAATACCTGGAAAAACAGGGAATGAAAAATGTAAAAGTGAATTCAGTAAGTGGTGATGTAAGTTTTGCATTGAATGGAAATGCGGCAACAGCAAAATTGATAAAGGGATTGAATGATCTTGGTTACCAGGTAGCTAATCAGCAACAAGTAACCGGAAAGAAACAACCGTTTCTTTCAACACATCTTCATCGGTTTCTCTTTTGCCTGCCATTTGCACTGCTGTTTGTGTTGCACATGATCTTCGGAATGCGTATGCATTGGATTGCTAATCCATGGCTGCAACTTGCTTTAACCATCCCTGTTTATATAGTTGGTATGGATTTCTTTGGTAAAAGTGCATGGAAAAGCTTACGCAATGGTTTACCAAATATGAATGTGCTGGTTGCTCTTGGTGCTACTGCCGCTTTTGTTTACAGTTTATATGGAACATTAACAGGGCAGGCAGAAAACTTTATGTTCTATGAAACATCTGTTACCATTATCACACTTGTGTTCTTAGGTAATTATTTAGAAGATGCTTCTATTCAATCCACGCAAAGAGAATTAAAAAAATTAGTGAAGTCGCAAAAGATAATGGCGAATATGATCGCTTTTGATGATAAACGCCAGGAACATATATTCCCTGTTGAAAATACACAGTTAAGAGTAGGCGATCTGATCTTAATAAAAAGCGGCGAACAGGTTCCTATTGACAGTAAAATTCTTTGGGGCGATGCTCATGTAAACGAAGCGATCGTTACAGGAGAAAGTCTTCCCGTTCATAAATATGCAAAAGATAAATTGATCGGGGGAAGTATTGTTACTGACGGAACGATAAAAGCACAAGTGACTGCGGTCGGCGATGATACTATTCTTGCAGGTATCATTAATATGGTAAAGCAGGCACAGGGAGAAAAACCGCCGGTACAGCAATTGGCAGATAAGATCAGCGCCATATTTGTTCCCCTTGTTATTGGTATCGCTGTAGTCACTCTTGTTGTGAACTGGATCTTATTAGGACAATTCACGCCTGCGTTGATGCGAAGCATTGCAGTACTCGTTATTGCTTGTCCTTGTGCAATGGGACTTGCTACACCTGCTGCAATTGCAGTTGGTTTAGGCCGGGCTGCAAAGAATGGCATTCTCTTCCGCAATGCTACAAGTCTTGAGATGTTTAAAAATATAACACAGGTTGTGTTTGATAAAACGGGAACACTGACAACAGGAAAGTTTGTTATTGCAGATTTTAGATTGCAGACCTTGCCTACCGGCAGGCAGGTTTCAGATTTAAATCAAGAGGAGTTCAAAAGGATTGCTTTTTCATTAGAAAAATATTCTAATCACCCAATAGCAAAATGTATTACTGATGAATGGAAGGTCAAAGATGAAATTCGCTGGACTAAAATTGAGGAAGTAAAGGGCCTTGGAATGAAAGCAAGCGATAAAGAAGGAAATGAATATTGGGCAGGTTCATATAAAGTAGCAGAAAAATTTACAAAAGAAGACAATCATAATATTTATATCATAAAAAATAATGAGCTGCTTGGATGGATCGATGTGAAAGATGAGATTCGTCAGGAAGCAAGATCAGTAATTGATTATTTGCATAGCAAAAACATTAAAACAATTTTACTTAGCGGCGATCGTCGTGCAAAATGTGAAGAGTTGGCATCACAATTAGGCATTGATGAAGTAATTGCAGAACAAACTCCTGAACAAAAATTACAAAAGATAGCGGACCTGAATACTGCTACTCCTACTGCGATGGTTGGTGATGGCATTAACGATGCACCAGCATTAGCAAAAGCCACCATTGGTATCTCAATGAGTGAGGCTTCGCAAATTGCAGTGCAAAGTGCACAGGTTGTATTGATGAATCAGGGGTTGAAAAAAATTCCGATGGCATTAGGACTTGGCAGGCATACATACCTTACCATCAAACAAAATCTTTTCTGGGCGTTTGCTTATAATATTGTTGCTATTCCTGTAGCTGCTTTGGGGTTTTTGAGTCCTACTTTCGGCGCTTTAGTAATGGGATTGAGTGATGTGGTACTTGCAATTAATTCGGTTAGGCTTTTCGTAAAAAAAGTAGAATAATTTTTGCCACGGAGACACGGAGGAACACGGAAATTCAAACTCCATTATTCCGCGCCTCCGTGGCAATTTTCTTTTCCTAACTTCATCGTTCAACATTATCTAATCGTTGGCGGATATTCATAAGATACTAAAAGATCACTGGGGCTATGATTCTTTTCGACCCCTTCAAGAAGAAGTCATTGAATCTATACTTGAGAACAAAGACACCTTAGCATTAATGCCAACTGGTGGTGGTAAATCTTTGTGTTACCAGGTTCCTGCATTAGCAAAAGAAGGCCTTTGTCTTGTTATTTCTCCACTGATCGCTTTAATGAAAGACCAGGTAGAGAACCTTCGAAGGAAAAACATCACTGCATTTGCCATCTACTCGGGGATGAGCCGTGCTGAAGTTATTAATACATTAAAAGTAGCAACCAATAGCAATTGCAAATTTCTTTATGTATCTCCTGAAAGACTAGAAACTGCTTTGTTCAAAGAATACCTGCCGGGAATGAACATAAACCTAATTGCTGTAGATGAAGCACATTGTATCTCGCAATGGGGTTATGATTTTCGTCCGCCTTATTTACGCATTTCAGCTTTAAGAGAAGAGTTACAAAATGTGCCGGTATTAGCATTAACTGCATCCGCAACAAAAGAAGTACAGGATGATATCTGTGAAAAGCTCCAATTCAAGGATAAAAATATTTTTCGTCAATCATTTGAAAGAAAAAATCTTTCCTACAGTGTTTTTAAAGTTGATTCCAAGATCAATAAAGTAATTGAAATACTAAACAAAGTTCCCGGAAGTTCAATTGTGTATTGTAAAAGCCGGAAGCGAACTAAAGAAATAGCTGAGCTGCTGCAGTTACAAAATATCATTGCTGATTTTTATCATGCCGGTTTGCCACAGGAAGAAAGAAACAAAAGACAAGAGGATTGGATAAAAAATAAAACAAGAGTTATCGTTTGCACAAATGCATTCGGAATGGGTATCGATAAACCGGATGTTCGTTCTGTCGTTCATGCAGATATTCCCGATTGCTTAGAAAATTACTACCAGGAAGCGGGACGTGCAGGAAGAGACGGAAAAAAATCTTTTGCTGTTTTGCTTTATGATGATAAGGACATTACGGAATTGGAAGAACTTGCCATTATTCGTTACCCTTCGTTAGATGATATTAAAAATGTATACCAATCCGTAGCAAACTATTTGCAAATACCTGCCGGTACCGGCGAAGGAAATTACTTTGATTTTGATATAAATGATTTTGTAAAAAAATTCAAATTGAATACTCACACTGCGGTGTATGCATTAAAAGCATTGGAGCAGGACAACTGGCTTGCTTTAAATGAACAGGTTTTTCTTCCATCAAAAATTAAGTTTACCACAAGTAAAGAAGCATTGTATGATTTTGAAAGATCTCATCTCGAACTCGAGCCTGCTATCAAAGCTTTACTTCGTGGCTACGAAGGAATTTTTGATTTCCCCACTTCTATTTCTGAAATGGTATTGATCCGCTTGTTGAAAAAAGATGCTGAAGAAATAAAAAAAGATCTTTATCAATTACATCAATATGGCATTATTCATTACGAACCGCAAAAAGATTCGCCGCAACTTTATTTTCTTCGTAACCGGGTAAAGGCTGAAGATCTTTTGGTGAACATGGATCTGTATCACAAACGAAAAGAAAAATTTGTAGCACGGGTAAAGATCATTATTCAATATGTACAGGAATTAGTGACCTGTCGCAGCAAAATGATCGGTATTTATTTTGGTGATAACAAATTGCATAATTGCAAAGTTTGTGATAATTGTCTGCGTCAGAAAAAAGTTCATATTGATGAAAAAGAATTTGAAAAGATCAGCGATCGTATTCAAACTGTTTTGACACCACAACCAATGCCTTCAAAAGAATTATTGGATCGTCTTGGCGCTATTAAAAAAGAAAAAGCCTGGAAAGTGATTGAATTTCTCCAGGCTGAAAATAAATTAGAAGTGGATAATGCTGGGTGGGTCAGGCTGAAGTAACTTCTTCTTCCGCTCCAATATAATTATATGCAGGTAATATAATTGGTTGAGGCGGAGTTAATCCAAGTTTTTGGAAAGCGGGTATAAGACCTTTTTGGGCGAATTCCATCATAACTTCTGCGGAGTTCCAAACATCTACCACGCACCACTTGCCATCTCTTTCAAAAGATACATGAGAGGGTCTCTGTTCTGTATATAACAAACCTCTTTCTTTTAGATCATCACAAATGGCATCATACTCTTTATGAGTCATGCCGGCGAATTCAAAAATTACGACTACTTTACTCATAGTTTTAAAATTTAAAGATTAAGAACAATTATAAGAAGATTAAATACGAAATAATTAGCCTGATAGTTCTGTCATTCCAAATTTTTCTGACGGATATTCTTTATTTCAATGATACGAAGCGGGGTCGGGTTTGCCTCAATTACTTTCGCAAGAATGGTGATCATTTGCCCTATCGTTACTAATGCCATTTCATGTGCTTTATTTCTAAAAGCAGGAATGAGCTCAGCGATTCCATATAAAGGTAATAAAACTATGGGCCACCAATGGCCAGGACCAAGAACATACCAGGGGCGAATAAATGTGCAATTAAGATCTTTACTCAAACAATATTCTTCGCCTTTTTTTCTTACATCCTGGAAGGCTTTCACAAATTTTGAAGGACTCATTGATACGCTTACATAAATAAAATGAGATACTCCTGCTATAGCTGCAGCATCGGCTGATGCCTTTGCACTTTTTAAATCAATTTCCTTGAACTGTTCCGCTTTCTTTAGTGACGGATGTGATACTCCCAGCAACTGAACAAACACTGAATCTTTCGGAATAGAGTTCTTAAAAGTGTTGGCATCAAAAGGATCTGCAATAACAACTTCAACTCCTGGTTGCAATTTTGATTCACTTCCTTTTCTCAGCAATCCAATTACACGATGGCCCTTTTGAAGAAGTAGTTTTATTAATCGCTTGCCGATATAACCGGTGCCGCCGGTGATGAAAACTGTTTTCATGAAAATAAATCCATCTATCTACGAATGTAAAGAGAAGCAGGATTTATAAGTTTATTTTATTTTTACCAGCCTGACACCAATAAATTTCTTGCAGCGGCTATGCTGCATTTCTGGTAACGGGAGTAAGCGGCAGCAGCAGCATTTCTAATTTGAGCAGCATCGCCGGAATCAATCCATTTATTTAATGCGTCATGAAGAATATATGCTTCCGGAGCCATCAGGCCCGTAGTCCATAATAAAGGTTCGGCCCCGGTATTTTTTAAATAAGATGAAAAGTACTTTTTGCTAATGCAAGCCAGCATTATTGCTTTACGATCTTCATCATTTTGTTTCTCAAATTCATTTGCTAATGAAAAATCCATCAGCCCATCATGTCCAACATAAGCAATAATATCTGCTGTACCGGCAAAAGGGATTTCAACGCCATTATTTTTTATTGATGTTATTCCTTTTCCGGAACAAGCCAGCAAAAAATCGATCGTTGTTTGTTTAATATATTGTCCATCATAAGCATCCGCCAGCAAGTAAATATTTTTGGTCTTATGTTTGAAAAGAATTCGTTCAAGAATATTTTCTGCAGGGTTCTTTTTTATTTCTACAATTTTCCATTCGCTGCTTTTGCTAAAAAAAGTTTTTACTCCATAAGCTGCGCCCCAATAAAGATTGGTTGCCGCATCCTGCCCATTTCCAATTTTTGCAGGTACAGGAACTATTCCCTGGTATTTATTATCACACAAAGCAACAAAAACATGAATGGTTTTTAGTTGCGAATCCTTTTTAACAGTAACTGTTTTTTGAAAGGTAGCTGAATCGGCAGGTTTTAAAGTTGTATCCTTCACACTACCCGGTGAATTTCCCGAGCAGGCATTTAGAAAAAACAAAAAGGAACAAAAGATCATGATCCTGTAGCGCATAACAAGGTTATAGATGATGTTGTAAATAAATTCCATAAACTAGAATAAAGATCTGGGATACTGTAATATCCCTTCCAACAGAACACATTTATCAATACCTCAACATTTATTGGCAACTGAATAAGCTGCGAAGCTTTTTTCTGCGTTAATAAGATCATCAATCCCTTTTTGCGCTGATATTTTTATTAACAAACAAAAAATAGAATTGATATCGAAAATAATTTTTTCATATTGCTATAGATCTTCTTCTCTTTCTAACATTAAGATTGCACTTTGAGGTACAATAAAATACTTTTCGCTTTCATACATCACTTCTGTGGCTCCGCTTAATAAGAAAATAGCAAGATCCCCTTCCTTTGTCTGCAATGGCACATATTTTACCTGGTCATCATCCTGTTTCCA
>Ga0070698_100009306_pt1 | contig 10541 bp, 10 predicted proteins | sample KBSK1502metaG_FD_65477 | JGI IMG/M metagenome (GOLD analysis project Ga0070698, IMG submission 65477) | Corn, switchgrass and miscanthus rhizosphere microbial communities from Kellogg Biological Station, Michigan, USA - KBS K1-50-2 metaG | ecosystem: Host-associated > Plants > Roots >... | reverse complement strand
CCCTTGGCGAGGTCGAACTCGACCTTCTGGTTCTCGTCCAGCGACTTGTAGCCGTTGGTCTGGATCGCGGAGTAGTGGACGAACACGTCCTCGCCGCCACCATCCTGCGCGATGAAGCCGAAGCCCTTTTCAGCGTTGAACCACTTGACGGTTCCAGTAGCCATGATCATTTCCTTTGTTCGGTGCCGGGGCACTGTGCCCCGAGCCGCTGAAGACATCCATCTGTGCTGATGTCCAGCGAACCGAAAACCAGGAGTACGAGATACAAGCCGCGACATGGTGTGCGGCCAGGACGACCTTGGTGAGCCATCCCTTCAACATGACCCACGATAGGGCATGGATTGCCGGATCCGTGTTTCGGCGAAGCTCGCCCACGCGTAGCGTGACGAGAGATCCGTCAGCACTGGCGGGCGGGCACGTCCCGGAGGTTGCCGCGATGCAGCTGCTCTTCGCCGACCGACTCCCCGAGCAGACGCTCGTCGAGCTCGAAGCTCGTGGGCACGTCTGCGTGATGGAGCCCGCTCTGACGGCGGACGATCTGCCGGCACGGATCGCCGGGTTCGACGGGTTGGTGGTGCGCAGCACCAAGGTCGGGCGCACGGTGTTCGAGGCATCGGACCGGTTGGTGCTGGTGATCCGGGCCGGGGCCGGCACGGACACCATCGACACCGAGGCCGCGGCCAGCCGCGGAGTCTTCGTGTCCAACGTGCCCGGCCGCAACGCTGCCGCGGTGGCCGAGCTCACCATGGGGCTGCTGCTGGCGATCGACCGGCGAATCGCAGACAACGTCGCAGATCTCCGGAGCGGCCACTGGGACAAGGCGCGCTACAGCAAGGCCGACGGGTTGCTCGGGTCGACCCTGGCCATCATCGGCCTCGGCTCCGTCGGGTTCGCCGTCGCCGAACGCGCGTCAGCGTTCGGCATCCACGTCCAGTCGCTCGCCAAGCCCGGTCGTTCCGAGTACGCCGTGTCGCGCGCCGAGGTGCTGGGCATCGCGATGGTCGACTCGACGCGGGAGCTGCTGTCCTCCTCCGACATCGTGACCCTTCACGTGCCGTCCCACGAGGACACCCGGCACCTCGTCGACGAAACGTTCCTCAGCCAGATGAGACCCGGCGCGATCCTGCTCAACACCTCCAGGGGCGAGGTCATCGACGAACCCGCCCTGCTGAAGGCCCTGGACGCCGGGACGGTGCGCGCCGGCCTCGACGTGTTCGCCGATGAGCCGCCTTCCGGCACGGGTCCGTGGGACTCGCCCCTCGGCCGGCACCCCAACGTCGTCGCGACCCACCACATCGGCGCTTCGACCGAGCAGGCGCAACGCGCCATCGCGGCGGGCGTGACCGAGATCGTCGAGGCGTTCGTGGCCGGAGAGGCACGCCACTGCGTGAACCTCGATCCCAGTCGACTCGGATCGATCACCCTGACGGTCCGCCACCTCGACCGGGTCGGCGTACTCGCCCGGATCCTCGACACCCTCAGCACCGCCGGCCTGAACGTCGAGCACATGGAGAACCGGGTCTTCCGCGGCGGACAGGCCGCCGTCGCCTCCATCGACGTTGCCGGCCAGGTCGCCGACTCCCTGCTGGCCGACCTCCGCGAGATTCCCGACGTACTCGGCGTATCCCAGGTGACGCTCAGCGCGCACTGACCCTGACGCACGAAGAGCCCCGACCGCAGATGCGGTCGGGGCCCTTCGTAGTGAAATCAGGAGACGCGGACGTTCTCGGCCTGCGGGCCCTTGGGGCCGGTGGCCAGGTCGAACTCGACCTTCTGGTTCTCGTCCAGCGACTTGTAGCCGTTGGTCTGGATCGCGGAGTAGTGGACGAAGACGTCCTCGCCGCCGCCATCCTGCGCGATGAAGCCGAAGCCCTTTTCAGCGTTGAACCACTTGACAGTTCCAGTAGCCATGATCGTTTCCTTTTGTTCGGTGCCGGGGGCACTGTGCCCCGAGCCGCTGAAGACATCCACCTGTGCTGATGTCCAGCGAACCGAAAACCAGGAGTACGAGATACAAGCCGCGACATCGTGTGCGGCCAGGACAGCTTGCGGCCGTCCCTTCAACAGGCTCCACGATAGGGCATGGGTCGCTGGTTCAGGGTTTCGGTGAAGTTCGCGCTCAGCTCGGGGACCCGGCCGCGCCGCCCAAGGCCGCAGCGACCTGCGCCCGGGAGGTGACGACGAGCTTGCGCATCAGGTTCTCCACGTGGGTCTCCACGGTCCGCACCGAGATGACCAGCTCGTCGGCGATCGCCTTGTTGCTCTCCCCGTGAGCAACCAGCAGCGCGACCTCCTGCTCCCGACTGGTGAGCAGGCTGGCGGCCTGGTCGCCCGGCATCCGCGCCTCCCCGAGCGCGATCGAGATCACCTCGGACTGCGGCATGGTCTGGCCCAGCTGGAGGATCTCCTCGAACTCGCGAGACGACAGCAACCGCCGGGTCGCCTGCACGCCGTCCTCGCGGCGCCGGGAGACGTACGGCATGCCCGCCACGCTCATGCCGGTGTCGGTCCAGATCGCCTCCGCGGCACCCAACAGCAGCGCCGCCTCGCGACCCCGCTTCTGCTCCGCGGCTGCCCAGGCCAGCACCTCGATCGTGAGGGCGATGCCGAGCTGGTCCTGGAAGTCGGCCCTGCTCCGCAGTGCCGCGCGTTCGAGCTCGATCGCGTCGTCGACCCGCCCGGCGAGCAGTGCATCCAGGCCCAGTCCCCAGGTCGAGTAGCTGGTGAAGACCTGCTCGCCGACTGGCTCCCCCATCTCGAAACAGAGCCGATACGCCTCGGCAGCCTCGTCAGGCCGATCCGCCCAGCCGAGCATCACGCCATGCAGGAAATGGAGGTTGGCTTCCAGCCGCTCCTCGCCGAGCCGGTGCAGCAGGGTCAACGCGTCGGCGGCGATGGCCGCACCGGCGTCGGCATCGCCGGCGAACATCCGCAGCGTGCTCTCGGCGTACATGCTGTGTGCGCGCACCGTGTCGTCCTGGGTCTGGTCAGCGAGCGCGCGCAGTCGTGTGAAGAACTCCTCGGCGACCGGGATCTGCACCATGAAGCTGGCGATGAAGCTGCCCACGCGCAGGGCGTTCGCGAGGTCCCCCATGTCGCCGGTCCCGTGGGCCAGCGCCTGCTGGAGCCAGTGGATGGCCCGGCCGGTCCCGCCCGTGGTGCCGTAGTGCAGCTCGAGGACCGGAGCCATCCGGATCGCCGATGGCGCGCCCTCCTTCGAGCTCACCGCGAACTCGAAGGCGACGCTCAGGTTGTTGCGCTCGAGGCCCAGCTGACGCATCCAGGCGGACTGCCGGGGACCCATCCAGTCGGCATCGAAGCGCTCCACGAGGTCGCGGTAGTAGTCGAGGTGGCGGCGGCGACACGGGTGCAGCTCGCCGGACTCCTCGAGCCTGGCCACACCGAACTGACGGATGATCTCCAGCATCCGGTAGCGCCCTTCCAGATCCCGGGTCTCGCGTTCGACGACGGACTTGTCGACCAGGCCGGCCAGCGCCTGGAGTACGGCGTGAGGCGGGAGGTCGTCGTCTGCGCACGCGTGCTCCGCGGCCTCGATCGAGAATCCACCGGCGAACACCGAGAGCCGTGACCACACCGTGCGCTCGTCGGGCTCGCACAGGTCGTAGCTCCACCGGACGCAGGCGTCGAGCGACGTCTTGCGAAGCGGTTCGCCACGTACGGCAGCACCGGAGGGCAGGTGGTCCCGGACCCGGCTGAGCAGCGTGGCCGGGGTGAAGGTCCGGACCTGGACCGCGGTGAGCTCGATGGCGAGCGGAATGCCTTGCAGCGCGACGCACAGCTGCGCGACGTCCTCACGGTCCTGGTCTCCCTGTGTCCAGGAGGGCAGCACCGAGGCGGCTCGTGCGGTGAACAGCTCGAGCGCGTCTTCGTCGCTCAGCGTCGGCACCGGGTAGATCCGCTCCCCCAGGACGCCGAGGGCCTGCCGACTCGTGGTGAGCACCCGCAGCGCCGGGCAGGAGGCGAGGAGTGCCGCGATCAGCTCGGCCGCCGAGTCGATGAGGTGCTCGCAGTTGTCGACGTACAGGACGGCCGGGTCGCTGCCGACGTGGGCGACCAGCAGGTCGACGTCGAACTCCTCGGACGGGATCCCCACCCCCAACGCCTCCGCCACCTTGTGCCCGACCAGGGCTGCGTCGGTGAGGTCGGCCAGCTCGGCCGCCCAGGTGCGGCCGGGGTACTCCGCGTCGAGATGGTCGAGGACGTTGTAGGCGAGACGGGTCTTGCCGAGGCCGCCCACCCCCAGCAAGGTGACCAGCCGGTGGTCCGCCACCAGATCCCGAACCTGACGCACTTCGTCCTGCCGCCCGATGAAGGTCGACAGGAACGCGGTGCGCTGCACAGCCTGCACAGGCGCGATCCTATCTCCGTAGTGCATCTCCGTAGCGCCACGGAAGCGCTGCCGCCCGACTGCCGGCCACGCTCGAGTGGAGACATTGGGAGGTGGCTCGAATGACTACTCATTCGTGGGCCTGGGAGGGCTCTGAACGTGAGACGGACCAGGAACTGGACAGGCAGATCAACGACGGCGATCCGGACTCGTTCGAACGGCTCTACCGGCGCTACTACGACTCGGTTCTCGGCCACGCGGTGAATCTCACCCGCGACCGGCACTCGGCGATGGACCTCGCCTCGGAGGCCTTCCTGCGCACCTGGCAGCGGATGCGGGAGGGCAAGCGGCTGGACCGCCCGCACGGCTATCTGTTCGCGGTGGTGCGCAACCTGCACATCGACTCGATGCGCAGGGACCGGCGCATCACGTTCGAGGGCGACCTCACCCAGCTGGCCGAGGACCACACGCGGTCGCACGCACCCGACTTCAGCGAGACCCTCGCCGAACGCCACAGTCTCCGCGCCGCGATGGGGACCATGTGTCCTCGTCAGCGGGCCATCCTGTGGCAGACGGTCGTGGAGGGGTATTCCACGAGCGAGGTCGCAGCCGAGCACGGTGCCACGACCGCCAACGCGGGTGCGCAGCTGGCCAGCCGCGCCAAGCGCACGCTGCGCCTGGCGTACGCGTCGGCCAACTGATCGGCCAACTGAGAAAGTGAAAGCACGGGGGGCAATGGAGGATCTGCTTGTCGCGGCCGAGATGGCCGCGCTCGAGGCGCCGTACGTCGTGCTGTGCCTGCGCGCGGGCGGCGGGCTGTCGTCGGCTGAGGGTCCCTATGCCGATGCCGTGTCCGCGCTGAGAGACGCGCTGGCCCTCCAGGACTCACCGTTTCGTGAGGAGAACACGCACTACACGGTTGCGCCGCTCTGGCCGCCGCCGTCCGGGATCACGAGCTCGACCAGCTGATCTGCATCTCATGAAGGACCAGCCGTCCTGAGGGCGCGCCGAACTCCGGCGGATCGCGGAACTCAGCGACCAGCCTGGTCAGGCGCCCGGCGAGCTCACCGTCTGAGCCGCCGGAACAACCACTCGCCGTGGGGATCTCGGTGCAACTCGAAGCCGGAGTCGTGGGCGCGGCGATGGTGATGCCCGCAGAGCGGCAGGGCGTCGGCGAGGTCGGTGGAACCGCCGTGGGACCACGGATGCAGGTGGTGGATCTCGGTCCAGGTGAAGGGTCGCTCGCAGGTCGCGATGGCGCAGGTGAGGTGGACCGCGGCCAGCGCCCTGCGCTGGGCTCCGCTGTGCAGGCGGCGGGTCCGGCCGAGGTCGAGCGGCTGGGATGTGCCGCCGAGCACGACAGGGATGATGCCGGCGTTGCAGGCGAGTCGCCGCGCGTCGCGGGCGCTGATCCGGACGCCGGCGTCGAGGTCGGCGCCACCGGGGAGCACGCCGGCCGAGCTCAGCTCACCGGTCAGCTTGTCGTGGTCGATGCGGACCACCAGCCCGATGCCGTTGTGGTCGGGGTGGCCGTCGGTGGGCAGGTGCTCGATCAGCTCGAGGAAGCCCTGCCCGAGCTTCTCGGACCAGCTCACCTCGGAGGGCAGCGTCGCGTCGACGGCGTGCGGCTTGCCGTCTTTGGGGAACCGGGTCAGCCGCGGAGCGGTGAGGCGCTCGAGGTAGGAACGCAGCAAGGACCCGTGCAGCTCGGGGATCACGAACTGCCCGCGGAAGGTGCCGTCGCCGTGGTCGCGGAGGGTGAACCAGGTCTCGATCTCCGCATGGTCTGACTCACGCTCCAGCTGGGTGGCCTCGTGCTCCTCGGCCAGCTCGACACTGATGCTCTCGAACATCCGCCGCGCAACCACGCGCAGCTGCTTGGCCGCGATCGGCCGCCCCGACCGGCTGCCAATGCCGGTGGCCTTGCCGACCAGCAGCTCCTCGGCCTCGGTGATCTGCTGCGGCGTCGCCAGCTGGGGCGCCTTCTCGGCGGCGCGCACGATCACGTGCGCCTGTTCGATCCGGAGCGTCCCCGCGGCCAGCGCCTCGCGCGTTGCGACGTACGTCGTCTCGAGCTTCTGTGCCAGCCACAGCCCGCCGGCGGCGACCTCGCGCGACTCGGTGGTCAGCCGGGCGAGCCACGCAGCGGTGTCGGTGTCACCGGTCTCGACGGCTACCTTGCGGCGGTCGGCTTCGGCCGCCACCGACAGCTGCCACGCCGCCAGCCGCGACTGCTGCTCGGCCAGGCCCACCGTCAGCTCGGCCAGCTCGGTGCCCGACAGGCTCGTCACCGGCACCTGCAGTCCGCGACTCAGGGCCACGCGCAGATCGGAGTACGACGCCATCGCGTCGGGCTCGGATCGAAGCTGGACCACTGTCATGGCTACATCATAATCGAACATTTGCTCGAATACAAGCACCAACCCACAGCAGTTCCGTGAGCCCGCCCGCTGCCCCGTCCCGCCCTTCGAACTCGTACGAGTCAGGGTCGAGCACCGACGCGGAGCAGGGATGAGAGCTGCGTGGCTGCCTGCTCGAGCGGCTCGGTCGAGCGGGCGCAGCGCGAGCGGAGCAGCGCGCCTTCAACGGCGCTGACGATGAAGCCGGCGAGTGAGCGTGCCTCGGCGCCTGGTCGGCCTTCGCGCACGAGCGCGGCCGCGAGCTCCTCTGTCCAGGATTCGAAGGCGCTCGCTGCCGCTTCACGGACGCCCGCCGAGTCCGGTGCGGCAGCAGCAGCCGCCGCGACCGGGCAGCCGAGCGTGTAGTCGCCGGCCTGCAGGTTCTCGGCGACCTGGGTGACAAGCAGCCGTACCCGAGAGGCCACGTCACCCTGCCCTTCGAGGGTCTGCAGGGCGCGGCGGAGCCAGGCGCCGGCAGCGGCCGTCGACGTCGCGACCAGCTCGGCCTTGCCGCGGGGGAAGTGCTGGTAGATCGAGCGGCGGGCCGTCCCACTCCGCTCGAGAAGCTCGGTCAGGCCGGTGCCGTCCACGCCCCGGGCGCGGACCAGCTCGATGGCGCTGATGATCAGCCGCTCTCTCGGTCCAGGTGGCACAGGTCTCACTCCCTCGTCGTAGACCATTCAGTCTACTGCGTGCTTCGATATAGACCAATCGGTCTACGAAGGGACGCAGGATGACCTCCACCAACAATCGCTGGGACGCAGTCGTCGTAGGCTCGGGCATGGGTGGGCTCACGGCGGCGGCGTACCTCGCGGCCAACGGCAAGCGCACGCTCGTGCTCGAGGCCGGGGAGGTGCTGGGCGGCTGCACGCACGTCTTCCGGCGCAAGCAGTTCGAGTTCGAGGTGGGCGTGCACTACCTCGGCGACTGCGGACCCGAGGGCGCGATCCCCACCATGCTGGGCGGCCTCGGTCTCCAGGACCGGGTCGACTTCCTCCCGATGGACCCCGACGGTTTCGACACCATCGTCTATCCCGAGGTCACCGTGAAGGTGCCGAAGGGCTGGGACCGCTACGAGGCCAACCTGATCGCGGCCTTCCCCGAGGACGCAGCCGGGATCCGCACATACATCGGCATCCTCAGCAAGCTCGGTCAGGCGACTGACCGGGTCACCACGCCGGGGAGCCTGGCCAACCAGGGACGATTCGCGCTCAAGGCCGGACCGGCGGCGTACTGGGCGATGCAGCCCCTCGGCCGCCTCCTGGACGCCTGCCACCTGAGCACGGGTGCCCGGGCGGTGCTCTCCTCGCAGTGCTCCTACCTCACGCCGTCACACCGGGCGGCCACGCTGGTGCACGCGGTCTTCCTGCACAACTACATCAGCGACGGCGCCTACTTCCCGGCGGGCGGTGGCCAGGTCCTCTCGGCGCACCTGGCCAGTGTGGTCACGGCGTACGGCGGCGAGTGGCGCACCGACGCCAGGGTGAGCCGGATCCTGGTCGAGAGCGGCCGGGTCACCGGCGTCGAGCTGGCCTCCGGGGAGCGCATCGACACCGAGCTGGTGGTCTCCAATGCTGACCTCAAGCGCACCCTGCTCGATCTCGTCGGCGCCGAGCAGCTACCGCGACGGTTGACCCGTCGTACCGACCGTTTCCAGATGTCGATGCCGTTGTTCAATGTCTACCTCGGGCTCAACCTCGACCTGCGCGACCAGCTGCCCAACACCAACTACTTCAGCTTCCCGAAGCTGGAGCCGGCCGACCTCAGCCACGACCTGATGGACCGCGCCGGCGAGCTCAACGAAGCTCAGATCCAGGACATGTACAGCCGCATCCCCGGCTTTGTGTCCATCCAGTCCAACAAGGACCCGGACAACGAGCGGATCGCCCCCCGCGGCTTCACCAACCTCGAGGTGATGTCCGGTGCCCCCGGCGACTTCCGGTTCTGGGGCGTCAAGACCGGGCCGTACGACGGGGGCCGCTACCGCAAGGGCGCGGACTACCTGGCCCGCAAGGACGAGTTCACCGAGCTGCTCATCGACCGCGCCGCAGCCGTCATTCCGAACCTGCGCGACCACATCATCTGGTCGGAGGCTGGTTCCCCGGTCACCCAGGAGCGCTACACGCTGTCCAGCGAGGGCACGTCGTACGGCATCGACCTGTCCTGGAAGCAGTTCGGCCCGCTGCGGCCCACGCCACGCACCCCGGTGAAGGGGCTCTTCCTCGCCGGCGCCAGCAACAGCTGGGGTCCCGGTGTGGAGGGCGCGATGGCCTCAGGGCTCGGCGCGGCCTCGCTGATACTCGGGCGCGACCTCGCCGGTGAGCTGCGACGCGGCAAGGTGTACGGCGACCCCACCGTCCTGCCCGTCATCGGCCCCGACTGGGATCCCCTGATGGAGGTCGGCGGCCCCGGGCACCAGCGCCACCAGCCCGCCGCGGTCCGAGCAAGCGCATGACCCCGGCACGCGAGCTCGAGCTGGAGACCCTCCGGCTCGAACAGGTCGGTCGGGTCCTCACCGCCTTCTACGCCAGCCCTCCACTGAACTTCGTCACCACGAGCTTCCTGCGCGACCTGGAGCTGCTGACCGGTGCCGTCGACCGCGATGACTCGGTCGGCGCAGTGGTCCTGGCCAGCGACGTCGAGGGACGTTTCCTCACGCACGCCGATGCTGGCGAGCTGGGCGCGATGGCCGACCTGCCGCTGCCCGGGCTCTCGGCGGCCGCGATCCTCCCGTTCTGGAAGCTGGTGAACCGCGCCCTCGGCCTGCCCGGCGGCGCGACGGCAGCACAGCCCCTTGGCCCGATGGGGGTCGGCCTGCTCTGGGGGCACCGCTGGAAGAAGACGATCCTGCGGATGAACCGCTCGGGGGTGGTCTACCTCGCCGCGATCAGCGGCCCCACCCTCGGTGGTGGGCACGAGATCGCCCTGGCCTGCGACGTGCGGTATGCCGCCGACGACTCGCGGGTCACGCTCGGCCAGATCGAGATCCTCGCCGGAATCATTCCCGGCGGTGGCGGCACCCAGCGCCTCCCCCGCCTGATCGGCACCGGCCGCGCGCTCGAGCTGATCCTCGAAGGAGCACCGGTCGACGTACACCGGGCCCTCGAGATCGGCCTGGTCCACCGCGTCGTCCCCGCCGACCAGCTCCTGAAGGAGACCCAGGCCACTGCCGAGCGGCTGGCGAACCGCTCACCCTCCGCGGTGGCCGCAGCCAAGCAGTGCGTGTACGACGCCACCGACCGGCCGCTGGCCAGCGGACTCGACCGGGAGTTGGCCGCGTTCCTCTCGACGGGCTCGACGGCCTGGACCAGGCGGGCCTTCAAGGCGTTCGCAGCGGACCTCGAGGCCCACGCAGACAGTCCCTTCGTGGCCGCCGCGGCGGCCTGGATCGACGGGACCCGAATCGACCACTTCAATGATGGAGACAACTGACCATGCCCACACTCACCAACCAGGACGGCGTGCACGTCCTGCACCTGGGCGAGGACGACAACCGCTTCTCGCTCGACTGGCTGACCGACGTCGACAAGGCCCTCGACCAGGTCGTGGAGTCCCCTGCTCCTCTGGTCACCATCGCCGAGGGCAGTTCGTCGCCGTCCCGGGCTGATCAGCTCGCTCGGCGCGGACGCCTCCGAGGGCGCGCCGTCGCCACCACGGCGTCCACATCCAGTGCTTCGATCGCCGCGGCCACCTTGGCCAGCAGGGTCACGAGCGTCTCCCTCTCCTCCTCGTCGAGCCCGGCGAACTCATGGGCGTGCAGCGTGGTCACCTCAGCCAGGTAGGCATCGATGACC
>Ga0070698_100009305_pt1 | contig 10541 bp, 7 predicted proteins | sample KBSK1502metaG_FD_65477 | JGI IMG/M metagenome (GOLD analysis project Ga0070698, IMG submission 65477) | Corn, switchgrass and miscanthus rhizosphere microbial communities from Kellogg Biological Station, Michigan, USA - KBS K1-50-2 metaG | ecosystem: Host-associated > Plants > Roots >... | reverse complement strand
CGGATTGAACTCGTTTGAGTCGTTCGTCAGTTGGAAGGTTTGGTGCCGAAGTCTCGAGATCGAATTGAACACGGCGAAATAGCTTGCGATGATCGGTGATATGAGCGCCACGAAGTTGTGCGTACGTCTTACTCCGCGCCTGCCACATGTAGACCCCGCACTTTTTATCCGGATTCGGGTTGCGGAAATTCGTAGCCGCGGCGAAGAGCAGTTGGTAAGCCCCTCCTTTTCCTCCCTGCGGATCGACGTGTAGCAAACCCGTAAACTTCACGCCAACCTTCCGCTCGTTAACATGCCGGTTACCGCGAGCTATCGCCTGTCCTCTAATTACTGCCTCTCCAATTCCTGTCCACTGAGTCTCGCTGTCTTGCTCACGTGAGAGTTCGGATTTGAAAGTTAATTCTCGCGGCTTGTCGCAGCTCAAGTGGACTACCAGTACCTGGTCAACGGCAGAAATAAAAATCTCGCGAGTGAAAGTGGCACCATGCAGCCTATATGAGACGCGGACGATGCCAGTATCAAGATCAAGTTCACGAACATAATCCGTTGCGTCCTCGTGGCCCGGAAAAGTGAGTAACAAGTCACATAGTGGTTGATAGGGCGGCATCCGTTTCGGGACCGCGATCATTGTTCGCTCTGCAAGTATTTCCGCCTCTTTCGGCTTACCCGCAAAAAGCAGTCGACGAACCTCACCAAGGTGCGTCAGTCCTTCCGGGTTGTTTCGAAAACGTTTCTCACCTGCCCAAACAGTTTCTTCGTTCATCTGAATCCGTTCGGCAGCAGTGCCGCCAAACACCATGGCCGCAAGTCGACCATTACCAATTGGAAGTGCTTCGTTCCAGTCGCGAGCAGGTTGACGATACCAAAGACGAAGATCGGACCTGAAAGGAGTGCGCTGATTTGCCCAAGCGCGATCTTGTACAGTCGACGCAAGTGCCCTGGCAGTGTTCCGCAACCCACCGAGTGCTGAGAGGAATAGAAATGTGCGACGCTTCATTAGCCTCGGGCGTCTCCGCCCAGTTCTTAGTTCTCAAATACTGGTAAAAGCAAGAGGCAAACTATCCGACGTTACGCTGAGTTCCGGCAAATTGTAGCTGAACCAATCGCAACCATTTTGATTTTTTGAAAGCAGACTTGCATACTGCACCAGTCAGGAAAAGCGGCAACCTTAGCACTAAGACGCCCCACCAGAATCTAACAAGTTGGGAAGGGGGCAAGCGGGCCATCACGTACCTCCCCACAACGAACCGAGCGCGCCCCCGCTGATCCTCGCCACAAGGTCTCAGAACAAATAGTGATCTTCGATAAGCGATCTTAGTTCGTTTATTCAAACCAGCGGGGGCGCGCTCGGTTCGTTGTGAGCAGGTACGTGATGGCCCGCTTGCCCCCTTCCCAACTTGTTAATTCTAGGCCGGGGCGCGCATTTCCCTCTTGTTCAAGTCAAACTCAAGATGCTATAAGCCGTCGACTTACAACACGATCTTCTAAAACCAATTGAACCCATTTTTGCTAACCGAGGTAACTAATGCGTAGCTGCCTATTCTTAGTTCTCGCTCTCATTATCGTCACAACAACCACGACGCTCGCTCAGCAAAACATTCCTGACTTGCGCAAGTCTGCACTGAAATCAGCAACTCCCTCCGATGAGATCGTTCGTCTCGACATCAACCACGATGGCAAACCAGACATTCTCGAGCGTTGGTGGAATGGAAAGCGTGTGCGATGGCTGGATGAAAATGGCGACATGCTAGCAACCGATACTCGCGGCGATCAGGTCGGTGATGTCTTGCAGGTCGACAAAAACGGCGACGGACTCTACGACGGCCCAAACGACATGAACATCAAATGGGCCGACAACGACCACGACGGTCGCGCCGATCTCGAAGCGTTTGTGACTCAATCGCCTGAGTGGGGGCCTGATAAATTCAACGCCGCTGAATCGCATTGGATGGTTTTCATCGACGTTGAGAAAGATGGGGTTCTCGGTTGGCTAGATTGGACCAAGTTTGATTTTGGCAACGACAACTGGGGTTACACTGGAACTTCCGATTGGCTGCCCGATTACAACGGCAACGCGATCTTTCTGAAAGTCCATCGACCACCACAGTCGCTTCCAGATCCACGTTTGAACTGGGAGAACCCATTCGCTTTTTATGACTACGACGGAGACGGTGTAAGCGAGATGGCCATGCGCTGGCTGGATCCTGTGCCTGCGCTCGATAAAGACCAAACGAAGCTTTCGGGCATTCTTGGCGAAGCTTTCGTGACCTTCGATCTTGATAACGATTCAACCAAAGGCAACGAAACTGATTACGACATGTCTCTTCGCGGCGTTGGCGGGCCAGGCATTCCTTATAAAACCATGGTGCACAAGTACCCCGCTCTCAAAGGCAATCCGAGATTCAATGAATGTTTTCAGTGGAACAACTGGCGACAGATAGATGAACTCATGTACATGCCGCACGAGAAAAGCTATGACGCCTTTTTCACTGCGGGTTGGAAGACACTGTATTTCGTGTTCGATGAAGACGATGACGATCATCGTTGGGAACGAGTCGAGATGTATTATCCAATGCACGGCTTTAGTGGCCCGAAAGATATCGACATCTATTCGACGAAACGTTGGCGCCGAAGTAACTATGCGGAGCAAGCAATGGTCGCAGAAGGTGAAAAGCCAGGACTCGATGGTCATCCGCAATCAGACTCACTTGGTGATCGCGGTGAATTTGACGAAGACAACTCTGGCGGGGGCAATCTCTACGTTGGTGTCTTTGATCGGAAGCTCCATCTCGCAGGCGCCGAGTGGGGCGCATGGACTGTCGACAAGAACGCCGAGTTTCATGGCGGCGTAAAGACTCCATCACCGAAACCTCTCGCGCAACGAGTCGAAGAAGTGGTTAAGTACACTGACACGGACAACAATGGATTTCTCGACACAGTTGAATATGACTACGACGGTGATCGGACGATCGATTTCAAGTTTTCGTTACTCGACTTCAAGACTTCGAGTCAGCCCCACCCGGATGTTGTGGCTTTGATTGACACTCATAAAGAGGGCTGGAAGGGTCTTAACGCACTCTTCACGTCAATTGCTAATCAATCTTTTCAGGAAGCGCTGAGCGTTTACCATGCTGCCTGGCGACGTGGATTGACGACTCCGGAAATGGACAAACTCGCGTCCGCGGGAGCTATTGGAGAGCGATACGATCACGGATATTGGTTGAAGGAAAAAGTATTCAGGCAAATCAGGAGTCGCCTGCAACAAGTAAAGCAGACCGAACCAGGGAAAGCGGTCGCGCTGGATAAACTCGAAAAGGATCTTGCCCGGCTTTATTACAGCGGACAGTTTGCAGAGTACACAAGACGTATTTCGGAAGTGCCAGGCTTGTGAACCAGTTGGTTTTAGTGGGTAGAGTATGTACAACGACAAAGTGGTTCTCATCACTGGAGGCAGCAAGGGGATTGGCAGAGGTTGTGTGCAGACCTTCGTTGCCGCCAATGCAAAGGTAGTCTTTTGTGCTCGCAAAGTTGACGAAGGAGAAGCGCTCGCCACAGAACTGAGCAGCAACGGACCCGGCGAAGCGACATTTGTTTCATGCGACGTTTCCAAAACCGATGAAGTCCGCAACCTCGTCGACACTGTCATCGCCAAACATGGCCGACTCGATTGCCTGATAAACAACGCTGGCTGGCATCCGCCTCACAAACCAATCGATGAGTTCTCAATCCAGGACTTCCGCGACCTTCTTGATTTGAACCTCGTTAGCATTTTTGCAGCTTGCAAGTTTGTCCTACCTCACCTCAGAAAAACGCAAGGCAATATCATCAACATCTCAAGTCTCGTCGGCGCGATGGGTCAACTTCATGCAACCACCTACGTCGCGACGAAGGGAGCCATCACCGCATTCACCAAAGCATTGGCAATCGACGAAGCTGAATATGGAGTGCGCGTCAACTCAGTTTCGCCCGGCAATGTCTACACACCATTATGGCAAGAAGCAATCGACGCCTCAGCGGATCCGAAGCAGTGCCGAGAAGATGGAGAAGCGGCTCAAGTGCTCGGACGAATGGGGACGATTGAAGAGGTTGGAAAGTTGTGTTTGTTTATTGCTTCGGACGCGACGTTTACAACGGGAGTCGATCACATTATTTCCGGTGGCGCGGAACTTGGTTATGGTCGCAAGAGCAGACTATCAAGTGCCTCACCAGAATCTAGCAAGTCGGGAAGGGGGCAAGCGCACCTACATTAACCTCACCATCTTAAGCCCGAGAGCGCGCCCCCGCCTGTGTTACCTACACGAACCATAGCGGCAATGCGATATCACGCGCATGAGCGCCTCGAAGGTGTCGATCTGCTGCGAACAGCGGGGGCGCGCTTTCGGGCTAACATGACGAGGTTAGTGTAGGTCCGCTTGCCCCCTTCCCAACTTGTTAGATTCTGGTTGTGGAATTGAATTCTGAGTTGCTCCTTTCGCTACACGTAAGAACGCGCGCGCCGCATGTGAGAGTGTGGCGCCTCGACGATAAATGAGTTGAAGTCGTCGCTCCAATCGCATTTCCTTTACCGTAATCGCCACAAGCTGCTTTCGTTCAATTTCAATTTGCGCGGTCAGCCTCGGCACAAGTGCCACACCCATTTCCTGTTCAACCAGCCGTTTGATCGACTCGAGCGTTGGCATTTCCATCGAGATGTTGAGCGGTGTCTTGTATTTCTCAAACGTTTTCACCACCCGTTCGCGATAAGGCGAAGCAACGTTGTGAGCGATGAACGACTCAGCACCAAGTTCACGCACCGATACTTCTTTCTGATCCGCTAATGGATGGCTGGGCGCGACGATTAGGGCCAGTTCATCCATAACTACCGGAATTGAAGCAATCGCCTGATCCGTCGGCTTGAACGACACCACTCCAATCTCAACGCCACGACCGAGTACTTCAGAAGCGATCCGGCTCGCTAGACTGCGTTTCACTTCGACCTTAATGTGCGGATGGCGGGCGCGAAAGACCGAGAGCACTGGCAAGAGATACATCACCGTATACTCGTTCGCGCTGAGTGCCAATTTGCCGTGCTGTAGGTCTTTCAGCTCCTTGATTGCCCGGTGCGCACCCTGACGCAGGTTAAGCATCTGCTCGGCGAAGTCGAACAACACCCGTCCGGCAGCCGTAAGCGTTCCGTCCTTTGAAGATCTGTCAAAAAGGGGTTCACCTAGCTCCGTCTCAAGGCGCCTAATTGCCTGACTCACAGCGGGTTGGGTCCTGTGCAAGCTCTGTGCAGCCCGCGAAAAACTCTGCTCCTTCGCTACCGCAATCAGTACCTCTAACTGGTTGACGTCCACAGCGACTCCACAGCCAAAGTTATTTACTGGAAAAGGCCGGGTTATGTTATCACACGTGCTTATCTTCCTATAAAGATTATAACTTTGACTTCCCGGGTAGCAGTCTTTAGGATTTGGGCTGGTTTGCCCACAGGAGGGGTCTCCATGTCACAAGACAGAGTCACAGTATTCGATACGACATTGCGCGATGGTGAACAGTCACCAGGCTGTTCGATGAACCTCGGCGAAAAAGTTCGTCTGGCTGTGCAGCTACAGGAACTCGGTGTTGACATCATCGAAGCGGGATTCCCCATTGCCTCAGAAGGCGATTTCATGGCTGTGCAGGCGGTCGCCGCCAAGTGCCGGGAAGTCACCGTAGCAGCTCTTTGTCGCACGGCTGAACAAGACGTCGCGCGTGCAGCAGAGGCTCTGGCTGGTGCTGCCCGTCCGCGTATTCATACTTTTGTCGCCACCTCCGACATCCACCTTGAACACAAACTGAAAAAGACCCGCGCGGAAGTGATTGAGATGACTCGCGCTGCGGTGCGACAGGCGCGGAATTCCACTGATGAAGTGGAGTTCTCCGCGGAAGATGCGACGCGCAGTGATATCGATTACTTGTGTGATGTGTTGGACGTCGCTGTAGACGCCGGCGCATCAATACTCAATATCCCGGACACTGTTGGCTACACAACGCCAAATGAGTACACCGCACTCGTACAAACAGTGCGGCAACGAGTTGTCAGAGATCGAAATGTGATCATCAGTGTTCACTGCCATAACGATCTGGGTCTGGCAGTTGCAAACAGTTTGGCAGCGATTGAGGCTGGTGCGCGTCAAGTGGAGTGCACAATCAACGGTATTGGTGAGCGAGCTGGTAATGCATCGTTGGAAGAGATTGTAATGGCGTTACGAGTACGAGCAGATCGTTTACCTTTCGAGACTGGCATCGATACAACCGAGCTTTATCCCACAAGTCAGTTATTGTCCAATATTGTCGGCTTCGACGTGCAACCAAATAAAGCTGTCGTCGGTCGCAACGCTTTCGCCCACGAAGCCGGCATTCATCAACACGGTGTAATAAACAATCCACTTTGCTACGAGATCATGACGCCTGAGTCGGTCGGGGTTCCAGCAAACTCGTTGGTACTAGGGAAACATTCCGGGCGTCATGCGTTATCGTTGCGTTACAGGGAACTTGGGTATCACGTAACGGCAGCTGAACTCGACGCAGCGTATACAAGTTTTACCAACCTCGCTGATCGGAAGAAGCGAATCTACGATCAGGATTTGATCTCGCTGCTGAGTGCCAGCGCGAGAATGCGGGGCGAAAAATCCGCCGTTGGAGCCGCAGCATAAGGCAAAGCCGAGCTTTGTACTTTGAGCTTTGTGCTTTGAACTTTGTACTTGGTCGATTTCACATCAAAGTACAAAGTCCAAAGCACAAAGCTCATTTTATCCCGAGGTTAAGCAATGAAACTGAAAGTTACCGTTCTTCCTGGCGATGGAATTGGCCCGGAGGTTACCACACAGGCTGTGCGGGTGCTGGAAACGATTGCCGGAATTTCCGGCTGTAGGTTCGAATTTACGGAGCATCTCATCGGTGGAGCGGCAATTCGCGCTTCTGGATCGCCACTGCCACGCAAAACTCTCGACGCTTGTCTGGCGAGTGACGCAGTCTTGTTAGGCGCAGTTGGCTTACCGGAATACGATCGCTTACCTCCTAATCAACGACCGGAAGCTGGCCTGCTCCTGTTAAGACGGGCGTTGGGTGGCTATGCGAATCTGCGACCTGCTATCTCTTACTCAGCCATTGCTGCCTGTTCACCTTTGCGAACGGAAGTCAGCCGAGGCACGGATATTCTGATAGTAAGAGAGCTGCTCGGTGGTCTCTACTTTGGTGAGCCGAGGGGATTCGCAGGGACAAACGGAAATACTTCGGCCGTCAACACGATGCGTTATTCCGTCGAAGAGGTTGAGCGTGTCGCGAGGGTAGCTTTCGAAGCTGCACGGAAACGTCGAGGCAAAGTTACTTCAGTGGATAAAGCAAATGTGCTGGAGACCTCGCAACTTTGGCGACAGACTGTTATCCGTGTGGGCGAAGATTATCCCGACATCCTCCTTGAACACCTCTACGTCGACGCTTGCGCAATGCATCTAATCACAAATCCGCGGCGCTTTGATGTGGTGTTAACCGAAAATCTATTTGGCGACATTTTGTCCGATGAGGCAGCGGTGGTCACCGGATCACTTGGCATGCTCGCATCAGCAACGATCGGTGGTGAAGTGGGATTGTACGAGCCGGTGCACGGTTCAGCGCCAGACATTTCCGGTCAGGGAATAGCGAATCCCTTTGGTGCGATAGCCTCAGCCGCGCTGATGTTGCGTCACTCAAGCAAGTTCGAGCAGGAAGCCAGTGACATAGAATTGGCAATCGAACACGTCCTTGAAGCAGGTTATCGCACACCCGACATCGCAAATGGAACCGGCGGCTACGTCGCCAACACAGCCGAGATTGGCGAACTAGTCTCGGAGGCCGTGACGGGAATTGTGGATATGCGGCATGCGTATCACGCGGTGTAGGACCGTGTTCTTGGGTCTTTCTTGGATCTCGGGAAATCAGAGGACCGTTTGAAATCCAAAGGCCTAAGATCCAACTCCAAAGACCATTTTTATGACCCTCTTCGATAAGCTCTGGGCTGCTCACGTTGTTAGAGAAGCTCAAGGCGAACCCACTCTTCTTTACATCGATCTGCACCTCATTCACGAGGTGACATCGCCACAGGCCTTCGACGGATTGCGCCAGGCGGGTCGACCCGTGCGACGGCCCGACCTGACTTTTGGCACCGCCGACCATAATGTTCCAACCACCGATCGCAGCTTGCCGATAGCCGACGCAATCGCCGCCAGGCAGATAGAAACACTGCGAAAGAACTGCCGAGAGTTCGGAATCCAACTATTTGATATTAACTCTCGCGAACAAGGAATCGTTCACGTTATTGGGCCAGAGCTGGGATTAACACAGCCGGGCATGACGATCGTGTGCGGCGATAGCCATACGAGTACACACGGTGCGTTTGGAGCGTTGGCTTTTGGTATTGGTACCAGCGAAGTCGAGCACGTGCTAGCCACTCAGTGTTTGCCACAAAACAAGCCACGGACGATGAAAGTTCAGACGGTGGGTCAATTGCCTGAAGGTGTCACAGCGAAGGACCTTGCACTGGGCATCATCGGAAAGATCGGCACAGACGGGGCAACTGGTTACGTAATCGAATACGCCGGTGAAGCGGTACGCGGATTGAGCATGGAAGGGCGCATGACGCTTTGCAATATGAGCATCGAAGCTGGCGCGCGTGCAGGGATGATCGCACCTGATGAAACCACTTTCGAATACATGCGTGGTCGGCGCTTCGCCCCGCAAGGTGATGCGTGGGACGCGGCAGTGAACTATTGGAGAACACTCGGCAGCGATCACGACGCGGGTTTTGACCATGTCGTTGAAATAAACGCGTCCGCGCTCGAACCATTTGTGACGTGGGGAACGAGTCCTGGCATGGTCGTACCGGTTACGAGTTCTGTGCCTGATCCAGCTGATGCAAAAACTGCAGCTGATAGGCAGGCCGCCCAACGCGCACTCGAGTACATGGCTTTAACCCCGCGTACGAATATCCAAGACATTACGATTGATCGCGCTTTTATCGGTTCGTGCACGAATGCTCGGCTCGAGGATCTGCGAGCTGCTGCTCGAGTGGTCAAGGGTTACCGTATCAGTTCGTCGGTAAGCGCCCTGGTAGTTCCTGGCTCATACAACGTGAAGCAAGCAGCTGAACGAGAAGGGCTGGATCGAATCTTTAGCGATGCCGGTTTTGAATGGCGTGAGCCCGGTTGTTCGATGTGTTTGGGGATGAATCCCGACATTTTGCAGCCGGGTGAGCGGTGCGCCTCCACTAGCAATCGCAACTTCGAAGGCCGTCAGGGCCGCGGCGGTCGCACACACCTCGTGAGTCCAATGATGGCCGCTGCAGCCGCAATCAAGGGACACTTCACTGATGTCCGTAACTGGGAATTCAAGTGACCCTTTAGTAGTTCGATCAGGGAATTAGGAACGCTGATGCTGGGACCGCAGGCGTCCTCGCCTGCCGGTTACCATCAGCGCTCCTGCAGGGTACACAGCAGGTGTCCTTGCCTGCTGGTTTACCATCAACGCTCCTGCAGGGTACACAGCAGGCGAGGACGCCTGCGGTCCCAGCATCAAGGGTCGCTTTTGTCCCACGGCTCTACTAAAGGCTTACCGATAAACCATGAAAAGTTTCAAACATCACACCGGCCTCGTCGTTCCTCTCGATCGTGCCAACGTCGACACGGATCAGATCATTCCAAAGCAATTCCTAAAGCGAATCGAACGGACAGGGTTTGGAGAATTTCTTTTTTACGACTGGCGCTACTTGCCAGATGGAGCTCCAAACTCAAACTTCATTCTGAATCATCCTCGTTATCAGGGCGCGTCAATCCTTGTCGCTGCTAAGAACTTTGGCTGTGGATCTTCCAGGGAACATGCACCGTGGGCATTGGCGGAATATGGGTTTCGGGTGGTGATCGCACCTTCGTTTGCCGACATTTTTGCTAACAATTGCTTCAAGAATGGCATGCTGCCAATCACACTGCCGGAGCCAACAGTGCTTGAGATTATGCAGCGTACTCAAGAAAACGAAGGCTACAAGCTAGCCGTAGATCTCGAAGCACAGATGATTGCTGACGAGATTGGGCTATCAACAGTTTTTCTGGTCTCTGAATTTCAGCGCTATTGTTTGTTGGAAGGTCTCGACGACATCGGTCTAACGCTGAGGCATGAAGAGGCGATCAGTGCGTATGAAGCCTCGCGGGGATAGGGCGTTGTGCTTTGAACTTTGTGCTTCTTTACCGCGAAGCGGTTGCGGCAACTGGCGCAACCCATTCCGGGTTGATGCATCAATCTTTTGCGAACCCAGGGTTGAAGCAACCCTGGGCTTCGAGACGTAACCGCTTCGCGGTACAGAAGTTCAAAGCACTAGGCACAAAGACCTAAAGCCAAAGCCGGCTTTGCCTCAAAAGTCTGAACCGAGAGGTAAACAGCGCCAAGGGCGCGGAATAAGAAAGCCAGGGGCAAGCGCGGAGCGAAGCGAAGCGCGTCGCCCCTGGACAGGCAGCCTAAATGTTAGAAGCACTGAAAGTGCGAAATAGGGACCT
>Ga0070698_100009303_pt1 | contig 10542 bp, 9 predicted proteins | sample KBSK1502metaG_FD_65477 | JGI IMG/M metagenome (GOLD analysis project Ga0070698, IMG submission 65477) | Corn, switchgrass and miscanthus rhizosphere microbial communities from Kellogg Biological Station, Michigan, USA - KBS K1-50-2 metaG | ecosystem: Host-associated > Plants > Roots >... | reverse complement strand
TCGAGCTAGAGAGAAGCAAATGCATGGTTAAGGCAAGCTGCTACACAAAATTTCTTCATCCTAGATTCGGAGAGCTCGCCGCTGGCTTTAGCAGTAATTATGGTTTTTATGCAAAAATCCCAGATTTAATGCCCCAAGGCGGTGAAAAACGTCGGGTCTTCGTATCCTGACAAAAGAGGTCCCAGCAAAAAACTGTCGCACGGAGTTTTCGGGAAATTGGAAGACAGTCGTCTCTGAATGGGTGTTGGTTGCCAAGCAACGAGACCAAAGGCTCACAGATGACATGAGCCGACAGCGAGCGCGTAGCGCCACACTGTCGGCTCTTGTCATCTGTTTCGCCGCCTTCCCTGGATGAAAACCGCCGCACGCACGCCCGCGGGCACCGCTACCTAAAAAAGGAAAGGGCGCCTCTTTTCAGAGACGCCCTTTCTCATTGTTTGCCCCGCCGATGCCGTTTTGGCGAAGCTCCCATTCCCCTCCAAACAAGGGTGGACAACCGTCGGCGCGTTGCTGACTTCCAATCAAGGCCTGTCATTAAATCGCGCACAACCCAGCCTCCATGGGATTAATCATATCGGGTCTGGGGCATTGGCCAGGAATCCCGAACACCGCAGGGCAAAATATATGTTCCTTCCGTAGAAGGTATCGCAAAAAATGAAAGAACTTCGACTACTCGCGAAGTGTCACCCCAAGACGCACTACTAGCAACCCTTTTAGTCGTTGGTGTACGGCATTCACTTCGTCCTGGGTGAGCGTCCGGTCAGTTGCTCGATATGTCAAACTGCAGGCCATCGATTTGCGGTCCTTTGGGATTTTTTGGCCGGAAGGATCGACAAACAGATCGAAAATCTGAATATCCGCCAAGAGCGGTTCGTTGCCCGAGTTCAGCGTCTCCAGCACTATAGCAAATTTCAAATTTCGGTCGGCCAGGAAGGCAACGTCGCGCGTGACCGAAGGAAACCGATCGAGCGGACGCAGTTGAAATGGCTGGGTGGTTTGGTTAGCGCTCAGTGCCAACTCGGCGACCAATACCGGATAACGGGAGCCGAAATCTCGCGCTTTGGATGGACGCAGCTGTCCGAGGTTTCCCGTCATGGAGCCATCGGGGCCGATGACTTCACAGATCAAAGCCGCCAACCGGTTCGGTTCAGTCCGCCGAAGCTGAATCGGGCCGCCGATCGCTTGTTGGACAAATGCCTTCAGATCAAATAAGTCGAACGGCCGAGGCTGCTGGTTCCAGGAGCGAGCCGAATTTTCGCCGGCCAAGAGAATCGCGATATGGGTTGGCTCTTCGTTTCCGTTGGGATGAAACACGCGACCAATCTCGAAAAGCGCAACGCTAGTCTGTCCGCGATTAAAGTTTCGTTCGGCGGAACGGAGAAGCCCAGACAATAAGGAGGGGCGGAGTATTTTTTGATCTTCGGCCAACGGATTCTTCAGTCGAAAAACGTCTTTGGCCGGAGATAACGATTCCTGCAAAGCTGCGTCATCGACCAACACCAGACTTCGCGCCTCGAGTAAACCGAGCCCGGCTAGTCGCCGACGCAATTGTATTTCCCTATCGTGCCGGTGATCAACGGCAGAACTCGGAGTCGCCTGTCCGGAGAGCCGGCCGGGAATTTTCTGGATACCGTGGTAACGACAAACCTCCTCAATTAAATCGACTTCTCGCTGCAAATCCGGGCGATAGCTCGGGACTTGCCATTGCCGATTTCCAATTGGCTTGAGTCCGATTCGTTCCAACAGCTCCGGCGCGTTGGGAACCGCGACCCCGAGGAGCGCATCGCACCGTTCCGGTCTGAATAAAATTGGCTTGGTTACCGGCGGCAACTCACCGGCAACAGCAATGGAACCAGTGGTCTTTCCGCCGGCGATCTCGAGGATCAGTTCTGTGGCTCGTATCGTCGAAGGCAGGACCGTGGCCGGATCGACTCCACGTTCGAATCGAAAACTGGCATCCGAGATCAGTCCAAGGCCTCTGCTCATGCTGCGGACAACCGCTGGCGCGAAATAAGCACTCTCCAAAAGAATATCGGTCGTTTGATCGGTGACGCCGGTCCTTTCACCGCCCATGACGCCGGCCAGTCCAATCACTTTTTGCTGATCAGCAATGACCAGATGAGATGGATTCAAAGTGTAGGACTTGCCATCCAATGCGATGAGCTCTTCTCCATTCTGAGCCATGCGGACCTCGATTCCGCCTTGCAAGTTGGCGAGATCGTAGGCGTGAAGCGGTTTGCCGGTTTCCAGCATCACGTAGTTCGTAATGTCGACGACATTATTGATGGGGCGTATCGCGGCGGCGGAAAGTCTCGAACTCAGCCAGGCTGGGCTCGACCCGATTTTGACTCCATGGATCTCCTGGAAACTGATGAACGGGCAGCCCTCACTAGCAGTGATGCAGACCCGAGAAGGATCGATGACTACTTTCGGATCGGCACTTTCTTTTTCTTGAGAAAGCCGAACCTGAAAGATCACTGACAGTTCGCGGGCAAGCCCGCGATAGCTAAGCAGATCGGGACGATCAGGCGTAATCTCAAGATCCAGGATCGTGTCACTCGGATAGAGCTCTGACAGGGGTTGGCCGAGCGGGGCGTCGGGCGGAAGAATGATTAAACCGGAGGCATCTTCTGCTAAACCCAGCTCCTTTCCACTACAGAGCATTCCCTCCGATTCAACCCCGCGTAGCTTGCTGGCTTTGATCCTCAACCCACCAGGTAATACCGCGCCAGGCAAAGCGAGCGCAACCTTGTCGAGGGCTTTGAAATTCTTGGCGCCGCAAACGATCTGGCGATCGGCAGAACTTCCGTCCGATACCTGGCAAACGCTCAATCGATCCGCATTCGGATGTGGCTGGAAAGATTTGATCTGTGCCACGACTATCTTTTGATACTCCCCGCCCTTAGTCTCGACGTCTTCCACTTCGACACCGGTAAAAGTGAGAGCGTCGACAATTTCTTCGACGGACCGGTTCAAATCCGGCAGGTATTCAGCCAGCCACCGCAGCGAGAGTTTCATGAATTGAACTGCGCTAAGAACCTTTGGTCGTTCTCGATTAGCAGACGGATGTCAGGCAGCCCAAAGAGCGCCATTGCCAGTCGATCCAGGCCCATGCCGAACGCGTAGCCGGTCCAAATCTCCGGATCATAAGCTTGATCGCCTCGACGTTGGTTTACCTGCTCAAAGACCGCCGGATGTACCATGCCGCAACCCAGAAGCTCCATCCATTTACCAGCGTTGACACCAGGCAGACGCACATCCATTTCCAGGCTCGGTTCGGTGAAAGGGAAAAAATGCGGCCGCATCCGAGTCTCTACTTTTGGGCCGAGCAATTCGCGGACGAAATATTCGAGCGTACCTTTCAGATCGGCGACGGTAACTTTTTTATCAACGTACAGTCCCTCCAACTGGTTAAACTGGCTGAGATGCGTTGCGTCCATTTCATCGCGCCGATAAGCGCCGCCGGGAGCGATCACCCTGATCGGAGGCGCACCCGCAACCATCGTACGGATTTGGACGGTCGAAGTATGAGTGCGCAAAAGCCGGCCATCCGGAAAATAAAATGTATCCGATTCGTTTCGGGCCGGATGATTAGGCGGCGTATTGAGGGCGTCAAAGCAATGCCATTCGGTTTCGATATCTGGTCCGTCGGCCATAGTGAACCCCAAGCGCCGGAAGATTCGGATCGCTTGATCCTGGAGCTGAGTGAGCGGGTGCAACGCTCCAGCTCGAACCGGAGTCGCCGGCAACGTTTCGTCTAAATCGTCGAGAGCAGCTAAATCCTGCTGCGCGGCAAACGCCTCGGATTTCTCCGCGAAGGAATGATCGAGCGTCGATCGTACTTCGTTCAGCAATTTCCCAATACGAGGACGGTCTTCTTTCGACAACAAGCGCATACTTTCGCTCAGCTTCGAGATCAGTCCGCTTCGCCCCAAATACTTCACGCGCACCTGATCGAGTTCGATCACGCTATGCGCGTTAGCGATTTCGGCCAGCGCATCGCTCTGCAAGGTGCCCAATTCGTCGTCCATAGCCGGAAATTAATAGCCAATAGCCGATAGCCAATAGCCGATAAAATGACAAATAATGGATGACGAATAACGGCTCTGGACTCGATGAAGCAAATCTGTTGGGCGACTCGGTCCGGCTGCAGCCGGAGCTCGCCTAGCCATTTGTTACCCGTGATTTGTCATCTGTCATGCCTCTCCGGGCTACGCGGCGCGTTTTTTCTCTAAAGCATCCGCGGATTTCTGGAAAATCGCTTTGAACGCGGCTGGATCTGTCACGGCGAGATCAGCTAAGACTTTTCGATCGATCTCGATTTGGGCGGCCGCCAACCCTTCCATGAATCGGCTGTAGGTGGTTCCGTTTTCTCGGCAGATTGCGTTGATTCGTTGGATCCAGAGGTTGCGGAAGTTGCGTTTGCGCGTCTTTCGATCCCGATAGGCCCAATACTTGGCCTTCATGGTCGCGTCCTTCGCGTACCGGAAAAGTTTGGATCGACGCCCTCGGTAACCCTTTGCCTTATCTAAGACTCTCTTACGACGTTCTCTGCTGGCAGGAGCATTAGTTGCTCTTGGCATTGGTCTAGTGCCGCTTAAACGGCATCCTCGTGGACAGGCTGTTTTCTATTTTCTGCTCCCCGACCTCACCTGTCGCGTTAGCCCCGAAATTCTTCGAGGCAGGTGGGTAGCAGTATGTTGTCTAAGCAAACGGCAAATTGTCTTTGATCCGTGCTTCGTCGGTCTTATCCAAGACCGCGATCTTCGCCAAATGCCGTTTGCGCTTACCGCTTTTTGACGCAAGAAGGTGACGCTTACCAGCATGGCTCCGGAGAACCTTGCCCGTCCCAGTGATTTTAAAGCGTTTCGCCACCGCTTTCTTCGTTTTGCGTCTTGCAATCGCCTTTGGCATAAAGAGCCGGGAAAGTATGCGCTAAGCTGGATTTGGCAAGGAAAATCTGGGCCCCTAGAGGCCCAAAATGACCAATAGCAAATAATTGGCTGTGGGTAGTTGGCTATTTCTTTGCGGCTCAGTGTGGGAGCGGAGCATGCCCTAGCGCGGGCAGGGCGAAACCCGACTCCGCCAAGCCTACGTCGCGGCGGGTTTTGTGATTTTCTTCGACCGCACGGCTAAGGGCGCGCCATAGCCCAGCGACGGCGGCACGACCGCTAAGCGACAGCGACGCAAGGCGTGTGAGCCTAACGGACCGGACGCGCAAGGCTCACAGTCCGCCACTTCCGGGTGTGTCTCCCATCACATGTAGCATCTGCCGGACTGTATCGCCCTACCCGCGCTGGGTCATGTTCGCTTCTGCACCTCGATAAACAGCTAGCCTAACCTCTTGCCCTCTTTGCGTCTTGGCGTCTTTGCGTGACATCTGATCCCGTCCGCTTCTTAGCGTGCGTAGACGCGGCCTTTCCAGTTGGCGCGTCGGCCCTTCCAGTATTCCATCGCCGAAGACCAGGTCATTAACAGATAAAGCGTCGCGATGATCGGTAGGGTTATCGTCCAAAGTGGGGACAGCCGATAAAACCGGACCGTTGGCAGGTATGCGGCGATCATGCAGGACCAGCCGGCTAAGGCCAGCACCTTGAGCATCGAAGAAGTTGTCATTATTGCCAAGAAAGGGCCCCAGAACACGATCAACATTAAGCAGGTGGTAGCCAACAATATTAGGACGGAATAGCGCAATTGCGTGTAGGCGGTACGCGCAACCATCGCCCAGAAACTTGAGAGATTGGGATAAGGGCGATGACTTTTGACACTTCGGCTCAATCCAATCCAGGTTCTACCACCCGCGTCCTTCACTTTTTGCGCGAGGGTACAATCATCGATTACGGCGCCGCGCACCGCTTCGAACCCTCCGATCGCCATCAGCATTTCTGTTCTAAGCAATATACAGCCGCCGGCGGCGACGCCGAGCCGGCTTTGCGGATTGTTTCCGCGCGCAAACGGATAGACGAGCTTGAAGAAAAAGACGAACGCTGGAGCCAGCCATTTTTCCCAGAAATGATCGGTCCGCAGCGTGGCCATAATGGAGACGAGATCCAGGCTCTCGCTTACCAGCTTCTGGTGAAGGGCGAAGACAATGCCCGGTACGAGCTCGATGTCGGCATCGAGAAGGAGAAGGAACCTGGAAGTGACGAGCTTCCGCCCTTGTTCTAAAGCCCACAGCTTACCGGTCCAGCCATTCGGCAATTCTCGCCCGTCGATGATTGTGAGATTCTTTAGCCCGACGGCTTGAGCCCTCTCTCTGGTATGGTCGGTTGACTGATCATCGATCAGGAAAATTTTGATATTCAATCCTTGGTCTCGCAGTGCGCACAGTGTTCGTTCAATGCTTTCTTCTTCATTGCGGGCCGGGATTAAGACGGAGATCTCGGCCAGGTCGCCGATCGCGGAAGCGAGATCGGTTGCTTCCAGCCGTTCGCTTGTGCTCCAGGGACGCCAGGGAACTACGAGCAGTCCTATCCAGGCGACGGATCCGATAAGAATGAGCCATTGCATGCGAATGGGGAATGTACAGAAAGATGGCCGCAAGAGAACGCAAAGGTCGCAGATCAGACAAGATCGAGATGAGCCGGGATGCTGAGAAGATTCTTCGTCCTCGTCGATTTGGTTGCAACTTTGCCGCGTTAAGACTTCGTATCCTTGCGTGAGACTTTCCCACGGAGGAGTCAAAAATGATCAACCCGAGTCGTGCTGCTCAACCGGCGGACAGATCGGCGGTGGCGGAGCGACACGCCCTACCTCGCCACGGGAATCATCAGACTCCTAAGACAATTTGGTTGGAGCTTGCCGCGCCGTGTTCTTTTGCGGCTATTTCTGTGAAATTGGGTATCGTCTCGGAACCAGGAACGAATGAGAAAACGCCGATTGCTTTCTGCACAGGAAGAGACTGCACTGCTTCGAGAAGTCGAAACGGTCTACCAAGAGCTCGCGAATCGGCCGATCGAACGTTTCTGTCTCACCGCGAACCAATTGCTGCCGGTTCAAACTTACGGGTCAGATTCCGTACGTTACGCGGGGTGAAGCGTTGCTCGCTGCCCGCGCATGGCGCGCTAGCGGCCGTAAGGCTTTGGAACAAACGTTGGATGGGCGCTGCCCATTTTTGAATCCCAGCGATCAGCGTTGTCGAATCTATTCGGCACGTCCGTTTGCTTGCCGCACTCACTTTTGCGCGGCCGCAGGCGGCCCTTATCGCCGCAGTGAAGTGCTGGATCTCATCCGGCACTTGGAGGATATCGATCGCCGGCTGGACAACAAAAATGGTCCCCGGCCGCTGGTTGACGCTGTAACAGAAGCGTTACGAAAATAATCGCAAAAGAAGGCGGCGTGATCGCGTATCGAAACAGCTTGCTTCGACTTGCTGCGGGACTAGCGTTTCGATCATGTCTCTCTACCAGACCAAGGACTCCACCGTCCGACATTGTTTTGGCTTTTTCGACGGCTATTCCAATCGTTCCCTTGCGGGTGGACCCCGTAATACCGGGGCTGACTCGATAGATCGGCTATTCGCCTGATCCAAATCCCAATCTTCCCATACACGATCCGGTCCCTAAACCAGTTTTGCTCTGGCCAGGCCGTCACTGAGATTGAGGCGGCTTACCGAGCAGGGTATATCCCGAGGATCAACCAATGCACGCTTTCCCTATCGAGTGGGTACGGGGCCAATTCCCTTCGCTCGAGCTCTCTGTCGAAGGGCGTCGGGCCATTTTTTTGGACGCGCCGGGTGGAACCCAGGTTCCAATTGCTGTCACCCGAGCGGTCCGAGACTACTATCGCAAAAATAACAGCAACGTCGGCGGCTGCTTTGTCACCAGTAAGAATACGGCAGAAATCATCCACAAAACGCGAACTGCGCTCGCCGACCTAGTTCATGCCAACCGGCCAGAAGAGATCGTTTTCGGCCAGAATATGACCAGTCTGACTTTCGCATTGAGTCGAGCGCTCGCGAGAACCTGGAGCCGGGGATCGGAGATCATTGTCACTTCGCTTGATCACGACGCCAACATTTCACCTTGGAAATTGGCGGCTGCAGATCGTGGATGCACGGTAAGAACCTGGGAAATGCATACCGAAGATTGCACTCTACGGATCGAAGATCTGCGACCTTTGATTTCGGAAAAAACCTATCTGATCGCGGTGACGCTCGCATCCAATGCGGTGGGTTCACATGTGGATGTGGCCAGAGTTGTTGAACTGGTCAACGGCGCCGGGATCAAGGTGTTTGTCGATGCGGTGCATTTTGCGCCCCATAGTCGTATCGATGTGCAAGCGTTGGGATGCGATTTTCTTGCTTGCTCGGCTTATAAATTCTTCGGGCCGCATATCGGTGTGCTCTGGGGAAAATACCAATGGTTGGACGAATTGGAGGCTTACAAGGTGCGGCCGTCTTCGGCTACGCCTCCGGGAAAGTGGGAAACCGGGACGCAAAGTTTCGAGAGCATCGCCGGAACTTCGGGCGCTCTCGATTACATCCAGGAAACCGGTTACAAAGCGAATGGAAGCTGCGGAACTGGCGGAGCGATGCAGGCGATCCAGGAATATGAGAGCGAACTGTCGCTCCGATTTTTGCACGGTCTACACGAGCTGAAACGAGCAGCGCTTTTCGGCTTAAGCAATCCGGACGACATCCAACATCGCACCCCAACTTTTGCGATCCGTATCGAAGGACTTCATCCAGATGAAGCCGCAGAGAAATTGGCTGGCCGCGGCATCTTCGTCTGGAGTGGGAATTTTTACGCAGCCGATCTCATTGACCGGCTGGGGCTCACCGACTCGGGCGGAGTGCTGCGCTTGGGCTTCACCCATTATCATACAATCGACGAAGTCGATCGAACGCTTAACGCGTTGGCGACGCTATAAGACCGCGTTGCGCTGAGCGGGACAACGACCCATGACGGCGGAGGGGAGCTGCTTGCGGCTCCCGGGAACAACCCAAGATAGACATGCAGTAGCGGATACTTGGCTCGATTCCTCGATGCGCCCTTAATTATTTCCGGGCGTCGCAAGCAACGCCCCTCCGCCCGTGGGCAATCGTATAACCTCCACGTTCAAGAAGCCCGGCGCGCGGCCGGCCTGAAAAATGCCAGATCGGCCGCCTCAACTAAACGAACTGCGCTCTGGGTACCTGAGCCAGGAGGATCAGGCTACGGCCTTTTCCCCCTTGACCGGCAAGGAACCTTGTCCCATGTTCCTCGTTCTTTTTCGAGGGTAATTTATGTCAAGAGTTTGCAGCATCACCGGAGCCAAGCCGAGCAAGGGCCATGTCATTCACCGGCGTGGTATGGCTAAGAAAAAAGGCGGGGTCGGCCAACACGTTACGGCAAACACGCCCCGGTTTTTCTCACCAAATTTGAAAACGCGGCGGCTTTGGGTCCCCGAGTTGAACCGTTACGTCACCGTTAAGCTAAGTGCACGCGCTTTGAAGACGATCGCGAAAAACGGGGTCTATCGGACTCTCAAACAAGCCGGACTGGTCTAGCACGCAAATTTCGCTAATTTAGAGGCGATCCGGCGACTGCCGGATCGCTTTTTTACTTTTATGGGTCAGCGAAAAATCATTCCAATCAGCGTACTCACTGGTTTTCTGGGAGCCGGAAAGACCACTCTGCTCAACCACATTCTTAGGGAACAATCGCAATACAAATTCGGAGTCTTGATCAACGAGGTCGGCGAAATCGGGATCGACGGACAACTGGTCGAGACGCAAAACGAAGATGTCGTCGAAATGAGCAACGGCTGCATCTGCTGCACGGTTCGGAAAGATTTGGTGAAGGGAATCCAGAAGCTCCTGAAAAAAGAGGATTTGGATTACATTTTGATCGAGACTACCGGCGTTGCCGATCCAGGTCCGATCGCTCAAACATTTCTGAACGTGCCGCAACTGCAGCAACACGCGCGACTCGATTCGATCATTACTTTAGTGGACGCTGAAAATCTGCTCGACCAAGTTAAAGAAAACACCGTGGCGCGTGAACAAGTCGCATTAGCCGATTTTCTACTGGTCAACAAGACCGATCTGGTCGACGAAGCCACAGTGACCGAGGTTGAGAAGGAAATTGCCGACATAAATCCTCACGCGCGGGTGTTCCGAACATCGCATTCGAAGGTCAATCTTGGCGAAGTTCTCGACGTAAGCACCTTTGATCTCGATCAGAAGCTGTCGGTGAACCCAGAGTTTTTAGACGAGCTCAACGGAAGCAATCATAGCGACATCGAATCTTTCGCTTTCCAATTCGATCAGCCGTTTGATTTGGAGAAATTTGAGGGTGAGCTGAGCGCTCTTTGTGAAAATGGCCAGGTGTATCGGTCAAAGGGAATTCTTTGGGTTCACGGTACGCCGCGAAGGGCGGTGTTTCACGGTGTGAACAATCGGTTCACGGTTTACTGGGACCGGCTTTGGGAAAAGGCTGAGACACGATTCAGCCAGTTGGTATTTATCGGCAAGTATCTCGAGGAAAAGAAACTGCGGGATTGCTTGACCCGGTGTTTGGCGGACTGAGCGGTTGGCGGTTGGCGGTTGGCGGTTGGCGG
>Ga0070698_100009302_pt1 | contig 10542 bp, 7 predicted proteins | sample KBSK1502metaG_FD_65477 | JGI IMG/M metagenome (GOLD analysis project Ga0070698, IMG submission 65477) | Corn, switchgrass and miscanthus rhizosphere microbial communities from Kellogg Biological Station, Michigan, USA - KBS K1-50-2 metaG | ecosystem: Host-associated > Plants > Roots >... | reverse complement strand
CGAACGATGGGCCACATACTTGAGCAACGGCCTGTACTGCTCGCGCAGCGCCTGCCAGTCGTAGCCGTGCATGTTCGACACGTAGAACCAATCGCGATAACGACGCCAAACTTCATTGAAGATCTGGTTCCACTCTTCTGCCGGCACTCGGTCTACAAACAGTCCGTTAGTCGCAACCGCCTTGCGCGATCTCTCGCCCAGCGGTGTTGCGTCGTAGAGGCTGTAACCCGGTCCTTGCGCGACCAGCACCTTCGAGCCATCGTCCGAAAGCGTGTAGCCACGAATATCGTCGACAAGGTTCGTTTCCTTGCGATCCTTGATTGAATAGATCTTCAACGAAGGCGTGCGATCGCCCTGGCGGCCGTAATAACCCGCACCGCCAATCACATAAAGCAGATGTCCGGTTTTGGCTGACAAGCCGAAGTAGTTGTCAGCACCGACCGGAACGCGCGCAACGCGATTGGTAATGCCATCGAAGTCGATGTTCAGCGTTGCCGGTGGCTTTGGTGCTGCGTCAGGCTTGGGTTCTGCAGGCTTGGGTTCAGCAGCAGGAGCAGCACCTTCGGCTGGTTTCTCAGGCGGCTTTTCGGCAGAGGGACCTGCTGGTTTCGGTCCATCATCCGTCTTAGCAACGGTTACCTCATCGCTTTCCGGCGGAAACGGATGCTTGACGTCTTTGCGCAACGCCATCGCATAGATGTAAGTCGGACGATTGGTCGCGAAGTTAAATTCGATGTTCGAAAGCTGTGGCGCAAATTCTCTGTCACTCAGAAAGTAGAGATAGTTGCCAGACGGATCCCACGCGGGATTGTAGGAGTTGAAATAATCGTCAGTGACACGTCTGACTTGACCATCATTCGCACTCCAAACATAAACTGACTGAAACTGATTCTGATTCGGCATCGTGAATGCAATGAAGTTTCCGCGCGGCGACCACGTGTAGTCGCGAATCTGGCCACGTGATGAATCCGCAACTTCAACAATCTTGCGATCCGCGAGCGTGAGAACGTAGAGCTTGCCGTCCTTGTCGCTGAATGAGATTCGCTTGCCGTCGGGCGCCCAATCCGGCGCGTAACGCATTGCCGTGCCACCGTTCGTGATCTGCTCGGCAGGTTTCGAACCGTCCTGCGGAATCAGGTAAAGCTCTTCTTCGCCGCTTTTGTCGGAGATAAACGCGATCTGCGAACCGTCAGGCGACCAGCTCGGCCACTTGTCGTGTGCGCCGGATGAATCGGTCAGGTTTCGCGTTGGGCCCTTTTCGATCGGCGCGGTGAAGATATCGCCGCGAGCTGCGAACAAGGCGCGCTCGCCCTTCGGACTGAGGCCAACGTTCTCGATCAAATTCGCCGCCGACACGCGACTCGGCCGGCTCCAATTACCTTCGTCAGGGACATTGATCGAAATCGGCGTGCTCTTCTTGCTGCGAGCGTCCATAACCTGAAGCTCGCCGTTCATTTCGTAAACGATCTGTCCCTCGTTGTCTGAACTCGGCCAGCGCACGTCCCACGATCGGCTGGTCGTGACCTGCGTTGTGCGACCACTCGGCACGTTGTAGGCGTAGAGATTAAAGTGTCCATCGCGATCCGAGTTGAAGTAGATGGTGTCGCCAATCCACATCGCATCGCGCGTCGCTCTCGGACCTTCCGTGATGCGCTTCGCGTTGTTGCTGCTCAGGTTGAAGATGAAAAGCTGATTTGCCTGGCCGCCGCCGTATCGTTTTTCGGAACGGAAGTCGCGCGACTGCGGTGAGTAAACAATCTCGTCGTTGTTTGGCGACAAGTCACCGGACCCCGCGGTCGGCATCGGAAACGCAGTGGCCGGGCCGCCGTCAACTGAAACGGAGTAAAGACGCGCGATCGGAAGCGACCACGAATCTCTGAGCGAGCGAAAGATGATGCGCTTGCTGTCTTTCGTCCAGCCAAACACCTGATTGTCCCAGCCCCAGCGCGGCGCGAGTGGCCCGCGTGCCGGATAGAACGTCAATTGTTTCGGATCGCCGCCGGATGTCGGAACGACGTAAACCTGCTCGTCACCGTCGTACTGACCCGTAAATGCGACCCACTTTCCGTCAGGGGAGAATTTCCCAAACACTTCGATTCCTGGATGCGAAGTCAAACGAGCTGCGGAACCGCCGCTGGAGGGCGCCGTCCAAAGGTCGCCACCGTAGGTGAAAACAACGCGATCGCCACGAATATCGGGGAATCGCAGGAGTTTTGTTTGCGAGAAAACGGTGGTAGATAAGACAAAAATACCTGCGAGGGCTAGAAGAGTCTTCGTAAACAAGGGGAAATCCTCCTGAAAGAATCTGCGTAATTTGTGGATAGGGTCTACTTCCGATTTTTGAATGCGTCGTTCAGTTCTGTGTGTCGACTGGTTAACACCACGGAGCGGCCATCTATTAACAAATATCGTATGTGTGTCCGAATTTCGAGTAAATCGCCATCGGTCACGACCAGATTGGCCATCTTGCCGACCTCGATCGACCCCAATCGGTCTGCCACATTTAGTATTTGCGCAGGGTAGAGCGTGACTGACTTCACCGCATCGGCCTTTGACAGCCCGAAAGCCGAAGCCATTCCGGCGTATTGCGCCAGATTTCGCACTTCCGGACCAGCATCCCCAGTGGAAATGCAGAAACGCACGCCGGCCTGCTGAAGTTTCGCCGCATTTTCATAAAGTGAGTCGTAATTGTCGTCCTCACGCGATGGCAAAGAGAAAATGCCCGTCAGAATCACCGGAACGTTTTTCTCTTTCAGGAGATTGACCACTTTTCCAGCGTCGTTGCCGCCGAGAATGATTGGCTTCAACTTCATCTCCTCTGCGAAACGCAGCGCGCCCCGAATCTCGGCTTCGCGATCCGCACGGAAAATCACTGGCTGTTCACCGCGAACGTATGGAACGAGTGGTTCGAGCACGACGTTGCGATCCGGACGCGGCAGCGACTTGTCTTTCGCGTAAGCATCCTGAGCGCGGCCGTATGCTTCGGCGTCGCGCAGCATCTTGCGAATCTGATCGACCTGACGCTCGTTTTGCGTCAACGTTTCGGCAAGATTTGCAGGCTGTTGTTGAAAACCGCCAAAGCCGCCACCACCTCCGCCGCCGATGCGTGGATAGTTGATGACGAGCGCGACCTGCGGCACAACCGCCATCTCTTTCGGCACCGTGCCGAGCAGGTTAATCAGCGCTGCCTGGCCGGAAATCAGGCCGCCGGTCGGAGCCGACAACGTGTTGGTTATTCCTTCAACGCGTGTTACGGCGATGTGTGCGCTGTGTGGGTTAACGGCGATGATCGCCTTTGCGTTGGGATTCAATTCGCCGACTTCGGATAGGTCGACTGTGCCGTTCGCGCCCTGTGGAACTTCGACGAGGCCCATGTTCGTGCCCGCGTCGATCATTCCCGGGTAGACCGACAAACCACTGCCGTCGATTGTCTGCGCACCTGCCGGAACAGAAACGTTCGCGCCGACAGCTTCGATCTTTCCGTCACGAATCACGATCGTACCGCGCTCGATGTCCGGACCAGTGACAGTGACAATCCTCGCGTTGCGAATCGCGATCGTGCCACGTGGCGGCATCACGCCTTCCTGGGCTGTAAGGTTGCCGATTTGCTGTGCGCATACCGAAGCAGCGCCGATTAGGATTGCAAGTAGGGTTCTCATGAGTCTCTCCAAAGATTTCTCCCGCAACGGCGCAACGGCGCTACGTAAAATCTAGTAGTTACCTTCTTTCGTGGCGCCGTTGCGCCGTTGCGGGAGAAATCCTCTTTATGGTTTCTCAATCTCAACATCATCATCCTCGTGCTTGCTTGGGCGACGACGCGGGGTTTGCGGCGACGGTCCCTGCGTTCGAGGACGATTCGGCTCGGCCTGCTCGAGCGCAGCGCGTTCCTTCGCGAGTTCCGGACGGCGCGCGAGATCCTGTTCGCGATCGAAAAAAACTTCTCCGTCGATGAACGTCGTATCGACTCGCGAATAAACACTGAACGGATGACCATTCCAGATCGCCAGGTCTGCATCCTTGCCGACCTCGATCGAACCAACACGAGCCTGAATCCCGAGTTGAATCGCCGGATTGAGTGTCACGAGCTTGAGTGCCTGTTCTTCCGTCAGATCGCCCCAGTGCATTGCCTTTGCAGCTTCGATGTTCAAGCGGCGCGCTCTTTCGTCGGAGTCGGAATTCATCGAGACCACGACGCCCGCGCGCGTCATGATTGCGGCGTTGTAGGGAATCGCGTCGTAAGCTTCGATCTTGTACGCCCAGGAATCAGCAAACATTGACGCGCCGGCGCCGTGCGCTGCGATCTCTTTGGCGACCTTGTAACCCTCGAGCACGTGCTGGAACGTCTTGATCTTGAAACCAAACTCGTCCGCGATGTTAATCAGCATCAGGATCTCGCTCGCGATGTAGCAGTGCGCGTGAACATAGCGCTTGCCTTCGAGAATCTCGACCAGTGGTTCGAGTTGCAGGTCGCGACGCGGCGGGATCAGGTTTTTATCTTTCTTCGCAGCTTCGCGGTATTCGTCCCAGGTGCGCTTGTAATCACGAGCGCGCGTGAACGCATCGCGAATCACTTCTTCAACGCCCATGCGCGTGTTTGGATAACGCCGCGTCACGCCCGGCTGATTCGGTTGGCTCGAACGCTTCACGTTTTCGCCGAGTGCGAACTTGATCCCCGGCATCGCTCCGGGAAACAAAAACTCACTGGCCGGACGCCCGTATTTGATCTTCACGACTGTATTCAGTCCGCCAATCGGGTTCGCCGAACCGTGTAGCAGGTTCAACGTCGTCACGCCGCCTGCTAGCTCACGATAGAGATCGACGTCCGTCGTATTCAGCACGTCTTGTGTTCGCACCATCGAGGTGACTGCGAGCGTGCCTTCGTTGATCGTGTCGAGCATCGAGTGTGAATGGCAGTCGATGATGCCGGGCATGACGTACTTGCCGGTGCCATCGACGACGCGCGCGTTTGTCGATGCGCTCAGGTTCTTGCCGATGGCGGCGATCTTGCCGTTGCGCATGAGCACGTCGGTGTTTTGCAACGTGCCGTGCGTGACGGTGAGCACCGTCGCGTTGCGAATGAGCGTCTCCGGCGCGGCCGGACGCTGCGCCCGCACGGCGTTGAGCGGTGTAATGACGATTACTAAGAAAAGGAGTTTAGAGATGAGTCTTTTCATGTTTACTCCGTATGAAATATTTCGCGCAAAGGTGCAAAGTGAGCAAAGACCGCAAAGAAAACCTTGGCGCCTTTGCGTAACCTTTGCGCCTTTGCGTGAAAAATCAATTTGGCTGTCCTGAACGCGTGGCTGTGAATGTTCCTGGACCAGAGCCCACAATCGCGACGTTGCCACGGATTTCGTTATTCGCGAGCCGGCCGGTAAATGTCGCTTCCTTCGTTTGTCCTTCGACGTTCACCGAAGCGGTGAACCGCACATCTCCCATGCTTGCCGACGCATTCGAAATCTCTCCCGCACCGAGTGGACCAGAGATCGATCCGCTCAACCGGTCGCCTTCCTGTTGCAGGGTCAACGTGATGGACTTGTCACTTTGGCCCTCGAGGCTGACGTTGACCGCCCACGTTCCACTCAAGCTGTTCCGACCGGGACCGAAACCACCACCACCCGCGGGCGGGCGGATATCAACCGGACGACCGTCGATGAACACGTTCGTAACGCGACCATTGCGGTCAAACAGATCGCCACGCGTCACGGTCAAGTTCGCAATCTTTCCAACTTCAATCGATCCGAGCTGATTCTGCACGCCAAGAATCTCCGCGGGCCAAATCGTGAACGCACGCACCGCATCAGCCGTCTGAAGACCATTCTCAATCGTGATTCTCGCGTTGCTTAGTAGATCCGAGATGTTCGTCATCGAACCCGACTGAAACGCAAAGCGAACACCCGCCTTCGCGAGCTTGCCCGCCGTCTGCTGTGCTTCGACACGCTCACGCAGAACCCGTAGCGGTTCGGGATCAGCTTCCGGCAATGCCGCCGTCGTGCGGCGCGGCAAATTCAGCGAAAGCAACACGGGCACATTCTGTTTTGCAAGACGATCCGCGACTCGATCCGCTTCGCGTCCACCGGCGATGATCAGTTTGAGTTTGAACTCAGCACCGAGATCCAACGCGCGCGTGATCTCGCGTTCGCTGTTGGCCAGCATCACTACCGGCATGCGCCCGTCAATCACAGGAATCAAGGCCGCCAGCGATCGATCTGTCTCGGGACGTCGCGTTCCACGCGGCGAACGTTCGTAGATCTCGAGCGAATCGCGATAACGCTGTGCGTCGAGCATCATCTGACGCAGCGTTGAGAACACGCCAAGCAGCGATCCCGGATAGCCACCGGCACGCAGCGGCGTGAATCCAACATGCATGGCGACAGGCGAACGCACGATCATCTGCTGCGGAGTTTCACCCGAAAGATTGATCAACGCCGACTGGCCCATCCAGATGCCGGAGCGCGGCGACGTGAGCGCCGCTGTGATTCCAATGTTGCGCGCTGACTCAATCTCGGCGCCACCCGGACGGATCACATCTTCAACCATCACTTCCGGCTGCAATCCAACCGGCTGCGTCGAGTTTGGACCACCCGCAGGCCGCTGTTGCTGTTGGATGAGAAAGAACCCGCCACCACCACCGCCACCACCCGGCGAGGGCGAAGGCGCTGCTTCCGGTAACGCCAGGTTGGTGTAGGAATCGATCAGTCCCGGATAAACGGTCAACCCGGTGCCGTCGATAACGCGAGCATCGGACGGAGCCGTAACATTTGCACCCGCAGCAGCGATCAGGCCATTACGAATCACGAGGGTGCCGCGGTCAATCACCGGTCCAGAGACGGTGACGATGCGTGCGTTTGTGATCGCGTAAGTATCGATGGCGCTGCGTTGAGCTTTGCTCGCGCCGGCGAAGAGAAAGAGCAGGGCTGACGCGACAATAAGACGCGAACGGACTTTTGGCATAGGTAACCAAATCCCCATTATTCAGGTTTGTAACAAAACTTCGTTTGAGGTAAGAGAGGAAGCTTAACGTAAGTTGGTGGGCGGGGGAAAGCCGGGAACGCAGATGAACGCGGATGAAATCCGGATTTTTTCCGCGTTCATCCGCGTCCCATTCTGTTGTGAAGCTTACTTGTTGGAGTTAGCTTTTGGCGCGTTGGCGTTGGCGGCTTGCACCTTCAGCATGTTCTTAACTCCGGTCACGCCTTCAACACTCTTCGCTACCGTTTCGGCACGAACTCTCTGAGTTGCGCTCGCCACCGTGCCAGTCAGCGTCACGACGGCTTTATCGACGTCGACGTTGATCGTCGATTCGCGCAGATCATCTGCGGCTGCGAGATCGAAGCGCGTTTTCACCCAGAGCCAACCGTCGTTCAAACCGGTACCGACTGTGCGGCCCGATTCTTTTGCTTCGCGTGAGTAACGTTCCTTGTCTCTTTCGTACTCTTCGCGTGTTGGCGCTCTGCGATTGTTGTTGGCCGTGGTTACCGGCGTGGAAGTAGCGGGTATGTTAGCGTTAGCGGCGGTGTTGGCATTTGCATTTACTGCCGCGCGATTCTCATTTGCGGTGTTATCACATCCGGCTATCAAAACTACCAGTGCTCCCAAGAGCAGGAGCCCCTCGATTCTGCGTCTCATCTTTGCGAAATCCTCCTTGCACTGAACAGACAAAATAGTTCGGAAAACATACGTCCGGTGCAGGTATGAGCAAACGTTGGGCCGTTAGAATCGGAGGAGAGTACTTACCACTTAACAGTTCCTTCTTTTGTTGTGTCGATTTCAGCAGTCTTTGGTACGTCGCCGAACAAATAGCCCTTGATGTTGTCGAAAAGGAAATTCTGGGCGTCGGGACTGGTGAGATCCAGGCCGTAGTGATTGATGATCTGGGTCTGCTTTTGCAGCCAGCCACTCCAACACGGTTGGCAAATCTCAGCGGCGATGCGTTGCCCAAGCGCGTTGGGAAACGGCGCGAATCCGAGCGCCGGACGCTTTTCTCCGCAATGTGTGCATTTGATTGTGTCTGCCATCTAAGCCTCCTTGAAATAGATCCGATTGGACCTACGCATCTTTCTGTGCTGCGCGAATGGCTGCAATATTAGCATCGTCCTTCGGCTTGAATAAGCCGATCGGGCGTACGTCGCTGTAGCGCAGAATTCCTTTCGCATCGATTACAAATACTGCACGTGCGACTCGACCGGGGATCAACGACCGCGCATTATAGAGACGTGAAACAGTGCCATCAGAATCTGACAGCAGTCGCAGCGGCAACTCGTGATGTGCCGCAAAATTCTTGTGCGACTCGATCGAGTCGGAAGAAATGCCGACAACTTCAGCACCGGTCGCGAGGTAGTCGTCCCAACGATCGCGCAGCGAACACATCTGCCGCGTACACACCGGCGTCTCGTCGCCCGGATAAAAGAGCAGCACCACTACTTTGCCGCGGTGATCGGACAGGCGCCAGTCCTGACCGTCGCCGTCCTTCAAAGTGAAGTCAGGCGCTTGCGTGTTTATAGCGGCGTTGTTACTCATCACTCCATCAAGCCTGCGAGAATGTTCAAGGCTTCCACGATCTCTTCGTCGGTATTGAAGAAATGCGGCGATATGCGGAGTCCGGCACTCGGCCGGCTGTCCACGAAGACTTTCTGCTCCGCTAAACGTTCAACCATCGTCGCGGCATTCTCGACGCCGATCATTACCGAGCCGCCGCGCTGATCTATATTGAGCGGTGTGTTGATGGTCCAGCCTCGCGTCGACGCAAAATCGATCATCAACTGCGTGCGGCGTTGTGATTCCGCAGTAATTTCGGCAAGACCTACGGCTTCGAGAATCTCGAGACCAGGAATGGCCGAGTAGAGCGCCGGAATACTCGGCGTTCCCTGTGCGAAGCGCCGCACCGACTTCGCGTAACGCATCGGCGCGTGCGCGAAGTCGAAGGGCGAATCGTGTGCGACCCAGCCCGTCAGTCGTGGACGCAGATCCCGCTGCAAATCGGGGCGCACGTACAAATAACCACACGATGGACCACCGCACAGCCATTTAATCGTGCCGCCGATCAGAAAGTCGACGTTCCAATCGGCCGCGTTCAGTTGCATCACGCCAGCGGATTGGTAAACGTCCAATAGGACGAGGGCGCCTTTCGCGTGCGCGTGTTCGACGATAGCCGGCGCATCGACACGATACGAGCTGCGGTAAGACGTGTGTGAAAGCGCGACCAGACAGGTTTCACTGTCGATGGCGTCGAAGATTCTTTCAAGTGGGACCGAGATTCCGTCGCTTGATGGTACTACCTCGATTTGCGCGCCGATCTGTTTTTGACCGTCCCAGAAATATTCCATCGACGGGAAGTCGAGTGCGGTGGTTACGACTTTCTTGCGAGCGCCGCTTTTGAAATCGAAGCACGAAGCAACGGTGGCAAGTGCGATTGAAGCGTTAGGCTCGATTTGGACCGAGCCAGGCGCGCCGCCGAGAATGCGCGCGATGCGATCGCCGACACGTTGCGACAGTTCCCACCAGCTTGTGGCCCACGCATCTTCGCTTGTGTGATGTTCCCAGGCGTCAATGAACGCCAGCATCGAATCGCGCGCAGCACGCGGCACCGGGCCAAGGCTGTGGCTGAGCAGATGAATGCCTGAAGCCAGGGTTGGAAATTCGTTACGGTGCCTGTGTTCGATCATGATCAGTAGACAGGATTAACAGAATTTTCATGATGAACAGGATTAAGAAATCTTGTCCATCTTCGTCTTACATCCTGTAATCCTGTAAAACCTTCTCCAAGCCGAAGGCGTCCTTAGATAAACTCTCGAGCACGCCCTTCGCCTCATCGCCGATCGGCGGATCGTGTCGTTCCTCGCGAATCGCGGCCAGGATCTCGGCGGCGACGAACTTAAGCCGTCTGCTTTACTCGCTGCATGCGCGCGAGTTGATACAACACCGCACCAATCACTCCCCAAACGATGAGCAGTTCAATGCTTGTTAACGTCTGCCCGCTAATCCGCTGCGCCAACGTCTGCGTCCGCAAAACTTCCACGTCCTGACGCAACTGGATCAGAATCATCAAACCCATCGACAGTACCGAGACGACGGCTGCGGCCTGCTGCACTCGATGCGGCAGACTGATCGAAATCTCGCTCGCAAGGGGCGGATTCAGTCGGGGGAGGAACAGGAATACTAAGCTGTGAATGAAATAAAGCACGACGAGGGCAAAAACTGCAACATTCAACGCGAGTGCAAGCTGTCCGCTGATCAGCAAAGCCGCACAACAAATGAGTGTTAAAGTTAATCCTCGAATCGGAGTCGCTGTTTCTTTGTTGATAAAGCCGAGCCAGCCAGGCGCAAGTCTGTCTTCCACAAACATGATTGCAAGACGCGAAGGTACGAAGATGGTGCCGTTGAGGGCAGTCATAATCGCGGCGATCGCTCCGATGGTGACAAATATCGCGGCGCCTTCGGGCAAATAAATCGATGCGACTTCGGCCATCGGCGCGTTGCTCGCCTGCAAGCGCCCGCCCGGCAACACGCCAAACGAGACGACCGAAGTAAACACGTAGATCA
>Ga0070698_100009300_pt1 | contig 10544 bp, 9 predicted proteins | sample KBSK1502metaG_FD_65477 | JGI IMG/M metagenome (GOLD analysis project Ga0070698, IMG submission 65477) | Corn, switchgrass and miscanthus rhizosphere microbial communities from Kellogg Biological Station, Michigan, USA - KBS K1-50-2 metaG | ecosystem: Host-associated > Plants > Roots >... | reverse complement strand
AGGAAACCCGTCTCCAGCAGGAGCGACTCCCACCCGTAGCCATAGAAGATCTGCCCCACATGGACGAAGGACATGTAGAGGATCCAGAGCACGAAGAGGATCGGCGCGTTGGCCAGGCCGAACAGGACCAGGAGCGACAGGCCGAGGCCGACGTAGCCGCCGACGCGGAACGCGGCATCGGAGGCCGCCAGCCAGAAGACGCTGGGCAGGCGCAGAAAGGCGCCGAGGCCGCGGCCCTCGGCGGAGCCCACCGCGTCCAGAAAGGAGGCGGCCGGCAGCAGACCTTCGCTTCCGAGGAGCGGCGGCCACTGGAACACGACGATGAGGAAAGCGACCGTGTAGATGAGACCGAGGAGCCGGAAGAAGACGAAGCGCGTGAGCCAGTACGAGGCCATGGCTCCACTCTAGTCCAGGGCCGCGCGGCATAATCGCTACAGCCATCGCGGCGGGAGGAAGGATGACCGAGACGCGCTCTCGCGACGCCATCGTCGTCGGCGCGGGCCCCAACGGCCTCGCCGCCGCCATCACGCTCGCCCGCGCCGGGCGGTCGGTCCTGCTCGTCGAGGCGGCCGCAACCGTGGGCGGCGGAACGCGGTCGGCCGAGCTCACCCGGCCCGGCTTCGTCCACGACTTCTGCTCGGCCATCCATCCCCTGGGCGTCGCGTCGCCGTTCTTCAAGAGCCTCTCGCTGCGCGAGCACGGCCTCGAATGGCTATTTCCGGAGGCCGCCGCGGCGCATCCCTTCGACGACGGCCCCGCGGTGATCCTCGAGCGCTCCGTCGAGGCCACGGCTCGTGGGCTCGGCACCGACGGCGCCGCGTACCGTGAGGCGATGACCCCGCTGGTGGAAGCGGCGGACCGGCTGCTCCCCGACCTCCTCGCTCCCCTGTGGCCGCCCCCGCGGCATCCCCTGCTCGTGGCCCGCTTCGGCGGGAGGGCGATCGCCTCCGCCCGTCGCGCGGCGTTACGCCTGTTCCGCGGGGAGCGCGCCCGCGGCTTCTTTGCGGGCCTCGCGGCCCACTCGGTGCTTCCCCTGGAGTCTGCCTTCACGGCGAGCTTCGGCTACCTCTTCGCCCTGCTCGGCCACACGTCCGGCTGGCCCGTGGCCCGCGGCGGCTCACAGAGGATCGCGGACGCGCTCGCCTCCTGCCTGAGGAGCCTCGGAGGAGAGATCGAGACCGGACGGCGCGTGGCGAGTCTCGACGACCTGCCCCCGTGCCGCGCGGTTCTCCTGGACCTCACGCCGCGCCAGATCCTGCGGATCGCAGGCGCACGGCTGCCGGCGCGCTACCGTCGCGCACTCGAGGGCTACCGCTACGGTCCCGCCGCCTTCAAGCTCGACATGGCCCTCGCCGCTCCCATCCCCTGGAAGGATCCCGCGTGCGCTCGCGCCGCCACCGTCCACCTCGGGGCGACGCTCGACGAGATATCGGCCTCGGAGCGCGCCCCGCACGCCGGTCAGGTCGCGGAGAGGCCCTACGTGATCCTCGCGCAGCAAAGCCTCTTCGATCCGAGCCGCGCGCCCTCGGGACGGCACACCGCATGGGCCTACTGCCATGTCCCCCACGGCTCGACGATCGACGCCGCGGGCAGGATCGAGGCCCAGATCGAACGCTTCGCTCCCGGGTTCCGCGACGTGGTCCTCGCCCGTCACGTCACCACCCCCGCCGCATTCGCTCTATACGACGAGAACTACGTGGGCGGGGACATCGCCGGAGGATCGGCGGCTTTCCCCCAGCTCTTCTTCCGACCAACGTTTCGGCTCGTGCCGTACGCGACCCCCGACCCGGGGCTCTTCATCTGCTCATCGTCCACGCCGCCCGGCGCCGGGGTCCACGGGATGTGCGGTTACCTGGCGGCGCGCGTCGCGCTCGCGCGGGCCTTCCGGTGACGCCGGGAATGTGTCTACAATCGATTCTCTACGTAGCCGTGACGGAGGCGCCATGATCATCGCTGCGATCCTTCTCTCGACGAGCCTGACGGCGGTCGTCGTCGCCGTCGACCCGCAGGCGCGGACGATCACCGTCCGCGCCGGCGGCGCCGCGCGGGACGTGACGCTCCCGGTCGAAGCGCGGGCGTGGCAACGCGCCGGCGCGCTGTCGCCGGGCCAGAAGGTCCTGCTCACCTTCAGGACTGCCGGCGCGGGACAGCCGCAAGTGGTTACGCAGATCGCAAGGCCCGCGCCGCCGGCCACTCGCCCCGCTCCGCGGCTCCGCGGTCAGGCTGGGCCCGCCGCCGCCGCCCCTCCGGCGCGGCCGACCCCCGCGCCTTCGCCCGCGGCCTCCGCGTCGCCGAGCGCGCAGCCTTCACGGTTGCCCACCGACACCGTCGGCCCGCTGCGCGATCCTCGTATGGACGCGAACACCGACCCGCGCCAGAACCCCCTGCGCGACCCCCGCGTCGTGCCCGGCCTCACCGAGCCCGCGCCGACGCCGACGCCGACGGCGACGCCCACACCACCGCCGCGCTGACTCAGCCCTTCTTGCCCGCGACGAGCGCGGCCAGCGCCTGCCGGCTCATCCGCAGGCTGTCGAGCGGGCTGCCCGCGCTGTAGTCCTGCTCGACGTAGTAGTACTTCACCCCCGCCTTCGCGGCGGCGGGAAGGAACGCGGCGTAGTCGATCGCCCCCCGGCCGATCTCCTTGAAGGCCTCCTTCGGCACCTTGCCTTCGTCGTACTGGACCGGCGTGCCCGTGGCCTTGTCCTTGAGGTGCACGAGAGGGACGCGCCCGGAGTACGTCTGGACCATCTTCACCGGATCGACGCCGGCGATGCTGGACCAGAACGTATCGAGCTCCAGGCCGAGCGCCTCCTTCGGCGTTTCCTTGAGCAGAAGCTCGATCGGCCGCACGCCGTCGATGGCCTCGTACTCGAAGGCGTGGGGATGGTACGCGAGGCCCAGTCCCGCCCGGCGGCACGCCTCCCCCGCCTTCGCGAGCTTCGTCGCGAGGCCGCGGTAGATATCGAGGCCCCCGCGCTCGGCCCGCATCAGGTAGACGATGACGAGAAACTGGAGACCCTGCGACTTCGCCTCGTCGATGGCCTGGTTCCAGGTGTAACTCTCGGGGAGCAGGTCTCCCGAGCCCGCCCACGCCTGGCGGTTGCCGGTGACGAGGTACGTCGGAGCGTACGCGCTCGACTGCTTGAGGCCGGCGGCCTTCAGCGCCGGGCCGAGAGAGGGCAGCAGGCCGCTCTCGACGTACCGGTAACCCAGATCCGCGATCGCCTTCAGGGTGCCCGCCGTGTCGGCCTTCATCTGGTCGCGGACGGTGTAGAGGGCGACGCCCAGATGCTCGAGGACCGAGGCCTCGGCCGCGTGGGCGGCGGAGGGATGAAGCAGGCCGGGGGTCATCAGCCCGGCTGTCCCCACTGCCGACGACTTCAGGAACGAGCGCCTCGAGAAATGCGTGTCCGGCATCTGCCACCTCCGATCGCGCGGCCGCGCCATCGCCCGTCGCGCTTCGCTAGCGCGCACGTTAGCACAACCCGGTCGCATCGGGCCGGCCCCGCGTACGGCATGCTAGAGTGCGTTTTCCGAGAGCGCCATGAACCGTCTCCTTCTCCTGGCCGCGGCCGTGGTCGTGGCGGCTTCCGCCGGTCCCGGCCAGAAGTGGCAACGTGTCGCCGATGGCGTGATGGTGAGCGCCCAGGGCGTCCACGTCCGCCTCCGCGCCTGCTCCGACAGGATCGTGCGGGTGACGGCCTGGCCCGACGGCGCGCCGGAGCCATCGCGAGCGAGCCTGGCCGTGGTGGCCCGCTGGGCGCCGGCGCGGTTCGACGTGCGCGCCGACGAGCGGGAGGCGGTCCTGTCGACGCCGCGGCTGCGCGCCCGGGTTGCGCTCGACTCGGGCCAGGTGTCGTTCGAGGATGCTTCGGGCCGGCCGCTGCTGCGCGAACCTGCGGCCGGCGGCAAGACCTTCCGGCGCGTCACCACGCAGGGCGAACCGACATACGAGGTGAGCCAGGCCTTCGAGACGCGCGATGACGAGGGCCTCTACGGCCTCGGCCAGCACCAGGACCGATTGCTCGAACTGCGCGGCCGCGACCTCGACCTGTGGCAGCACAACCGCGAGATCGTCGTTCCCACGCTCATCAGCAGCCGCGGCTGGGGGCTGCTGTGGGACAACCCCTCGCACATGCGCTTCGGCTCACCCGAAGATGTCGTTCCCGTCCCGGCGCAGAGTCTCCTGGACGAGACCGGCCGGCCCGGTGCCCTCACGGCGACCTACTTCGCCGACCGCGATCTGCGTCAGCCTCTGGAGGCGCCCGCCGCGGGCCTTCCCGATGCATCCATGCTGCCGCCCGAGATCGCGCCGAAGATCCGGGCGGTGAGGTGGACCGGCTCCCTCGTCCCCGGCGCGACCGGAGAATACGGGCTCTACAGCCACCGGACGCTCAACTACGTGAAGCTCTGGCTCGACGACACGCTCCTCATCGACTACTGGAGCCTCTTCGTGCGTGCCGACGAGGCGGTGAGGGTGCCGCTCGAGGCCGGCCGGCGCTATCACCTGAGGATCGAGTGGCGGCGCGGCGACGCCAACGGGCCGTTCGACCTGCGCTGGCTGCCGCCGCGCGCCGCCGGCCGGCCGGCTCGGCTCTGGTCCGCCTCCGGCGAGGGCCTCGACTATTACTTCATCCAGGGCGCGAGCCTCGACGAGGTGATCGCCGGCTACCGCGAGGCGACCGGCCGGGCGCCGCTGCTGCCGAAGTGGGCCTACGGCTACTGGCAGAGCCGCGAGCGCTACCACAGCGCGGCCGAGCTGCTGGACGTGGTGCGCGAGTTCCGCCGGCGCCGCTTTCCGCTGGACGTGATCGTCCAGGACTGGCGGTACTGGCGCGACAAGCAGTGGGGCACTCACGAGTTCGATCCGGCGCGCTTCCCCGACCCGAAGGGAATGGTGGACGAGGCCCATCGCCTGAACGCGCGGGTACCGATCTCGGTGTGGCCCAAGTTCGACACGGGGACCGCCAACTTCGAGGAGATGAGGCGGGCCGGCTTCCTCTATCCCTATACGCTCGACCGCGGCATCAAGGATTGGCTCGGCGACGCGTTCTCCTTCTATGACGCCTTCAATCCCGCGGCCCGCGAGCTGTACTGGCGCCAGATCAAGGACGCGCTCTTCGCGAAGGGCTTCGACGGCTGGTGGATCGATGCCGACGAGCCCAACCTCGTCGACGACCCGACGCCGGAGGAGCAGGCCGAGATCATCAGCCCCACTGCGCTCGGCCCGGGCGCCCGCGTCCTGAACGCCTATCCGGTCGTGCACACCGGTGGACTCTACGAAGAGCTGCGCAAGGCCGCACCCGACCGGAGGGTCGCGATCCTCACCCGCTCGGCTTGGGCGGGCAGCCAGCGTCACGGCGCGATCGCGTGGTCGGGAGACACGGTCGGGCGCTGGGAGGTGCTCCGCGCCCAGATCCCCGCCGGCCTCTCCTACTCGCTTTCGGGTCTCCCGTACTGGACGCACGACATCGGCGGCTTCAGCGTGGACTATCCGGGCGGCAATGCGAACGAGGATTACCGGGAGCTCTTCGTCCGCTGGTTCCAGCTCGGCGCCTTCTGCCCGATCTTCCGGGCCCACGGCCAGACGACCGGGCGCGAGCCCTGGTTCTTCGGCGGGCCGGAGCACCCGGCGTATCGCACCCTCCTCCGCTTCGCCGAGCTGCGCTATCGGCTGCTTCCCTACGTCTATTCGCTGGCCGCGCGCGTGACCCTCGACCACGACACGATGATGCGGGCGCTGGTCATGGATTTTCCCGAAGACCCGAAGGCTCGCGAGACCTCCGACCAGTTCCTCCTCGGGCCCGCGCTGCTCGTGAGCCCCGTGACGTCTCCCGGCGTGCGCTCGCGGCCGGTCTACCTTCCGGCGGGTCGCTGGTACGACTTCTGGACGGGTGATCGCCTCGAGGGCGGCCGTACGGTGGAAGCTCCCGCGCCCTACGACTCGCTGCCCCTCCACGTGCGGGCGGGCTCGATCGTGCCCTTGGGTCCTTCCCGCCAGCATGCCTTCGACGGACCCGACGATCCGGTCACGCTCCAGGTCTACGAGGGACGGGACGGCGCCTTCGCGCTCTACGATGACGACGGGCTCACCAACGCCTATGAGTCCGGCGCCTGGATGCGAATCCCCGTCACCTGGAGGGATGCCGATCGCACGCTGACCCTCGGGGCCGCCGCGGGCGGCTTCGCCGGCGCGCCAAAGGAGCGCACGTTCGAGGTGGTGTTCATCGGGCCCGGCCGGGCCGTTCCGTATGGAGCCGGGCACGGCGCGCTCGTTCGGTACGAGGGACGCCCGGTCGTCGTACGTCCCTGAGGCGAAGCGCCGGCTACTTCATGGTTTCGCCGGCGCCGGATGTCGACGGCGGGCGGCGGTCGAGCGCACGTACAGCAGGTAGGCGACGATCGCCAGGTTGCCGACCAGGATGGCTCCCTTCACCGTCGACGGGTGGCGGACCAGCTCGTAGATCTCGACGGGGAGATACAACCCGCCCGCAACGATCGCGAACCACTCGGCCCACGGCCTCAAGTGCCAGAGACCGTACGCCTCGATGAAGCGTACGAGCGAGTAGGCGAAGGCTCCGCCGGCGAGCAGCCACAGCCGGGAGCTGTTCACGCGAGCGGCCGCCTGGATGAAGACGCGGGGATAGTGCCGCGCCGGGTTCAGATGCAGGTGCCGAACGATCGTCTCCGCCACGTGCTGCGCATCGCGGTGGACGAGCGAGAGCAGGCCGAATCCCGCGACGAGCACGAGCAGGCCCTTGGCCGCCTCGAACACCGCCACCGCGCGTACGCCGGCCACACTCGTCGCTGCTCTCACCGCCGACGCCTCCGATGAACCGCTCTCGCCGGCGGGTTCAGTTCTTCGGCGCGAAGTAGCCGAGCTTGTGGCGGAGGTCCAGGTTCAGGTGGGTGGGCGTGCGCACCACCACCCGGCGCCAGTGGCCGTCGCGCGCGGGGTTGTTGGAGACGTACCCCAGCCCGTACTGTGAGCGCAGCTCCTGCGCGAGCCGATCGTAGACCCCGTCGAGCTGCGACACGTTCTTGAGGAAATGGGCCTGGCCGCCGGTGGCCTTCCCGAGCGCCGAGAAGAAGAACGTCGACTGGTCCGGGTTGAGGGGCCGTGCGGAGGCAGGCACCTCGGCGCCGTAAAGGCCGACGCCGTAAACGCCGATCCCGGTATGCTTGGCGAGGTCGAGGACCTGCTCGTCGGTGACGGAGGAAGCGGTGTCCTCCCCGTCCGTGAGGACCACCACGGCCCGGCGCCTCAGCTCGCCGTCCCGATGGCGGCGGTCCAGCTCCTTGAGGGCGACGTAGAGGGCGGTGTAGAGCGCCGTGTCGCCCGTTGCGTGGGTGCTCCGGATCGCCGTCTCGAGCTGAGCCTTGTCGGAGGTGAAGTCCTGCACCACCTCGGCCCGCTGGCTGAACTGCACGACCTGCGCCTCGTCCGCGGCGTGCAGCGTCTTCACGAACCGGCTGGCGGCCGTCTGGGCCTGGCTCAGCTTCGCCTCCATGGACGCGGACGTGTCGATCAATATCGCCAGGGACACGGGGAGGTCTTCACGGGTGAAGATCGTGAGGGGTTGGCGCACCCCCTCCTCCAGCACCTCGAAGTCACCCTCCCCCAGGTCGGTGATGAAACGACCCTTGGGATCGGTGACCGTCACCGCCAGGTTGACGACGTCGATTCCGGTCTTGAATACGGCCAGCCGGCCCGGCGTCAAGGCTGGCGCCTGCGCGTCTGCAAAGCCCGGCCCCAGCAGGGCGAGCAACGCGGCCAGGGAAGCGAGAGTCGTGCGCATCCGTCACCTCGTCGCCTGAGAGGACCGCCGGCAGGGGGCGGGCCTCGGTCCAGAGTGTACCAAGAGCAGGCCGAAGTTGTGCCCCCCGAATTCGTGGTGGTGACTCACGAAAGCCCGCTCATGCAAACCGCTCGCCACCGGATCTGGACCTGTGCGAGGCCACACGCGGCGGAGTCCGATCCGAGTCGGAAATCGCTCCGCGTGAGTCCAAAATGGATCCGGGCGCGCTATCCTCATGAGTGGAGCCCGATTCGCTCACATGCATCCCGGCAGGCCACCCTCGCCATTGCCGCTGGCTCCCCACGAGCGGGAGACCTTGGAGCGTTGGGCGAGCGGCCGCGACCGGCGACTGGCCCGGCGGGCTTCGATCGTCCTCGGGCTTGCCGCCGGCGAGGAGCCCAAGGTCCTGGCCCGCCGCTTTCGCCTCTCGGAGCCCACCGTCGGAAAGTGGCGGACGCGCTTCGAAGCGAGCCGGCTCGAAGGGCTCGGCGACGCCGCCCGTCCCGGTGCCCCCCGCCGCATCCTGGCCGACGACGTCGAGCGCGTGCTCGACCACCTCCGCCAGCCGCCGCCGGCGGGAACGCAGCGCTGGACGACTCGCAGCCTGGCGCGCGCCTGTCGCGTGAGCCAGACCACCGTCAGCCGGATCTGGCGCGCTCACGGCGTCGATCCTCGCTCCGGCGCGATGCCTCCGCCGGGCCGCTCCGATGGCAACGGCGGCTTCGCGCCGCCGCCGGGCGCAAGCGTCGTGGCCTCCGCCCGCGACGACCGTGGGTTGGAGCTGGCGCGGCTGGCGCAAGAGGTGAGCGAGCTGAAGGCGCTGGCTCCTCCCGAGGAGGCTCCCTTCCTCCGCGTCGCCCTGGAGGCGATCGAGGGCGCGCTATCCTCTTCGGCTCTCCCCCGCCTCCACGCCGCCCGCGAAGGGTCGCGTCTGACCAGGATGCGGACGGCGGCCGCGATCGCGCAGGCCCGCGACCTGGTGGAGGAAGCGCGGACGAGGCTGGCCGAGCTGCGCGCGGCCGGCGACGCGCTCTTCCGGCGGGGGGACGGTTCCGTGAAGGGTGACTGACCGCGTCAGCGCGGTGTCTTGCGCCGCCCGAGCAGCTTCTCGTTCTCGGCGCGCAGGCGCCGAACCTCGGCGAGCAGTCTGGGCACGTCTGCGCCGTACCACTCGTTCACGGGCGGCACGAGCGACCACGACGCCGCGATGTGAGGGGGTTGGCACTGCTCGGCCTTGGTGTCCATCTCGGCCATCTCGTCGGGAGAGATGGTCATCGGCGCCAGCTCGGGGTCCTCGTCCTCGTGCGGGGCGCGCGTGCGGTCGATGGCCTTCTCCTTGCCGCCGCGCTTGACCCATTCGTCGAGGGTGTAGGTCTCCTCGGTATCGGCGAGGGTGCCGGGCCGGAAGGAGCGGGTGCTCACGTTCCCGCAGATCGGGCACCGGGTGCGGACCATGACGGGCTCGAGGTCTTCCGACCTACCCCGCCAGGCGACCGTCACCGCCTCTTCGTGGCACGCCTCGCACCGCCACTGGACGTCGATCTTGTCCATTATTCATCGACCCCCGCCTGCGGCGATCATACGCCGGGCGGGGGGTCAGGCGGCCTGGGGTCGCGGCGCCGGGTGGACGAGGAGCTGCCGGTCTTCGCTCCCCCGCCGGACCGCCAGCCGCACCTCGGGCCCCGACAGCACGATGACGCGCTGCAGGTCGTCGACCGTGGCTACCGGCCGGCCGTTCGCGGCGAGCAGCACGTCGTCCTTGCGCAGGCCCGACGCGTCCGCGGGCGTCCCGGATCCGACGCCCATCACGCGCACGGCTCGCGCCTGCCCGGTCTGCGCCGCGAGCTGGGGCCCCAGCTCTTCGCCGCGCGCGGTGATGCCGAGGAACGGCCGCTGCACCTCGCCCTTCTGGATGAGGACCGCGGCCACCCAGCTCGCGGTGGAGGCGGGAACCGCGAAGCCGATGCCGCTCGCATACGCGATCATGGCGGTGGTGATGCCGACGACGCGTCCCTCGACGTCGACGAGGGGACCGCCGGAGTTGCCGGGGTTGACCGCGGCATCGGTCTGGATGAGCCCTTCGAGGAGTCCTCCCGCATTCGTGGGCAGGCTGCGGAAGAGCGCGCTCACGACGCCCAGGCTCACGGAACGATCGAAGCCCAGGGGATTCCCGATCGCCACCACGAGCTGCCCCACGCCCAAGGGCTCGGCCTCGGCGAGGGCCAACGGCTCCGGTAGCCGCGCCTGTACCCGCACGACCGCGAGATCCGTGTGATCGTCGGCGCCGACCAGCTCGCCCGGGAGGGTGGCGCCGTCGGAGAGGCGCACGCGCAGACCGCCGGGCGAGCGCGCCACGTGCGAGTTGGTGAGGATGTAGCCGTCCTCCGCGAGGACCATTCCGGAGCCCTGGCCCCGCCGATGCGCCAGGCCCACGACGGAAGGCGCGGCACGCGCCACGAGCGCCGCCAGGTCACGTGAGAGCTGCGCGAGCACGCTCATGCCGTCCTCGCGTCGCGGGTCCCCACCTGCGCCGTGACGTCCGTCACTTGCCCCGCCCGCAGCAGCCGCAAGGTGACGCTGCGCCCGATCGCGTCCTCGTCGAGACGGGCGAAGAGGTCACCGGGGCCATTCAGCACGTGGCCGTCGAAGGCGAGCAGCGCGTCGCCGAGCAGCACACCGGCGCGAGCGGCCGCGGTCTCGGGCTGGACCGATGTCACCAGCAGCGCCGCCGGCTGGCCGAGGGCT
>Ga0070698_100009299_pt1 | contig 10545 bp, 7 predicted proteins | sample KBSK1502metaG_FD_65477 | JGI IMG/M metagenome (GOLD analysis project Ga0070698, IMG submission 65477) | Corn, switchgrass and miscanthus rhizosphere microbial communities from Kellogg Biological Station, Michigan, USA - KBS K1-50-2 metaG | ecosystem: Host-associated > Plants > Roots >... | reverse complement strand
CGGTGCTGAGCCTTCGCCTTCTTACAGGCGCGCTTGCCAGTGAAGATCCCATAAGCCCCATCCCCACACGGCATGTAGCTGAGCGCTTGCAGCTCGGCTGCTTCCTTAGCCTTGAACTCTTTGCGGGCCGTTCGCCCCGCTGCATTGGTCACACGCCGGCCCGGGGGTGAATAGGTGGCCTGAATGGAGCCCCACCGGGACGCCTCTCTGATTCGCTGCGGCGGATTCCACAGAACCGTGCTCCCGTCGAACGGATCGGAGAATGATACGCCCTGATAGCGCAGGACTTCCTTAGCGTGCTCCTTGTCGTCGTCAATGCCCTTGTAGGCTACGGTTGCGATACGTCGGCAGGCCAGGCGGAACTTCTCGATGTGCGGATGGCCGGGCACGCTGGCGAGATACTCTTTGGCCAGTCGGGTAGCCACGCGCTGCTCTCCACCCCTCCAGGCGCCTTCCGTGCTGAACCCCGGGCCGAACGTCTCCGGGTCACTCCGCATCGCCCGGACGGTCTCATGCGTCTGTGCGTCGTAGCCGTCTACTAGGTTCAGCTTCTTCACCATCGTCTTGAATCGCTCTTGCGCGGCGGGATCATCGGCGGGGTAGTCCTCCTCCCGCACATAGGGCCGGGCCTTCTCTATCAGCAGGTCCCTGAACCCCGGCTTAAACACAACCTCCTCAAGCTCGGGAATGTTGAGGATCAGCGCATAGAGCTGGTACTGGCTGGCTACCACGTCCAGCCCCACGAGCCTCTGGGGCTTGCCGTCGCCCACTCCAGGCTGCCCTGGAATCCTGAACCACTCCCGCCGGGGACCCTCAACCTCTTCGACGTCGAGAGGGGTTGATAGGTCCGTCAGCTTGGAGAGCTTCTTAGCAGTGACCGATAGCGGCCAGAGGCTAGCAGTTTGATAGCGGCCGTTCAGTGTCTTGTACCATCGCGTCTGAATCTCTAGGAGCTGCGTCGAGCCCTCCGCTCCCATGAGCTTGTCAGCGCTTTGCTGCCACTTCGCGCTTTGGCGAATGGCAGTCTCATAGACGCCTCGATAAGCCACGAGGAAGTCATTGCGCCGATCACGCTGTTTGAGGAGAGGCTCAATTGTCCCGCGCATCTCCTTCTGCTTCTTCTCAGTTACATCGGCCCACCCGTTTAACTGGTGGCAGGCCGCATCAAGGCGTCGCCTAAACTCGCCGTGGGGGAGGCGCCAGGTCTTCACTCCCCGAGTGAGTAGCTCATGGTCAATGAATCCGCAAATCCTAGACGACTCCTCATAGCGGTTGATAAACGCTCCCGTGTCGAAGAGCAGGGTGATGGAGTCAAGCGCGTCGAGTAGGTCCAGAGAGCGCTTTCCATATTCAATCTTGTTGTAGGGTCGCTCTCCTGCTACGTGCGAACGCTCCCGGCGCTCAGGCATATCTACGCCAGCGGGGACTAGGTTATGTCGATAGACCGGGCGCCGGCATCCTGGGTCACCTGACACCTTCCCGCCCAGCTCGCGCAACATGGGGCTCCGCTCGTCTGGCAGGACGGAGTAGCCCCCGTTTGCCTTGCGGTCGAGCGATACCCCATAGAGGTAGGCATCATCTGGAAACTGGCCGGGGATCAACTGGGTGATGAGATACCAGAGCCGCTCTACACTGATCTGGTTTCGCACGAGGTCGCGCCACGCGCCTTCTTGAGTCGCGGGAGTTATGTCGTTCCAAGAGACTCGACGGCCCAGCCCCTCCTCCATGAAACGCCACTGGTCTGAAAAGTACCGGGCAAGCTCTTCAATCAGCTTCGTCTGAGTGAGCATCTTCCCGGTCAGGCCACAGTTGACGGCGCACAGAATCGAGATAAGCGCGGCCTGTTTCGTCACCGTCTCCTGATACTCGGTCAGGTCAGTGATCTTCTCCGGGTTGGGGAAGGGGCCGCACCACGGCTGCCAGCGACCGTCCCACTGCTTCCAGGCGTCTTTCTGCGGGCGCTTGCGGGGCTTCTTCGGCTCTTGTGGCGGGAGCATGTAGAGACGCTGAGCAAGTAGCTGCCATACGGCTTCGGCCGTCTCAGGCTTCGGGCGGCCCCAGCTCGTGTGATATCCCGAGTTGGCTGCCTCGTGAGCCAGCCGGCAGCGATGGTACTCGTCAAACTCTTCGCGGCCGAGCTTGGGCAGGCGGTCTACGGTCACTCCCCTGATGCTCTGTTCACGCCGGAAGGGCTCTACGTCGAGCGGGAGCCAACGAGTCGTGACCAGGGACAGGGAGGGGGCGGGATCTTCTGAGGGCAGGGGAGGAGTGCGGAGCCAGGCCTTGACCCGTTCCAACTCCTCTACGTTCTCGGGGGACTTCGAGGCGAGGTACTGCTTGAGGCTGTTCACTTCGTTACCTTCTTGTGAGGTCGATTCCTGAGGGTCAGCCCAGCAGGGAAGGGGGTCAGGTTCCCCCGTGTCGGACGGCCGGTCCTATCCCTGTGAGCGGAGGCGCCTTGTGAGCGCCCTACTATATCCGCAGCAAAAGTGTTCAAGCTGACTGCGCGGCTTAGGTGTTCTGGCGGGCTTGCTGAAGCTAGGCGGGCTTCTTCGCGGAACGCTTGGCTGCGGCTGCGGCGCTGGCTTTAGTGGCGATCTCGCTGCGGCGCTCGGGGGTCAGGGTGGCAGCTCTGGCCTTGCCGCCTTTCCGACCCAGGCGGGCGAAGTGCTGCTCTAGAACTTTCTTATCGTGTCGCTTCAGGTTAGTCATCGCTCTGCTGATCCTCCGGTTAGAGGGGAGCATTCTCTCCCCCTAATACCAATACTCCCATAGAATTCCGCAGCCGTCAAGGTGTAAATTAGCTCTACTGGCTCTCTTCATGTACTTCACGCGTGCCAAGCTACCATAGCCGTCAATGTACATTATGCCGTGTTCATGGCCGGATTTTACTTATTTCTCCCTTCATATATCTCCGTCCTGACGGCCGCCAAATTCCGCTCTATAATGCTAACTACTTGATAAGACTCACTTGAAGAGAGTTGTTACAACTTTGTAAACTTTTACCTTTGCAATGTTATCAACTACTTGCTAATCCAGTAGTTTCAGCGTTCTCAGCGCCGGGAGATTTCAGTGAAAGGCCGCCCTCCTCCATTTGCTGCGGATACTATAGAGAGCCGTAATCCCCCGTATAAGCCTCGCTAATACTTCCCTCTTGATCGGAGATCCTGTGTTGCGTGACGAACTCCTGGCCGTCGTGAAGGCTGGCCAGATCCTAGGCCCCGACCCTGGCGCCTTCGAACGAGCCCTGGCCGAAGCCCCCAGCCGGGAAGTTCAAGCCGAGGCCGACTACCTGGCGGCCAAGTCCACCAAGGCCGATTGGGCGCCAGCCGTGTTCCCAGCTCCCCGTCCCACACGCTCTCCCGAGTGGCTGCACTGGACTGTGCCGGCGTCGGAGAAGGGGGCGGGCTCGCAGCTCGGCGCGTTCGTGGAGTCCTCGCGGTGGCAGGACGGCTCCGTGTCCGTGTGGGCCCTGTGCTTCATGGGCACCACGCCGATGGCCCGATTCGTCTACACAGTCACCGCAGAGGGAGGCGAGCTGTCGGACATGCGGACGGGCTCGCTCATGCGCAACGGCCGGCTCGATTTTCCTGTGCTGGCTTGGCGCGGGTACTCGGAGCGGCCCTACTCGGATGAGTCCCTTGATGAGACCTTCGCGTGGGTTTTTGCCGCGCCCGTTCTCCTGGCATTGTGCAGCGCGAACGTCGGCGGGCTCCCTGTTGTTGAGGAGATCCTGAGTCGCAGCGGAGGTGATCGCGCCCTCCCTGACGCACTCCGCTCATGCCGCGCTCACTTTGCTCCTACCCAAGAGACCCCATGTCCGACAGCGTAATCATGGAAGCCCGACCAGCCCGTGAGCCTCGGCCAAACACCTCCTTCAAGCTGACGGCTCTCGATCCCGACGGCCTTGATCTGCTCGACCTACCGTACATCGCTCAACGGTTCTGGTCGAAGGTGGATCGCACGGAGGACCCTGATTCGTGCTGGCTATGGAAAGGCGAAATCCTCAAGGATGGATTCGGCCGGTTTGAAGCTCAAGGCCGTCGCGCTTCTGAGGGAGCAATCCGATTCGCGGCCAATCGAGCGGCTCTGTTCCTGGCGACGGGGCGACCGCTGACCGCTGGCATGTCGGTCTCGCCAACGTGTGGCACGAGCGCCTGTGTGAACTACGCGCATCTGGTCGAGCAGTGGCCGGTTACGTCCACGGCTGCTTCCATTGAGCGAGGAAGGCACCGCACCGTCGAATTGAAGAGCCGGCCGGCCTGTCCTTATCAGCACCCCTACGACGAACAGAACACGGTCTACGAGCTGAACGGTGGCCGAAAGTGTCTTGAGTGTCGGCGGCTGCGTGACGTAACCCGTGGCCCCGCACGTCGATCAGCAATCAAGCAGAACCCCGCAGCCTACGAGCGATTGAAAGCCTACGACCGAGAGTGTAAGGCACGCATCCGTGCGACCGATCCCCAGCGCCTGAGAGAAGTAAACCGTCGGTGGTATCGGCGTAATCGCGCCAAGATCGCTGCCGCGTAACTAGTCCCGCCCTACTAGGGTCTCTCCGCAACTAAGTCTCTGTAGCCCGCCACACCGTCCCGCAGTCGTCTCCATCTTCCACGCTGCACATAAGGATTACCGCACGCCAATGGCACCAGAATCTCCCGATCAGTCTCTCTCCGGGGTCCCGCCTATCGCATGGTTGTCGGGCCTGAACTATGGCCCCGGCGGAAGTAACTTCAGCGGCCAGACACAGCAAGGAAGTCTCTCGGGCACGCAGCGGGCGGGTGTCCAGCCGGGAATTCCTGGCGGGCTCACGCTCGACCAGTTGCAGCAGCTCTTCCAGTTGCAGAACGCGGAAGCTCCTCAGGGCGCCCCGAATACTTCTTCGCTCCTCGCGGCTATTGGTGGTCAAGGACTCGGCGCGGGCAGCTTCGGCCAGACGCAGAGCACGCTCGCAGGGCAGGGAACCTCGCCGGTAACCACTCAGAGCGGAATGGTGGCGGGCGGCGGATCTGGCACGTCGGTAGACCCTCTCTCGATCATCGCCAAAGCGCTAGGCGCAGCGAAGTCTGGCGTGGGACTCGCTTCAAATGTTCAAGGTCAGGACACGACCGCGCAGGCCCCCGATCAGGCGCAAGCGGGTGTAGGCACGGCGTCTCCAGTGGCCTCGACCGGCCAGGTGCTCACGGCGGACCAGACGGGAAATATCGCACAAGGGACTCCTGCCGATTTTGCGGCCTTAGGCGGCACGGGCCAAGAGAGCGAACAGATTTTCTCGCAGCTCAAAGCGGCTCGAGTGAGTGACGCAGAACTTCAGGCCCTTGGGATCACGGGCCCTGAGATGGGCGCGAACATCGCTGGCCCCGGCGCGGCGATTGGAACCGGAACCTCCCAAGCCGGCGCGGGCGGGCTCTCCGGTTCTCTCGGCACGCCTAGCCCCACGGCCGGCGGCATCAACACGTCGGGCGCGGCGGCGGGTGGCATTCAGGGTATACAGGGTCTCCTCGCGGCAATTCAGGCCCTCACGGGTGGCGGATCAGATTTATCCAAGATCCTCGGCGTAGGTCAAGGTCTAGGTGGAGTCGCATCTGGTGCTGCGGGCCTCTCAGACGCCCTCAATCTGACCCAAGGACTCGGAAGCGCAGTCGGTGGCTTCGCGGCCCCGGCCGGGGTCCTCGCCCAACTCGCTCAGCTCCTCGGGGGTGGGTTCTTGGGCCCGGAGGCTGAGAACGCCCAGGCTCAGCAGATTGGACTCACGGGGCTAACAGCTCCCATTGCGGGCTCGGCAGCGGCCTCAGCGGCTGCGGCAGCCCCGGCTGGATCGGCCCTTGCCGCCGTGGCTCCTGCCCTCTCCGCAATTGCGGCCCCGCTCGCGTTCGCCGGTCCTGTGCTGGGCGCGATTATGGCGATCATGCAGGCGTTGAACAAGCCGGGGAATGAAGCGATCAACCGATTTACAGGTGTCCAAGGCCCCCAGACGACTCAGGCCCTTGAGAACGTAATGATCCCGGCCGGAACCGACTTCAGCCAACTCTCCACGCCCGTCCTTGAGCAGCTTGTCGGGGCCGAGGGGAACGCGCTTGGCCGCTACTACAACTACAATCTTCCTGAGGATCGTTACCTCACTGGACTCCAGGCCGAGGGAAGCCCCGAGTTCGGCCAAGTGCAGAAAGCCCTCAGCTCCGACCAGGCGTCCATGCTCCAGGCGATTGCCAATTTGCAGCAGCGCGGAATAGGGAGCGACGTGATCGGCAACCTGATGGCCCCGCAGCTCAACAACATCTCTCAAATGAACAACTCGGCTTGGATGGGAGTACCTGACTACCAGAGCCCGGCCGCGATGATGCAACAGTACGGAGGAATGGGACTCCAGAGTAACGAGCAATTAGCGGCGGCCTACGGTGGGCCTACGTGGTTGGCGCTCAACCAGATATTCGGGCCTCAGTTGGCGAGCACGTTGGGTCAGTACGGTATCCAGGGACCGCAGGCAGACTTCAGCCAGTACATGCCGAATCCCCAGTACGCACTTGGGAATATTGCTACCCAGTACGGCGGCCCGACCTACGTCCCAACTGCCGACCAAATCGCCTCTCAATACGATCCGAATTACGCCCCAAGCCGCGAGCAGATCGCGAGCCAGTACGGGAACCCGTTCGCGCCATTGGCCGGCGTGGGGCTCGCAACCGGTGACGCCGCAGCGGGCGACGCAGGTGGGGGAATTGGATGATGATGAGAAAAGGATTCTAGTACCTCGTCTCCGCAGCATCAGCAGTAACTCTCAGCCGCACCTCAATACGAAGTAGCGCCCTCAGCGCAAAGGAATGAACACGTATGCCGTCAGTACCGCAGCGCAATCAGAAACCACAGGAGCGCATGTGTCCTGTGTGCGGGGGTCCAGCCGACCGCGCTAAGCCCAAGGGGTCAGTACCCTGCCGAGGTTGCGGGGGCGCGATGGAAGACAGCCCAGTAGGGAAGCAGGCCCTTCAGGCTGCGTCGGCTCAACGAATGAAACAGGTGGATCAGCAGCGTCAGGGGCAGCGACCCGGTGTGGCTCAACCCGGAATGCAGCGGCCGGGACTGGCGGGGCCTGGCGCAATGGGCCGGCCGGGCATGGGTGCGCCTCAGGCACAGCCTCAGATTGATCCGCAGGCAGTGGCGCAGTTTATTACCCGTCTGCGCGGTGGGAGGTAACCGACTTTGCAGTGGGATGAGTTTTCCTTTGACCCCGGCACCTATGGGGCGGACTACGGAAGCTACGACGCCTCAAGCTACGACCTCAGCATTCCCACATACGATATTCCCGCTCCGACCTACAACACCCCGACCCCGGACATTCTAGGTTCTCAGGGACAGTACTACGGGAATCAGGCGAACCTCGGCACGGGCTTCGTCCCCAATCCGTCGGCGCCCTACGATCCTTCCCAGGCGTATGGCATGTCTACGCCGAATTACGGGATGGGAGAGTACGGCGGCGGCACTCCTCCTCAGGCCGGAGCTGGTAGCGGCGGCGCGGGGGGTGGACTCTTCCCTGGTGCTGGTCCGCTGGGCGGCCTGAACACGCTACCCGGTTTGCTTGGTCTCGGCGGGGCTGGAGCGGGCCTCATCGGATCTCTTCTGGCCGGCGGGAAGACTGGCAGTAGCACACCGATCATGTCTACGCCTATGCGGGCGGCTGGTAATCAGTCCTACGACGCGCTGCAGGGGCTTACCCAGTTCGCTCAGGGCCAGTCTCCGCTTCAGCAGCAGCAGACGGCGCTTCTCGATGCGTTGGCCCGTGGACAGGCGACACCTGGGCTCCAGCAGCTCATTCAGCAGGCTTATGGTCCTGCTTGGCAATCGGTTGCTCAGCAGTCTATTGAAGCGGGGCGCAATGCGGGGTTCACAGACAACCCTATGTCGTCTCCTGTAGGCGGAGCTGTAATGGGTCCTGCAGCGGCCCAGCTCCAGGGTCAGCAGGCCAACTCGCTCCTCAACGCCATGTACCAAGTGCCGGGGATGTTCCAGGCGCCGATCAACGCGCAAATCGGGGCACAGGGCTCGCAGGCGACTGGGTTCTCTAACCTCATGGGCCAGTATCCTTACGGCACTCAGCAGTCGGTGCCGCTCGCCTCTCAGGTTGGTCAAGGGGCTGCCGGGACCCTGCTGGGCCTAGGCCAGGGGATGACGGCCAATGCAAACCAGGCCGCTCAGGCCTCGTGGCAAAATCAGATGCTAGCCCAACAGACGCAGGCCAACAACGATTTCCGCAAGATGATGGCGCAATCCGTGATGAATCAGGGACCAGTTCAGACGGGCCTCTCGGGTCAGACGCAACAGCAGCCCGGAGGATATGACTTCAGCGCTACCTACGGCGGCCCCTCGGGGGGCAACGGCTAAGAGTGATGGCTGACGAACAGATCAAGCCCGTTGACCAGGTGGCGGCTGGCGGCACCGCACAGCCTGCGAATCCGGCGGGCATCATAGACGCTCTCCGCTCGCGTGGACCGATGCCGCAGTCTGCCCTAAGTAACATCATGCAGCCGCCGGGAGGGCTGATGGGCATGTCGGGCATGATGCTGCCACCTCCGCCCGCTCCGGCCAATCTCGGGCTCGCGGCGGGAAGTGGGATGCTAGCGGGTCTCCAGGGTCGGCCGAATACGAATCCCTACCTGACCCAGCACGCCGATCAGCAGGACGCCGACTATAAGCGTCAGCAGGACATGCTCAGGATGCAGGAAAGGATGCAGGCTCAGCGGGAGAAGCAGAGCGAAGCGGTCTTGACTGTCGCTGATGGGCTCCTACAAAGCGACAATCCCGAAGCTCGGCAGAGTGGGGCACAAACCAAGGCCGCACTTTACAAGAGCATCTACGGCTTCGATACCAAACCTGAATACTGGACGAAGAGGATCGAGTTGTCCGGGGCTGAGCGGGACCGAGTTGATGCGTTGCTGTCCGCTGGGGTATCGCCCCAAGACATTTCAACCGTCGTACCGAAGCTCGCCCAGATGCCGCCAGGGTGGCTTGAATCCGAAAAGCGGATGCTAGGCAACCCGGGAGTCCGTCGGGCACTCGGGCTCAAGAGTCAGGAAGCACTTGAGCTAGAGGGCCTTGACGAGTCCAGCAAGCTCAAGCTGGCGAAGGACCGGGTATCGGCACAGGACCGGGTAGATCGTGGCGTTGGCTCGGCTCGGGATCTCGTGATCCTCGGTGCGAAGAGTGTAGACGAACTCGTGGACGCAGCCATTACGCAGTCCATCGTTACTGGTCAGCCGATTCCGCCCGACATGATCCCTTACATGAAGTCTCGGCAGCGCGAGCTACAGCTTAAGGGATACACCGGCAAGATGCGGGCCGCGATGGAAGCTGCTGGGGGAGACCCGGTTAAGGCCCTCGAAATCTTCAATCGCAATACGAAGGCCAGCGCGGCGGATGTGAAGTTCGGCCACTACGTCGAGCTTGAGAGACTTCGGACCAAGGAACGAAGCGGCCAACGTCTCACTCAAGGAGAGCAGATCCAGAAGAACGCGCTTGAGGGCTATCTCGCCGGTAAGGGTGGTGGCGGAGACGAGACCGTGACCTCGACGGAGAAGCGGGTCCCGATCAAGCCTGAGGATCTCCCGGTGCTCCAGGGCTCGGTTGATGAGATTACTGGCCGACTCACGGGCCAGCGGCTCCTCCCCAACGATAAGTCTCCCTACGTCGTGATCCAGGGCCAGAACGTCCCCAAGACCCGGATTCTTGAGCGCGAGTACGAGCGGACGCATCCCGGTTGGAAGGTCTCTATCCAGTGGAATCCCACAAACGGCAAGTTTGAGGTGGTGGACCGCGTGCAGACCACTTCGACCACTCGCACTAAGGGGCCAGTACGCAGCGGCCCTCTCGCTCCTCAGCCTGCTCAGTCTGATGACTCTGACGAAGAGGACAATTAGTGGCCACCAGCACAGACGCCCTGATTGACAGCTATCTGGACCAGGCGAAGGCGCCTCAGGCAGCGCCAGCACCGGCCGCTGCTCCTACCCGGGGGCAGCGCCAGCCCGACCAGCAGGCGACTCGCGGACGTACCGCCCCGGTCAACATTGATGCGTTGATCGACAGCCACCTTGACCAGCAGAAGTCCCCGGACTTCACGAAGCAGCAGCCGCCGGCCGAAGCTCCTAGCGCTGTGGGGAAGGTATCCGGCGCGGTCTATGGAGCGACTCTTGGCCCATTGGTCAACCGGGCTCGTGAGGGCGGCAAGCAGATTGCTGGCGTTCTCGTGCCTGCTCCGGGGGATTCGTCCCGCGCAGTCCCGTCTCGCAACACCGGGACCTCCGACGTGGTTCGCTCTCGCATGGAGCGCCCGGGAGTCTGGCAGGACGTGAAGGACGTAGCGGGCGGGGCGCTGAAGATCGCCTCTTCTCCTCTGGCCCCGCTTGGTGAGGCAGCCCGGCCGGGCGGTGAGTTCATCGGGCGCAAGGCTGGCCGCACCGATGAACAGCTAAAGTCCGACCTCGCCCGCGCCAAGTCTGAGAAGGCCCTCCTGAGCAAGTCCGATCCGCTCTACAAGCAGGGCACCGAGCAGCAGTATGACGC
>Ga0070698_100009297_pt1 | contig 10545 bp, 8 predicted proteins | sample KBSK1502metaG_FD_65477 | JGI IMG/M metagenome (GOLD analysis project Ga0070698, IMG submission 65477) | Corn, switchgrass and miscanthus rhizosphere microbial communities from Kellogg Biological Station, Michigan, USA - KBS K1-50-2 metaG | ecosystem: Host-associated > Plants > Roots >... | reverse complement strand
GCGCTGACGTCGCCGCTCGATTCGGTGGAGGGGATCGGGCCCGCGCGCAAGCGCGCCCTCCTGCGACACTTCGGCTCGGTGCAGGCGATCCGCGAAGCGCCGGTCGACGAGATCGTGAAGCTGGGCATCCCCGAACGCCTCGCGGTGCGCCTGAAAGAGACCCTTTGACGCTCGTCATCGTCGGTGCGGCCACGCCCGAGCGAATGGAGGAGTCCGTCCGCGCGTTCGAGACCGCGGGCTTCGCGCGGACGATGGGCCTGGAGGAGGAAGACGGCGACCTAGTGCTGGGCGTGAGCGGCGGAGGCGCCAGGCTGCTGCATGAAGCGGACCGCCGCGGCATCAAGTACGTCCTCATACATGACGGCGAGAGCGACCATCAGCCCGGGGGCACATACGAGCGCGCCCATCACCGAATCGAGTCCGGACAGCGCGAGGAGCTGGCGCGGCACCTGCGCAGTCGCGAGCGGCCCCTGGTCACATGCCTGGCGTTCGGCTACAAGAACGGCGCGCCCGCCGACGCGGCGCTGCTGATCGACGCGCGGTTTCTGGACAACCCGTACTGGGTGCCGGAGCTGAAACCGATGTCGGGCCGCGAGGCACCGGTCGTCGAGTACGTGATGAGGCAGCCGGCCGCGGGCAAGCTTCTCGACGACGTCCAGCGCATGGTCTCCGACCTGCTGCCGCTGTACCAGGAAAAGGGACGCATGCACGTCGTCGTCGCGTTCGGCTGCACGGGCGGGCGCCACCGGTCGGTCGTCCTCGCCTCGGAGCTGGCGGCGCGCCTGCGCGACGTCGAGGGCATCGACGTCGATTTCGTCACCCGCGACATAGATTGACGAAAGCGCTCGTACTGGGCGGCGCCGGGTTCATCGGCGTCGCCGCCTGCAAGGAGCTGATGCGCCGCGGCGTGGAGACGATCGCCGCAGGACGCAAGGAGCGGCCGTACGGCACCTTCACCAGCTACGTCGCTTTCGATCGCACGGACGAGGAGCAGCTCGCGCGCGCCCTCCAGCAGACCCAGCCCGACGTCGTGCTCGACCTCGCGTGCTACCAGCCGGGGGAGGTCGACACGATGACGCGGCACTTCGACGGCGAGCGCTACGTCTTCGTCTCCACTGGTGTGTATCCGGACCTGCACGGCAAGCCCGCGCGCGAGGAGGATTTCGTCCCGCTGGCCGGCGACCCGCCGGCCGGCCTCGACTACCGCGAGGGCAAGCGGTGGTGCGAGACGGCGCTGGCCCGCACGCACGATTTTCCGTGGACGGTGATCCGTCTGCCGGCCGTGTTCGGCGCCGGTGACCACACGCTTCGCATCGCGGCATACATCGAGCGCGTCGCCGACGGTGGGCCCGTGCTCGTGCCGCGAGAGACGTACGAGTGGCAGGCGGGGGTCGCCTGGAACAAAGACATTGGCTTTGCCTGCGCGCTCGCGTGCGACCCGCGCAAGGACGCGAAGGGCAAGGCGTACAACGTCGCCTTCGAAGGCGTCAGCCTGCGCCGCCTCCTCGAAGGGATCGCGCGAGCGCTCGGCGTCCGGGCGCGGCTGCACCCGATGGAGTTCGCCGAGATTCCGGAGGCGGCTAGGCCATACGGGCCTGACCCAAACCGGTCGGCCGGATACGTTCTCGACCGCGCGCGACGCGAGCTCGGCTTCGAACCCTCGGCGCTGGAGGACGCGCTGGCCGAGACGCTCGCGTGGTACCGCGTCGCCCGCCCGTCGCACCCGGGCTACGCGCAGCGTGCGCAGGAGCTGTCGCTTGCCGGGCTCGCGTGAGGCGCTGGTCGCGCGGCTTCGGCGGCAGGCCGCGTGGTGCGCCGCGGACGGGTCGCCGCTTTACGCGGTGTTGCTCGAGAAGGCGGCCCATGACCTCGAGGTCAACGGTCCGGTGCGGGACGTGCTCGAGGGATTCGAGGATGAACCTGGCACCGCCGCCGTCGCGCTGCGCCTGATGGCCGCGGTGCACCGTCTCGTCCTGGACGACACCCTGCCCGAGCTCGCCCGGCACTACCCGTCGACCGGCGGCGAGGGCGACCCGCACACGATCTGGCCCGTCTTCCGGCAGGCGCTGATCGACCACCGCGAAGAGGTCCGCGCGCTCGTCGCCAAGCGCTGCCAGACGAACGAGGTGGGCCGCAGCGCCGCGCTGCTGGGCGGGTTCCTCGAGGTGGCGCGTCGAACGCAGCGTCCTCTGCGCATCCTGGAGATCGGCGCGAGCGCGGGTCTGAACCTGAGGTGGGACCGTTACCGATACGAGTCGGCGGAGGGGGCATGGGGCGATCCAGGCTCGAAGGTCGTGTTCGCGCACCACTTCGACGTCCCGCCGCCGATGCACACCAGCGCGCGGGTCGCCGAGCGCAAAGGCTGCGACCTGAACCCGATCGACCCGACGTCTGAAGATGGTCGGCTCACGCTGCGCGCGTCGATCTGGCCCGACCAGCTGGGCCGGCTCGCGCTGCTGGACGCTGCGCTCGAGATGGCGGCCGGGGCACCCGTGGAGGTCGAGCCGGTCGACGCGGTGTCGTTCCTGCGGCGGGAGCTGGCGCGCCGAACGCACGACATGGCGACCGTGGTCTTTCACTCGGTGTTCATGCAGTACCTGCCCGAGCCCGATCGCGCCCGGGTGTCGGAACTGCTCGCCGCAGCCGGGGTCCACCACCTCAGCCTGGAGCCCGCGGAAACCAGCTTCGAGATCCGGCTGGACGGCGAGCTGCTGGGAACGTCCCGGCCGCACGGGACGGGCGTGCGCTGGAACGTAGAGTCCAGATAGAGGGGATCGATTGCGTGCGTTTTGTGCACAACGCACCTTTGCTGCGCGCGCAGCGGTGGGTTTTGCGCAAGACGCACGGAATTCGGGGCCGCTGCATGCGCTCAGCAGCAAGAGCTCGAACGTAGACTCCAGATCGAGATGACGCGGCGGCTGGCGCCCTACGCGGTTGCGCTGGGTGGCGCGGTCGCGGTCACGGCGGCGATCGGACTGGTCGGCGCCGTGCTGCCGGTGTCGGGCCTCTCCGCCCTGTACCTGCTGCTCGTGCTGTGGCTTGCCACGCGGTGGGGCAGGGGACCGGCGGTCACGGGGAGCGTGGCCGCCTTCCTGCTGTACGACTTCTACTTCGTCCCGCCGGTCGGCACCTTCACGGTGCGCGGACCGGCCGAGCTTCTGGAGCTGGTGGTGCTTCTTGCCGTGGCGCTGGTGACCAGCCAGCTGGCGGCCTCCGCCCGCCGGGCGCGCGCGACGGCCGAAGCGCTGGCCGCCGATTCGCGCTCTCTTTACGTCCTGGCCACGGCGATGTTGCGGGCGCCGGATGTGGCGGCCGGCCTCTCCATGGTCTCGGCGGACGCGCAGCAGCTGCCGGGCGTGAGCCGGTTCTCGGTGACGAGCGGGGGCGTCACGCTCGCGGGACCAGCCCTGACGCCTGACGAGATGAGGCAGGCGCAGTGGTCGTTCGACAACGGCAAGGCCATCGGCGCCGCCATCAAGGACGGGCTGTTCCGTCCCATGAAAACGCACGGGAACGCCACGACCGCATACCTGCCGCTTGCCAGCGGCGTCGTCGTGATCGCCGTCGACAGCGGTGTCGGGGAAGAGAGCGACCTGCGGATGCTCGCCGCGCTCGTCGGCCTGGCCGGCCTGCTGCTGGACCGGCGTCGCGCCGCGCTGGAATCGGAGCGCGCGCGAGGCTTCGAGGCATCGGACCGCATGAAGACGGCGATCCTGTCCTCGCTCTCGCACGAGCTGAAGAGCCCGATCGCGTCCCTGCGCGCCGGTCTGACCGCGCTGGCGACGCCGCGCGCCGGCATGCACCCGGAGCAGAGGGAGCTGCTGGAGGACATGGACCGCCAGGCCACGCGGCTCGACCACATGGTCGGCGAGCTGCTGCTGCTGTCGCGACTGGAGGCGGGTGTCGACCTGGCGAGGGAGCCGCACAGCTTCGCCGACATCGTCGGCGGGTCGCTGCGCCAGCTGCGCGGCGCGCTGCGCGATCGCGACGTGGTGGTGCGCGTGCCGACCGACCTTCCCGACGTCGAGGTCGACGAGCTGCAGGTCGGCCGCGTCGTCACCAACCTGGTCGAGAACGCGATCGATTGGACGCCCCCGCATGGTGGGATCGAGGTCGGCGCCGCGACGCGGGACGGGGTGCTCGAGGCGTGGGTCGAGAACGACGGCGATGCCATCCCGCCGGCCGATCTGGACCGGGTCTTCGACGCGTTCTGGACCAAGCGAGCCCACGGCACGGGCCTGGGACTCGCCATCGCCAAGCGAGTCGTCGACGCGCACGGCGGCGTCATCCGCGCGGAGAACCGGCGCCGCGGTCCACGCTTCGTCTTCACGCTGCCGCTAGCGACCGTGCCCGCCGCATAGTGAGCGGACGCGTCCTCGTGGTCGACGACGAGGTCGAGATGCAGCGCGCGCTGCGGGCGGGTCTGAGCTATCACGACTTCGAGGTCCGGGCGGTGGGCAACGGCGAGGACGCGGTGCGCGAGGCCGCGGCTTGGCGACCGGACGTCATCCTGCTCGACCTGGGTCTGCCGGGAATGGACGGTTTCGAGACGCTGCGCGCGCTGCGGCCAGCGACGCGCGCGGCCGTGATCGTGGTGAGCGTCATGCCTGGCGAGAAGGACAAGGTGCGCGCCCTCGACGCGTGCGCGGACGACTACGTCGTCAAACCGTTCGGCACCGATGAGCTCGTGGCGAGGATTCGCGCGGTGCTGCGCCGCCAGGGCGATGTGCCCGCGGGCGAGCCCGTGATCCGCGCCGGCGACCTGGAGATCGACCTGGCCCGGCGATTGGTGTCGGTCAACGGCCAGGCGGTGCATCTGACGCCGACCGAGTACGAGCTTCTGCGGTATCTCGCGCTGCATGCGGGCAAGCCGGTCACCCACACGACCTTGCTGCGCCAGGTGTGGGGCGAGTACGCGGTCGGCGACAAATACAACACGCGCTACGTGGTGGCGCAGATCCGGAAGAAGCTCGGCGACGACCCGGCGAACCCGAGATACGTGGTGAACGAGCCGGGGGTGGGATACAGGCTGGAGGCGTGAGCCTCGGCGCGGATTCCGTGCGTTCTGCGCAGAACGCACCTTTGCCATTGCTGCAGCCGAGGGTTTTGTGCAAGACGCACCGAATCCGGAAGCGTTAACAGGCTGCGTTGTCGAGGCCTGGGAGACGACCGCATCATGCGTGCATGGGCAGAAGGCCACGCATTCCGGCGGAGCTGAAGCGACGGCCCTTCACTGTCGACGAGGCGCGAGACGCTGGAGTAAGCCTGCGTGCGCTCAGCGGCAAGAGCTGGAGTCGCATCGGCACCGGCCTGTATCGCTGGTCGGGGCTGAAGGACGATCCATGGCTGACGCTGTCGGCGTGGCAGCGGGTCGTGCCGGCGGAGGCCATTTTCATTGGTGGCAGCGCGGCCTGGCTCTCTGGTCTCGACCTCCAGGCGACCGACCCGGTGGAGGTTGGGGTGCCGCCGTCGTGCGGAATTCGAACCCGCGCCGGACTCTTGGTGCGCCACCTTGACATCCCTCCCGCGGAGGTGGTCACCACCCGCGGGCTTCGCGCGACATCGCTGCCGCTCACCCTCGCGGGACTGTGCTTGCGCTGGCCGGCGCTAGAGGCATTGGTCGCGATCGACATGGCGATCTGTCGAGGGCTCACCGACGCGGATGCATTGGGTCAGTACGCAATATCGGCCAGCGGGCGACCGGGCATGTCGCGGTTGCTCTCGCTGGCCTCGATTGCGGCTCCGGCCGAGTCGCCGATGGAGACCCGACTGCGATGGCTCCTCATCCAGGCCGGGTTGCCCTTCCCCGAGGTCCAGGCCAAGCTCCGTGACGCCTCGGCTCGCTTCGTCGGCAGGGCCGACCTTTACTATCCCGCGGCGAGGCTTGTTCTCGAGTTCGATGGGGGCAACCATCGGGAGCGGCTCGTCGAGGACAACCGCCGCCAGAACGCCCTTGTGGACGCTGGGTATCGACTGCTGCGTTTCACCGCTGCCGACATCGGTGGCCGCTCCGATGTCGTGGTCGCTCAGGTGCGTGCGGCTTTAGATGTGCGTGTTGCGCAAGACCCACCTTATGCCGGCGTCGAAAGGAGCTTTTTGCGCATAACGCACGAAATACGAGCGTTTGGGCAAGGTTGGCCGGCTACTGCTCGGAGTGGCCCCGGTTCAGCAGGTAAGCGGCGATGAAGGCGACGATCACCAGGCCCGGTGACCACCCGAGACCTGGGCCCGTGGGGTCGATGGCCGACAGGTCGACGAAGACCGCGAGCCCGCTCACCGCCGCGAAGACGAGGACGATCAGCACGCCGCGGATCGCTCCGTGGCGGGCGAAGAACAGCTCGAGCTCCAGCTGCCACGCCGGGCGATGCCGCTCGTGGACCTGCTCTCGCGCGGCGGCGTGCGCGGCGATGCGTTCGCGCCGGCCCATGCGGTAGCGCGCGCTGCGGGGCAGGCTCTCGAACGGAACGTGCTCGACCACCCGCTCGCGCGGGGGCGGGACCTCGAGCGGCTCCCACAGCGGCTCGTTGCGGTAGAGCCTGTACAGCACGTAGGTCAGCGCACCAAGCACGAGCCAGCCGACGAAGATGTACGTCGAGTTGGATATGTTCTGGAAGACCAGCTGGGTGAACACCGTGCCGATGAACAGCGCGCCCACCAGCGACAGCACCGGGATGCTGTCGCGGCCGAACTTGACGTTCAACGGCATCCGGTACGGGCGGTGCAGCGCGGGCTCGATGAAGCGCAGGCGCATCACCGAAAGGTGGGCGGAGCAGAAGGCAAAGGTGGCCGCCAGCGAGTAGACCGCGGCCATGAGGTCGATCTGGGCGCCGTGTACGAAGATGCCGGGCAGGACCAGGACCGCCGCGACGATGCCGAAGACGATGATCGATATGTACGGTGTCTTGAACTTCGGGTGCAGCGTCGCGAAGGCCTTCGGCAGCATGTCGACGCCGGCGAGCGAATAGCTCAACCGCGAGATTCCGATCAGCCCCGCGTTGGTGGCGATGACCAGGATCGTGAAGGCGAGGATGCCGACCCAGATCCCAGCCCAGAAGGCGAGGGGCTGGACGAACTGGTTGACGATCCCCGCCACGGGGTCGTCCTTGTAACGCGTGGCGAGGTCGGTCACGTACTGGTGCGTGTTGGGGTCGATGTGGACGGGAAAGACGCTCATGCCGATGGTCGGCAGGAACGCCGCCACGAACAGCACCGCGACGATGACGCCCCATGTGGCGCGCGGGACGTTCTGGCCCGGGTTCTTGGCCTCCTCGGCGAGATTGCTGATGGTCTCGATTCCCGTGTACGTCACCATCGCGATCGAGATGCTGGCGAGGAAGCTGCCCCACGTCGGCGCGATCCCGAGGTGGATGTTGGCGATGACGGTCCTGATGTTCAACAGCAGGATCACGCCGAGGATGACCAGTACGAACTGCGTGATCAGGTCGGTGAACGCGAGCACCAGGTTGAGCAGGCTCGACTCCTGGATGCCGATGATGTTGACGACGATCAGCAGGCTGATCAACGCGATCGTCGCCGCCACGTGCCAGAAGTCGTTGTGCCGCAGCTCGTGGAAGATGGGGCTGTATCTCTCGAACACCCCGAGATAGCCGATCGCGAAGTACGCCGAGATGGATGCCGTGGCCGTGTAGTTGAGGAGCTGCACCCAGCCGACCAGGAAGCCGATCGGCTGGTTGAAGGCGCGGCGCGCGAAGCTCGAGCTTCCGCCCGCGTGGGGTAGCGCCGCCGTCCCCTCGGCGTAGTTGAGCGCGGTGGTGACGAAGATGAATCCGGCGAGGATGAGCGCGACCGGCGTCAGTCCCAGTGCGAACGCCGCGGTGACGCCGAGCGCGTAGTAGATGCTCGAACCGACGTTGCCGTAGGCGGCGGCGAAGAGCGCCGAGGCGCCCAGCGTGCGAGGAAGCTTGGCGGGACGGCGGACGATGACCCGCATGTCCCCCGGCCTCCGGCCGCGGCGGGCCACCGAGTCGGACGTCACACGCCCGAGCGTAGCCGATAGGAAAGCCAAACCCATACAGAACCCATACGGGTCTGGCCGCCGTTCCCACGGCGACCTCACACCACCGCACTTAACGTGGAAGCGTGCGCAGCGCGGTGTTACAGCTTCCCGACGCCAGGACCGTCAAGGAACGGCGCGTCGTCCTACGCGCGGCGATCCGCCAGCTGGAGCGAGCTGAGATCTACATCGACGCGGTCGCCTACATGGACCTTGGCGACAGGGACGCGGATCGAGCGCTCGGCCGGCTGCGATCGGAGCTCAGCTCGCTGGAGGACTACCTGGTTCGGGTCCGCGGAGCGCTCCGAGAATGACCGAGGCGGAAACACGCGTCCGCCGCCGGATCAAGGTCCGCGGCGGGAACCTCGGCGCCTTCCTGTGCTGGGCGGTCGTCTTCGCCGACATCGGCACGTCCGTCTATTACGTGCCGGGAATCCTGTACGGACCGTTCGGACCGCGCTCGGCCATCTTCGTGACGATGACCCTCTTCGTGTTCGTCCTCCTGTGCGTCAAGTACGCCGAGGTGACATGGCGGTACCCGGAAGGCGGCGGCGTGGTCAACGTCGCGTCGCAGGCGCTGCACCCGTTCGCCGGGCTCCTGGGCGGGCTCTTCATTCTGGTCGACTATTACCTGACGGCGGCCATCAGCGCCCTCTCGGGGATGCTGTACCTGTCCATCGTCGCGCCGTCGCTCGCCCCCATCGTGCTTTCACTCGCCGCGGCGGCGCTGGTCGGACTGGCTGCGCTGAACATCCTCGGCATCAGAGAGAGCGCGCGCACCACAGCCATCTTCGCGACGTGCGCGGCGGCGGGACAGCTCGCGGTCGTGGCGGCCACAGCCATCTATCTGGGGCCCGCGGGCGTCATCCACAGCTTCAGCGCGGTCAACCGCGGCCCCGCGCTCACGCTCCCTCTGGTGATCACGGGCTACGGCGCGGCCTTTCTCGCCTTCTCCGGCCTGGAGAGCATCGCCCAGCTGGCGCCCGCCATGCGCGAGCCGCGACGCCAGACGGCGTATCGCGCCATGGGCGCGGTCGTTCTATCCATGGCGGTCACGAGCCCGCTGCTGACGCTGTGGTCGACGACGCTGCTCAGCTCCAACGCGGACCCCAACCAGTTCATCTCGCTGCTGGGCGCGCACGTGGCCGGGCAGCTTCTCGGCATATACGTCGCGATCACCGGCGCCATCCTGCTCGTCTTCGCGAGCAACACGGCCATCATCGGCGCGTACCACGTGTTCATCGCCCTCGCCCGGATGGGATTCCTGCCGCGCATCCTCGAGCGCAGGAACCGCTGGCGCCTGACGCCGCACTGGGCGATTCTCGCCGCGGTCACGGTGCCGGTCGTGGTCGTCATCGCCTCGCGAGGCGACGTCAACTTCCTCGGCGACCTTTACGCCTTCGGCCTCCTGGGAACGTTTTCGCTGACATGCATCAGCCTCGACGTGGTGCGGTGGCGGGAGTACCGCGAGTGGTCGCCCGGTCGCATCGCGTTCTTCACGGTCGGCGTGCTGACGACCGTCCTGGTCGTCGGGGCCTGGGCGATCAACGTGGTGGCGAAGCCACTCGCGACCGAGTTCGGCGGCGGCCTGACAGTCATCGGCCTGATCGCCGGGTTGACGACATACCGTTATTACCGCAGCCGGCGCCCGGCCGTGTTCCCGGTGCCGTTCCGGCCCCAGCGCGCGGCCGAATCGGTGGCGGCCCTGCGCGCGCGGGACGGCGCCAACGAGGTGCTGGTGATCCTTCCCCACGAGCAGATGGCCGCCGAGGCCGTCATCGCCGAGGGCGCTCGCGCCGCCGATGGCCGCGCGGCCGTGTTCCTCTATCGGGGCGACCGCTATCCCGGCCAGCACCACGAGCTGCTCGAGATCCGCGACCCGTGGCTGAAGGACTACGCCGCGCGCGATGCGTTCGCGCGGGCCGAGATGCTCACGCGCAAGTCGGTGCCGCAGCGCCGGTTCGTGTACGTCCCGGGCAGCCTGTCGCGCGACATCGTCGGCGAGGTGTGGCGCACGATCCATCCCAAGGAGACGGTCGTTACCGTCGAGGACAAGGACATGTTGCCTCCGACCGCGGTGGACCGGGTGCGGCGTCACCATGTCGACGGCGCGACGGTGCTGCACATGTACACGAGCCGCGTGACGCCAGAGGTCGGCGCTAGACCGGAACCGTCAGCTCCGCCAGCTCGCGAGGGTAGTCCGTCATCGACCGGCGCCCGTCCGGTGTGATCACCACAGTGTCGGAGTGACGGAAGCCGCCCAGCTCCTTGATGTAGACGCCGGGCTCGACGGTGAACACCATGCCCGGCTCGAGCACGGCGTCGTCGCCGCGGTCGAGGAACGGCGCCTCGTGGCCTTCGAGGCCGATCGAATGGCCGACGTGATGGCGCAGGTTCTGGTCGACTCCTAGCTCCTCGGCCAGGCGGACCGTGGCCAGCTCGACCTCGCCGGCGGGCACGCCAGGCGCCATCACCTCGATCGCGCGCGACTGCAGGGCGAGCATGGCGGCGAAGGCGCGTTCCTGCTCCGG
>Ga0070698_100009296_pt1 | contig 10546 bp, 10 predicted proteins | sample KBSK1502metaG_FD_65477 | JGI IMG/M metagenome (GOLD analysis project Ga0070698, IMG submission 65477) | Corn, switchgrass and miscanthus rhizosphere microbial communities from Kellogg Biological Station, Michigan, USA - KBS K1-50-2 metaG | ecosystem: Host-associated > Plants > Roots >... | reverse complement strand
GTATCGGGAGGAGTTTCGGGAAAACGTCGTTGCCCCCGTCGTCTCTCACGCACAACTCCTCGATCTCATCCGTAAAGACAGGTTCTATGCCTCCTGCCGAGACAACGGCATCCCTTATCCAGCGACCTTCATCTACGAGAGGGAGATGGGGAAGGGGTATTCGCTGGGGTTCGACGGCCCGGTGATCGTTAAGCCCTCGAACGGCGTCAGCTGGTGGGAGCATGCCTTCCCAGGGCAGAAGAAAGTCCATCGGGTGGGTGCGCCACAGGAACTGGACGAACTGATTGACCGCATCTACGAGAGCGGTTATGCGGATTCGCTGATCCTCCAGGAGTTCATCCCCGGAGACGACTCGCACATGCGCGTCCTTACGTGCTATTCCGACCGAAGCGGGAAGGTGACGCTGGCGGCCCTGGGGCAGGTGCTCCTCGAGGAACACACACCGAAGGGGATTGGCAACCATGCCGCGATACTCACCGGCGCGCAGGCCCCCATCGTGAAGGTGCTCACCTCCTTCCTCGAACGGATCGGCTACATCGGGTTCTCCAACTTCGACATCAAGCACGATCCGCGCGACGGAACCGACAAGGTCTTCGAGTTGAACGCGCGCCAGGGTCGGAGCAATTTCTACGTGACCGGGTCGGGATACAACCTCGCCGGCTACCTCGTCGAAGACCGGCTTCGCGGGGAGTCCCGCGACCTCACCCTTGCGACCAACGAGATCCTCTGGCTCGTGATCCCCAAGAAAGTTGCCTTTACATACGTCACAGACGAGTCATTGCGTTCGAGAATGCGAGCGCTCAACCAGCAAGGGAAGGTTGTCAATCCTCTCTTTTACCGGGGTGACCAGCGTCCGCGGCGAACCCTCTCCATCCTCCGGTCACACCTGAGCCATTTCGGTAAATACAAGAGGTACTACCGGCCGGGCGCTGACTGAACAGGGCTCAGTGGCGCTCGCTGCGATCGAGGACGCCGCGGATGAAGGCGGCCTGCGCAACCTGCTCAAAGTTGTGACCGGCAATGCTTACCAGCCGGACGCCAAGAGTTACGGGCGGGTCCCAGCTCTCATCAACGATGCGGTCGAGGTCGGAGTCCGTGAGGGCTCGCACGAAACGAGTTGTCATGTCCTGTACCGCGTCGAAGTAGCCGAGCAACATTTCAGCATCACCGGTGACAGCGGCTACTTGATCGGGGGTATGGCCGAAGCCTGTATCGGCTGGGTCCAGCGGTAGGCGCCACCGCTGTGCCCAACCCGCTGAGGTCCACACCTGCGACTGGCGTGCGACCTCGGCCACGTGGTCGTCGGCGATCCGGCTCAAATGCCACACCAGCCATGCGATCGAGTTCGCTTCAGTGTCGAGACGAAATGTCAGCTGGGCGGGAGTCAGGCCATCAACAACGCCATGCACCTGGTCGGGAATTCGCTCGAACGCGTCAATCAGTAGCTCGCTGCTGGTCACACCGCTCCTCCGTTCTTGATCACTCGAGACACGTTCAGCGAAGAGAATATGCTCGTGGGCAAAGACAAGACGAGCAAGGGCGCACCTGAAGACGTCGATGCCTACATCGCGGCAGCGCCCAGGGCGGTGCAGCCGATGCTGAGCCAGCTTCGTCAGGTGATCAGGTCAGCTGCGCCAAACGCGAACGAAAGAATCAGCTACGGCATGCCTTCGTACGAGCATCACGGTCGCCTGGCGCATTTCGCCGGATACGAAAGGCATGTCGGGCTATATGGGGTCGCCCATGTCGCGGGTGCGAATGACCCCAGCGTCACCAAATACCTTGAAAACCAGAGCACCCTCCGATTCCCAGTCGGTGAAAGGTTGCCGGTCGCGCTGATTCGGAGGCTCGTCAAGGCGCGTGTGAAACAGAACGAGGCCGGAAAGCAGTAGACGGGACTTTGCGAGTCGGCGTCAATCGCTGAGGAACGGGATGACGGCCTGCGAGAGCGCCGGGCTGAGGTTGATGTCGTAGTGGGTCAGTCCCGGCAGGATCGCGAGGCGGTGGTGTGTCATCCCCGAGCGGTCCCAGTTGGCGTCACGCTTTCCGCCGCCGAGCAGGCCGAAGAACTCGACGGCGTGTGACGGCGGGAAGCCATCGGCATCCCCGGCCACGATCATGACCGGCATCGGCAGCCTGGCGACGTCTGCCGACCAGTCGTAGTCGGTCTTCAGCGCAGTCGTGAGCTGCGTCACCAGAACTGGCCAGTCCTCCTTGCGCGGCGCGATCCGCACATAGGCTTCATACATCGGGCTTTGCTTCAACGGCTCGGCCGTCTCCGGGCCCATGGCGTCCATGCCGGCGGTCATCTCCGGATACCAACCGCCTCGCTTGAAGACGGTCGAGGCCAGGACGAGCCGTTCGACGAGCTCAGGGTGCTGAATCGCCGTCCGTAAGGCCACCGCGCCGCCGAGGGAAAAGCCCATGATCGCGGCCCGCTCGAGCTCGAGGTCCCTGATCAGCGCCGCGATGTCGTCGGCCATCGTCTCGAAACGCATCGGACGATCGGCGGCCGGCGAGCGGCCGTGTGACTGGAGATCCACCCCGATGACACGATGTCCGCCCGCCAGTAGCTCGACGTTGGGTCCAAACATCTCCACCGACCCGAAGCCCCCATGTAAAAGAACGAGCGGGGAACCGGCTCCGAAGACCTGATAGGCGAGCTCGATCCCGTTCACGCGCGCGACCGTGGAAACACCGGCTGATTTGCTCATCTCGCCCTCAATTTACAGGACGACCGCATCGCGGCCGAACGAAGCGTGGGGCGTTCGTCAGCCCCGGCTGTCGAGCAGGATCTCGAGTGGATCAGGGCCGTCGTCTTCAGCTTTCATGGAGTGAATCAGGCTCTGCCTGGTCGTCCGCAAACTGCTTTCGACCAGGTCGCGGAGGCGCTCAGGATCTCGAGCGGCCAGCGCATCGACCATCTCGGTGTGCTGGCGATGTGCGTCGGCGAGAGAACCGAGGACGTGGGCGTAGATCCGCGAATAGGGCTCGACCAGGTTCAGGACCTGGATCACCAGGCGAACGTGATGGCGCTTGCCGGACAGCTCGTTGAGCCGGCGGTGAAACGTGTAGTTGAGGTTCGACCAGGTATCGCGATCCATCCCGTCTGCCACCAGCGCGTCCATGCGGCGGAGTATGTCCCTGAGCTCATCGACGTCTCGCTCGCGGACCTGCCTCACGGCGGCTTCCACCAGCGGAGGCTCGAGCAGGAGCCGCAGGTCGTAGAGCTCCTCCACCTCGGCCAGGCTCAGCTCCGTGACGATCGCGCCGATTCCCGGTCGCATCACGATCAACCCCTCGCTGGCGAGCGTGCGAAGGGCCTCGCGCAGAGGTATGCGGCTCACCCCGAATCGCTTGGCGAGCTCGTCCTGGTTGAGCGCCTGTCCTGGGGCGAGCACCCGCTGCCGCAGGGCCCTACGCAGCAGGTTTGCGATCTCATCCGGATTCACAGCCGACGTTCCTCCCCGCTCAAAATTCGGCCCTGCGCCAAATAGCCCTTGCGCAGAGTCTGTAGATATTGTATACATCGCATAACCCGTCTACGCAAGTGGGGAGGAGGACTCCGGATGCACAAAAGTCAGAGTGCCCTGATCGCGACCCTGAGCCTTGCCATGCTCGCCGCCGCGTGTGGAGGCAGCTCCACCTCGTCCGGGGGTTCGGCGATCACATTCGCCGCCCCTGTCTCACAGACGGGGGCCTTTGGACAAGCCGAGGGTCTTTACACCTTCCAGGGCTACAAGTTCTGCGTTCAGACCGTCAACTCGCAGGGTGGGATCAAGTTCGGCGGCCAGTCGCACACGATCAACCTGGTGACCCAGGACGACCAGAGCGTCGCCGCCACCTCAGCCCAGATCGTCGACCAGTTCAACGACCAGGGCTACAAATTCATCCTCAGCCCATACGGTTCGGGAGGCACGACCGCTGTCGCGCCTGTGGTCGAGCGCAATGGACAGGTTATGGCGGACAGCAACGGCGCCGACACCGCCATCTTCTCCCACGGTTACAAGAACACCTTTGCCGTGCTGTCACCCAGCAGCGCCTACGTGACGTCGATCATCGACGCCCTTGCGACCCTGAGTCCCGCGCCTCACTCGATCGCGATCATCGCCGCGAGCGACGGGTTCAGCCAGCATGCGGCGGAAAAGGGCGTCGTAGAAGCGCAGGCCAAGGGAATGACAATCCTGCCGTCGGCAACCTCCTACACCTCTTCCACAAAGGTCGCGGCCAACGCCACCGACGTGTCGAGCGCGCTCATCGCCCTGAAGGGCAGCAACCCCGACGTGATCATCATCGCTGGACACCTGAACGAGGCGGTGGCGGCGATCAAGCAGAGCTCTGAGCTCGGCGTCAAGCCCAAGGACGCATTTGCGGCCATCGTCGCGCCGCCCACACCCGCGTTCATCACCGCCCTGGGAAAGTCTGCGGAGGGCGTCCTGGGCAGCACTCAGTGGGTGCCTGAGATCTCCACGTCCGACAACATCTTCGGCAACGCGAAGCAGTTCCTCACCAACTTCACCAACACCTACGGCTGGTCGCCAAATCAGTACCCGTACCAGGCGGCCGACGCAGCGGCGGCGTGCGAGGCGATGGTGCTGGCCATCGAGAAGGCCGGGTCAACCGATCCGACAGCGGTCCGCGGTGCCCTCGCGGCACTCAGCGTCGACACCTTCTACGGCCACATCCAGTTCGATTCCACCGGACAGAACAGCACCAAGTCGATGTACGTGATCCAGGTGCAGAAGGGTGCGTTCGTGACGGTCTATCCCAGCAATCTGGCTACGAAGCCGGCAGCCTGGCCCGCAATCTCGTAAATGAGCCAGTTTCTCCAGGCGGCCGCATATGGCCTGGTCCAGGGTGGCTTGCTCGCCCTGGTGGCGGTCGGCTTCTCGCTCGTCTGGGGCATCCTGAACGTCATCAACCTGAGCCACGGGGCGCTGGCGGTGACCGGCGCCTACGTGGCCTGGTTGTTGAACACCCGATTCGGCCTCGACCCTTTTCTCGCGATACCCGTCGTCGCCGTCTGCCTCTTCGCGCTGGGTTACGCCATCCAGCGCTGGCTGATCAACCTGGTCATCAACGCGCCCATCTTCCTGACGTTGCTGCTGACGTTCGGGCTCAGCCTGGTGATCCTGAACGTGCTGCAGCTCGCGTTCACCGCCGATGACCGCTCGGTCGAGACCGCCTATGCCTCACAGAGCTTTGTCATCGGCACGGTCAACATTCCGTACGGCCGGCTCGCGGCGTGTCTGCTCGCCGTGGCGATCACGGCCGTCCTGGTGGTGATGATGACGCGGACACGCATCGGCCGAGCGATCGGAGCCACCGGCATGGATCGCGGCGCCGCTCGGCTCATGGGGATCCGGGCCAGGCACATCTATGCCTTGACCTTTGGCATCGCCGCGGCGCTGGCTGGGATTGCGGGTGCGATGATCGCCACGGTCGGCTCGTTCAACCCGACCACCACCCCGACGCAGCTGACGTTCGATGCGTTCGTCATTTCAGTCCTCGGCGGTCTGGGCAACATGTACGGGGCCCTCGTCGGCGGCCTGGTTCTCGGCGTGGCCGAGTCGGTAGGGGGGCTGCTACTGACGGGAACCTGGGTGAATGCGATCGCGATGGCGGTCCTGATCTTCACCCTGATCGTCAAGCCTTCGGGACTTCTCGGCAAGGCTCAGTACAGCGGGCGAGTCTAAGTGTGAGCGTCGCCGGCGCCACCTCGGAGGAGCTGGCGAGGGTTCTTCACGGTCGATCGCGCACCAGGCGCGAGCTGCTGCGCGAGTGGATACGGTCGCGAACCATCGCCAACACGTGGCCGCTGCTCCTGGGCGCTGCCGGGTTCCTGGCCATGGTCGGGCTGCAGCAGGCGATCGAGCCCGGGACGCAGCGCCTTCTCGCCTCCGTATTCATGTTCATCGCGCTCGCGCAGGCCTGGAACATCATCGGCGGCTACACGGGCTACGCGAGCTTTGGCCAGGTCGCCTTCTTTGGCCTGGGGGCCTACACCGCCGCGGTGCTCATGACCAACTACAACGTCTCGTTCTGGATCGCGATGCCCGCCGCGATCCTGGTCGGCATCGTGTTCGCGGTCGTGATCGGCGTGCCGCTGCTCCGGCTCCGCGGACATTACTTCGCGATCGCCACTCTGGGAGCCGCCGAGGGCGCCAAGGAGATCGTCAACAACCTCACGGGACTTACCGGCGGTGGCAGCGGCATCACGATCCCGACGTTCGGTACGAACTCGCCGACGCCATACCTGGGCAAACCTGGCTTCTACCTGGCCTTTCTGATCGTGGCCGCCGCGTCCATCGCCATCGCCGCCGCGCTGGCCAGAAGTCGATTCGGCTACGCGATGATCGCGGTTCACCAGGACGAGGACGCCGCCGGCTCGGTTGGAATCAACACGACGTGGGTGAAGGTCGTCGCCTTCGCCGCGTCGGGTGCAATCGTCGCCTGCGTCGGGGCCTTTTACGGCTTCCAGCAGATCGAGTTCTATCCGCAGGACGTGTTCGATTCCAGCTTCACGGTACTGATGGTGATCATGGTCGTGATCGGGGGGAGTGGAACCGTCGCAGGTCCCCTGGTCGGCGCCGTCGGCCTCGAGCTGCTTTCGCAGTTTCTGCGCGTCAACCTGGGGGCCTACAACCAGCTGATCTTCGGGGCCATCATCGTCGCGGTCGTGGTCTTCTTTCCACAGGGGGTGGTGAATTTCTTCCGCGACGCATGGCAGACGCGACACCTGTCCATCCTGGACAACGTCAGGCGCTACCGGCTATGACCTCGGCCCCGATCCTGGACGTGCGAAATCTGTCCAAGCGCTTCGGCGGGCTCTGGGCTCTGCGTGACGTGACTTTCTCGGTGAGCGAAGGTCAGATCCTTGGAATCATCGGGCCCAATGGAGCCGGCAAGAGCACCCTCATCAACCTGATCACCGGCCAGCTGCGCCCCACCGGGGGCAGCGTCATGATCGATGGCAAGGACGTCACGGGTCTGCGGCCGTGGGCGATCGCGCACTCGAAGGTGGCGCGCACGTTCCAGATCGTCAAGCCATTCCGTGGCCTGACAGTTCGGGAGAACGTGGCCATCGGCGCCATGCACGGCAACGACCCGGATCCCACCGTCCAGGACGCCCTGGCGACCGCCGATGAGCTCCTTGCCGTGGTGGGCATCGCCGGACATGCCGACGCCGCGCCCAGTCAGCTCAGCATCGCTGACGCACGCCGGCTGGAGCTCGCCAAGGCCCTCGCGTGTCGGGCTCGGCTGCTGTTCCTGGACGAGGTGATGGCAGGGCTGAGGCACCAGGAGATCGATGCGGCGGTCGAGCTGATCCACCGGCTCCGAGGCGCGGGCATCACGATCGTCGCCGTCGAGCACGTGATGAAAGCGATCATCTCGATCAGCGACCAGGTGCTCGTCCTGCACCAGGGATCCATCCTCACCATGGGCCGGCCGCGCGAGGTCCTGTCCGACCGGCGGGTGATCGAAGCCTATCTGGGCCATCGGTACGTTCAGCGGAGGTCGTCGTGAACCTCCTCGAGGTTGATGGCCTCAACGCGGGATATGGGCGCGTGCAGGTGCTTTGGGATGTGAGCCTCTTCATCGAGCGCCATCAGGTGGTGGCGCTTGTCGGCGCCAACGGAGCAGGAAAGACAACCTTGCTTCGTGCCATCTCGGGAATGATCTCGAGCAAGTCCGGCACGCTGACGTTTCAGGGCCGGAACATCACTCGTGAATCCATAGAGAGCATCGTCGACCTCGGTATCGCGCACGTGCCGGAGGGGAGGCGCTTGTTCTCCGGGCTCACCGTGCGCGAGAACCTGCTGCTGGGCGGATGGCGCCGGAAGCACACTGACCTGGATCGTGTCCTCGAGCTCTTTCCGGTTCTCGCGGAGCGCTTGAGCCAGATTGCCTCGACCATGTCCGGCGGAGAACAGCAGATGTGCGCGATCGCCCGCGGACTGATGAGCCAGCCCGCGCTGCTGATGATCGACGAGCTCTCCCTCGGCCTGGCGCCGAAGGCGGTCGACGAGATCGTCGCGCGACTTCCGGACATCGCCGCATCCGGCACCTCCGTGCTGCTGGTCGAGCAGGACATCGATACCGCGCTGACTGTATCGGAGCGGGCTTATGTGCTCGAGGTCGGACGAATCACGATGTCAGGCCTCTCGACCCAGCTGCTGGCCGACCCGTCGATCCAGGCGGCCTACCTTGGCCTGACCCCGAGTTGAATGAATTGACCTCTGGTTAACTGATCAGCTGTGAAGTTCGTCGAGCTGGCCTCGAGCCTCGATCAGATGGAGGCGACGAGGAGCCGCAACGAGCTGGTGCGAATCCTGTCCGATGTGTATCGGGCCTGTTCGACAGACGAGCTCGAGCCGCTCACCTACCTGATCCAGGGCCGCCTCGCGCCTTTCTTCGAGCCGGTTGAAGTCGGCCTTGGTCCGGGGCTGCTCGTCACCGCGATCGCGGCCGCGTATGGCGTGCCCAAGGAGGAGGTCGCCAAGCTCAACCGCCAGGCCGGCGACCTCGGCATCACGGCGGAGCGCTTGGCGCGTCCCCCGCAAGGTGAGTCGCCCTCTGTGATCGAGGTGCACCAGCGCCTGTCAGAGGTCGCCGCCGCCGGCGGCGCCGGCAGCCAGCAGAAGAAGCTCGATGGCTTCACCGCCCTGCTGCGCGCCCTGGATGCCAGCTCGGCCAAGCACCTCGTTCGCATCACGTTGGGCAAGATGCGCCTGGGCATCGGCGACCCGACCGTGCTCGACGCGCTGTCTTTCGCCAAGAAAGGCGACCGGTCGCTGCGCCCGGTGCTGGAGGCCGCCTACAACCGGACGTCCGATCTAGGCCTCATCGCCCGGACGCTCTGGGAGGCCGGCGAGAGCGGGCTCGACGCGCTCAAGGTCAGGGCCGGCCATCCGCTGCGGCCTCAGCTGGCCGAGCGCCTTCCCAACCCGGAGGCGGTGATCAAGAAGATGGGGACCGTTGGCGTGCAGCCGAAGTACGACGGTCTGCGCGTCCAGATCCACAAGGACTCGGGCAAGGTGAGCATCTTCTCGAGAAACCTGGAGTCGATGACGGAGATGTTCCCCGAGCTGGTCGCCGCGGCTTCCGGCCTGAAGGTCAAGAGCGTCATCCTCGACGGCGAGGCGATCGCCTACAACCCCGAGTCGGAGCAGTACGTCCCCTTCCAGGAGACGACCGCGAGGCGGCGCAAGGAGGACATCCAGGAGTTTGCGGAGCGAGCGCCGATGCGAGCGTTTGTCTTCGACGTTATGTTCAGGGACGGAGCGGACCTGACGCCGTTGCCCTACGAGCGTCGCTTCGAGATCGTCCAGGGCCTGCTCTCGGATTCGGACACCCTGCTGACGGCGCCGCTGATGAAGACCGATTCGGCCGAGGTGCTCACCCGCGAGCTGCTCGATTACATCAGCCGGGGCCTGGAAGGAGTCGTGGCCAAGCGACTCGACTCGCCGTACCAGGCGGGCGCACGCAACTTCAACTGGGTCAAGTTGAAGCGGAACACCAGCGGCCAGCTGACCGACACGATCGACGTCGTGCTGCTCGGCTACTACCGCGGCAAGGGCAAGCGGGCGGAGTTCGGCGCCGGCGCCCTGCTCGCCGGCGTCTACGACTCGGACAAGGACGAGTTCGTGACGATCACAAAGCTGGGCACCGGCCTGTCCGACCAGGGCTGGCGGGACATCCACAAGCGGCTGGCCAGCCTGGAGGTTCCGGAGAAGCCGCCCCGAGTCAACTCGATCGTCGTGCCCGACGTCTGGCTGGAGCCGGCGATCGTGGTCGAGGTCCTGGCCGACGAGATCACACCGAGCCCGCGCCACACCGCTGGTATGACCGGGGACCGGCCGGGGTTCGCCCTCCGCTTCCCGCGGATTGTCTCATTGCGAACCGCGGACAAGAAGCCCGAGGACGCCACCAGCGTGCGCGAGATCCGGGAGATGTTCGAGCAGCAGCGGCAGCGGCGCTAGGGGAGAGGTCACCACACAAAAGGGATCAGGCGCCGGCGGCCGCCGGCGTAGGTCGTGTATGCGTCGCCCAGGGTCGCTGCCAGGGCTGCCTCCTCGACGCGGATGCGATTGATGAAGCCCGCGAGTGGAAGCAAGATCAAGGCGGCCAGGCTGAGCCAGTTTCCGTAGCTCAGGCCGATCCCGGCGAGGATCAGCAGAATCCCGGCATAGCTCGGATGGCGCAGGAATCGGTATGGGCCCGTGGTGATGACACGTTGGTCGGGGCTGGTCATCACGGTGAATGTGAAATAGCGCCCCAGCGCGCGGAAGCACCACCATCGCAGGCCGATCCCCGCCCATATGAGGGCAAGGCTGATGGCGATGACGACGGCGTTGTAAGGGAATGCGGTTGCCGACACCTTGAGCGCCAGTGCGGCGAGCAGCACGCCGGCTACGGCGCACACACGCAGGATCATCAGGCTGCCGCGATCCATGCTTGTCGCGTCGGCCCGGCGCTGGAGCGCCTGCCGGATCTCGATGACCGTCCAGACGCCCAGGGCCAGGACGAAGAGCAAGTACGAGAT
>Ga0070698_100009295_pt1 | contig 10547 bp, 10 predicted proteins | sample KBSK1502metaG_FD_65477 | JGI IMG/M metagenome (GOLD analysis project Ga0070698, IMG submission 65477) | Corn, switchgrass and miscanthus rhizosphere microbial communities from Kellogg Biological Station, Michigan, USA - KBS K1-50-2 metaG | ecosystem: Host-associated > Plants > Roots >... | reverse complement strand
AGTTCCTTCTTGTAGTCGGAAACCGTGCCCTCGCCATTCAGGTCCAGGGCGATGGCCACCTCGACCATCGGCACTTCCTGCGGGGCCACCGCACCGAGAATGAACTGCTGGTAGTAGAAGGCCATCGCCATGCAGGCAGTGTCATTCCGGTCAAAATAGGCCCGCACCTTGCCGGCCGCGTCCGGCAAGGGCGGCTTCCCGTCTCCTGGCGCTGCCGGGCGGTAATCCAGGTGGCGCTCCTGCTGGGTGCGCGGCTGGTCGGTGCTGTGCGGGACGGTCGGGTTGTCGCTGCGGTCCGCCGGCACATCGATGTTCAGCGGCAGGACCCATTTCCCCACGCTGACCAGCCACGATCCGTCCTCAAGACGTACCGGCAGGGTCTCGTACGCGGCCGGGGCCATCGGCAGCACGTACTGGGCCGTCGCCTGCACGGCCCGGTAATCGGCGGCAGACTCGGCGGCGAACGGCGCCAGGTACACCTTGTGCGTGGTATCCCTGCTGAACAGCTCCCACCGGTAATGCACGTACCGGAGGCCGGCACAGCGCGGCGACCGGTGCAGGGTCGGATCCTGGCCGGCGCTCAGCAGCTTCCGGTCCAGCCAGGTGATCTCATCGGGCGGACAGCTCAGCCAGTCGCGCTGCCGGGCTGACCAGATAACAAGCTGGCCCTTCGCCACTCACCCACCGCCCCAGGGAACGGCGCGTCATCGACCATCGATCGGAACTTGTGATGTCTGCGACGATAACATCCGCCCGGTCCTGCGCAGCCAGGCCAGGCGGCCGGCCAGCCTGCCCGGCAGCCGGTCACGAAACTGACGAAGGGGCGGAGCCTGCCAGGCTCCGCCCCTTCGTCATTCGTTCCCCCCGGGCCTGTTACGACCTGGGCCATGCTTGCCGGCGTTCTGGTTGGCTGGTGCCTTCGGCAGCCTTCTTCAGGCCGCCCTCGGCATTCCTGCGGACACGCGCTACTGTGAGAGCTTTCTCCCCAGCGGACGCAGTCGCGAGGATTGTCCCTTGCCTCCGGCGTCAGGTTACAGATCACCTGTCGCATGGCTGTCGCATAACGCAGAAGACATTCAATGCCCCAGAGCGAACGACACGCACGTGGCCAGCGCGCTGCTGGCTTGCATCTCCGGCATCTCATGCTCCGCCCCGGGCCATACCGGGAGGAATGGGAACAGCATGCCCGGGGCGTCCGGCCGGACGAGATCCGGCAGGACGCCGTCGCCAAGGTCATCGCGGAGCACCTGTACGAGACCGGCGCGCATGACGACACCGACACCGGACTCGCCAGGGCGCTCAAGGACCGGGTGAGCCGGGCGTTGAGCGGCCGCGGGCTGAGCCTGGAAACGCTGCGCTGGTTCGAGGCGGCGTTCCGGCTGTCTCCGCATGACGCTCAGCGCGTCCATGAGCTCTACCGGGGCGATCTCCGCCCGACCGTCATCGTCGGCACGCTGCCGCCGCCGGCCAGCCCGCCGGCCTCGGGGCATGAGACCACCCTGCTGTTCGAGCATCACTTCCTCGGCCGGGACGGGATGCCCGCCCGGCATCACACCCAGCAGACCGTCCGGGCGCTGGCGGACGGCATGGCCAGCTACCAGTACCGGATTGACACCCCAGACGCCGACGTCAGGGTCATCCGCGGCGGCAAGGTCGGCAGGCTGTACCAGTTCAGCGAGCAACTGTGGGCCGTGGACATCACGTTCCACCACCCGCTGCGGTACGGCGAGCAGGCCTATGTCGACTGCTGGACCATCTTCCATTACTCGCAGCCGCCCGCCGCCGAGTTCCGGCGCGGCGCGCACCGGCGGGTCGAGCACCTCGAGATGCGGCTGGAATTCCACCCGGACCGGCTCCCCCGGCGGCTGTGGTGGGCCGAGTGGGCAGACTACCGGGCGCCCGGCGAGGCAATCGTCGAGCGCGAGGAAGTCACCCTGGATGAGGAACTCTCGGCGCACCGGTACCTGGAAGCGATCGAGCACACCGTCGTCGGCTACTACTGGGAGTGGTAGCGCAGCTTGCATGCGGCCCGCCGGGCGGCAATGCTCGACGAATGAGCGCTCCGGCCGCGACCGCCGCCAGCCCGCCAGGGGAAACAGGTTTCACCCACCGGCAGATCCTGGTGATCATGTCCGGGCTGATGCTGGGAATGTTCCTGGCCGCGCTCGACCAGACGATCGTGTCGACGGCCCTGCCGACCATCGTCGGCGACTTCCACCGCAGCGACCTGCTGTCCTGGGTGATCACCGCGTATCTGCTGGCCAGCACCGCCTCGACGCCGCTGTGGGGCAAGGCGGGCGACCTGTACGGCCGCAAGCGCGTGTTCCAGCTCGCGATCGTGGTGTTCCTGGTGGCCAGCGCGCTGTGCGGCGCCTCGAGGAACATGTACGAGCTGATCGCCTTCCGCGGGCTGCAGGGAATCGGCGGCGGCGGCCTGATCTCGCTCGTGTTCGCGATCATCGGCGACGTGATCCCGCCCCGCCAGCGCGGCCGCTACCAGGGCTACTTCGGCGGCGTCTTCGGCGTAGCCAGCGTCGTCGGGCCGCTGGCCGGCGGGTTCGCCGTGGACAGCCTCAGCTGGCGTTACATCTTCTACATCAACCTGCCGATAGGGCTCGCCGCCTTGATCGTCACCAACCGGGTGCTGAAGCTGCCGGTGCGCAGGCGCCAGGTGCTGATCGACTGGTGGGGCGCGCTGCTGCTGGTCGCCGGGGTGTCCTGCATCCTGCTCGGCACCCAGTCCGGCGGCAGGGATTTCCCGTGGGCATCCTGGCAGATCATCGGCCTGTTCACGCTGGGCGCGCTGATCCTGGCCGGGTTCGCGGTCAGGGAGAAGCTGGCGCCCGAGCCGATCCTGCCGCTTGAGCTGTTCCGGATGCAGATCTTCACCGTCGCCAACATCGTCTCCTTCGTCAGCGGCGTCGCCATGTTCGGCGCGCTCGCCTTCCTGCCGCAGTACCTGCAGCTCGTGCACGGCGTCTCGGCCACCGAGTCGGGCCTGTTGCTGCTGCCCCTGCTGGTCGGCCTGCTGGTAATGAGCATCGGCTCGGGCCGGTACATCTCCCGCACCGGCCGGTACCGCTGGTTCCCGCTGGCCGGCACGGTGCTGGTGACCGTCGGCCTGGCGTTGCTATCCCGGCTCGGCGCGCACACCTCCCTGATCATCGTGAGCCTGGACATCCTGGTCTTCGGTGCCGGTCTCGGCCTGTTCATCCAGGTACTGACCCTGGTCGTGCAGAACGCGGTGCCGATGCGGCAGATGGGCGTCGCGACCTCATCGGTGACTTTCTTCCGCTCGATGGGCGGCGCGATCGGGGCATCAGCGCTCGGCGCCGTGCTGACCGCGCAGATCGCGCATGAGCTGCCGCGCTTCCTGCCGCGTGCCGCGCTGGCCGGCGGCGGCAACAAGGTAGCCGAGCTGGTGCAGAGCCCGGACGCGCTGCGCGCACTCAAGGTCACCCATCCCGCCGTGCACGAGGGCATCATCCAGGCCTATTCGCACGGAATCGACCGGCTGTTCCTGGTCGCGATCCCGGTGTCGGTGCTCAGCGTGATCGCCGCCCTTTTCATCAGGCAGGTCCGGCTCCGGGGCAGCAACATCACTGCCCCGGCGGCCGGCCCCGAGGCGGCCGGGGCTGGCCCCGAGGCGGCCGGGCCTGGCCCCGAAGCGGCCGGGGCTGGCCGCGAGGCGGCCGGGGCCGGCCCAGATGCCGCCCAGGTTGCTCCCGGGGGGACGCACTGATGCCCGGCGTGACCATCTCGGCAGGCTACGGAGCCGGCGGCAGCATCATCGCCCCCGAGGTCGCCAGACGGCTCGGCCTGCCGCTGCTCGACCGGGCGATCAGCTCGCGCGTCGCCGCGCAGCTGGATGTGTCCGTCCAGGAAGCCGAGGGCGGTGCGGTGCGCCGGCCGCTGGTCGACCGGTTCCTTGCCGTGCTCGCGCCACTGGCCGGCGGCGTGCTCTGCGCGGGCACCGATGCGGCTCCGCCGGAGGCGCTGCCGCCGCCGGATGACGCGGCGCTGTTCCGCGAGCAGGCCGAGGCGATCATGACGGCAGCGCTGCGGGACGGCGCAGTGATACTCGGCCGGGCCGGCGCCGCCGCGTTTCACCAGCGGCCTGACGTGCTGTGCGTGCGCCTGTTCGGGCCGCCGGATGCCCGGATCGCGCAGGCCGCCCGGATCGAGGACGTCGATCAGTCAACGGCCAGGCAGCGCCTGCCGGGGGTGGACCGCGCCCGCGCTCAGTACGTCCGCCGGCTCTACGCCCTCGACATCGACGACCCTGGCCTGTACCGGCTGCAGATCGACAGCACGGCCCTGCCGCTTGATGCCTGCGCCAGCCTGATAGCCACGGCCTTTACGGAGTTCACCCGCCGCTGAGCAGGCGGCCGCCGATCGTCGCGACCGGCCAGCCTGGCCGGGCGGGCTGCCGCCGGGCCGGCTGCCGCCGGGCGGGCTGCGGCCGGCCGGGCCGCGGCCGGCCGGGCGGGCCGCGGCCGGGCGGAGACCAGCGGCCCGCTGGCAGTGTCCGCGGGACTCTCCGGGCACGGTCGCCGAAATTGCCCTCTTGACGTCCCGCGCATCGCCGACCTAATGTTTCATCTCAAATACTGTTCCACGATGTCGAACAGTATTTACGACCTAGCACGTTTCGCAGAGGAGGTGAGGAGCCCGCCGCCTGCCTCAGCGAGACAGCCGACGGGCGAACCGCATGGCAGCAGCACCAACGACCCCGCAGAAGCTCCTTGCGGAGGCGATCGGAACCGCCTGCCTGGTCTACGTCGGCGCCGGCTCGGCAGCGGCGACCGGCGTTATCGCGGCTGGCACCAAGGTGCCGTTCTCGATGGCCCAGCTCGGCATGATCTCGTTCGCCTTCATGTTCGTCATCGTCGGCGTCGTCTACGCGATCGGCCACGTCTCCGGTGGCCACATCAACCCGGCCGTCACGCTCTCGCTGGCGGTCTCAGGAAAGTTCCCCTGGCGGGATGTCCCCGGCTACATGATCGCCCAGGTGGCCGGCGCGGTGATCGGCGCGCTCGGCTACTTCGTCACGCTGGGCAAGGCCGCGGCCGTCGCGGCGGGCGGAGGCGTCACCGCGTACAACCCGGCGACGATGGGCTTCGGCCGCGCGACGCTGATCGAGGGGATCGGCACGGCCATCCTGGTCTTCGTCATCTTCGGCGTCATCGATCACCGCGCGGTCCCCGGCTGGGCGCCGATGGCCATCGGGTCGGCGGTCTTCGCGATCATCATCATCCTTGGGCCGGCCACCGGTGCGGCCATCAACCCTGCCCGTTACCTGGGCGCGATGATCTGGCAGGGCGGATTCGGCGGCGCTGTGTCATGGTCGCAGGCACCCGCCTACCTCATCGGCGAGCTGGCGGGCGGAGTGCTCGGCGGACTCGCTTACGTCGGCCTGTCGCGCACCCGCTCGGCGGCCGCCATGACGAGCCTCGCGCCGGCGGACCCGAGCCCCAGCACCGAGAAGATCCGGGAAGGCACGCCATGAAGAAGCTCATCAACAGCCCTGACACCGTGGTGGCCGACGCGCTGGCCGGCGTCGCTGCCGCACATCCCTCGCTTGCCGTGGATATCGAGAACAAGGTGATAACGAGGTCGGGCGGGGCGACTGCCGGCAAGGTCGGCCTGGTGTCGGGCGGCGGAGCCGGGCATGAGCCGCTGCACGGCGGCTTCGTCGGCTACGGGATGCTCGATGCCGCCTGCCCGGGCGAGGTGTTCACCTCACCAGTCCCCGACCAGATGCTCGCTGCCACCAAGGCGGTCGACGGTGGCGCGGGCGTGCTGCACGTCGTGAAGAACTACACCGGTGACGTGCTCAACTTCCAGATGGCAGCCGAACTCGCGGAAGACGAGGGCATCGAGGTGGTGCCCGTCGTGGTGAACGACGATGTCGCGGTCCAGGACTCGCTCTACACCGCGGGCCGCCGCGGCACCGGGGCCACTGTCTTCGTGGAGAAGATCGCCGGGGCGCTGGCGGAACGTGCCGTCCCGCTGGGCGAGGTGGCGGCCACGGCGCGCGAAGTCAACGACCGCAGCCGGTCCTTCGGCATCGCGCTGACCTCGTGCACCGTCCCCGCCGCCGGGAAGCCCACCTTCGAGCTCGGCGAACACGAGATCGAGCTCGGCATCGGGATACACGGCGAGCCCGGCCGCACCCGCGCCCCGCTCGCGACCGCCCGGGACATCACGGCCGCGGCGCTGGACGCGATTGACGCCGACATGCCGCTAACCGGTGACCTGCTTGTCATGGTCAACGGCATGGGCGGGACTCCGCTGATCGAGCTGTACCTCGTCTACAACGAGGTGCATAAATACCTGGCCGCCAAGGGCGCCCGGATCACCAGGAACCTGGTGGGGAACTACATCACGAGCCTGGAAATGCAGGGATTCTCCGTGACGGTGTGCCGGCTCACCGATTCGCTGACCGACCTGTGGGACGCGCCGGTGCAGACGCCCGCGCTGCGCTGGGGACGGTAGAACGGTAGTTCCGTTGCTAACTGTCTCGCATCGCAAAGGAGCGCTCATGGACGCCGCATTCTTCCGCGCCTGGATCGCGGAGTCCGCAGCCGTCGTCGAATCGCAGCGCGATCACCTGACCCAGCTCGACGCCGCGATCGGGGATGCCGACCACGGCATCAATCTGGCTCGCGGATTCGACGCCGTCACCGCGGCGCTGGACCAGGCTGCCACCCCTACCCCCGGCTCAGTGCTGAAGCTGGCCGGATCAACGCTGATCTCCAAGGTGGGCGGGGCATCGGGCCCGTTGTACGGCATGGCGCTGCGGCAGGCAGGCAAGGCGCTCGGCGATGCGCTGGACGTGGACGCAGGCGCGCTGGCCGGCGCGCTCGACGCGGCCCTGGCCGGCGTGCAGAAGCTCGGCGCGGCGCAGGAGGGCGAGAAGACCATGGTGGACGCGCTCGCGCCGGCCACCAGCGCGCTCGCCGTGGCACTGGCGGAGGGGGCGTCACCGGCCGATGCCCTCTCCGCGCTCGCGGCCGCAGCCGAGGCGGGGGCCCAGGCGACGATCTCGATGCAGGCGCTCAAGGGCCGGGCGAGCTACCTCGGGCCGCGCAGCGTCGGTCATGAGGACCCGGGCGCGGCGTCGACCGCCTTGATCCTGCGAGCGCTCCGCGATGTCGCGCTGCGGCAGGCCAGATGAGCTCAATCGCCCGCTTCAGGGGGCTGCCCGTCTCCGCGGGCATCGCGACGGGCAGGCTGCACATCGCCGACGTGGCCGGCCCGGCTGCCGCTACCGCTGACGAGGTAAGGGATGCGTTCGCCGCCGTCGCCGCGCAGCGCTCCGCGCTCGCTGAGCGGCTGCGCCGTGCCGGGCGCGGCGAGGAGGCGGCCATCATCGATGTTGCGGCGCTGATCGCCGCGGACCCTGCCCTCGTCGAGCCCGCCGTGGCGGCAGTGCGCGAAGGCGCGGCGGCGGCCACGGCGGTGCACCAGGCATCGGAGGCTCAGGCTGCGATTCTCGAGGCACTGGCCACGCCCGAGCTTGCCGAGCGATCCGGCGACGTCCGCCAGGTCGGGCACGCGGTCCTCGACCAGCTCGGCAGCGCCGCCGCAGCCGCCCGGCCAGCGGGCGACTTCATCCTGGTCCGCCGCGAGATAAGCCCGGCCGACCTGATCGAGCTCGCCGACGCGGGACTGGCCGGCGCGGTCTCGCTGGCGGGCGGCGCCAGCTCGCACGCGGCGATCATCGCGCGCGGCCTTGGCGTGCCGATGATGACTGGCGTGGACGCGGCGGTACTGGCCGCGCCCCGCGGCGAGCAGGCCATCGTCGATGCCGAGGCCGGTGAGCTGATCGTCGGCCCGGATGCGGCGGAGCTTGCCGCCGCGGGACGCGGGAACGGCGCAGGCCAGCGGCCGGCGCAGGCAAGCGGCCCGGCCAGCACGGCCGACGGGAACGAGATAACCGTGCTGTGCAACGTCGCCTCCGCCGCCGAGACCCGGCGCGGGCTTGCCACCGGAGCCGCTGGGGTGGGCCTGCTCCGCACCGAGATCCCCTATACTGGGGCGCTGGCCTGGCCGACGAAGTCTGAGCACCTGGGGCGACTGGCACCGATACTTAGCCTGCTCGCAGGAAAGCCTGCCACGGTCCGGCTGCTCGATTTCTCCGGGGACAAGATCCCGCCGTTCCTCGCCGCCCGGCTGACCGGTGCCGCAGCGGCCACGTCCGGCGCTGCGCCACCAGCCGACGTCACTGCCTTCGGGTCCGGTGCCCTCGGCGCGGCGCCCGGCCTGGCCGCGCTGCTCGCGCACCGCACCGCGCTGCCCGATCAGCTCGGCGCCGTGCTTGAGGCCGGCCGCGACGTCGCGCTCTCGATCCTCATTCCCATGGTCAGCTCGCTTGGTGAGGTGGCGCGGGTCCGGGATGTCCTCGCGCGGACCGCGGCCGGCCGCGGAGCCGGCCTGCCGCGGCTGGGGATCATGGTGGAGTTGCAGTGCACCGCCGCGACCGCCGAGGCCTTCGCGCCCGAAGTCGACTTCTTCTCGATCGGCACCAATGACCTGACCGCTCAGGTGCTCGGCCTGGACCGGCGGGATCCGGCGGCGAGGCCGGCCCTCGCCGCGCATCCGCGGGTGCTTGCCCTCATCGCGCATGTCGCTGATGCCGGGCGGCAAGCTGGCATCGGAGTCTCGGTCTGCGGCGACTCGGCCGCCGATCCGCTGGTGCTGCCGCTGCTCGTCGGCCTCGGCCTGGACACGCTCAGCGTCCCGGCCGCGCACGTGCCGCGAGTCAGGACGCTGCTGGCCGGACTCGACTACCGGGCGTGCGCGGTGCTGGCCGCCGAGGCGCTGCGCGCCTCGACCGCCGAAGAGGTGTGGAAGCTGGTGCAGGGCCGATGACCTCAGCTGAGCGCGGACAGTACCGTGCCGCTGCGCCCGGCGCCAAGGTCCCTGGACACCGAGCGGGCGGACTCTACGACAGCGCGGGTGAGGTCATCCCTGGCCGATGGCGAAAGCAGCCGCTCAGCCGGCCCGACCACGCCGATCGACCCGGCGACCCGGCCCTCCCGGTTCACGATCGGGGCGGCCACGCCGGCGTCGCCCACCGTCGCCTCCTGGTCCTCCACGGCATAGCCCTGCCGGCGGACCTGAGCCAGCGCACGGCCGAGCGCGGCCCTGGTCGTCTTGGTCCGGCCGGTCAGCGATGGCAGGTCGCCGGCCATGGCGCGCGCGCTCGCGGCGGCGGGCAGGTGCGCGACGATCGCGTGCCCGAGCGCGCAGGCGTGCCAGGGGATCGCGGCGCCCACCTCGAGGATCTGCACCGTGTTGTCCGGCCGGAACACGTGGTGCAGCACGATCACCCGCGAGCCGGAGAGGGTCGCCACCCAGACCGCCTCGTCCGCGCGGTTGGCGAGGGCCTCCGCCCACCGGAGCGAGCGGGCCCGCAGCTCGGAGCCGTCCAGGTAGGCGTTGCCGAGCTGGAGCACGCCAGGACCAAGGCTGTACTTGCCGGTATCCGCATCCTGCGCGACGAGATCGTGCTTCTCCAGCGTGCGCAGCAGCCCGTAAACGGTCGGCTTGGCCAGCCCGACCCGCTCGGCAATCTCGGTCACGCCCAGGCGCGGCGTCCCGGAACCGAGCGCACCGAGAATCGCGGCCGCGCGCTCCACAGACTGGATCATGGAAACCTTTCGGTGATGTCGAACAGTATTCAGGATAGGTCATGAGCGACGAAGCGAAGGTAGGGATTGTCCTCGTCTCGCACAGCGCCGCGCTAGCCGAGGGTACTGCCGAGATCGCCGGGCAGATCGGCGGCGGGACCGTCGTGATAGCCACCGCAGGCGGGACCGAGGACGGCGGCATCGGGACCAGCATCGCCAAGGTCCAGCGCGCGCTCCGGCTCGCCGATGCCGGGGCTGGCGTGGTCATCCTGCCTGACCTCGGCAGCTCGGTGCTGACGATCCGCGCGCTCCTGTCCGAGTCGGAGAATCTGCCCGAGCCGCTCGCCGTCGCCGATGCTCCGTTCGTGGAGGGCACAGTCGCGGCGGCGGTCACCGCGGCGACGGGCGGAGATATCAAGGCAGTGCTCAGTGCGGCCGAGGAGGCACGTCATGCCAGAAAGCTGTGAGGCTGCGGTCACGCTGGCCGGCGACCTGCACGCCCGCCCGGCCGGGTCACTGGCGATGGCGGCCGCGAAGTTCGCATCCTCCGTCGAGCTGGCCGTGGGGGCAAGCAAGGCCGACGCCAGGAGCGTGCTCGCCGTAATGGGACTTGGCGCGACCAGCGGCCAGCAGGTCACCGTCCGCGCGGCGGGACCGGACGCCAGACAGGCCGTCACCACCATGATCGATATTCTCGCCGACACGACCAGGGTCGGCGGCTAGGGACTGGCGCCTGCCGCAGCATGCAGCCGCCCCCGCCGCCTGCGCAACGATTGGCGCGCGCTGGCCGTTAGCGCGGATTTCCGCGCAGGATGTTCGGCGCAATCTTGCCGCGTGATCGCTGTGGCAGCCGGCCGGTAGTCAGCGTCCTGACCTGCTGGAACGCTATGGCCTGCTGATCATGGTTAG
>Ga0070698_100009294_pt1 | contig 10547 bp, 4 predicted proteins | sample KBSK1502metaG_FD_65477 | JGI IMG/M metagenome (GOLD analysis project Ga0070698, IMG submission 65477) | Corn, switchgrass and miscanthus rhizosphere microbial communities from Kellogg Biological Station, Michigan, USA - KBS K1-50-2 metaG | ecosystem: Host-associated > Plants > Roots >... | reverse complement strand
AGGCCCAGCCTGCGACCTGGGGCGTCGCGAACTACGGCAACCTCTGGAACCAGTCTCCCTGGGTGAACAACCAGGACCTCAACGTCCTGAAGGACGACTTCTCGGCGGTCTTCGGGAGGCACTTTTTCAAGGCGGGTGCGCTCGTCAGCAGCAATCAAAAGAACGAGGAGGTCAACAACACATCATTCGAGTCCGTGTTCTTCGGCGGCTCGGCCGGCTTCATCGGTCCCAGCGGGTTCGTCCCGGGTCTGGGCACCGGCAACGGGCTGGCCGACCTCCTGCTCAACGGCACCGCGTACAGCATGAGCGAGCTCAAGACGAACACGAAGGTTCAGCAGCGATGGAAGGACCTGGAGTTCTACATCGCCGACTCGTACAAGGTCGCCCCGCGCGTGACGGCAGACTTCGGCCTGCGGTTCTCCCACATGCAGCCGCCGTACATGGCGAACGACGGGATGGGGAACTTCGTCCTCGCCTCGGTGAACCCGGCCCTCGGCAACTCACCTTGCAACGGCATGCAGTACCCGCCGGGGACGAACCCGTGCAGCGCGCTCGGCCTGGCCGGTGGAAGTGACGGCCCCAACCGCCAGCTCGTGCCCACCAAGTTCCTGTGGGTCGCGCCCCGCCTCGGCGTCGCCTGGGACGTCTACGGCAACGGCAAGATGGCGCTGCGCGCGGGCCTCGGCCGCTTCTACCAGCGCGACCGAGTGAGCCCCGGACTCGGTGTGGGCACCAACCCGCCCTTCTCGGGGTCGTCCTCCATCATTCGAACTCTCAATTCCAATGCGGTCGTCTCCGGCAACCCTGCCCCCGCGTTCGGATCGGCCGGCAACGCGCTGGAGCAGATCGCGGCGAACTCCAACTACTGGCAGTGGAACGTGGCCGTCGAGCGCGAGCTCATGCGCAACATGACGCTGGAGGTCGCCTACGTCGGCAGCAAGGGCCTCGACCTGTTCGGGCAGACCAACCTCAACGAGGTCCTCCCCCAGAACCGCGTGGCCTACGCGCAGACGGGCAACCAGGCGCTCCGGCCTCTCAACGGCATCGAAGGCATCGGGGACGGCAACATCGCTCTCTGGCAGCACAACCGCAGCTCGATCTATCACTCGCTGCAGACCGCCTTCGTCAGCCGGTGGGGACACGGCTCGCAGGTCTCGCTCGCGTACACCTGGTCCAGGCTGACGGCCAACACGGGCGTCGCCAACGCCGACGGCCCCGGCCTCAGCGGCAACAACGCCTACACCGACAGCACGCAGCCGAACCTGGACCGTGCCCGCGGAGGGAACGACCGCACGCACGTCTTCGCCGGAAGCCTCATCCTGGCCCTGCCCACGCTCGAAGGGAAGTCGCCCTTCGTGAGGAACGTGTTCGGCGATTGGGAGCTGACGGCGATCGTGCAGGCCGGCACGGGCTATCCGCTGACCGTCGCCACCGGCGGCGTCCCCGGGCTCTCCGGAAACGGCAGCACGCCCTCGGGCACGGGCTCCGGTGGAAACCTGACGCGGCCGCTGCTCGTCGCCGGCCAGCCCTGCCACATCAGTGGGGCCGATCCCGCTCAGTGGCTCAATCCCGCGGCGTGGACGCTCAACAATTATGTCCTCGGCACCAACGGCACCGCCGGCCGCAACATCTGCAACGGCCCCGGCAGCTTCGAGACCGATGCCTCGATCTACAAGAACATCAAGGTCGGCGGCAGGGTGAAGCTGCAGCTCCGTGCCGAGGTCTACAACATCTTCAACCGGACGAATTTCCTCGGCAACAGCGTGACCAACGGCGGCCAGATCAGCTTCTACAACGCGGGGAACGTCGTGTTCGACACCCCGACTGGAAAGACGGCGACCAAGATCATCAGCGCTACGCCCGCGGGCAACTTCGGGCAGCTCACGGCCGCCAGCGATCCGCGGACGGCGCAGTTGGGAATCCGGCTGATCTTCTGAGATCATCCGGGTAAGGCTTCGGGGCTGCGAGCTCTCGGGCTCGCAGCCCCTTTCGTATTTGCGCGTGTCTCGTCTCCCTCTCCTAGGCGTCGCGGCCGCGCTCGCTCTCTTCGGGCCGCCTCGCATCTTCGGCCAGGAGAGCCCCGCTTCCCCGCCGACGTTCCCGACGGCCGTGGAGCTCGTCACCGTCGACGCCGTCGTGCTGGATCGGGATGGCCGTCCGGTGCCGGGGCTCACTCGGGACGACTTCGTCATCACCGAGGACGGGAAGCCGCGGGAGATCGCGACGTTCGAGGCCTTCACGGCGGAAGCCCCGGCGACCGTCCCCGCCGCGCCCTTCGTCGTGTCCAGCAACGAGGGCGCGCGCAGCGCCGGGCGCGCCTTCGCCATCATCGTGGACAACCTCCGGGTCACCCCCGCGCGGGCCGTCAGTGCCCGGCAGGCGGCCGTGTCCTTCCTCGACCGCTCGGTTCGCGACGGCGACGAGGTGACGCTCGGGACCACGAGCGGCGATGCCTGGTGGAGCGCGCGCATCCCCGAAGGGCGCGAGGACCTCCTGGCCGTGCTCGCGCGCGTCAAGGGGCGGGGCGTCGAGTCGACGTCGCTCGACCGCATGACGGACTACGAAGCCTTCTGGATCAACAACCACGAGGCCTCGCCGGGCATGGCTCCCCTGCTCCCCGATCGCCCCGGGTCGGCCCCTGCCGCCGCGGCCACTCCCGACCCCAATGCGTTCGGAGGCAGCATCAAGGAACGCGTGAAGCAGCGGTGGAAGGACCTGAACCTCTGCACGGGGACGTCTTGCGACGGCATGGTCCGGGACCGCGCGGCGGATTTGGACAATACGCGCCGTGGCCGCACGCAGCTCACGCTGCGGGCCGTCCGCCGGGGGCTCGAAGCGCTCGCGCCCATCCGCGGGCGGAAGTCGCTCCTGCTGCTCTCGGACGGCTTCGTCGACGACTCGTCTCCGGACGTGCGTGGCGTGGAGGCGGCGGCGCGCGAGGCCAACACCGCCGTCTACTTCATCGACACGCGCGGCCTCGTCGCCCTTCCCGGCGGCGGCTCCGCGGCGGACGCAGAGGCGAATCTCCAGCCCCGCGAGCGCGTCACGGCGGGTTTCGAGAGCTCGGTGCTCGAGTCCGCCGGGGCCGTCGCGCTGGCCGAGGACACCGGCGGCTTCTCGGTGCGGAACTCGAACGACCTGGCCGCGGGCGCGGACCGCATCGCGGACGAGTCGCGCGTGTTCTACCTCCTCGGGTTCTATCCTCCGGAGGGGAAATCGACGCGGGACTGGCGCAAGCTCAAGGTGGAGGTCAAGAGGCCCGGCCTCACCGTGCGCGCCCGCCGCGGGTACACCCTGCGCGCGGCCGCGGCCGCGGCCGCGAAGGAAGCCGGCGCGGGCAAGAAGGGCAAGCGTCCCAGCCTCGATCCCGCCGTGGCGCGGGCCCTCGATTCCGCCGACGACGCCGCCGGCATCCCGCTGCGCATCATGACCTACGTGTTCGAGCCCCACGCCAACGGCACCACGCACGTGCTCGTCGCGGCGGAGTTCGACGGGAGCCGTCTCGGCGCCGAGGGGAAGGCCAAGGCGCGGGCGGGCCGGCTGGAGCTGAGCGTCCTCGCCACGCACCGCGACACGGGCCGTGAGTTCCGCGCCGACGACATGCTCGCCCTCGCGGTCGCGGGCGGCGAGGCGCCGGCCTGGCGCGCCGTTGCGCGCGACTTCGATCTCCCGCCGGGCATCGCCCAGGCCCGGGTCGTGGTGCGCGACCCGGCGAGCGGTGCGCTCGGCTCCGTGTCGCAAAGGTTCGAGGTCCCCGCCGCGGGCGGACTGCGCATCTCTACGCCGATCGTGACCGATCACGTCGAGCCGACGCCGGCGATGGCGAACCGCCCCCGGCCCGCGCTGGCCGTGCACCGCGTCTTCCCTCCCCAGGGCACCCTCTACATCCAGTTCGAGGTCTTCGGGGCCGCTCGGAGCGCCGGCGGCGGGTTGCCGCGCGTGGTGGCGGGACTTGCCCTGCGGACGCGGGAGGGCCGGCTCGCGCGCCAGGCGCAGCCGACGCCGATCGCCGCCGACCCCGATGGCCGTGTGGTCCGCTTCGTGGGCGTGCCCCTCGACGGCCTGGAGGAAGGACCCTACGACCTCGTGCTGGAAGTGCATGATGAAGTCAGTGGGGCCCGTCTCCTGGACGGCGAGCCGTTGACGCTCGCGCGGGAGGCGCGATCACGCTGATTACGCCCCCAGGGTAGGCCTGTGCCCGCGATTGGCCCTCAGTTCGTGCTCGGCGTCGACGGCGGCGGGACGGCGACGCAGGCCCTGGTGGCGGACCTCGAGGGCCACGTCCTGGCCCGCGGCCTGGGTCCGGCCAGCAACCTCCACAACGTCGGCTACGAGCGCGCGGGACAGGCCATCGCCACCGCCATCGACGGGGCGCTGGCCCAGGTGCGCAGCCCGCACGCGGCGGGTCCCGGGCCGCGCGGGCACGGAGCGCGCGTGGCCGCGGCCTGCTTCGGCCTGTCGGGCGTGGACTCGCCCGAGGACGAGGCCCAGATGTCGCGCTGGGTCCGCGAGCAGTCCATCGCGCCGCGGTTCGTGGTCGTCAACGACTCCGAGCTGGTGCTGGCCGCGGGCACGCCCGCGGCGTGGGGCGTGGCGCTCATCAGCGGCACCGGCTCGGTGTGCCTCGGGCGCACGGCGGAGGGGCTTACGGCGCGCGTCGGCGGATGGGGACCGCGGCTGGGCGACGAAGGCAGCGGCTATCACATCGCCAGCCTGGCCCTGCGCCGCGCGACGCAGGCGGCGGACGGCCGCGCGGACGCGCCCGCGCTGCTCAAGACCGTGCTCCGGCACTGGTCGGTGTCCGAGCCCGAAGCGCTCATCCAGCGCGTGCACGCGCCCACCACGACCGCGGCCGACATCGCCTCCATGGCCACCGCCGTCCTGGACCTCGCCGGCCGCAACGACGACGCCGCGCGCGAGGTGATCGCGGAAGCGGCCCGCGAGCTGGCCCGGCACGTGGACACCATCGTGCGGCGGCTGTCGCTCTCGCGCCCGCCGCTGGCGGTGGGCGGCGGACTGCTCCTGCGCGCCGGGCTGCGCAAGGCCGTGCTGGACGCCGTCCAGTCCGAGCTCGGCCCCGTCTCCGCCGTGGCCGACCCGCCGCTCGGCGCGGTGGTGCTGGCGCGGCGGCTCCTTCACGGCAGCCCCGGCGCGCGCTGAGGCGCGCCGGTCACATCACTCTTCCGGGCGGCTCCGTGCCGGCGGCTTGAGCTGCTCGTCCAGGCGGCGGTTCCACTGATCGGGCGGGACGGACTTGAGCTGGTCGAGCTGCGCCGCGGCCAGGACCAGCTTCGCCACCCCGGGCACGATGGCCAGCTCCACCTCGGCGCGGGGCTTGCGTGCGACCTCGATGGTCTGGCGGGCCTGGTCCGCCCAGCTCGCCGGGGCCTGACGGCCGGCCTGGATCGCGTCGAGCGCCTCCAGCCCGAGCGCGCCCAGCGCCGCGAGGTCGCGTGAGAGCGGCCGCGCCTCCGCCCCTAGCGGCGACGCGGTCAGGATGGGCTCCAGCACGCGGTGGTTGTCGCGCCAGGTGGTGAGGATGGCGCGCAGCGCCGCATCGTCGCGCGCCGCGGCCGGCCGCGCGAGGTACCGATGTACCTCGGTACCAAACGTGCGGACGGCGGTGCTGTCCGCGCGCGCGGTGTCCACCAGGCGATCCAGCGCCGACGAGGTCGTGTACGTGCGCATCTGGCCCCGCCGGTAGTCCTTGACCGGCGTGACCAGGTCGGCCAGCACGCGCAGGGACGCCGTCGGCTGGCCCACGGTCAGGCGCTTCAGCATCGGCTCGTAGCTGGCGAGGTGCATCATGCCCAGACCGTCCAGGCGCGCGCTCTCCACCTCCAGCCGCCGGTACATGTCGTCGAGGTCGCGCACGTCGGCGGGCGACCAGAGGCGCTCGGCAATCGCGGCCGTGCGCGGCCAGATCCGCGAATCGATGTTCTCGGGACCCACGAACTCGCCCCACATGCAGGCCTCGCCGCCCAGCACGTGGCGCCGCTCCTCCGGCGTGAGCGTGGTGTCGGCGGGAATGGGGTCGTTGAGGTAATGCTCCGCCACCGGATGGAGCAGGTCGAGGTAGTAGCCGTTCGCGAGGATCCCGTCGTAGCCCAGGCGCGCCGCTTCCGCCAGCGCGCGCGGGCCGCGCCACGACTGCACCACGATGCTCTTCGGCAGCTCCGGACGCAGGATCTCGTCCCAGCCCACCATGCGCTTGCCGTGCCGGGTCAGGATCTCGCTGAGACGTTTGTTGAAGTAGGCGTGGAAGTCCTGCTGGTCGTTGAGGCCCTGGCGGTACATGAAGTCCTGCACGCCTGCGCTGGCGTCCCACTGGCGCGGCGTGACCTCGTCGCCCCCTATATGAAGATAGGCGTCCGGGAACAGGGCGGCCATCTCGCCCAGGAAGCGGTCCAGGAACGCGTAGACCTCTTCGCGCGAGGGGTCGAGGACGTTGTCGAAGACGCCCCACTCGCGCACGAGCTTGAAGGGGCCCGGCACAGCGCCCAGCTCGGGATACCCCACCAGCCAGCTCGTGGAGTGCCCGGGCATGTCGAACTCGGGGATCACGCGGATGCCGCGGTCGCGCGCGTAGGCGATGAGGTCCTTCATCTGGTCCTGCGTGTAGAAGAGGCCGTCCGAGCCCATCTGGTGGAGCTTGGGGAAGACCTTGCTCTCGATGCGGAAGCCCTGGTCCTCGCTGAGGTGCAGGTGGAGGACGTTGAGCTTGACCGAGGCCATGCCGTCCAGCGTGCGCTTGACGACCTCGACCGGCTCCCAGCGCCGGCAGGGATCGAGGAGCAGGCCGCGCCAGCCAAAGCGCGGCTGGTCGGTGACGGTGACCGCCGGCACGACCGTCCGCCCGCCCTCGGACCGCGCGAGCTGGAGGAAGGTCTCGAGCCCGCGCAGCACGCCGAGGGGGTTGGGCGCCGTGATGCGCGCCTGCTTCGGCGTGACCGTCAGCGTGTAGGACTCGTCCTCGCCCACGGCCTGGACGGGAAGGCCCGCCCCCGTCGCTTCGACCACAAGCGTGGCGCGCGCGCCGCCCGGTCGCGGGGACAGCGAGACGCGCGCCTGCGACTCCAACCGGCGACGGGCCCACGCCAGCGCGGACTCGATACGAGGATCGGCGGTGCCCGTGGAAGCGGTCGTGAAGCGCGCATCGACGACCAACTGCCCCGTCTGCCACGCCAGCCGGACCGGCGCGGGCATCAGGTCATGCGTCGCCGTCGCGGCCGCGGGCTGGGCGCTCACCGGGCCACCATGACCCAGGAGCACCGTCGCCGCCAGCACCGCCATCGACACTCCGCGCCTCCCGAGATCCATCCACTCCTCCTCGTCGCGGCCCCATGCGCCGCGTTGACACTCCGCCGAGCGCGGAATAGTCTCACAAGGCCCTACGGTGCGGAAGCTTCCCCTCGCGTTCCTCATCCTCGTCGCCAACAGCGCGTACCTTGCGGCGAGCGCCGAGCCTTCGCTGTTCTACTTCGGCAACGTCGTACTCCACCTCCTGCTCGGCGTCGGCCTGACCGTGGCCGCCGTGCGCCAGGTCCCGCAGTGGCGGCGCTGGCCGCGCCTGCTTGTCGCGGCGGCGCCGCTGCTCGCGGTGGCGGCCGCGGCCGGGATCGTGCTGGCCATCGTGGGCGCGACCCGCGCGCACCTGTGGGTCCTCCGCGTGCACATCGCCAGCGCCGCCGCCGGGGCCGTGCTCGTGCTGGCCTGGATGGTCGCGGCCACGGTGCGCCGCGCGCGGCCGGGCGAGACGGTGGCCACGTCGGTCGGGCTGGCCGTGCTGGGCGCGGTGCTCCTCGCTACCGGGATCCTGGTGGTCAAGGACCGCCGAGAGGCGCCGCAGCGATTTCGCATCGCCAACCCCGCGCTGCCGCCGCTGACCATGGAGGGCGAGGGCGCGGGTCCGCGCAGCCCGTTCTTCCCCTCCTCGGCGCAGACCAACGTGGGCGGCACCATCCCGTCCAACTTCTTCATGACCAGCCAGGTCTGCGGGCGCTGCCACCAGGAGATCTACAAGCAGTGGTCGTCGTCGGCGCACCACTTCTCGTCCTTCAACAACCAGTGGTACCGCAAGTCCGTCGAGTACATGCAGGACGTGGTGGGCACGCAGCCGTCGAAGTGGTGCGCGGGGTGCCACGACCACGCGGTCTTCTTCAACGGACGCTTCGACCGCCCCATCAAGGAGCAGATCCACACCGCGGAGGCGCAGGCGGGCCTGAGCTGCACGTCCTGCCACTCGATCGTCCACGTGGGCGGCACCATGGGCCAGGGCGACTTCAAGATCGAGTACCCGCCCCTGCACGACCTGGCCGCCAGCGACAACCCCGTGCTCTCCCGCGTCCACGACTATCTTCTTTATACGGACCCGGAGCCGCACCGCCGGACGTTCCTCAAGCCCTTCCATCGCGAGCAGACGGCCCAGTTCTGCTCCTCGTGCCACAAGGTGCACCTGGACGTGCCCGTCAACGCCTACCGCTGGTTCCGCGGGTTCAACGAGTACGACAACTGGCAGGCCTCCGGCGTGTCCGGCGAGGGTGCGCGGTCGTTCTACTACCCGGCCAAGCCCATGAAGTGCGCGGACTGCCACATGCCGCTGGTGGCCGCGCGCGATCCCGCCGCGCGCGACGGCAAGGTGCACTCGCACCGCTTCCCCGCCGCCAACACCGCGCTCCCCTTCGTCAACGGCGACGCCGAGCAGCTTCGCGTGACCCAGGAGTTCCTGCGCGACGGCCAGGTCAGCGTCGACGTGTTCGGGCTGGCGCGGGTGGCGGAAGGGGCGCCCAGCGCGCCCGCCGCCGCGGGCGCGGGGGGAGGCGAGCCGCAGCTCGCCAGCACGTTCGCGGTGGGCGAGGAATCGGCCTCCTTCGGGACGGGCGGCGTGCTCTCCGCGCCCGTCGAAGTCGTGGCCCCGCTCGACCAGGTCGTCCCCACCGTGCGACGCGGCGACTCCGTCCGCATCGAGGTCGTGGTGCGCACGCGCAAGGTCGGCCACTTCTTCCCCGGCGGCACCGTGGACGCGCAGGAGGCCTGGGTCGAGCTGGACGCGGTGGACGATCGCGGGCGCACGATCCTGCACAGCGGGGCCGTGGCCGACGACGGCCGCGGCCCTGTCGATCCCGGCGCGCACCTCTATCGCAACCTGCTCCTCGACGAGCACGGCAACCCCATCAACAAGCGCAACGCCTGGATGGCGCGCTCGGTCGCCTACGTGCGGCTCATCCCGCCCGGTGCCGCCGACACCGTGCACTACCGCCTGCGCGTTCCCGAGGACTGCGGCGACACCATCCGCCTGCGCGCGAAGGTGAACTACCGCAAGTTCGCCTGGTGGAACACGCAGTGGGCCTTCGCGGGCGTGCGCGACCCCACCGACCGTGCGCCTTCGGTGGCCGCCGGCCACGACGACGGGCGCTGGATCTTCACCGGCGACACTTCGGATGTCTCCGGCGGGATCAAGGCCATCCCGAGCATTCCCACCACGGTCATGAGCAGCGCCGAGGCCACGCTGAAGGTCGGGGCGAAGGGCGCGGCCGTCCCCGCCGACGTGTCGGTGACCACGCCCGCCGTCCGCGAGCGCTGGAACGACTACGCGATCGGCCTGCTCCTGCAGGGCGACCTCAAGGGGGCGGAAGCGGCCTTCCAGAAGGTCACGGCCATGGACCCGGGCTACGCGGATGGCTGGGTGAACGTGGGCCGCGCGCGCATCCAGGAAGGCAACATGGAGGGCGCGGAGGAGGTGCTGCGCAAGGCGCTGCAGATCGACCCTGCGCTGGCCAAGACGCATTTCTTCCTGGCCACCGCCCTGAAGGCACGCGGGCGTTACGACGAGGCGCTGGAGCACTTCCGCGCCGCGGCGGAACGCTACCCGCGCGACCGCGTGGTGCGGAACCAGATCGCGCGCGTGCTGTTCCTCAAGCGCCAGTACAAGGACGCGATCGCCGAGCTGCAGAGCGTCCTGGCCATCGACCCCGAGGACCTGCAGGCGCACTACAACCTGATGCTGTCGTGGCAGGGCCTCGGCGATGCGGACAGCGCGCGGCGCGAGCAGGCGCTGTACAAGCGCTTCAAGGCCGACGAGAGCGCGCAGGCCATCACCGGCCCCTATCGCCAGCTCCATCCCGCCGACAACAACGAGCGGCAGGCCATCCACGAGCACGGCGACGGACCGAGGACGATGGGCACGGCCAAGCCGGTGGCGAGCGGGGCGGGACGTTGAGCCGCGCGGTCGGCGTGTGCCTCGCCGCGCTCGCGCTCGGCGCGCTGGCGGCGGCGCCTTCGCCCACGCCGCCCGCCGCGGGCATCGTCTTCACCGACGCCACCGCGGCCGCGGGCATCACGTTCCGCCACAACTCCGGCGCCTTCGGAAAGAAGTATCTGCCCGAGACGATGGGCTCGGGCGTGCTGTTCGTGGACCTCGACGGCGACGGATGGCCCGACCTGTTCTTCGTGAACTCCAAGAACTGGCCCGGGCGGCCCGGCCCGCCCTCGCTGCCCGCGCTCTACCGCAACAACCACAACGGCACGTTCACGGACGTGACGCGCGG
>Ga0070698_100009293_pt1 | contig 10548 bp, 11 predicted proteins | sample KBSK1502metaG_FD_65477 | JGI IMG/M metagenome (GOLD analysis project Ga0070698, IMG submission 65477) | Corn, switchgrass and miscanthus rhizosphere microbial communities from Kellogg Biological Station, Michigan, USA - KBS K1-50-2 metaG | ecosystem: Host-associated > Plants > Roots >... | reverse complement strand
CAAGCTCAGCGTGGTGATAGCAATTGCATTGGCCGCGACATTTTTGCACGAGAAACTCACCTGGCATCACTGGGTCGGTGGAGCGATGATCTTCACCGGTGCGGTGGTACTGGCTTATGCATAAAAAGAGTCTGCCATTGCGTCAGGTCCGAAGGGCTTGCCCGTGACGTCCAAGGCTTCTTGGGCATGATTCAGTCTTGACGAATGATTGGCTCTCCCCGGTCACCCTGAGCGCTGGCTATCGATGAGCCGATAGGATCCGTTCCCATTTCTTGGGAACACCGGGCGAAAAAAGCAACACCTTTCGATTCAAGGATCAACTGCAAAGGGATCGGGCCTCGCTCGCCGTTTCAGGCCGTCTTCCGGTTCGGAAGGTCTTGCCTTCCTGGTGTTTCACCACCACGAAATCGGGAATTGCCTTCGTTTGCTCCATGTGCTCTCATTCAAACCTAACAAGCTTGTGCCGCCCGGTCGGGATCGTTTGCGCCAAGATTCCGCGCCTCCTTCACCAGCTCAACAAATTGCCTCGCGAACCCGCGAATGAGCTCCCCATTGCGCGCTTTCAAAGCCTCTTTCTGTACCAGCTCGCCGCCCACTCCGAGTGCCGCCGCTCCCGCACGAATGTAATCCGTCGCCGTTTCAAGGTTCACGCCGCCCGTCGGCACCAAAGGCACCTGCGGCAGCGGCCCTTTCAGCGCTTTGATGTAATTCGGCCCTCCGAGATTTCCGCACGGAAACACCTTTACGAAATCCGCTCCCGATTTCCAGGCGGTCATCACTTCGGTCGGCGTCAAGGCTCCTGCGATGATGAGCAGATCCAATTCGCGCGCTGTGGCCACGGTCGATGCGTCAAAGCCCGGCGAAACCAGGAATTGCGCGCCGGCGTCGGCGCACCGCCGCGCCGCCGCCTCATCAAGGACGGTTCCCGCACCAACCAGAATCTCCGGCGCAGTTCTCACCAGTTCCGCAATCAGACCCACCGCCCCCGGAACAGTCATCGTGATCTCGACGATCGGGATTCCGCCGAGCGCCACAGCCTCCGCTGCGAATCTGGCGTCCTGCGGCGAAGAAGCGCGGATCACCGGCACGATTCCGACCTGCTCAATCAGCGCGCGCACATCTTGTTTCTTCATGGGAGCATGGCCTCTAGTGTCAGCGAGTGATTCGCGCACCCGCTCCCTTCATCACTTGCAAAACTTCGTCGAGTGTTGCCATGGAGGTGTCGCCGGGCGTGGTCATAGCCAGAGCGCCGTGAGCCGCGCCGCACTCGACAGCCCACTGCGGGTCCTTGCCGGCAAGAAATCCGTAAATCAGGCCGGAGGCGAAGGAATCGCCGCCGCCGACACGATCGAGAACCTCCAGGTTCTCCCGGTTCGTAGCCTGGTGGAAAGCGCCGTCGCAATAGCAGACAGCGCTCCAGTCATTTCTGGACGCCGTCGTTGCCTTGCGCAGCGTCGTGGCCACCACTTTGAAGGGGAAATCCTTCACTACTTCTTCGATCATTCGCTTGAATCCCGTAGGATCGAGCGCCGAAAGGTGTTCATCGGCGCCAGACACTCGATAGCCCAGCGCGGCGGTGAAATCTTCCTCGTTTCCAAGCATGACGTCGACATATGGCGCAATTCGCCGATTCACTTCCTCGGCTCTCTTCCTGCCTCCGATGGATCGCCACAACGATTCGCGGTAGTTCAGGTCATAGGAGACAACCACGCCATGGTTCCGCGCTGCCTGCATCGCTTCGATCGCCACGTCCGGAGTGGTCTCAGACAACGCGGCGAAAATTCCGCCTGTGTGCAGCCACCGCGCGCCGTTCTTTCGAAAGACCTCTTCCCAGTCGATGTCACCCGGCTTGAGCGCCGCGACGGCCGTATGCCCGCGGTCGGAACATCCGAGAGCCGCCCGCACTCCAAAGCCGCGCTCGGTAAAGTTTAGACCGTTGCGGAATGTTCTTCCTACTCCGTCGTAGTCCACCCACTTGATGAATGAAGAATCGACGCCGCCCTGGTTGATCAAATCCTGCAGGAGGGAACCGATGGGATTCTTAGCAAACGCCGTGACGATGGCCGCGTCCAGTCCAAAGCAGCGTTTCAGTGCTCGCGCTACGTTGTACTCGCCTCCTCCCTCGCTCACTCTAAAGTGACGGGTGGTCCAGATGCGGTATTCGCCCGGATCGAAGCGCAGCATCACTTCGCCCAAGCTCACCAGGTCCCAGCGGCAGCCCTCTTTTTTCGGGATTACCAGAGTCATCGGTTTCTCACCGCGCAAGCCAGCCTCCGTCCACTGCAAGGACGGCAGCGCCGAGGCCCCGGTAGGACCCGGTCACCAGCGCGCTCTTGCAGTTTAATTGAAAGGATTCCCCTCATCTGCTCACACTTGCTCAATTTCCGCGGGCTCAAGCGTCGGACTCAGCAGATGAATGATTCCCAGCGCGAGAAGATAAGCAGACGCGGCGATGAAAAACGGAATCATGTAGCTGTTGGTCCACTGCAGAACGTGCCCCACGATTTGCGCGATCAGCATTCCGCCTACTGCTCCCGCCATGCCGCCGATTCCGACCACTGATCCGACCGCTCGAGAAGGGAAGAGATCCGATGTCAGAGTAAACAGATTTGCCGAAAATCCCTGGTGCGCCGCCGCGGCGAGTCCGATCAGCAGTGTTGTCGGCCATAATCCGGACACGCGATAAACCACCGCGATCGGCACAACGCAGACCGCGCACAGCAGCATGGCCCATTTCCGCCCGGCGTTCACAGAAAACCCGCGCCGGATCAACCCGGACGACAGCCAGCCTCCGGCGACACTGCCAACGTCCGAGATCAGGTAAATGGTCAGAATCGGCAAGCCGATTTGCGTCAGGCGCAAACCATGCTCGCGCTGCAGGTAGTCCGGAATCCAGAAGAGATAGAACCACCATATGGGATCCACCATGAATTTCCCTGCGGCAAAGGCCCACGTCTGCCTGTAGCGCAGCAGCCGTGCCCAGGGGATCTTTCCCGACGGCGCAGCCGGGTCGCTCTGAATATATTCTCGTTCACTGGCGGTGCAGCGCGGATGCTCTTCCGGTCTTCGATAGAAAACCAGCCAAAACGCCAGCCACACGAATCCCAAAGCGCCAGTGAAGAGAAACGCCCATCGCCAGCCAAGGTGCACTGCGATCCAGGGAACCATCAACGGCGTGATGATCGCGCCGATATTCGTCCCGGCGTTGAAAATGCCCGTCGCGAGCGCCCGCTCTTTCTTGGGAAACCATTCAGCGACGCTCTTGATGCTCGCCGGGAAAACTCCCGCTTCGCCGAATCCCAGGGCCGCGCGCGCGGCGGCAAACGTCAGGAAAGAATTCGCTGCGGCGTGGGCCATCGAAGCAAGACTCCAGAAGACCATCGCCACCGCGTAACCGATCCGTGTGCCCAGCCGATCGATCAGCCGCCCGATGAAAATCATCCCCAGCGCATAAGCGGTCTGAAAAGCGAACACCAGGTTTCCGTAGTCAACATCATTCCAGCCAAGCTCGTGCTGCAGCGGGCCTTTCAACACGCCGAGCACTTGCCGGTCCATATAGTTCTTCGTTACGCCCAGGAACAAGAGCCCGCAGATCACCCAGCGAAAGCTGCCAGCAAGCCAGCCGGCCTTTCGCATCGGGATAGGCTGCTCCCCAATGGCTCTTGTGCGCTCGTTGGCCCCGGCACCCGCGATTGCGTTTTCTTCCGGCATCCGCCTCCTGTTTGATCAACTCTTACTTGCGGCCAGCTTCCAGTCCCAAACTGTTGAAAGAAACGGTGGGTTGGGATGCAGCCAGGATGATGCGGCCGTACGATAAGTGCCGCATTGCGCTATTTTGCGGAGTCAACGCCAGATGGCGTCCTTTTTGACCATTGATCCTGCGAAAAATCATCTTCTCAACGGCCACTTCTGCCTGCGTACTCATGTACGACTCCTTGTCGGTCTCCCCCAGTCCAATCACCGCACATGAGCAGACCCATCGTGGACGATTCGGCGCTCAGTTGTATAACGTGGCAAAGCTACAGCACTCTGCTAAAATTCGCCAGAACTCCGTCGCTCGCGCATCGCTTCAGAACGTGAAACGTAGGCCAAGCGGAAGTTGTCGCATGCTGTTTACCGGCGCGGTCGAGATGGTGCCAAACGCGTCTGGGCTAGCAGCGCTGGCCGGCACCGTGGCGTTCGGTGGGCTCAGATTCACCATGTTGAAGGTATTGGTGCCCTCAATGTGAAACTCCAAGGCGTAGCGCTCGAGAAACCGACGCGAGCAGGCATGTTAATACGGATCGATGGACGGGATAGCGAAAAATCGCGCCGCCTTGTCATGGTGACGCTCGCAAGTTGCTCTGAGGTGATTTGAGATGAAAAAACTCTGGTTGCTGTCGCTGGTGGTGATCCCGTTTCTCGCAGTCGAGTCGCAGGCGCCGGTTCCCGCGGGGTTCGAACATTGGACGGCCGCGGATTTGCAGATACTCAGCAAAACACTTGCCCCGAAAGCGGCGGCCGATCCGCATCACGCAACATCGAAGTCGCTTTTCGATTTTCCGAATGAGTTGTTTATGTTGGCTCATCGAGAGGCTGACGGCCAGCCCGAGCTGCACGAGACGCAAGCGGATGTTTTTGTTGTAGAGTCTGGAACCGCAACGCTCCTGGTGGGAGGTACGCTCGTCAACGCGGAAACCACCGCGCCGCATGAGAAACGCAACGGAACGATCGAGGGCGGCACGCGGCAGAAATTATCGGCCGGAGACATCGTGCGCATACCCGCAAACATGCCGCATCAACTGTTTCTCGATGGCGCCCAGGAGTTCACCTATTTCGTCGTCAAGATCAAGGGCTATTAGAGTCGACCGGGATTTCGAGAACGCAGCCGACCTTCAGGTGCCAGCGGCACCCGGGCCCATGGCCACGACGTAGTAAGTTGCCGGCAGCGTACCGATATTCCGGATCCCGTGTTCTTCGTTCGAGCGCACGAATCCCACCGAGCCCGGCCCCATCTGCGTGCTCTTGCCCTCCACGCTGAGCTCGATGGTTCCTTCGCGCACGAGCCACATTTCCGTGTGCAGATGGCGGTGCGGCGGGTGCGGCGCTCCGCCCGGAGACAAAGTGGTCTCGTGGACTTCCACGGATTCCCCGGTGGCAAGCTTGCCCTTGAGGACGTCGCGGATTACGGCGGAGTTCGATGTCCGGGCACTGAGCTTCTCAAAGGGATACATGGCCGAGGGCAGCACATCGCCTTCGGCTGCGCTCGGTTCGGCTCTAACGATTGCCGGAAGCAGGACTGTAGGCGCCAACACTGCGGGAAGCAGGGCACACAATTCTCGACGAGTTACGGACATGAGTTTCTCCTTAAGGCTGCGCCTTAACGCAGAGTTTAGACCCTCCGACGATAGGAAAGAAAAGAGCCGCTCGAATGCGCATGCAGAATGTTTTCTAAGCCCCTTGATTGTCAAGCGGCCCGCGAGAGGTGGACTTCCGAGCAAAGAAGACTGCCGCCGGGGCACGAAGCCGGTCGACCCGCTGAGCGACGGATCCTCGAGCAATCCGATTCCGTAGGTGGCGATACGATCGCAACTGCTCCGCTCAAGGGCTCCTCCTTAAAGCGCTGGAGCACTTCCTGTTCGCCCAGCCGGGATATCTCGCGCTCCAGCTCTGTCAACGCGAAACCGACGACATCGCGATGATGCACCTCTTTCGAGACCGCCTTTTCACTAAAACGCAGCCAAATAAGCATGGCGTTGTTGTGTGGTTCTTTCCGAGAGGCTGAAGATCTCAAAGAAAACCAATGAAAATGTAATCCCGGAAACCGTCGCCACCTGCTTGGTAAAGAGATTCGTTATCCGCAGCCCGTCCGTCACCAACCCACCGTGGAATACCTACCCGTGCCAAGATGCGCCGGCGGCGCTCGGTCGCAGCAGGGCTAGTTGACAGGCACCTCGCCCAGAGAACAAAAATGGAGTGACGCACAGGACAGCCCAACGGCGCCTCTCGCCAAGGATGCACGTTTGCCCAATCGCCGATGTTGATCCTTGAAAGTGCTCGCAACATGGCCGAGACAGACGGGGAATTCTCGCTTCGTCAGAATGAAGAGTTAGGCTCGAACGCGCAGGTGGTTCGCAACCAAACATGACTAGTATCGCCAAACCGCCCTGTGATGAGGCCACGATGCTGGTTGGCAAGTCTGATTCTTCTTGCATCGGCCGCGGCGCGTGGGTGCTGGCCGCGACGATTCTCGGTTCGAGCATGGCGTTCATTGACGGGACGGTCGTGAACGTTGCGCTGCCCGCGCTGCAAGCGGATTTACATGCGACCATCGCGAATGTCCAATGGGTGGTGGAGTCCTATGCCTTATTGCTGGCAGCACTACTGCTCACAGGCGGGTCTTTGGGTGACTACTACGGCCGCCGCAAGGTGTTTGCGATCGGTGTCATTCTTTTCGCGGTTGCTTCGATCTGGTGCGGAATAGCACGGGGCGTCGGAGAACTCATTGCGGCGCGGGGTTTGCAAGGACTCGGAGGCGCGCTGCTTCTACCAAACAGCCTGGCCTTGATCGGGGTGTCCTTTTCAAGCGAAGAGCGCGGCCGAGCAATCGGCACCTGGTCCGCTTTCACTTCGATCACCATGGCCATCGGTCCGGTGCTTGGTGGATGGCTGGTGCAGCGTCAATCGTGGCGATGGGCGTTTTTTATCAACGTACCGATTGCGCTCGTTGTGGTAGCACTGACGATGTGGCGACTGCCGGAAGATGGGGCTCGCAACGAAAATGCAAAACTTGACTCGACAGGAGCGCTGCTCGCCTCGGTGGGCCTCGGCGGAATCGTATTCGCATTCATTGAGACGTCGCCGCTCTCAGGCTTGATCGGGGTCGTGGCCCTGGTGGCCTTTGCCGTTAACGAGGCAAGGTCACAAGAGCCGATGCTACCGCTCGGACTGTTCCGTTCGCGAAATTTTGACGGAGCCAATCTGCTGACTCTGTTCCTGTACGCGGCCTTGAGCGGCGTGCTGTTCTTTTTTCCGCTGAACCTGATTGAAGTGCAAGGTTACACGGCGACCGAGGCCGGCGCAGCTTTGCTCCCGCTGATCGGGATGATGTTTTTGTTATCGCGGAGCTCCGGCGGACTTATGAAACGTTACGGTGCGAAGAAGCTGCTGATCGTTGGTCCCATCGTAGCCGCGGCCGGATTTGCGTTATTGGCAAGGCCCGACATCGGCGGCCGTTACTGGACGACGTTCTTCCCCGCGCTTGTGGTACTGGGCCTGGGCATGGCGATAAGTGTTGCGCCGCTGACAACCACGGTGATGAGCGCGGTGCCGCAGAATTATGTTGGCGTAGCCTCGGGCGTCAACAATGCGGTTTCACGTGTCGCTGCGTTGCTGGCAGTGGCCGTTCTGGGGCTGGTTTTGAACCGTGGATTCAACCGCGCCGTCGATCGGACGTACGAATCGCTCTCGATAGAGATTCGGCAGCAGATCGATGCGCAGCGGCCAAAGCTTGCCGCCGTCGAACTGCAGGATGCCCGCGGCCGGAAAGTGGTTGAAGAAGCGTTTGTGGCGGGCTTTCGGATTGTGGTGTGGATCGCAGCCGGGCTCGCTGTCGCGAGTTCGTTGAGCGCTGCCGCCATGATCACTGGCAGAGTTGAAACAAGGTGAGTAAGGCTTTAGGTAAACTTGTGCTCAGGCAAAGAGTGTATGCGGTAACCGACGATGCGGTTATAGAAGATTTTTCCGCGCTCCCGGGCATAAAATCACGGACACACCTTCCTTATCCTTTTTAAATATCTGGAGTAACGCGAGTTATTAGGTTCCGGAGTGGCCGTCGGCTTGCATCTCTCTCGGTCTGTCCAGTCACACATCCAGACAAGAGGTGAGTCGTGAAGAAGACGCGCGTAAGTTATCTTTTCTGGGCGGCCCTGGCGGCGGCCCTTGTGTTGCCGTGGGCGGCTGTCGCGGGCGGAGCTCACGGAAAGGCCGATGTGGCGCAGAATCCCTCCTGGCAGCCGACGGCGCAGGATAATTCCCAACGGAACGATCAGAACGACGTGAAGACCTTCACAGGCACGATTGCGAAGAGCAATGGCAACTATGTCCTCGAGGAATCAACAGTGGGGGGTACGTACGTGCTGGATGATCAGAAAACGGCCAGCAATTACGAAGGGAAAAAGGTGGTGGTGACAGGGACCTACGACGCAGATAGCAAGATCATTCACGTGCAGAAGATCGAAGAATTGGCTTAGCGTGTTGCCTCAGGCCGGGGAGGGCGTCACCGAAAGAACAGCCCTCCCCTTTGAGCTTTGATCGGGACAGGAGCGCTCCTTAAAATCGTCCGCAGCTCCTCGAAGCAAGCCCCTAAACGTGTGCACCAGGTTTGTACCGTCTTTGAACGCTTTCAAATTGAACCAGAAATGCGAGGGAGATGATGCGATTGCGCTCATTGCTTTTCACGCTGTGCATGCTGGCCGCTATTGTTCCGATTCGAGCGGCGACCTATTACGTAGATGCGGAGCGCGGCAACGACACAAACACCGGAACGTCGGCGCCAGCTGCCTGGAAAACCCTCAATAGAGTCAATCAGGAGAAATTTCGTCCCGGCGATACCGTCCTGTTCCGACGCGGGCAGACTTGGAGAGAACAACTGAATTTTCAAGCGAGTGGCGAGGCACAGCGACCGATCACCATCGATGCGTATGGAGAGGGAACGCTGCCGGAGATCAGCGGCGCGGACGTGGCGCCAGCCGAGGGTTGGACCGCATGCCAGAGCTGCGGCGCGAACGTTTGGCAGGCAGCAATCACTACGCAGCCGAATGTTGTGCTCCAGGATGGAACGAAAGGAAACAAGAAAGCCACCTTTGGCGATGTGAAAACTGCAGGCGACTGGAACTGGACCGCAGGGTCGCTTTATATCTATGCCGATGACGATCCTAGGCGAGCATTTTCGAAACGCGGTCTGGAGGTTGGAGTAAGACCCATCGGAATCAATCTGACCGGGCTGTCGTACATCACCATTAGAAACCTGCGCGTCAGCGCGGCGAACGCCGCGCCCTACGCGCTCGGCTCCGACATCTGGGGAATAGCGGCGGGAGGAAAAGGTCCTACATCGCGTGGTTTACGAATCGAGAGGAACGAAATCGTGAACAGCGCGGGCGACGGACTGCACCTGGAAGGAGTCGAGGAGAGCACGATCGATTCCAATTTAGTGGCCCACAACGAAAATGTCGGGATTGAGATTTATCGCAGCCTGGAGGCGTTTCCGGTGTCCGATGTCACCGTTTCGAACAACGAGGTGCATCACAATCACTTCATCGGCATCAACATGGCGGGCTGCCCGGCCCAAGAGAGTTGCCGAACAATTCGCAACGAGAAGCAGTTGACCGTCACGAGAGTCAAAATAACAGGTAACAAGAGTTACGCGAACGGAGCAGGAATCTATCTGCATCAGACCACGGACTCTCTGGTGAGCGGCAACATTTCGCATGACAACACCGACACCTCGCGTAAAGGCGAGGGCTACGGCGTGGGCCTTTCAGGATCAAGTAACAATATCGTGGAGAGGAACGAGTGCTACGGAGCAGCGCACGCAGGTATCGAGCTTTCGATCGATATCAGCATGCCGGCCGTGGGATCGAGCAACAACATCTTACGTTACAACCTGGTGCACGATAACGGGTCGAATGGATTGATGACCGACTACATGCCCACCCAGGGGAATCGTTTTGTGTACAACATGGTTTTCAACCATCCGAATGGCAGCTGCATTTTCGCTAACAATAAAGGGCACCTGTTCGCGAACAATACCTGCGTGAACAACCGCCACGGGATCTATCTTTATGTGAGCAAGACGACGCCGGAAACCGGAGACATCACGGTGAAGAACAATATCATCGTGAATTCGCAGAAATACCACATCGTCGTGGAAAGGGGAGTGCAGGGGCCGATCACTTTCGACAACAACGAGTATTTTCCTGACGACGGGCTGAAATTTAACTGGAAGGATTCGCCGAGCAACTTCGAAGCGTGGAGAGCAAAGTGCGGCGGAGATACCAAATCATTTGTCGCGGACCCGCTGCTGCGTTCGCCGAATCCTCAAAAAGCCGAAGATTTCACGTTGCGTAGCGGCTCGCCGGCGATCGGGAAGGGCGAAAATCTAGGGGCAGACTTGGAAGAGGCGTTGAGCGCGCAAAACGGGACGCAGGTTTCCATGCGCGCAGCAAAACAACCGGCCAAATGGGATCTGGGCGCAGTGCAGCACGGCAGGCCGTAAGGGTTGTTCTTATAAAATTGGCTAGCTCGTTCGTCCCGTGCGCACGGAACTGTGAAGAAGCGCGCGGAAATGGCCCTTTCGAAGGCGAGCGACCTTTTGGAGTACGCCGCGCACACCCGCGCGACTGAATGCCAGCCGTAAGTCGCGCCAATGCGTCTGTAGGAAGTTTTCTCCAATGTCCTTGTAGAATGCCTGTTTGTAGCTCCCATCGAGAATTTCCCGAGAAACGGAGAGAAATCGCGCCAGGATGGATTCTTCCTGCTCGCGAGTCGGTATGCTGGCCCAGCCTCGGC
>Ga0070698_100009292_pt1 | contig 10548 bp, 9 predicted proteins | sample KBSK1502metaG_FD_65477 | JGI IMG/M metagenome (GOLD analysis project Ga0070698, IMG submission 65477) | Corn, switchgrass and miscanthus rhizosphere microbial communities from Kellogg Biological Station, Michigan, USA - KBS K1-50-2 metaG | ecosystem: Host-associated > Plants > Roots >... | reverse complement strand
TCCTGTTCCCTAACGACCTCTATGTCTCACAGAATGAACCTTTTAAACTGCACTGTCTGTGCGCTATCTCACATACGAATATACTTTCCCCCGAGGTTAATGATGTTGACCTGAGGCGTTTCACTCTGCGTGTCCTGACGGCAATAGTGCATCCTTGAACAAACTGTCGAAGGCGATGAGAGATTCGCCTCGACGGGTTTTCTTAAACTCGACGACCCAGGACCGAACCCCTTGGGACGATCTGTCTCGCCTGGTTTCAGGTTTGACCCTGGTTCGTGTATCTGGAACCTTACGTTCCGCGTGCTTGATGAGTTTGATTGCTCGCATTATTCGTGTTCACTATGTCTGACTCACCATGATGAAGACTAGTAGCCGGCGTAACCGTCGGCGTTCATGGTCAATTTGATACCTACCAGTTAAGCCCCCAAACGGAGTTGTTAGTACACGGATTGGTTGCCGCTAATGTGAGCAGCGTGCGAAGCCACTATCCGCCAGCACTGCTGCTGTTGCCTTCCCAATACATTGGTATAGCTGTATTGACCGCTGATGTCTCGACCTTTGTAGCATCCTTTCATCGTCAGGCCGCCAGCCATCACAGCGGTGCTTCCATAGAGTTCCACCTTGATGTCGTCGGTAGAGAGCGACTCGAGCGACAGAGCTCCGGATTTGATGTCTGCAATCTCCTGTTCCTTGTTCGTAAATTGACCAAAAGGAGACGTAAAGATGAAGCCATCAGCCCAGACACGGTCGAACAGCTCCGTAGTACCCTGCAGGTACGCCGCAACCCATCCACGATCCAGGTCTTTGAATTCTTGCTCGATCCTGACATTCAAAGTTGCGTTCTGATCCATTGCTCTACCTTTCTGATCTGAAGCGAAGCGCGCCGTTAGATCGCCGCGCTTCGATCCGCCGTCGGTCCTACCTACCTCGGAGCACTCGCACGAATTGTGAGTTCTGTGCCCACCGGCAGCTCGAGGTTGTCTTTACCCTGAATAAAAACTGTACCGGCTCCGCCTGCAGCGCCAATGATTCCACCGATCGCTGCGCCTTTCCCACCGCCGGCAATGGCGCCAATGATTGCGCCGACAGCCGTGCCAATACCCGCACGTTGGATCGTTTGCGTGGTCTGGTTGCTGCCTTGCGCGCTTCCTTCGTTGTCAACCTTGATTGTGTCGCCATTCAGCAATCGCACATTCCCGAGAACGCCGGAGAATTTATAGGTCTGACCGTTCCTTAACCGAATCTTGTCGAAGTTGAGCGACATCCCTGACCTGCCAGTTAAACGTCCTCCCTGGTCAACACTGCCCACCGTGCCTTCGATAACCGCCCCCTCGAATTGACTGGGGTCGCGCACAGTCATGGTGAACAGGTCACCCTGGTGCGACAGCTTTGTGGTCAGGTCATTGTTTAAGATAGCCACTAAAGTCTCACCGTCTCGCACGATGAATTCACCACTGGTAGCACTGGAGTTACCCAGAACCGGCCGCGAATCGTTTTGGATGCCCCACTGCGCTACATCTGCGGTCCGGTCATAAACACTATCAACGACTACGGGTTGAGTTAGTCGGTCGGAATAGATCTGCCGCCGCACGCGTAGACTGCGGTCGTTTTCACTTGCATCGAAAGTGACATTAAAATCGTTCTCTTTGTAGCCGTTCGAACTCACGACTAACTGCTCCCCACGAAGCGTCGCTGTCACCTTGGTCCATCTGCCGTTGGAGAGTTGTTCCTGACGCTCGCGTCCGTCTGCCTCAAAGGTTGATTGTGGCGCTAGCGAAGAAGCAATAGTCATCGTTGCACCGCGACGCTCAATCATCAGCATCTCAGGAGATTCAAGTCGCGCCAGAATTTGGCTGGCGACTTCCTCCCGTTCGTCAGTACGTAAATTCTGAGTCGCGCGCTCCGCTTTGTCGCGCGGGTTGTCACTGCGAGACGAGTCCAATCTAAAAGTTCCGGTTAGGCGATTGGTGCTCTTGTATTCAGTTTGTAAAGAAGGGGTGTTTCCCCAACTCGGCGCTACGTCATACGCGCTGGCCAGAACGCTTAGATCCCCGCGCAATGTCGACCAATCGTTTTTGGCACGGTCTGTAAGCGGGTTGGCGCGCATGAAATTGTCGAGGGGCGTGGCCTGGTCGAGCAGGCGTCGGACGGCGTCCGTCACCAACTGCCTGGCATCGAAGCGAATGCGCAATTGATCGGTCGCCTTTTTGAAGCCTCGGAGAGCGTCATTCATGTTGCCCTCGCTTCTGGTCCGATCGTAAGGTCTCCGGAAAAAAGCGTCGGTAAGACTTACACGAAAAGTGTCGCCGCCGTTCTCAACTCGGTGAATTAGCTGATCGAGTTCGCTCTCGGACAGTCGGAACGATCCATTTGCGTCAACCTTCATCGGAGTTAGTTGGTTCCACTGCCAACTGACGCCATAAGCATTCGCCAGCGTGTTCAGATCTGTTCGAACCGATGTCCAGTCATTCTTGACCCGAAGGTTTAGGGTATTTTGAGTTATGAAGCTATTGATGGGCGACGCCTTTTGTAGGATGCTCTCAACGTCGGTCCCAACCGCAAGCCGGCGAGTGAACTGATCCCTGAACTGCTTAATAGCGAGTTCAAAGTCGGATTCGAACGTGCTGACGTCATTTTGAGGTCGCATTTGGTCGACGCTCCCCTGGACCAGTGCCACATTGAGACTATTGCGGAACCTGCTCGAGCTTCGTTCAAGTCGTTGAAGCAGGTTGCCGACCTGACGGGTGTTATTGCGGTTAGGCTGTGGCTGCGCCTGTATGCTGAGGCCGATGACAATTGAAAACACTAACAGGATGAACACGGAAACAATGCTTTTTAAGATCGACATTTTTCTTCCTTCAGTTTCTAGAGCTTGTACCAAGATTTTCCAAGCACACGTCGGAATACATAAATTGCACCTGAGAATCCTACAGCCTGATAGATGGAACGGCTGCGGACGCTGAGAGAACAACTTCGTCGGCCTCACTGGAGAATTACAAGGCGGCTCAAGAAGAAGGTTGCTGACCCGATCCCGGATGTCGAAACGTAATTTCGAAAGGAAGCTGACGACTTATAGCATTCGAAGGAGGGTAGGTCTGTGCGCTAACACACATACTCAATGCGGATGAGGCTTTGCAGGTGGTCCATCTAAACCAACCGTTATAGCGACTTCAAGCATTCGAGTAACTCCTCAAGAGAGGCAATGATGAGGTTGCCTCTCCGGAGAGTGTTAACAGTCTACGGAGTAATTAAGGTTCCTTGCGTTGCCCAAACCTGCCAACGTCCATCTCGCTTGACGTATGTGTCGGTGAAGCTGGTCTTGCGGTCAAAGGTCTGTCCCTTTGCATCATGGCCCTTCACGTGATTAACCCCCGTCACGATCGCCGCATTCGCTTCAACGCGTACATTCAGATCTGAAAGCTCGAGCGAATCGAGGACATCCTTGTTACTCTTCATGGATGCTATCTCTTCCGCTTTACTATGGACCACGCCTGTTCGGCTGCTTATGTCAGTAGCGTCGCCGGCATAATTTCGTTCAAACCAAGCAACGTTGTTCGTCTGGGCTGCGTCATTCCACTCCTGCTCCATGTAAAGCAAGATGCCCTCGTCATTGAGCGGCTGGCCCGCGTTGCTTACAACCAACCATTTATCACCGCTGCGCTCCAAAAAATGGACGCTGCGTGTGTAAGTAGTCCATGCCTTGGCGTCGGTCGTTCCCGAAATTACATTCCGATGCGTGATAGTCGCCGACGTAGGCGTGCAACTAATCATGTAGTAATCGTGCGAGATCTTGGCGACATCTTGCGGTCTTGCTCGATCGACGTCCGCTTGTTTGACGGTAGCGTCGATTGTCTGAGTTTTAGTCAACATACCGGCCGGGCTTAACCCAACGTAATTGTCGCCATAAACGTTTTGCAAGAATGGTCTATCACCACGTACACCTGCTTCACCCCAGGCTCGATCGAAAGCTTCGAGCTTCTTCTTGTCAGCATCGTTACATTGACCGAAGGCCATCGTTGCTGTGGCCAGAAATACAAGAGCTGCTCCCAAGAGATATTTCATCATTCTATTCTCCTTATTGTTGTACAAGAATCGGGGCGAACATCAGCCCGCCCCGCTCGCTACTGTAAGATCTATTTTCAGATCAACTTGGCAGCAACAGCCTTGTTGAACGTCGAGCTGGCGAACTCGAAGTTCTTTACCGTCGGCGTTCCATCGATCACATTCGAAAGGGTCTTCAACACTTCCGGATACGCGCTGAGGTTGTAAGCCTCTGCATCTGCTTTAGTGTCCCAGAAGCTGTTGGCTACCATTTCCAATCGGTCGGGGGCAATAAACGTAGTCTCATCGCGGAATCCTTTCTGCTTGCGCAGGATGGGGATAATCTCGTTCTCGGCAATGCGGTTGAGTTCTGTTGCAGAATCGGCTTTGATTTTTAACGTAACTTGGCGTCCAAACATTTTTTGCTCCTCAATTATTGTGCTGTTGACTTCAGATGATCTGGATGATTCCAGAGAGGCTGAGAAGGGAGTAAGCGAGACTCGGTTCGGGGCCACCTTATAGTAGCCACTGATATATGTCAAGTGCAGAATATATCTCACATAGACAATATTTATCGCATGTGGTAAATAGGTAACGAGCGAGGCACACATCAATGATCGAGATTCGATTAGACGAGTTGCTGAAAATCCGCGGTCGGTCCTTTTATTGGCTTGCTAAACAAACCGGCATCAGTCACACCACGCTGTGGCGCTTAAAGAAGGCCAGGGCGCTCGGAATCAATTTCGATACGCTAGAGAGGTTATGCGAGGTGCTAGAGTGTCAGCCCGGGGACGTGATAGTTCATGTGAATGGGACAAAGAGTGGTAAAAGGCGCAGTGCCAAAAGACGATCACCCAAGCAGGCTCAGAATTAAGCGTCAGGCTGTCTCGGTTACCGGTGCGTCTTCGGATTTGAATTGAATCTCGTACAGTTCCGCATACAGACCTGCTCGCGCGAGTAGCTCTTCGTGGGTTCCGCGCTCAACGATCACCCCTTTATCCAACACGAAGATAACATCCGCGCGACGCACCGTAGCCAACCGGTGAGCGATGACTATCGCCGTCTTCCCTTCCATCAACCGGCCCAGTGATTCGAACACGACTTCTTCCGACGCCGCGTCCAGCCCGGAAGAAGGCTCGTCAAGAATCAGAATCGGCGCCTCACGGATAATTGCACGCGCGATGGCAATTCGCTGACGTTGGCCACCTGAAAGGGTCACGCCTCGTTCGCCAACCATCGTGTCATAGCCCTCTGGCATGTCCACGATGAATTCGTCAGCGCTGGCGAGTTTGGCCGCCTGGATGATTTCGTCGCGCGAAGCCTCCGGCCGACCATAAGCGATGTTCTGCCAGACAGGCGCATGGAAAAGCAGTGTCTCCTGCAACACAAAACTGATCTGACGTCGCAGAGATTTCAACTTGTAACCACGGATGTCCTGACCATCGATCGTCACCTGGCCGCTAACTGGATCGTAGAAGCGCGCGACTAAGCTGGCTACTGTCGTTTTGCCAGAGCCGGTGGGGCCAACAAAGGCTGCAATCTGCCCGGGCTCAATATTGAAATCGACATCCCGTAGAATCTGGTCGTCGTCGCCATAACCGAATTTGACGTGACTAAAGCCGATTGCCCCTTTGAAGTCTGCCGCCGAGCGCGCACCTCGCGTATTCCGCACGTCACGCTCTGTTTCCAGTACTTCCTGGATGCGCTCATAGCCGACCACCGTCTTCGACAAAGTGTCGGTCATCTTCGAAAGCTCGCGCATCGGTTTGTACATCTTCCCCAGATACAGCAAAAAGACTAGTAGCGAGCCGGACGTCATTTCCCCGACCAATACCAGGTGCACACCGTACCAGAGGACCAGACTCGTCCCGACAGCCACCACGACCTGTACGATCGGGGCTAGTTTCGCTTTCAGACTGCGTGCCCGCAGCGCCGTCTCAACGCTCTCGAGACTTTGCTTTTCGAACCGCTCCTGCTCGTAGTCTTCCCGGGAAAACGCTTTGACTACGCGGATCGACGAGAGCACTTCCTGCACAATGGAAACAACTTCGCCCTCTTTCTTTCTGACCGCGCGCGATGCTTGCTTGATCCGGCGCGTGAAGCTGTAAACGACGACGAAGAGAACGGGCGCCACCGAGAGAGCAATCAAGGTAAAGCGCCAATTAAGATAGAACATTACGGTCAGCATACCGACAAGCGTAAGCGTGTTGACGACCATGCCCAGCAACACCGACGAGACGAAATCCTGAATAGCGTCAATATCGCTGGTCACCGTGCTGATCAGGTCACCAGTCTTTTTATGATCGTGGTAGGTCAGCGAGAGACGATGGATATGGTGATACAGCGTGCGTCGCAGATCGTGCATCACCCACTGTCCCACCGAGGTGGTCAGGTATTTTTCAAAGAATGTGCTGATGGCGCCAACCGCCGCGACGGTGATAACTGCGAAGGCCGCAAACTCCAGAATCGCGCCTTTTCCATGCCCCAGCAGCGCGACCATACTCCCCAGCCACTGGGGCATCTGCTTGGACGCTAGCACATGGTCAAACACGATCTTTAGCGGCCACGGCTCCAACAGGTCGGTGATGGTTTCGCCCAACACTGCCACCATGGCAAGGCTCAGCCTGCGCCAGTGGGGGCGCAGCAGGTAGGAGATGGTGATCTTGTTCTTCATGACGAAGCTCGCAAGCGAGCCGAGCGCACCATCACCAACGGCAGAGCGTCGTTACCGGTCGGATTAATTATATAGGATCATTTCTCTTGACCAGATTTGATGGTGACCCTCAGGTCTGGTAACTCAACCAGTTCTTTAATCCTTTCCTGAAAGGCGACAGCCAGCCGTTGTACGTCTAACGAATTGTAATTCGCGGCGCGGAATGCATCTTTGACTTGGCTATCGCTCAGTTGCGATAACCAGTGGCCCATCCACTTCGAGTCTTCCACCGTGATGTCATCGAACAGCTTGTTTAGTTTGCCATCGAAATGAAAGTCAACGCGATCGTTCTTCACCTTATCGATGAAACCGGCGTTAACATAACCGGCGGGATCATTGCGGCTCCGCGTGATTAGCCAGAACGGTCCGCCCGATTGGCCAAAGGTAGCGCCCAGGTCCTTCACAATGTAACGCAGTTCGTTTTCGCCATTGTCGTTACTCACAGAGAGAATCGTGTTGTTGTCGTCCTTGATGTCCCAGTTGTTAAGGATGGCCATCATGATCTTCAATCCCTGGAATTCGCGTTTGCCGGTAAAAGGGTTGTTGGACCACTGCCACGAATCTATTCGTTCGATTTCTTTTGGTCGCGCTCCAAAGCGCACATTCTCGAGAGTCTTATCGAGACCCTTAATGCGCACACTGGGAACCAGATAGTCAATATCAGAGAAGAAGCCAACGCCCCACATGAGACGAACCGCGGCGGTTTCCGCCTGAGCTTCTCGCCCGACTTTGGCCACCCACTCACGCCCAGAGCCGTCGCGTACTCGATACTTGGTTGAGTAACCTCCCTTTTCCTCCTTAATCAGGGTCACACTGCTCAAGTCTGGCTTCATCGCTTCGCCGCCTGAGCCCAGATACAGATCGCGGGTTGCGATGTCAATGGGCTCTCGCCACATCACTGCCGTTCCTTGACGCGGCACTTTTTCCGTTTTTGTCATCTTCTGGCCGGAGCCAAAGTTGGCCAGAACAAAAAGTAACAAGAGCGCGAGCACACTTGACTGGTGAAATCTAAACTGTTGACGCATGATCTGCATTCTCCTTTTGTGTACCACTTAAAAAATACTGTTGAGCATCGAAGGGCTGATCACCAATGGCCGTTTCAGGGCGCGCGTACTCGCCGTTGGGTAGGAGTTCGCGCGCCTTTGTGTTGTCACGCAGATAGGCTGCCAGAACCTCATCTTTCAAATAGCGCTTCAAGGCGGGGGCATCGATCGGGGCAACCACTTCGACGCGACTGGATAAATTTCGGTGCATCCAATCCGCGCTGCCTACATAGATCTCTTCTTCATCATCGCCGTTGGCAAAGTAAAAAATACGGCTGTGTTCCAGAAAGCGACCGACGATATTTCTTACACTGATGGTCTCTGACAGTCCGGGGACGCCAGGACGCAACATACAGATACCTCGTACAATCAGATCGATCCGGACTCCTGCTTGCGATGCTTCGTACAGCTTTTGGACGAGCTCTGTGTCAGCGAGCCGATTCATCTTGGCAATAATGCGTGTCCGACGGCCTGCTTTCTGATGAACGATCTCGCGGTCGATGAGGGCGGTCAGACGTTCGCGCAAATTTACCGGCGCAACGATGAGCTGGCGATAATTTGCCTTGGGTGAGCATCCGGTCAGATAGTTGAAGAACTCCGTGGCGTCGGCGCCAATCTCTTCATTGGCCGTAAACAAGCTCATGTCCGTGTAAGTGCAGGAAGTAGTCGGATTGTAGTTACCAGAGGCAATGTGAACATAACGCTTGAGCACATCACCCTCGCGGCGCACCACCAAAGTGAGCTTGCCGTGAGTTTTCAGACCGAGCATTCCATAGACCACGTGCACTCCGGCCTCGTCGAGACGCCTGGCCCACTCGATATTGTGAGCTTCATCAAAGCGCGCCTTGAGTTCGACCAGCGCCGTCACCTGTTTGCCTTGTTCGCTGGCCTGAATCAACGCTGGTGGAATGGGCGAGTCAGGACCGGTGCGATACAAACAGATCTTGATGGCGACGACATCAGGATCACTAACCGCAGCATCGACAAAATCCGTTACACACTTGTAGGAATTGAACGGATGATGGAGTAACAAGTCTTGCTCGGTGATGACCTCGAAGATTGATCTTCCCGTCTTCAGCGCCTCCGGAATCGTGGGTTCGAAAGGCACGTCCTTGAGATCGGGGCGTTCCAGTTCATAGAGCGCGATTAGATCCGTGGCCCTCAATGGACCATCGACCGGGTATACGTCGGCGGCGCTCAGCCCCAGCGCACCAGTCAAGGACTCAATCATCTCTTTTGGCATCGTTTTGGAAATCTCGAGCCGTACTGGTGCGCCAAAGCGTCGTTTGCGTAGTCCCTGTTGTACTGAACGGAGCAGATCATCCGCCTCATCGTCGCGGACTTCGACATCGGCATCGCGAGTGACACGAAACGAATGCGTTTCACCGGGGAGGGCGCCGGAAAATAGCGACTTGATGTTTGCAGCGATCAATTCCTCTAATAAGACAAATCTCTGGTCGGTAGATCTCACAGGAATCAGTCGCGGCACAACCTGCGGTACTTTTATGCGAACGAAGCGGATTGCCTGGGACTGATCCGGCGCCGTACCTGCCGGTGTTTCCACCATCAGGCCGAGATTTAGACTCAACGGCGAGATGTAGGGAAACGGATGGCTACCGTCTACGGCAAGCGGGGTCAGAATGGGAAAAACTTTCTCCGCGAAATAGGTATCGAGCAAATGCCGGTCGAACGCATTCAATGAGGCGTAGGGTGCGACGTCAATTCCCGCGCTCCTGAGTTCAGGCAGAATCTCAGCGCTCAAACAACTTGCCTGGGTGGCCATCATTGGTTGCACCGCAGTTCTAATCTCAGCCAACTGCTGAGCTGCTGTCAGGCCATCTGGAGAAAGGTCGAGCACGCCATCATCGACTTCCTCTTGCAAACCCGAAACCCGGATCATGAAGAACTCATCAATGTTCGACGCAAAGATCGAAAGAAATTTTAATCGCTCGAGCAACGGGTTGGTCCGGTCCAGCGCTTCTTCGAGAACGCGATTGTGAAACTGAAGTAAGCTGAGCTCGCGATTGAGTAGTAGTGTCATTGGCTCGAATCGGTTTGGCGCTGGTGTCGGTACCACCGAGGCTTGGTTGTCACGCTCCTCAAGCGTGGGATTTGCTACAACAGTCAGCATTCAGGGATCTCCGTGGCTTTTCGTCTCTCGAAAACTTGTCTCGGTGAAAGAGGGAGTGTGGGGATGGAAAATAGCTTAGAACCTTCGTTCACCATTACCGAAGGAGTTCTTGAAGTTCGCGAGCGTCACACCTTCGGAGCCGCCGCTTTTGGGGAACACGATTAATAGCGTCTGGGGTGACGATGGCGCTTGCGAATTTTGTAAGTGTAGATTGCTCCACTGCCAGCCCCAGCTCCGGCACCAATCAGCGCGCCTTTCCTTCCACCAATGGCGCCGCCTATGCCCGCGCCGGCGACCGTCGTTCCTGCTACTGTCAACTTATCTCGGTGTTTCTGCCAAAACGAGCGCGAATGTCTATGGCGAGTGCGTCTGGTTTGTGCCGATGCGCTCGGCAGTGCGAATCCAAAAACCACGAACATCAATACTACGACTAGAATTTTTTTCATGCTGTGTCTCAGTTACGAATTCAATTGTCTTGATGAAACATCTTCCTCGGTGCCCGACTCTTTCACTTGCACTGCGCGACGAAGCGTAAGCTAAACTTTGAAAGTAGAGAGCGTGAGAGACGGGAAGCGGTCGAATGTCTACTCGACCGCCTTGGCCAATTACTAGTAACCGCT
>Ga0070698_100009291_pt1 | contig 10549 bp, 9 predicted proteins | sample KBSK1502metaG_FD_65477 | JGI IMG/M metagenome (GOLD analysis project Ga0070698, IMG submission 65477) | Corn, switchgrass and miscanthus rhizosphere microbial communities from Kellogg Biological Station, Michigan, USA - KBS K1-50-2 metaG | ecosystem: Host-associated > Plants > Roots >... | reverse complement strand
GGATTCATTGCAAAAACAGCTGCGGTTCATACTGCGTGGATATGAATCGCAGCTATTCATCTTCACCTCATCGAGAGGAGCGTTCAGTGCGCTCCTCCGAGCGCACCACCTGGATCGAGCACTGAGCAATCAATGCGATGATAGCTCCAATTGCAGCCAATGCCGGGGCCAGAAAGGTCACCACTACACCGACTGTGAGCGGTATCACCAGGATGGTACGCCCCTCGTGCTTGATGATGATACGGCGCACATTGCTCTCGTGAATCAGCTCTTTCACCTTGGTGAGCAAAGCCTTACCGGTGGTAGGAATTTCTTCCTTTCTCAAGGAACGGTCCGCTACTCTGATCAGGGAACGGGACCAACGCTCGTCTTCGTGCATGGCTTACTGGCAAATCATGTGCTCTGGAGTCGTGTGATTCCACCTCTCGTCTCACACTTTCGCTGTATTGCTCCTGATCTCCCTCTTGGTGCTCATTCGCATCCCTTCCATCCAGATGCGGATCTCAGCCCTCTTGGGGTAGCTCGCCTGATCGCTGATTTTCTCGAAGCATTGAATCTCCAGGAGGTGACCTTGATCGGCAATGATACCGGGGGTGCCATGTGTCAACTGGTCATTGCACACTATCCAGAACGGATCAGCCGTCTGGTCCTCACCAATTGCGATGCCTTCGAGCAGTTTTTCCCGCCTCTGGTCAGTCCCTTTCAGTATGGGGCACGCGTCTTTGGGGGAGGGTTCGCCAATTTCCTGGCCTTTTTGCTCCGCGCTCGTTCCGCTCAACGTCTCTTTGTGGCAGCCCTTGCCCATCGTCGCCTAGAGTTGGAGGAACTCAAGGCGTTCTTCCATCCCCTGCTTCATCTTCCAGGGGTTCGCAGAGACGTGACCCGCTTCTTGCAGGCGGTCTCCAATCGTTACACCCTGGAGGCGGCTCGCTGTTTCTCTGGCTTTGGACATCCGGTCCTGCTGCTGTGGGGAAAAGATGACTCCTTCTTCTCGCAGCGTCTTGCCAGGCGGCTCCAACAGGCCTTTCCTGATGCGCGGCTGCACTTCCTTTCTCACTGCCGCGCCTTTGTGCCCGTCGATCAGCCAGAGGTCTTCGCCCAACACATTACGGAGTTTGTGCATGCCAACGTCTGAACCTGAGCAGGAATGGATACCACGTGGGCGCCCTGATCTGTTAGCCGGGCAACAGCTTCCTCCTGCTCCCCAGCAAGAGCGGAGCCGACGGAAACGGGAGGCGTTGCAAGAGGCGGCTCTGGCGCTCTTTGCTGAGCGGGGCTATGAGCAGACTTCTATTGAGGACATTGCGCATGCCGCAGGGGTGGCAGTGGGTGGCTTTTATCAGCACTTTGCGTCGAAACGGCAGATCTTGCTGGTCTTGATGGACCGACTCTTGCAAGATGTTTCCCTGCTCACCTGGGACGCCAAAAGCGTGGCGCCCGCCGATATTCGTGACGGCATCGCCCGCCTGATTCGTCAGGCCCTTACTGTGGATTGGGCATATGCAGGAGCCTACCGTGCCTGGCATGAGGCGGCGGTGCGGGATCGGGAATTGCAGGAGCTGCATCAACAGATCGAAGCATGGTCTGCTTCCCAACTGACGCTGCTGTTTCGGGCGCTGTTCTTTGTCCCGGGAGCGCGGCAGGAGGTCGATAGAGAGATCCTGGCGTGGGTATTCGCTCTGCTGCTGTTGCGGCTTGCAGAGACACCCTTAGAAGAACCTGATGCCGTCGTTGCCGGTTTGACCAGTCTTTTGTATCATAGCTTGTTCACTGACAGTCCAGCGTAAGAGACAAAAAGGAGAGCATTCATGGTTGCTTTCAAAACGCTCATCTTCACGATCCTGGTCCCTGGAACGGTGGCTTTCGGCATCCCCTGGCTCTTGCTGAAACCTCCGTGGGGACTGGTATTGCTGTTCCCATCCGTGTGTCTGCTCGGTTTCCTCCCTCTTCTGCTGGGAGTGGGGCTCTATCTCTGGTGTGCTTACTTGTTCACCTTCCTTGGAAAAGGCACGCCAGCGCCTCTCGATGCGCCGATCTTCCTTATCAAAGAGGGACCCTATCACCGGGTTCGCAATCCGATGTACCTTGCGGTTCTTTCGATGGTGATCGGGCAAGCCATCCTCTTTCGCTCTTTCTTGTTGGTCGGATATGCTCTGCTGGTATGGGGAGTAGTTCACCTGTTTGTCGTCTTCGTGGAGGAACCCTCTCTGCGCCACCAGTTTGGAGAGAGCTATGAAAGCTATCTGCGCACGGTTCCGCGATGGCTTCCTCGTTTCCTCCATCGATGATGCGCCAACACAGCCAGGTGGAAGGGAAGCATGTTGATGCGCGATTCAACTCGAATGGGAGGCTGATTGATCATGACGACGTTTCTTTTCACGACCTTGCCTACTAATGATCTCGGCTTGCTGACGCGGTCCCTGCCGATTGCCCGTGAACTGAGAGAGCAGGGGCACACGATCGTGTTCTGCAGCCCAGCCAAGGCCTGTATTGGCTACTTAGTACATCCGTTCCCAAAATTGACAACTTGGTCTATCACCAGCCTTCTATTTTTCTTTGTCATGTGGTACTCAACCAAGGAGGAAGTAGGGGAATTTCTCTCGTCCACGAGAGAAAGGTCCTCCTAGAGAAAAACGTACACGTATTTGCAGCATATACTCAGGGGAGTAATGTAAAGGCTGCCTTCTAGCTCTGCCAAAAGTATCTCCATCATGACGCTGCTCTCTGGATGCACCTCGTCCACCTGTTGTACTATCGAACATGCTCTCCCGATTCAAGCTACCCTTTGGTAGTCATGGTGGAGTCCACCCAAGATCGGTACAGCAATCACCTTGTCCCTTGCATGATGAGAGGAAAGAGATGATCTGTTCGGTTCAGGAAGCTGCTGCCGAATCCCTTGATGTGGTCGGGCCAGGTTGAAGTATGCCACATACTGATTGAGCATGCGTTGAAGCTGCTTCTCGTGAAGGATCATCAGGTGGTCAAGGCATTCTTGCCGTACACTTCTCAAGAAGCGTTCGCAGATCGCATTGGCTCGTGGCGCATGAATGGGCGTTTTGAGAATCTCAATGGCACTTGTTGTCGCCACCCGAGCAAACCCTGATCCAAATTTGCGATCGTTATCACAAATCAGATACTTCGGTGCTTGCCCATACGGTGTGGCTTCTCGGAGTTGTTGCGCGACCCAAGCATCGGTCGGAGATCGTGTCACGCCTACGTGGATCACCCTCCGTGACTTGTGTTCGATGATGAAGAATGCAAAGAGCGGCCGAAAGAAGAGATCTGTGACCTGCAAGAAGTCACAGGCCCAGATCCGTGCGGCGTGATTGTGCAAAAAGGTTGTCCACTTCTGGCCTCTTGGCTGGGGAGTGCGAACTTGCCTCATGTACTTCTGAATGGTTCGCTTGCAGACACGCATGCCGAGTTTCACTAATTCCCCGCGAATCCGCTCAGCACCCCAGAGCCTATTCTCCTTCGCCATCTCTCTGATCAAGGCGATGGTTTCCGCAGCTACTTTGAGCTTGTGTGAAGAGGCCTTTGACCTGCGCTTCCAGTACAGGCGGAAGAGCTCACGATGCCAACGCAGCAGGGTATCTGGTTGAACGAGGAAGAGCGCTTGTTTCCATGTCCGAACCACCCTTGCCAATAGGACGAGGAGCACCCGATCCCTCTTCGTGCATGCAGGCCGTTTCACCTGCCGCTTGAGGATGATGAGTTGTTGTCGTAAGAGTGCATTTTCCGCCATGAGCTCCGCTTTGCTTCTGGCAAGATCTGCGAGTGTCCCAAGGGGCAAGGAGGAAGTGAGTGGTGTGGTCCAATGAACAAAGCGCGTACGGAGTACGCTCACAGACGTACCAATAAGCCGCTTGAGACGAGAAAGAATCAAAATGAGCTGCTCCTTCAGGAAGATCCGTTGATTTTCATATTGTCTTGTGAGCACATGTTCACGTCCTCAAATTTTACCCCCGGTGCACACCCATCTGCAACCAGTGAAGGCACGCGCTCTCCTTCTTACAGCGGCTTTTTCCGAACGGATGTGCCAAGTAGCCAGTACACCCAATAGAGCGCGTTCCGTCTGATCATATCCTGCATGTGTTTGTGGAATTCCTCCGCCGGGTCGCCGAGATACTTCTTGAGGTCTTTCTGAGGCTTCGTACTCCCGCTGAGCCAGATGGAGGAACGTCGCAAAATATTGGAGAATCCGCAGAGGAAAAATATCCGAATGGGCTCGTCTGCTATCACCAGAATTTCATGGAGGATCGACTCAAGCGCTCGTTGGTATTCAGCAGGAAACCAGTAGGCAAAACGTTCTTCATCCGACGCCCGGGCGATGTCAATCGTGAGGATCGCTTCTTTCTCCCTCTCTGAAAGAGGGCGGCGCCCGATGCGCTGAACATGCTTTAACTGGTCTGTCAGCTGCTTCCATGCCTTGTCGAGCGCTGCGGGCAGAAAAGGGATGCATTTGGCGCGACCGATGAGTAGCGCAACAGGATTCACGTCAGATCCCCAAAAGCGTCTTCCACTGCGGAGAGCTTCAATTCCAGTGGTAGCAGACCCAACGAAGGTATCCCCGACAAGATCTCCTGGGCAAGAGTAGGTGTCGATGATACGGCGGACAAGTTGCGGAATAAACTTGGCCGGATAGCGATGGTATCCGTGCGGACCCCATAACGTCTCACTAGGCTTCAAAGAAGCAAATGACCAGTCATTTGCTGAGTCTGAATAGATATCCTCATCTACATGATTTGAAGCGACGAGGACTGATGTTGCACTTTGTACTTCAAAACTCATCTTATAACCTTGAGATAATATTTAATATTGTACCGGATAAAACAATCAGCTTGGCAGGTAAAGGCCGAAAGAGATGGATTTCAAAAAATGGAACAACAATACGAGTCTTTTTATCTTCTAATCGTCTTTCAGCCTTTCAGCTTTTTGGGCTCAACTGACTTGAGTATACCGGATAGAATCTGATTAGCTAGAGCTCCTTCCACTCCGATATTAAAGAGTAGGTAATCTTCTCCGTGTTCAGAATATAATAGCTGCGCGTACTCAGTAAGCAAAATCATGATCCTGTCACAAGAAGGCTCTTTTCTGGCTCCAACGTAATCCCCAGACTAAGCGGTGGGCGGGATGCACATCGTGTGTCGAAGCCAGGACTTACAATTGCCTTTATGACGGTTCGAATTTTGAGGAACTGAGCATTTCCTCTCTTTTTTCTCGTAGTAAGGATCAGCAACAAAACCGAAATAGCTCTAGCACGTCTTCATAAAGAAAGCATACTCTAAGTGTGCGAGAAAAACAATAGTTGAGCCATTTCATGGCTTTGCAGGATTTTTAAGACAAGAGCTGGCCAAGAGGAGGATCAAATGAATAGTTGTATCTGACTCTTAGAAAAGTGTGAAAGCTGCTGGCCGTACACATCTTTCGATGACACATCGGACGAATGAGGAGATACTAATAGCATAGGCGCCTTCCCACCCAGACAGTGACTTAGTGTCCTCAATCATCAAGATTGACGGCAGAGCTAAGATGCTTTGCTTACTTTATATTAGTAAAACTCGCCTTCGGCCGCGATAGAGTTTACCGAGAGCTTGGGTAAAGGAGAATTTATTCCAATTTGCGCTCAAACAGGCGTTTCATCCCCTCATGAAGACGTTGTTGCTAGAAACAGCGTTAGCCTATGTCAGGCTAAAGGCTAGATTAGCACCTACATATACGTAAAAATTGCGAGATGTAGCCCCAACATTTCTCTGTATGACCCTACTGGCCCGCCAGATATCTGCGGAATAGCCAAATATTTCTGGTACAGGGCCAGATATTTGTGGAAAATGACAACAGTCTCAACATTTATGGTCACAGTCTCAAGAATTACGAAATCCTACAAATGTCATTTTCCGCAAATATCTGGCATTAGCTCAAGCATAAACGAGCAAAACACTTATCCTTATTCCAAATACTTCTGGCCAACTATTCCACAAATATTCGGGTTGACCGTACTTATCACCACAAATATTTGGGTTAGCCATACGTCATTTCTGATGCATCGTATTGGGTGCCTTCTCCATTTGCCTTGTGCTTATATGGCGTACCGAGTTGCCGCCTATGAGGATAGGTTCAAAAATTCTCTCTAAAGCGAGAGTTAAAATGGCCTTCTTTGAGAACGGATATCCCAAGTAGCCAACACAGAGGTGGAAAGGACGCTCTGACTGAGTGCCCTCCTCACACGATGTCAGGAAGCCTCCCCTCTGACGAGGTGGGTAAGTCATACACGCAATCCGTGGGTTACACCATGACTATCAAAGGGAAGCCTGATCAGCTGAAAACAGTTCCGGCAGTCAGTGCATGAGGTTCATTCCACGATCTCAGGAGGATCTTTCTGCCAAGAGGTACTTTTAAGCGCTCTTCACAAAGCCTTCCACGGAGCTACCCTCAATGTGTTCGGCAAATGGAGCGTGTTTTGCTCGTAGGTGTGAGGCTTTTTCGTGATGGGGAGGGTCAAGCTTCTCCCGCTACTTTCTCTATTGAAGGTGAAATGGCAAACGAACATGCGAATGGAGAATAACCAGACAATCAATTTTGTGAACGGATGGTCCATGTAGCCAGCACACTCGACGAGCGAGCTAGCCTCGTCTGAGGTCAGTTTACCCTACTTTTTTATTTAGGATTAGGAAATGCCCTCTTGTAATTGTTATGCTTTTCATATATACTACATTTGGCTTAGATCGAACTTTCTTCAAGTATTTGACCGTTTTTCTAATGGTTCATGTAATTGCTAGAAGTCAACTTGATCATTTCAGCAGAAAAGGGCCCATCGCGCTCAGTTGGACGATTTGAGTCCCAGGAAAGGAGGCTCAACATGAAAATGCTACGTACCAGGTATCTGCGAAGCAGCTTTGCCCTGATCGCTCTCGTTTTCCTCCTTCAAGTGACCCCGGCCTTGGCTGATGAGAACCCCAACCCAGGCGTCTTGCCACCGGATTCCCACCCCTTTGGGAACACCTACGGGCAGTGGAACGCCAGGTGGTGGCAGTGGTCCTTCTCCGTGCCAGCATCAAAGAACCCAGCGCTCGCCACGAATGGTGCGCTTGACTGCAGTGTGGGTCAGTCCGGCGACGTCTGGTTCCTGGCAGGCCATTTCCAGGGCAGTGGCAGCTTCACTCGGAGTTGTACTGTGCCGGTTGGAAAGGCGCTGTTCGTTCCCTTAATCAACTCATGGGCGGACAACGTCTGTAACACACCCCCGCTCACCGTGGACCAACTACGCGCCTCCGCGGCAAGCGGAGTGATCCCTCCAGCGAACCTCCACGCCAGCATCGATGCCAAATCCCTTACCAGTCTCGAGTCCTATCGGGCTATTTCACCAGTATTCAGCTACACGCTGCCACCATCGCCGGACAACCTGATTGACGCTGCATTTGGAGTGGCGCTTCCTGGCCCCTGCTGGCCCAGCCTGACCGTTACCCCAGCTGTTGCCGATGGGTTCTACATCATGCTTACTCCGCTCACGGCTGGCTCGCATCGTCTCAACTTCGGCGGCTCCGGACCGGGAATCACCTTGGATGTGACATACAACCTCACAGTGAACTAGGCGCAAGGCCGGTGCGATGCCGTTTTCTTGTCGAGCAGATATGACGGTTGACATGGCGGGAACGGTAGGTGGTCAGCGATGGATACGAGGGCATTTCCTAATCATCGAGAGCCTCCCAATGGTGAGCGAGAACGCGCTTGGGTGAGCGAGAGAGCCATGACCGAAACGCTTGTTTTCTGAACGGATAATCCAAGTAGCCAGGACAGGCATTTTCGCCGAGAAGTGACCCATTGTGAACTGGTTGAAACGAAGCAGGCACTGCTTGCTGCGGCTCATGACTTTTGCGAGCGCTCCAGCCAGTGCCCGCACACCATCCTGTCGGTCATCGGTTCACATGCCGCACAAGTTGCTTGCATGTACTTAGTTCAGCTCTTTGAGCGAAAAGGAGAGCGCAATGGCAATGGACATTTCAGCGTATCGCATCATCTGGGTACATGGTTTAGGCCCCTATGAGCCTGGATATTCAGCCGCCTGGGAAGCGGCATTTAACCCCTACCTGAACTTTCCTGATAGTGACTACATTGAGGTCTTGTGGGCCACGATCTTCAACATGTTAGTGGCCAATAAGGCAAAGCTACCACCAACGCTGCAGGAAACCCTGACGGAAGATCTGGTGCGAAAAACGCTGGCAACGATCTTACAAGCGCGAGCCACAGCCCTGCCTGGAGCACCGATGGGAGAATGGTCAGGGATGATAGGGGAGAGAGCAGCTGACAGGGCATTGCTCCCAAATTGGCTGGCAAACCTGGAAGATGATCTTGAGGAATTTACGCAGTATCTGTTAAATAGCGGGATACGCAGTGCCGTTAAAGCGAAGGTGAAGGAGAAGCTGATCCCTCTCGCAGGAAGTGGGGAGATCATCTCCGTTATCGCGCATAGTTGGGGGACCGTGGTCGCATACGAGAGCTTACTCGATCTTGAGGTAGAGGAGCCAGGCTTTCAACTCATCAACCTCTTCACGCTTGGCAGTCCGCTCTGGCTGGTCAAACCATTCCTCGTGAATAGTTCGGGACGCAAGCCACGTAATACGGCAAACTGGGTAAATGTGGCTGCGCAAGGTGACTTGATCGGCGCGCTACTGCGCCCAGGCTTCCAGGTGGATCACGATTTCGTGGTCCCCAACTTTGGAGGCCCGGATGCGCATAATAGCTACTTTGTCGTGGGCAATGTAGCGGTCCAGCGCGATATTGTGGCTGCCACGATTTTAGGCGGATAGACCTCTATAGGTAACGCTAAAATGTCATGACCTGTGCTGGCTAATTGGGGTATCTGTTCAAAAAAACAGTGTGCTGGCTGCCTGGGATATCCGTTCTAAAAAGAGTGTCACTGTTGGCTCTACCCGTATCTTTTCCTCGTCAACTAGACACCAGACAGGTGGCCAGAGGGTTTCCCACATGGCTGTTTTCCCCTGGTTTTAGAACGGATATCCCAGGTAGCCAGCACAAGCCATTATAAAGACATTTGTATCCTAAAAGTTCAGGTGCTCATCGTTTTGATTGTAACGGTTGATATTATCTCTTGCCTTTTAGTCGAATCTGGAATACCATTTATTATGCAAAGCTAAACTTGATGGTAATAGAGGGAAGAGGCAAACGAGTTACTACTCATACAGGAGCATGCCATCATGAAAGATCCGGTAAAAGTGGCTCTCATTAGTGCCGCAGCTACTATACTGGCTGCCATTATCGGAGGAATATTCCTCCTGCGAAGCGTTTCGGGATCTCCTAACGTTGTTCCTACTGCCACAACCATGATAACTCCACAGACGGCTGAAACACAGTCTTCACAAGTAACTCCATTACCAGGTCAGACTCAGTCGGTGGACGTAAATGGCGCAGTTTCAACCCTCGACACATTCTGCCAGGACATTAGTGCCGGCGCTATGCAATGGGCCTACAATCTGACTTCGCAAAACTATCGAAACCAGCACACTATAGACGATTTCAGTAACCAATTTAGCAATGTAGATATTAGTAATGGTAGTGGTTGTCTTGCGGGTAATGCTACAGTGTCCGGCAGCAAGGTAGTAACACCTCTTACCATTCACTATAGAAATGGCTTTCAAACAAGTACATCACACTTCTCTGCTACTCTGATTCAAAATCCGCAAAGCCATTCCTGGGTAATTGATAGCATTGCATAGTAATCCCTTTATACAGATGTAGCAGTACTTCAGTGTGGAAACAAAGTAGATACTAACATCAGCAAGCTGTCCTGGCTACTTGGGTCATCCGTTCTGAAAACAAGGGCTGTAGGTGTCCCGAGGTGATATAACGCTGCAAGCTGATCTGCGTCTACTACTATCTGTTGCGCCATGGTTGATCCTCCTATCTCACTCCCTGGCAAGATTCTGGTGGAGTGTTTGGCTTCATGTGTTAGATGTACAGGCAATGTGTATGGCACGAAACCCTGCTCGCGTATCTTATAACCTACTACGCATTTACACAGGCCTATCAGATGTGATGTGTTGGCAGTTCTTCATCAACAACTCGTTTGATCATTGCTGACAGATGTTCCGTTGGAATCGGCAAAGGTAAGTGTGAATGGGCATATTCCTGATGGTACAGTCACCTGAATCTGATCAGAGCTTGCTCCTGGAGCCACCGATCCTGATGATGGGTTAAACTGCGCTCCAGATGGTGAACTGGAAGCTGTCCAGTCGAAGTTCCCCGTAGAGCTTGAGCTATTACTGAGTGTCGCCGTGCAGGTCGTATCTTGCCCTGTTGCGGACCTACAACTCGTGGATAATTGTACCTGTATTGAACTGGCCCCTCCCCCAAAACTGCACGCGCTTATCGCGCTAAAAAGGGTTATGAGGATGAGAGCGATGTAGAGTCTTCGGAACATGTCATCTTCCTCCTAGTGTTTGAACAGCTTGACGTTTGAAACGCTCAGCATCCTCATATACGATACCAGGAGTAATTTTTGGGCGATCAATTTGTCCTTCCGTGACTTCTC
>Ga0070698_100009290_pt1 | contig 10549 bp, 12 predicted proteins | sample KBSK1502metaG_FD_65477 | JGI IMG/M metagenome (GOLD analysis project Ga0070698, IMG submission 65477) | Corn, switchgrass and miscanthus rhizosphere microbial communities from Kellogg Biological Station, Michigan, USA - KBS K1-50-2 metaG | ecosystem: Host-associated > Plants > Roots >... | reverse complement strand
GCGAAGACCGAGGTGGCGCGTTTGGCGGGAGTCTCGGTTCGATCGGTCCATCGCATCGCGAGCGAGGCTCCGGTGGAGCATAGCGATGACGCTCGCGAGCGGGTGGAGCGGCGGATCGGCAGACCCAACCGGGTAGAGAGTTTCCGGAAACTGGTGCTGGCGATTCTGGAAGAAAAGGCCGAGTTGCCTTCGCTGGAAATCTTGCGGCGGGTTCGGGAGGCAGGTTACCGCGGGGGCAAGACCGGGCTGTACTCCCTGGTCGCCTCGCTGCGTCCCAAGGGGATTAAGCCGCTGGTCCGTTTCGAAGGCCTGCCGGGAGAATTCAGTCAGCACGACTTCGGGCAAATCGATGTGGAGTTCATCGACGGCACGGTGCGTCGAATCCGCTTCTTTGCTTCCCGGCTAAAGTACTCGCGTTTCCTCCGCGTCTCGCGGGTGAAGGACGAAACGGTGGAAACCTTGGTCCGGACTCTGGCCCAACATCTGAGCGGTTGGGGTGGAGCTCCGTTGGTGTGCGTGTTTGACCGCCCCAGGACGATCGCCCTGAAGTGGAGGAGAAACGGTGAGGTCACGGAATGGAATCCCATCTTCGCCTACGCCACTTTGGAGATGGGGATCGGCGTGGAAGTGTGTTGGCCTTATCGACCGCAAGAAAAGGGGAGCGTGGAAAATCTGGTGGGTTTCGTCAAAGGATCCTTCTTTAAGGTGCGGCGCTTTCACGATGAGCAGGATCTAGACCAGCAACTACTGGACTGGCAGCGGGAGGGAAACCAAGAGCGGCCGTGCCGGGCGACGGGAGTGATTCCTGCGCTTCGCTTGGCCGAGGAGGCAGCTCGACTTCGTCCGTTGAAAGTGCGACCGGGAGACCTTGCCCTGCGCATCCCCGTCTATGTCGGTCCCACCGCAACCGTGCTCCACGATGGGCATCCTTACTCGATGCCTCCGGAAGCCATCAGCATGCCCGCGACCCTGTACCTGTATGCGGACCGGGTCCGCATTGTCGCCGGTCGTCATGAAGCGGAGCATCCACGGCAATTCGCAGCGCGCGAAGGTTCCACTCTTCCGGCCCATCGCGCGGCGCTGGTGGCGGCGGTGTCAGGCAAGCGTGGCAAGCGCTATCTGAAGCGTCAGCAGTTGCTGGACTTGGGAGAAGTTGCTTTTCTTTATCTCACCGAGATCGTCCATCGCCGGCCCCGGGAGTGGTTCCACGATGTGGATCGGCTGCACGAAATTTTGCAAAGCAACGGCCCCCAGGCCCTCTGCCGAGCCATGGAAGAAGGACTCAAGGAGCAGGTCTTTAGTGCCGCCTATGTCGAGCGCACTCTGCAACCAGCACTGGTCTTTCCGGAGACGATTCAATGAAGCCGAGCTCAGGGGCACCAGGGACGGATCGCAGAGTGTGGGTTCGCTTTTTGCAGTCGTATTCCCGCAGCCGTCGAGGCTGTGGGAAAGTGGAAATCAGGCGGGGTGTGCCTGATTTCCAAGCGCACTGGGAAAGTCCGTTCTCGGGACTTTTCCAGGGAGCGTCTTTTCATCAGCCTGCCGCGCTACGGCGCGCCGCTTTATACAGCTGGCGAGTTGACCAGAGAGGTGAACGATGACCACAACAAAGATGGACGATCCTATGACCCAGACTACGCAACTTTCTCCGCCTCAACTCGATGCTTTGTTCAAGCGTCTCAACCTCGCGCACATGCGCCGCATCTACCAAGAGGTGGCACATCGAGCCGAAAAAGAAAATTGGTCCTATCGCGACTTCCTCGCTCTTTTGCTTGCCGAAGAAGTCGCACGACGCAAGCAAACCCGCCTGCAGCGCTTCACGCGCAGCGCGCATTTCCCCTTCCTCAAGACCATCGATGAGTTCGATTTCACTTTGCAATCGACTCTTCGGCAATCGCTCTTCGGTTCCTACCTCGGACCGGACTTTGTCGCCGAAGGACGATCTCTGATCCTGTCTGGCAAAACCGGCCGTGGCAAAACCCATCTGGCGGTCGCCATCGCATACCGCGCCATCCAGAACGGTTTCGAGACTCTGTTTACCACCGCCGCCCAACTCATCGAGGATCTCTCCAACGCCAGTCAACGGGGACATCTCCATGTCTCCATGAGTCCCTCGTCAACTACACCCGTCCCCACGTGTTGGTGATTGACGAGGTAGGATATTTGTCCTATGGGCCCGATGCGGCCAATGTTCTCTTCCACGTGGTCAACGATCGCCACCTGCGGAAGCGGCCTATGATTTTCACCACCAACAAATCACTGAATCAGTGGGGCAAGGTACTTCACGACCAGGATCTGGCCGCTGCCATTCTCGATCGGGTCCTAGAGCGAGGACGTATCCTTCACCTCGATGGACCCTCGGGACGGACCCGTCACCTCAAGCTCGAGGATGAGTTGCTTCCCAGTCCTGACTCTGCCAGAATTTCCGGAATCGGCGTGCCAGAATTTCCGGAACCCACAACCGAAAGAGATTCTTGATCTCAAGGTCTGTGACATGGCCATGGGAGTGGCACTAAGGCGACCGCGAACACGAACTTAAACCATTGTTTGGACTGGTTGCGGGGGGTGGATTTGAACCACCGACCTTTGGGTTATGAGTGCAACTTGACATGTAATTCCAACGAGTTGCGCGGACAGGGCTGAGCTTCAAGGTGTTTGGAAGAAGGCTGTGGAATCGTATTTCCTCCCTTAATCATCCCTCGCACTTTCTCATGCCGTGGGCGGCGCTCGGTACACCCTCCCAAGCCATCTGAGGGCGGCAAACGTCCGTCACGGGTGTTCCTCATGATCACGTGTTCGTCATCCGCGAGAGGACCTGGCCTGGGAGACTGCTTCCTAGATGTTCTTCCTGTACGATTGATCGGGGACAAGGCCTACGGTGCGACCGACTGGATAGCGATCTAATCAGCCGTTACGCAATCGAGATGATCGCAGCCCGAACTATTAGCGGAGAATGAATCTCATACTCTTAAAGTGACAAAGCAACGGGCTTCTCAAGAAACTTGCCGGGGCGGCAATATTGGCATCTTGCGATTCTTGACTTCAGTCATGTGTTCAAGGAGGGATGAGTCATGCGGCGTTGGGTTGAGCGCATAATTGGCTTCCTCGTTATTGCCATTCCCGCAGCTTGGGTTTCAACGGAGTTTGACCCGATCAAGGACTGGGTATTCGAGCCAACCTACATCCGCTGGTCGATGGATGACAACCAAAGAGAGCGGACCCAGACGTTCGTGGTTCACAACTCTGGGAAGATAGCCGCAGAGTTACGCGTGCACTACCATGCGCTTCCGGAAATGGCTGTCTCTGATTTTTCTGCGAGCACTTTCAAAGATGGTCCGTACAATTCATTCGCCGAGACCCTGAGTCATTCGGATACAACAAAACTTGATGAGCCATTCCTTAGGCGATTGATGGATCCACATTTCCCATCGCCTGATCTTCGAGTGCTCGAAACTGCACTAAGAAGGAGCATACGCAGGAAGGTGGACGAGCGATTGCCGGAGATGCACCAGAAGTGGTTGAAGGTTTGCCAGCAAGCCGATTGTTCGAAAGAAGAAGCTTTTGAGGCCTGGGAAGGGCCTGTCAACATACTTCGCACCACCGCCATTTCCAACTGGAATTCGACAACAGGATGGCAGGTACATTTCGGAGACGGATATGTCTCACCGGCTGCGGAGGTTCATTTCGTAAGAAAGCTCGAACCTCAGAGCACCTCGTATTTAGCGCTCCGCTTTGGGCCAGAAAAAATTGATAAGCCGGATATCCAGTCGCCTCATCGACCCGGTATTCAGGTGGACGCGGAGGACATCGACGCAGGCACCCTGGTCGCAGCTTTCAGGTACAGACGATGGCAAACCATCACGCTGCTTTCGATCCTCATTGCTATTGCGGTTGCTCCCTTCTTCAGATCCAAGTCTCTTGAGACAAGGCCGACCCACGAGTTAGTGAATCTGGCGCTAGAGGCAGACCGGAGAGATCCACCGGAGGCAGAGAAGATTTGGAATATGGTTTATGACAATCTCCGTGAGAAGCTGGGCAAGGAATTCGAAGCCGAACGCGGATATGCGGGGAGACCTGGCGTACGGATGCCAGAAGTTCGCATCTTCAATTACGTTCGCAACTGCCTGCGAATCGATTACGGGATAAATGATCAGCAATACCGCAACAGCCAGGAATTGGACAGCTACATCGGCGGCTGTCTCGAAGTGTTTGCAGGCATATGACTCTTGATGAAGCAGTCAAAAGGCTTCGCCGCCAGCGAACGGACAAGCAAGCATGGGAAGGATTTTATATGGAGATCTTTCCTGTGCTGCGGGCCTACGTTGCCTCCTTGCTTTCGACTTTCCGAGTCGATCCCGCAAGTTCGGCCGAAGATGTTGTGCATGAATCCCTAGTGACCTTTCTTGACCGATGGCCAGAGCTGAAAGGCAAAATCGATACGGGACAGACCGCCCTTCGATACCTCAAGACCTCGTGCCGAAACCAGCTTATTGATCAATACCGGCACCATCGAAGCGCAACGCCGCTGCTGGATTTCCTAACCCTGAGATTTCAGGCAGCGTATGAGACAGAAACCGAGTCGCACAAGTCATTGTTTCTGAAGGAGATCATTAGCTCTCTGCCGCTAGAATGCGGACAATTGCTGACGGATTATGTCACCGCTGACCTGACCCTGGCCGAAATTGCAGAAAAGAAAGACATTGCGCCAGCCGCTCTATATGCCCGTTGGTACCGTTGCATCGAGCGGGCAAGAGAAGTTTTTTTGCAAAGAAAAGTATCGCCCAAACGTTTGTAATAGTAGAGAGCGGATAGATAGCCGGTTCTTAGTTTCTTGTTCTTGGAGCATACCCATGTCCGACGACTTTAGCAGCAAAACCGAAACCTTCCTAGATCGCTGGGTTCCTTTGGCTGGAGAGGGAGGGACCGCCGGGCAGTCACAAGACGAAACGCCTGAACAGGTTCGGCAGAGGCTTGAGTTGTTCATGGAAAAGGTTGAGAGCCAGGCCCAGGAGCAACTGGGTAAACGGAAGCCTTTGTCGGTCGGCAGTACGTTCCGCTGGCAATTTACGTTTGCTCGTTTGCGGCATCCGGTTGCCGTTACCGCGGCAATGATGTCCATCTTTGCCGCGCTGTTTTTGGTCATGACGAAAACGAGCCAGCACGAATTGCATCAGTCAATCAACGTGAGCTTCCCGGCCAACAACACATTGAAGGAAGCGGAGAGCGCCATCGAACTGCTGAGAACAGGCTCGGTTGAACTTGGAGAGAAAACTGATCCTTCCCGAGTGGAAAGGACCAATGCGGCGATTCGGCAAAAGCAGGACAGAATTGAACCCAACAAGGAACAGTTGCCGTCCAACGTTCGCGGCCAGCTTACAGAGATGGTATTGGTGTACAACGATTCACTGGCACAGTGGAAAAGGAATAAGAGCGCAGAGGCCTCGCAAGCCGCTGCGGCCCAGATCTCTCCGGTGAACACAGCTGATTTCGCCAAGGTAGCTAAGATTTACAGGGTCATCCAAGAGGAGAGCCCAGCGAGCGCGGAAGTTCTAAAGAATTCGAGCATTGTGGGCATTGACACGAATAAAGTGACTTGGTCAACGAGTATTCCTGCGGAGTCCTGGGATGAGGCTTCGTTGTGGAACGCAGCCAACAAGACAAGCACTACTCTGAGCATTCGCGATCAGCAGGGGTCCTACCAAAAGGAGTTTGTTCCAACAAAGACTGCGAGCGGACCCAACAGGTAGAAATTGAGTTGTTCATTGATCCAGAGCTGCCGTGATCTCATGCCTGCTTGCCTCGTGAAATTCCTGCGGGAGAGCGCACTTCGGATCTGGCGCTGCCTGTGGTGGAGAGCGCCGCAGCCGCAGCAGCGCCTCGAACGCCGGATGTGGAATGCCCGCGTGGCGCTGCTCGACTCTGTCTATTACCGCGCGGACAGATAGCTCCTCGCAGGAGCGACCGGAGACCATCCCGGCACAGCTATTTTTTCTTTAGCCATGGGAGATTCGCCTCCTGATACGCAACGAATTCCCCGACAAACTTTTCCGCCCAAGGTGGCGACGACAACTCGCTTCCCGTACTCGGGTGATCCGAAGTCGGTTGTGAGCTTGTACTTTCTCTCGTCTTCAGGATCGCCGATGTTGATGCACTCGGAATTAGCCCACTTTGTCTGGTCCGACTCCATGGGTGTCGCCAGCGTGAAGCGGTTGGGATCGACGTTGGCTGGGTATCCACAGTTAGCCAGATTGACGAAAACGAGCCAGCACGAATTGCATCAGTCTTCACGCACGCAGGGCTTCCTATACCTGTCTCGGTGTGTGAGATCAATCAGCGCACCGATGACTTCAAAGTGTCTGCTAAGCATGGGCACGACAAATTGCCACGCGTGAACCTCATCGTGGAATTTGCTGAACCTGTGCCAGGAGTCGTAGCAATTGGTAGCGGTAGGTACTCAGGATTAGGAATCTTCGCAAACCTGTAGGCGTTTTCATTCAGATGTTTGGAGGTTTGCGCGAAAACAAGGGGAGGTTAACACAAATAAGCGCATAACAGTGAAGGGTTTAACGAGCGGTTTCACTCGGCAGAAATGCCGGGTCTGAATTGAAGGATCATTGCAGTTAGTTCCGTCCAGTCGATTGCAACGTTTTCACCCCTGCTCCGGCTCGGGTGTTAGTTGTACGAATCGCTACAGGAGACCCACAGCCAAGACCTATCTCGTTACAAGAAAGATCAGGACTATGTACCCGAGACAGAAGCACACAAGTGAACCGAACCCAAGAGTTTCGCTAACAGTGAAGGTCCACTTTGAGTGGTGATCGAAGTGTTGGTAATCCTCGTAACTGTGGATCAGCCAGACTATGAACGCCACGCCGTATACGACGCACCAACCCAACAGGAGTAGCGGCGACGCGTAAAACCACGGCAGTCGCCCACCTCAGGCGAAACGAGTGGTTCTCCAACTCCGTTCGGATTTCGTAACAACTCCTATGGATTAGTCCGGCGTTCGTAACTAACTAAAATGACCTTCCACAACCTTTTCGCTTGACGGCCCTGCACCTACGCTGTACGTTTGCTGCGACCTTCCCACCTGCACATTTCTAGTGCGAGTCTCTAGGCCGTACCTTCTTACGCCGACAATTTGACGACGCGGAGGAAATCAAATGCCTCGCTTGCAGGTTCGTGTCTCCCTATTCGTGTCGCTTGCTACTAAAGTCACGAGACCTTTAGTCGTGTCTGCTTTTCTTTCTCTACTGCTTATGCACCCTATCTGCACCCAAGCTCAGAGCACCGGCTTGCCTCCGTTCAGCCAGTTTTCTAGTGCGGGTGGCTTTGGTTTTCAATTGTCAATCGGCGTCAACGGAGCAATCTCATCTGGCATATTGAGGAGGAGGTTTCTTGTATGAGAAAAGTTAAACTCTTTGCGCTGGCGCTCTGTCTGGAAGCGTGCAACTTCGGATTGGCGCATCAACAATCTTCCAAACACAACCACCAACTGCATTCCGAAATTCCGTAGCCAAAGGGAGTCTCACATGAAGAAGTATTTTCTGCTCGTAATTCTTGCGCTGCTGGCGACAGTGACGACAGTAGCCCATGCTCAATACACTTGGACTCCATCTTGGAGCGCAGCCGACAACACGGCTTGGTGTGCTACCACAGACTGTTTGACCTCCATTGGCGGGATTACAGAACAGACCAAAGTTGGGTCTGATGGCACAATCTACGCCATCGCAGGATTAACGGGCGACACCGTTTACACTTATACCAAAGCCTCGGGTTGGGTCGCAGCACCATCAGCCCTACAAAGCGCGGGCGGTTATCCAATCGAGCAAATTTCCGTGGGCAGTGCCTCACAGGTGTTGGCTCTCACCGCTGCGCCTTACCCAACCATCAACACATATGTCCTTAACTCCACCAAGAACGGATGGCAGTCGCTCAACGGCTGGCTCACGTTTGGGGAAATTGGCCCTGATGGCAGCGTCTGGGGTGTATCAGGTTCTACGATCTATGCTTGGACCGGAGGTTGGAATGCCATCGCTGGTCAACTTAGCAACACTGCGGTGGGTACAACAGCGGCAGGGCAATACGAAGTTTGGGGCGTGAACAACACCAACAAACTATTTAAGTACGTGGGAGGATCAACCGTGTGGACACAATATTCCACACCATTCACCCCTTCGAATGCGGAAAATGCCATTACAGCTTTCGGAGGCGCATCATTATCTGTGCTTGATACCAGTGGTGGCATTCACGTATCCACCAATGCGGGCGCGAGTTGGTCAACTATTAAAGGCACTGCCAGTTCCATCTCTGGTACGAACCCTTACTTGTTCGTCCGTGATTCTAGCGGAGTGAGTTACCATGTCAATTTGTTAGTGCCGACACTTATCAATAGTGCCATAGGCAATTGGAACTGTCCAATCGGTGGGTGCCCGACAAGCTCCTATCATACCTTGACAGCAGTATCTTATTTCGGCGGTAAAGGAGGAGCGCACGGTACGGCGGGAGTAACAGCCTCACAATCAGGATATCCACAGAATACACTCAGTGCCTATGCTGTGGAAAGTGGATCCAATTGCGATCTCATATTCGGTGACCCTAACGCAGCAGAGTGTTTTGGCACCCCCACCGGAAAGGCAATTTGTGCAGTGATGGGAGCTTTGGCTAGCCAAGCTGTGGCTGCGATGTTTCCGTTTTTTGAAACAGCCCATACCTTAGTTAAGAACAACAGCGGATCTGCTGGATACGGTTGTGTGACAGATTTAGGGATATTCACCCATTGTAAGTTTAATGTCACTGCGAACTGCACGGCACTTACGTCACCTCCAATCTATAATCCTTCTCTCGTGGATACTGCGCCTCCAGGGCTGGCTGGATGGTGGGTCAACGGAGCTTGCTTTCGGACTAACTCAAACCAACCTTGGGATTGCGATCCGATTCCCACTGACATTTTAGCAACTACACAGACCACGCCGGGGAGTTGTAGTCATTAGACAATGCAATACTTCTTGATTTGGATTGACCTTGTTTTGTACCGGGTGTGGTTTGACGAAGGCCACATCCGGTATGAGGGCCACGGGCACGTACGTGGTGGGAAAATGATGGTCGACTGTCAAAGGCAATATGGGTTATTGTGCCATATGGATTGATCCTCGAAAGGAGCCTTATGGGGTATGTCAGGTTGGTACTTGAGGCATTTGGGATATTCGCCGTTTCAATCTTCGTTTTGTTTGTGGTCAAAATGTTAACAGGCGACCGGAACGTAGCTACCGGAATGGTCTTTGCCAAAATGTACGGCTTACTGTTGGTTGTTGTAGGTCTCTTCTACGTCGCGTTTGGGGTGTTCCTCCAAACGCCTTTACCAGAACGGTTGCTCAGACATTGGTCAGGCCATCTCAACTAGTTGCAAGCCGCTAAACCTGAAGGGAACCTTTAACGGGTTCCCTTTTTTCTTGCCCGTTAACAGAAGTTAGCCGAGTAAGCCCACAATCCAATAATAGGAGACATAATGAAAAGTTTGTATCTCGCTGTCCTCATCACATCTCTGTTCGTTCTTCCTGCGTGGTCGCAGGTGACAATTAGCCCAATCCACAGCGAATACGGAAAAAAGGGTGCCCGTGCGTAGGACGGTCTCCTTCTCCGTGTAAACACCCGCAGGACTTAGTACCGCCTCGGATAAGGTTGTTACTACACACAACATATGGCGTACCACATTCGCAATCGAGTAGCCAGAGGCTTTGGCCCCATTTGTTTTTCCCTGACAGTTATCTCACTTTCCCCCTTCCGAATTGCCTACCTGTTAAGTCTTTGAAGTTCTGTGCGTGTATTGGTGACGGTGATGTACCACTTGTTTCAAAAACGTTAAGCATAGTGTTCTCCTTGGCTCGCACGGGTGGCGAGCTATTTGTTTTCTAAAGTTGATATCTTTGGGATGTCTATCGAAATGAACTGCTTATGCTGAAGACGTTCCCAACCAGATTATGGTACCACTTATCAAGGCGTACACATAGGCATCAAGAACCGCGCCATAAGTCCATAGATTGAAGTTATAGGGACAGAGACAAGGCACCTCCCAGGCATTATCCTGGCTTAAAGCCTATTTAACATACAAATAGAATCAACCTAACCCATTTCCTGTGTCTGCCGAGAAAGCCCCGCATTCGGCTTCCTATGCCGCAAGCGATGCCTATGGCAGCTTACTGTGGCGGTATTACAGAGGCATTCCCAATGCAAGTGGAGGTCTAGGCGTTCCCTTAGCTCCTAACCATTAGTCTCTAATTAAGGCACACTCCCGGCGTTCCCCTTAACGACTACTCCCTCTGGGCCCTACGCATCTGACACGGCGAGTAAATCTTTCGTCTACGATTCCACTACTTTCAGTTGCCCAAACGGATCAAATGTGAAGGGGCGGTTGGCCGAAGCGTTCACCGGGCCGAGCACTGCCAAGATTACGGACCTGGCCTTTTGCTACTCTCCAAGAGGCGAGACTACGGATGTCTACGAGTCCACTCCGCACTCAGGTGGCTACTATGATGTCACGGCAAGCTAT
>Ga0070698_100009289_pt1 | contig 10550 bp, 10 predicted proteins | sample KBSK1502metaG_FD_65477 | JGI IMG/M metagenome (GOLD analysis project Ga0070698, IMG submission 65477) | Corn, switchgrass and miscanthus rhizosphere microbial communities from Kellogg Biological Station, Michigan, USA - KBS K1-50-2 metaG | ecosystem: Host-associated > Plants > Roots >... | reverse complement strand
AATAGCCAATAGCCGATAGCCAAAAGCCGATGATGGGACCTACGGCAGGTTTGCAATGCCTCATCAAACCGATCCGCACGTTTGCCGATCGTTTTCATTGGCTATCGGCTATTGGCTATCGGCTATTCTCAGGATGAGCATGGACCCTCAGCTCCTGTCATTGTTACGCTGCCCGCGAACGGGAGGACGACTCCGCTTGGCGAGCGAGTCCGAGCTGATCTGCATTAATGCCGAGATTCGGGCCAAACAGGGTCAGGGCCAGGGGGATCAAGAAGTAAACGGCGAGCTCGAACAATCTCTCATTTGCGATTCAGCGAAGTTGTGTTATGCGGTTCGCGACGGTCTGCCGGTGTTATTACCGAACGAGGCCTTTGACCTGCCAAAATCGTTGGACACTTCAATGGCCAAACTGGAAAAATCTTTGCACAAGACCGTGATTCTGGACGAACTCGACCAGAACCGGTCGATCGACCAAGAGGAGTACAAAGAGAGAGTCAAAGAATATCAGCTTGAGCTGCTGACCCTGCAGCGTGCTTTGATTGAGACCAAACACAGTGTGGTAGTGGTGGTTGAGGGTCCGGACGCTGCCGGCAAAGGGGGAGCAATCAAGAGATTGGTCGAAAAGCTCGACCCTCGTACCTATCGCGTATACTCGATCGTAAAGCCAACCCAGGAGGAATACCGGCACCACTATCTTTGGCGTTTTTGGGACAAGCTGCCGAGTTATGGCGAGATCGCTATATTTGACCGTTCTTGGTATGGACGCGTGTTGGTGGAGCGGGTGGAAGGCTTCGCCACCGGTGCGGAATGGAAGCGCGCGTACCGAGAGATCAACGAATTCGAGCGCCTCCTGGTCGATGACGGTACGCTGATCATAAAGCTCTACTTGCACATCTCCAAAGAAGAACAGCTGGAACGTTTCAAGCGCCGCGAGGCTGATCCCCTGAAGCATTGGAAGATCACCGAGGAAGATTGGCGCAACCGTCGAAAATGGGATGAACACAATGAAGCAGCGCAGGACATGTTTGAGCAAACCTCAACCCCGTTTGCGCCCTGGACTGTTGTCGAAGCGAATTTTAAATGGTACGCGCGACTAAAGTTTTTGAAAACGGCAATCAAGGCAATGCAGTCGCTTGATCTGCACTAGCTCGGTCGGGATGCGCTCCTGCGCGTCCGGTTTCCCTAGCCCACGGACCGGCGGGAGCCAGTCCTTACCGCGGACGCGCGGGAGCGCGTCCCTACCGTGGACACGCGGGAGCGCATCCCTACCCCTTCAAACTCTGGCCGGTATCGCGTAAACGACCTGCCGCACGTCAGGGACGCTCAGGGCCAAATTGATCGCTGCAACGGCGTCATCAATCGAATCGTTCCGGCCATGAATAGAAACGACCCCGTTGGTGGAACTCACCTCGAACCCGCCGGCTTTCAGACGTGGCTGGCTTCCCATCTTATTCAATACTGAAGACGTAATAATTGCATCCGTCGTAAGACCAACCGGCTGAAGATTGTCTTTGGCCGCTGTCGCTCGAACAACCAGGGTGCCGTTCTCGGCCCGGATCAACTCGCCTCCAACGATTCGCTTCGCGAATTGGCTCGCCGTTACGCCGCTCATCACTGCGTTTTGCGTCGGGCTGCTCTCCGCTGAGCCGGAGGTTCGACGCACGGTTTCCGGAACCCTCAGTGCCCGGCTGAAAGTCGTGCCCCCTGGCTTATCATAGGACGAACAGCTCGATAGCAATGCGATCAGACAGAAAAGGAGTTTGGTGCGAGGAACCATAATGGATCGGTTGGATCGGCAAAAATTTTCAGGTTTAGCTATTAACCAGACACGGAAGCGTCGGTTTAATAGCCTTCTAACCCGCATTGACCGTGTGGACCTCTCAAAACGGGTGATTTATGCGGGTTAGACGGCGCACCGTCGTTTTTTGTTTACTTATTTTCTCCCTCCCCAGGAATGCTCAGAGCCGAAACTCTTCGATCACGTCTTGATTCGGAACGATTCTTTGGCAATTGGATAGGCATGTTCAGAAATAGTGGGGTGATTCTAATCGGGAGTCTTTGGATCGCTTTAAGCAGTCTGGTTTACGGCTCAGAAGCAACTGCAGATCAGCACACGGCCCGTGCTGTGCAATTGGTCAAAGAAGGTAAAGACAAGGAGGCTCTCGAAGAGTTCACTAAGGCGATCGAAGCCGATTCAAAAAATCCCATGTTTTATCGAAATCGGGCTGCGCTCTACTCGCGGATGAAGGATTGGGAGCACGCAGCCGCCGATTACACGCAGGTTTTGTCCCTGCAACCGGATGATCTGGCCTCGCAATTGAATCGCGGAATCGCTTACACCGAAGCCAAGAAATTCGATGAGGCGCAAAAGGATTTTGCAGCGGTGCTGGCCAAGAAACCGGATGAACAGCGAGCGCTGAAGTACCAAGCCTACGTGCTGGCCGCCAAAAAAGACACCGGTCAAGCGGCCGAAGAGGTCGCGAAATTAATCGAGAAGAATCCAACCGATCCCAAGCTCTATCTTTCTCGAGCGCAGATTTACGCGGCTGGGGCCAAGTGGCCGGAGGCCATCGCGGACTACAGCAAGGTGCTGGAAATCGATGGCAAGAACGTCGAGGCACTCACCGGTCGTGCGAATGCCTATATCCACTCGAACGACCATGCGAAAGCCTTGGACGATCTCACTGCCTTGCTTGCGATCAAACCGAATGACCTCGATGCTCTTTTGCGGCGAGGCGATCTTTTTCGCGAGGATAGCCAATTCGATAAGGCTATCGCCGACTACTCAACAGTAATCCAGGCAAAACCAGACGAAGCCGCTGCTTATGCAGGTAAAGGTTATGCAGAGATGAAGAAGAACGACAAAGACGCAGCTCTGGCTGATTTCAATAAGGCTATTTCGCTCGCGCCCAATGAAGGTGAATACTACACCGCTCGTTCCTTTCTCTATATAGCGGCCAATCAAGCGGACAAAGCGGTCGATGATTTTACTCACCTGATTTCATTTAAGCCCGATGATTTGAGTCTATATACTCGGCGAGGGAACCTTTATGCGCAGCTGGGAAAGTTTGATGAAGCTGCCGCCGATTTCGATAAAGTTTTAGAAAAAGATCCGAACAATCCCGCGGCGCTTGCCGGTAAGGGTTTCGTGATTGCAAAAAAGGGCGACGTTCGCTCTGGTGCCGCTCAGATCCAGAAGGCACTGGATTTGTCGAAAGATCCGAAGGAGCAAGATGACATGCGAGCGAAACTCAGGCAGCTTGGAATCGGACCACAAATCTAGCACCATTCGGCTGGCGCCGAATGGTGCATGACAAATGACAGAGGACAGATGACAAAGGCAGCTGCGGCGAAGCGCTAACTAGATCCAATAAACACTTCAAGGAAGTAGCTTGTTCATTCTGATCGGCCTCCGTACAGGAATTTGTCATCTGTCATTTGTCATTTGTCATACCGCGATAGCGGTTGTCATTTGTCATCCGCGACAGCGGCTGGGTGAATCCCAAATTCTCCCAACAATCGAGAAACCGTTTCCATTGGCAAACCGACAACATTGGTGAAAGAGCCATTAATTCGCTCGATTACGGTTCCTGGTTCGATTTGTGCAGCATACGCTCCCGCTTTCTGGAGCGGATCAATGCGAGACAGATAACGGTCAATCAAATCGGCATCCAATCGGCGAAATCGTACTTCGGATTCGACGATTGCGGAGAAGGTCCGTCGTTCCGAGAAATTGCTAATGGCGACGCCGGTGAGGACTTCGTGGGCCCTGGCGGAAAGCTGCGTCAACATCCTACGAGCTTCATCGAGATTGGCCGGTTTCCCAAGGATCGCTGTGTCGAGGGCTACGAGAGTGTCAGCGCCCAGAACGACCGCATCGGGCTCGGTGCGAGCCACGGCGAAAGTTTTCCGACAAGCATTGAGCAGAGTCAGTTCGCCAGGTGTTAGGAAATCTACCGCGAGTTCCGCAACGGAAGCCGTCCGCGCGATAAAATCATATCGGGCTTCTTGTAACAGTTGAATGCGTTGCGGCGAACCAGAGGCAAGAATGAGTCTTTTCACTGTGGTGAAGATTGCGGACTGCTTTGGGGCTGCGAGTTCGGCCGTAATTCTTGATAGTCAGTCGGGATGACAAAGTCTCCGTCAGCCAACGTCGTTTCCGCCACGGTATCGAGAGTAGTTATGACTTTTTGTCCGAGCAGTTCGACCGCGGTCCGTACCGGCAATCCCGGGTATTTTTCCGGAGCAACGGAGAGCGTATGAAAAGGACTGAGCCCCGGTGCGTCCTGCACCGCATAGAGTTGGGTCAACAATTCTCGGTATTTTGGGAAATCTTTTGTGACGTCGAGAGTGATGGGGAGCCCGTCGATCTTGCCAGTATATTCCTCGGTCGCAAATCCGCTGATGTTATCGGTCTTTCCGGTGGCCTGGAAATCGGTATTCTCATTTGAATTGCCCGAAGCTGAGAGCATTTTTTTGATCGCTTCGGCTTGCGCGCTCAGCTGCTCTGAGCTGATTTTCATGAACATCTTCGGCTGATGCAACAAAATGACGGTGCCAGTCTGGGGATCGATAATTGCGCTGGTATCGGAACTAGTATCGATCCGGCACTTTGATCCTTTCAGCTTGATGGTTACCTGCTGCCGTTGTCCGAAGTTTTCGACCGTCTGTTTCAACACAAAATCGCCGTGGGCGATCGTCACCCAACCGAGCAGCAGGGCAGAGAAGCAGATACCATGTCTCATGGCGTGTGGTTTTGCGGGCTAGTTCGATTGGCCGTAGGCGTAACCTTGCGCAATTTTGGTTGCGACCCACCGGTCTATTTTTGGAAGTTCACGTTTCTTCAGGTCGGCACAGAACCGAATAAGGTTGGCCGCGTTGTCCGCCTCTCGCTGGCCCTGAGCGGGCAAGTTTTGCTGCGCAAACCGGACGAGTTCATCTGCCCGCTCGCTATCGGTGAATCCCGCGGCAATGTTGGGGAGCAAGCGGTTCCATCGGAAGAAACCGAAACGTTGTTGCATTTGTTTAAGGTGAGTCGTCGCGTACGTCCAGACGATCTCCGGATGTTCCAAAGCCTCTTCCTCTAGCGCGCGTCCAGCGTCCCCCGGAGCAACGTGTTTTGAGATAAAGAATTCCACACTTCGCTGAGCGAGTTCGGGATCGCGAACCGCGCTGAGCGCGCGCAGGTACATTCGTCTTTCCTCGCTGGTCGGCGACTCCTCCGCTAGTCTAAGCAAGGTCTCGTAGTCGGTGGGCGAACTGTAACATCCGGCGATGCGAATTACGGCCGGTCGCAAATTGGGATGGAGCGACGTTGGATTCTCGCGAAAACTCGCGAACCGGCGAGACGCCTCTTCGATCACGGTCTGGTCCCCAAACATTCCCAGTGTTTCGATCAGTAAGGCGCGAAGGAGTCGTTTCTCGATCGGCTCGCCAACCTTCTCGTCCCAAGTAAGTTCGGCCAACTTCTGACCCAACAAAACGCAAACATAATTTTCGAAATTCGCTCTGCCCGGTTGACCTCGTTCCAACCGATTTACGAGCTTCAATGGACCGATCGTTCGTTCGAAGCCGATGATGCTCTGCCAGACCGCATAGCTATCATCCTGACTGAGCCCCTCGAGTAGCTCAAAATAGGTGGAAGCTGGGTTATCGCCCGATTCCACGGTTGCCCAGGTATCGGTCACCAGATTGACCCGATCGCTTTCTGGCAGTTTCAATACAGCTCTTTCCAGCTCCCGGAAAAGAGCGGGTTCATAGGAGACGCGGAAAAACCCGACATCTCCGGCATTCGCTTTGATTGGTTCATCGCAGTGCGAAAATTCGAAATTGCTTGAGGACTTATCTAAAAGAACGCGCTTGATTTTCTCTGGGTCGCTGACTGTCACCATGCTCACCGGTACGCTCCACCGTAGCGGAGTACTATCAGATTCGCCGATTAAGAACCGCGCTTGTTCTAGTCCAACGATCTGTTGGTTGTTAACGCATTGCGTCTTCACCTTAATAACCGGGAATCCCGGCTGTTCGGTCCAACTGGCAGCTACATCCTTGACTGGTTTGCCGGCCTCGGTCTCAAGCGCTTCCCAAAGATCTGCCGTTGTGGTGTTCGAATACTTGTGCCTCGCCAGGTAGGTCCGAATCCCAGAACGAAAGGTTTCTTCACCTAGATAGTTCTCGAGCATCCGAATAAAGGATTGCCCTTTCTGATACGTGATTTCGTCGAAAGCGCTGTTCGCTTGGGCCTCATCAGTAATCGGCTGCTGAATCGGGTGGCTCGTCTTGCGAGCGTCAAAAGCCATCGCCCGCTGTTTCTCGTTGTTCGCATGCACCCAAACCTTCCAATCCGGATTAAAGTGATCGGTTGCCTTTTTTTGCATCCAACTCGCGAATCCTTCATTGAGCCAAATGTTGTCCCACCAAGCCATTGTGACTAAATCGCCAAACCACTGATGGGCGATCTCGTGGGCCATCACCTCGAAAATACGTTGCTTCGCGAGGTCTGAACTCGCGTGCGGGTCCAAGAGGAGAAGATCTTCATTGTAGGTGATCCCGCCCCAATTTTCCATGGCACCGCCAAACCCTGATGGCAAAGCGATCTGGTCGAGCTTCGGTAACGGATATTGAACTCCGAAATACTCGTTGTAATACGGCAGAATTTTTTTGGTGACTTCAAGTGCGTATCTACCCAACTCTTTCTTACCTGGCGTGGCAAGAATGCGAAGCTTCACTCCAGCGACTTCATCTTCCACCCACTCTAATTTTCCGCACGCCAAAACGAATAGGTAGCTGGCCATCGCCGGTGTGCGATCAAATGTGACGAGCTTTTCATCCGGGCCGAGAGGTTGCTCGCCGGCTAGCGGCATATTCGACATGACGGTATCTTCTTTCTTCGCTTTTACCGTTAATTGGTAGGTCGCGCGAAAAGCCGGCTCATCCCAGCAAGGGAACAATCGTCGGGCGTCGGTTGGTTCCATATGAGTGCTAAGCAACCGCTCAAGCTGATTGCCGATCCGAAAATACTGAATGAACAAGCCGTGCGGTTGTTCAGTAATCTTGCTTTGGAATGCTAAGGAAAACTGATACGAGCCCGGTTGCAGCAGGCTCTTCGTTTGAAAAGTGACCGTCTCCGCTTTCGAATCGATCTGTGGAGTTAACTCCTCCGAGCCATGAGAACCGCTCAGCCTGGCCTGCGAGAACTCTGTATCAACGGCATTGATAACAATCCGGTCAGTGGGCTTGATTAGTTCCACCTCGATCGATTCCGAACCGGCAGTTACCAAACTGTCGGTGTTCGGTTCCAAGTGAATAAAATAGGCCCGCGGGATGATGTCTTTGGGAAGCTTGCCCGGAGTTGTCGCCATGGAAAATCTCTCCTCGGCTCGAAGTGAGCTTACCAAGAAAATGCCGATCAAGAACGAGACCAGTGATCGCATAGTGATAAAATAGCTAAGCGGGACGAAAATCGGGTATTCAAGCGGGCTTCGCAATGGAAAAAGGGAATATGTACTTGGGCACTGACGTGCTCCTCAGTCTGTTCGGCTTTGGATCCAGTTTCGCAAGAGAGCGTTGGATCAAGCGGGTGCAAGAGAGGGCCCGGAGCTTCGCGAGCCGATAGTTTCCCGGCGCTACCGATCGTGGCGTTGTCTTCGGTAGCGGCGACTGTCACCAATGCGCCTCTGGTTCTGACTTATGCTCGAAATTGCCGCGGAGCTGCCCGGTTGGCGCTACCAAAAACCGCAGTCGCCATCGTTTGCCATTGCACCGGACGCGGCTCAGAAACGGCCTACTGCTTGGTGTACCCCACCAGAGTAATCGGTTGTGGCAACAGGAACTTGGTTTTTCGGCCAAAGAACGACGCGGTCCGCAGCTTCCAACGAGAAAAATCGTAGCCGGTAACAGATGTGCTCTGCCAGGAAGGATTGATTTCGACGGGTTGATCTGCGGAAATCACGCATACGACAGGACCGGGTTGACTCATAAAATCATTTAACTCGCTTGGCGCCAAACTTTGGTGAAACGCCTGAGTCCGATACCGAAAATACCAGATGAGGCTTGGTTCGTCGTAACCGATCGAAGCGGTACGGGTTGAGGCGGAGAGATGCTCGGCGACCCGTTCAAAGATACTCTTCGAAGGGAAATCGGGAGCTATCGATTGGAAACCCACGAGAGCAATAAGCAGATAAACCGCAATGGCCGAGACCGCCGCGATTCTCCTGAACCGGCTTTCATGGATGGTTCGACCCACTAAGATCGCGATTAGTGGAAATGCGGGAAGAGTATAATGTGGCAACTTCGTCTGCAGCAGACTGAACACGACAAAAACGACCCCGATTCCGCAGAGCGCAAAACGCTCGAACGCATCCAGTCCCACCCGTAATCGCTGTACGGCGCTGGGTAGAAACAGCGACCAAGGAAAGAAGCTGAAGAGCAGGGTGATGAAGTAAAAAGGTAGGAGCAGAAAATAACCGCTGAGCCCGGAGGCACCATGGCTTTGCAAGGGCGCTACCGACCGCATGACGACGTGTTTGCCGATGCCTACTTGGAAAAACTCGCCATGCGTAAGAATAAGTGCCGGTATTCCCCAGGTCCCAATGATTATCAGGACCAGCAATCCGCCGTAAATGGCGGAGCGCAGCCGAGAGCGTATCGGTGTGCGCGTGCAAAGGTGAAAAAGGAGCAGCGCAACTATTGGAAGGAACGCGACTGGCCCTTTGGCTAAAAAGCCGGCAGCCAGCGCAAAGTAGAAGCAACCCCAAAGTAACAATGAACGTTGTCCTTGGCTTCTTTCCCATGCCGCCCAGGTCGCCCCGGTGAAAAAGAAAATCATTGGCATGTCGGCGACCGCAGCACGACCGTGAATGAAAAGCTGGAGGCAAGTCCCAAAAATCAATCCCGACCAGAAACCGACGGACGCTCCATATAATCGCGTAGCCCACGCGGCGGTCAGCACCGCGGTCGCGGCAGCAAACAGGGCGGAGGGGAATCGGACAGAAAAATCGTTTTCGCCGAAGACCATGCTGCTAGCGACCTGGCACCAGTAAATCAATGGCGGTTTATCGAAGCGATATGCTCCATTCACGCGTGGGATAATGAAATCACCGCTTTGCCTCATCTCTCGGGACGCTTCTGCAAACCGTGGTTCGTCCCGGTCGATGAGCGGCAACGTGTTATTGCCCAGCGATTCCAATATTAGGACAGAAAAAAAGAGGAATAGAAGCGGGCGCATTTAGGAGGCGGTGGAGAAATAATTGGCACTTTGAGCTGGTAACGGCGACCCGACTTCGCAAAGCCTACGTCGCGGCCGTTTTATGATATTTCTCCAACCCGATGCTCGATGGGCGTGCCAAAGCTTTAGCGGCGGCTTCCCGAAGCTTTGGATTTTGAGTATCGAATGCAAAGCTGCTGGAAAGAAGACAATGGAACATCGGAAGCTACCGGAACAGAATAAACGATCGTTCTCGGACGCCTGGAAGACGGGAATTCTCTGGTTGGCGGTGCTGATTGCTGCCGCCGTTGTCGGGTTTTGGTTGGATCCGATCGTTTCCGCAGTGGCGGCCGAACATTCCAATAAAGCCGTCAAGAATTTCGCTGGGTTCCTTTCCAAGGTCGGAGATTGGCCAGAATTGATGGTTTTGGGAGCAGCTGTGCTCTTTGTTGTCCGGCGCCATCGGCGCTTAGTTACTGCTGTCCTGTGCATGATGATTGCCGCGACGCTAGCGGGAGCTGCCGTAAACACCGTCCGACTCTTATCCGGTCGAGCTCGGCCGAACAATACTGAAGTCGCGCCCGGCTGGTATGGCGTCTCGCACGACGGGAAATGGTTACTCGATAGGTACAAATATCATTCCTTTCCTTCCGGGCACACCGGTTCTGCCTTGGCCTTTTTCGCTGTCCTTGGATTCGCGTTTCGACGATGGAATTGGGGTTTCGTCCTTCTCGGAATGGCGATTGGTTGGTCCCGAATTTATCTCAACGTCCACTATTTCTCGGACGCGATTGTTGGTGGAGTAGTCGGACTTTTCTTCGCTCAATTCACCTGGGAACGGATCCGACCGTGGCTGGAGGAGAGGTGGGGGGAGCGGAAGCGATGAGCGGTAGGTGGGTGATTGGTTGGCCATCGCCCATTAGGGTGGGGCGGATCTGCGAGCCTGGAGTAATGGAGTGATTGAGAAATGGAGTATTGGGGCAAACCGTTGCCGACGTTGTTTTCGGTAGCGGCGACTGTCCGGTTGCGCCTTTGGTTTGGCACAACGCTGAAGCGTGCGCGGAGCTGCGTGGGTGGAGCTACCACAAACCGCAGTCGCCATGGCTTGCCGGATATCGGCACGCCTATTTGGGTGAGTGACGACGAAGGCGACTGAAGGCTTTGCTAGCGTCAACCACGCAGCTCCGCTTTAATTTCCAGGCCGGGCCAAACCGGACGCCTAACCGGACAGTCGCCGCTGATATCAGTCTCGCAGTTATTCATAAGCGAGCGAAGCGGCCCGGTACAGCGAGGCGGAGCGAGCTTGTGAATAACTGCGCCGCAGGCGAGAATTTCGCCGGCGGAC
>Ga0070698_100009286_pt1 | contig 10551 bp, 3 predicted proteins | sample KBSK1502metaG_FD_65477 | JGI IMG/M metagenome (GOLD analysis project Ga0070698, IMG submission 65477) | Corn, switchgrass and miscanthus rhizosphere microbial communities from Kellogg Biological Station, Michigan, USA - KBS K1-50-2 metaG | ecosystem: Host-associated > Plants > Roots >... | reverse complement strand
TGCTTCTATTACACGCTGGTCACCCTGCCCTTCGCCGAGTCGGTCGTCCTCCAGCACCTGAACCCGATCTTCGCGGCGCTGCTCGCCTCGGTGATCCTGCGCGAGCGCATCGGCGGGCGGCTCGCCGTCGCGACCGTCCTCTGCCTGGCCGGCGTCCTCGCCATCACCCGCCCCGCCGCCCTGTTCGGCGCCGGTGCTGCCGACCTGCCCGCGCTCGGCATCGCCGCCGGCGTGGCCGGCGCCGTCTCCTCGTCGCTGGTGTTCGTCCTCATCAGGAGCTTCAGCAGCAAGGAAGACCCGCTGGTGGTCGTCTTCTACTTCCCGCTGGTCACCGTCCCGATGGTGCTGCCGCTGGCCATCGCGGTCTGGGTCTGGCCGACGCCGCTCGAGTGGCTCACCCTGCTCGGCGTCGGCATTGCCACGCAGCTGGCGCAGGTCCACATGACGCGCGGCCTCACTCTCGAGTCCACCGGGCGCGCCTCGTCGATCCTCTACCTCCAGGTGGCGCTCGCCGCGCTCTGGGGCGCCCTGTTCTTCGACGAGATCCCGGACGCCTTCACCCTGCTGGGCGGGGCGCTCATCGTCGGCGGCACCCTCCTCCTGGTCCTGCGCGGCCGGCGCGAGCGCGGTATCGTTCCCACCCCGGAATGATCGCCCAGCGCCTGGTTCGCACCGCTCTTGCTGTTCTCGGCATCGGCTCCGCCGCCTGCGGCTCGTCGGCCGCGCGTCCGGCGCCGGCGCCAGCGCGCCATACCACACGCCCCGACGACGCCGGCCTCCGCGGCCCGTTGCTGTGGGAGGTGCAGGGCGCACACGGGCCGAGCTACCTGTTCGGCACCATCCACGCCGGCTTCCAGGCCGACCGGGACCTGCCGGCGTGGGTGTGGGACAAGCTCGACGCCGCTGACACATTCATCATGGAGCTCGACCCGACGACCATCCCGATCGTCGAGATGGCGAAGCTCGGGCAGCTGCCCGAAGGCAAGTCACTCGACCAGATGCTCGGCGACAAGGACTTCGCCGCGCTCGTCGCGCTGCTCGAGACCTCGGCCGAGTCGCTGAAGCGGCTACAGCCGTGGGCTGCGCTCCTGCTCGTCACCCAGAGGCTCTACCCGACGCCGGTCCCGCTCGATCTCGCGCTGCGCGACCGCGCGGTCGCAAAGGGCAAGAAGCTCGTGTACCTGGAGGACTGGAAGCTCCAGGCCGAGATCATCGCGATGATGGACGTCGAGGACCTGCGCGATTTGCTCGACGAGAAGGGCAAGGGACGCGTGCAGCTCGAGGCGCTGGTGGCGGCATACCGCGCCGGCGACTTCGACAAGCTCGCCGCCATCGGTCTCGATCCGGAGGAGATCGCGAAGAACCCGGCGAGGAACGCTCGCATGCTCGACGATCGCAACCGAGCCTGGATAGGTACGCTGGTTCCGCACCTCGAGCGCGGGGGAGCCTTCGTCGCGGTCGGCGCGCTCCACTTCGCCGGCGAGCACGGCCTCATCGAGCTCCTGCGCGAACGCGGCTACGTCCTGACGCGCGTCGTCAGGCCCTGATTTTTCGCGCCCCGGGAGGATCGGGCGGCCCCGGGTAGGGCAATATGATTGTTCGCTTTCGCGCCAAAATCGCGCCGCGAAGCGTGGGGGAGAGCCATGGCCAAAGGGAAGAAGTCCGAGCTCAACAAAGCCATCGACGCCGCGGTGCACGCCGTCGACGATCAGGCCGCGTGGGACGCCGCCGAGGCAGTGGCGGCCGAGCTCGACAGTCCAGACGAGGTGCTCGCCGGCTACAAGCGCGCGCTGAAGGAATCGCTGGATGCCGATCGCGCCGAGGCGCTCGGGCAGCGCGCCGTGCACTTCCACGAGGAATGGTTCGGACAGGATCCCGCCGGCATGTCGGCCATCCTCGGCCGCGTTCTCGAGCTGGCGCCGCGATCCGAGTGGGCGTTCCAGCAGCTCACCGTGGTCCTGACCGTTGCCGAGAAATGGGACCAGCTCCTCGCCCTCTACGACAAGCAGCTCGCCGCCACCAAGGACAAGGGCAAGCAGGAGAAGCTGCTCGACGAGGCCTACCAGATCGCCAAGGACCTGGCCGGCGACTCACCCAAGGCGATGTCGTATCTGCATCGCCTGTACGGGCTCACCAAGGACCAGAAGCAGGCGAGCGCCCTCGAGCGGCTTCTCGAGAAGCACGAGAGCTGGCGCGATCTCATCGGCTTCTGGGAGCAGCGCATCGAGCACGTGCCGGTCGCCGAGCGGCCGGCACTGCGCCTGCGCATCGCGCGCATCTGGTTCGACAGCCTGAACGATGCGGCCAGGGCGCTCGACACCGTGCGCTTGCTGCTCGCCGAGCCGGGCCGCGAGACCGCCGATCAGGGCGCCAGCGAGCTGCTCGAACGGCTCGCCACCGCCAAGGAGGCGCCGAGCGCGGTCCGCGAGGGGGCACTCGATCTCCTGCGCGGCCACCACGAGGCGGCCGGACGGGCCGACGACATCGTGCGCGTGGTCGAGGCGGCGCTGCCGCTGGCCGACGTGCAGGGGCAGATCGATCTCCACCGCGACGCGGCCAAGCGCCTCGCCGAGCTCGGCAAGCACGACGCCGCCATCGAGCACTACGCCGAGCTCCTCAAGCTCGATCCGTCGTCGCTCAGCGCGCAGCGCAGCCTGCGCCAGGTGGCGCAGACGGCCGAGCGGCTCGACCGCTACGCCGACGCCGCCGCGGCCGCCGCCGAGCGCGCCGGCGATCCGGCCCGCAAGGTCGCGCTCTTGACCGACGCGGCGCGCGCCCGCATCGACCTCGAGGACGAGAGCGGCGCCATCGATCTCTTCAAGCAGGCGCTCGGCGAGCCGGGCATCCCGCGCGCCGACGTGCTCACCGTCGGCCGGCGGCTCGACGAGCTCCTGGCTCGCGCCGGCCGCACCAGCGAGCGGCTGCCGGTGCTCGACAAGCTGGCCTCGGCCGAGTCGGTGCCGTCGAGCCAGCGCGGCATCATCGGCGACGTCGCCCGCCTGGCCGAGGAGCTTGGCGAGGTCGACCGCGCGCTGGCCGCCTGGCGCCGCCGCCTCGAGAACGACGCCAGCGACATGCAAGCGCTCGGCGCCCTCATCGATCTGCTGGAGAAGGAGGAGCGCTGGCAGGAGCTGGTCACCGCTCTCGAGCAGCGGGTGGACAGCGCCAGCCGCCCCGGCCAGAAGCGCACCGACCTCATCCGGGTGGCGCGCATCTACGAGCGCGAGCTGTCCGACGCCGAGCGCGCGATCGCCTCCTGGTTGCGCATCAAGGATGAGCTCGACAGCCAGGTGCGGGCGCCGGACGTGGTCGCTGCCTTGACGGCGCTCTACACGGCGACCGGCAAATGGAAGGAGCTCGGCGCCCTGCTCGAGGAATCGAGCGGCCAGGAGTCGGTGCTCATCGTCGATCAGCTGGCCAGGCTGGGCGACGCGCACCGCCAGCACCTCGGCTCGCCGGAGCGCGCGCTGGCCTACTACACGCGGGCGCTCGACATCGACTCCAGGCACGAGGGGGCGAAGAGCGGCCTCCTGCCGCTGCTCGACATGCCGCAGACCCGCGCCGGCGCCGCGGCCGCCCTCGGGCGCGCCTACCGCGCCAACGAGGACTGGACCAGCTACCTGGCCCTGGTCGACGCGCGGCTGGCCGGCGCCGACGACGACGACGAGCGGCTGCGCATCCTGCGCGAGGCGGCCGCCATCCACGAGCGGATCGGCGATCCGGACGCGGCGCTCGCCGCGCTGGCCCGCTCCTTCCCGCTCGCCCCCAAGGACCGCGCGCTCGCCGAGCAGCTGGTCAGGCTGGCGCGCGCGCAGGGCCGCTTCGACGAGGCGCTGGCCGGCTTCCGCAAGGCGGCCGAGGCGCTGGTGGACGACCCGCACGCGGCGGCCCAGCTGCGCTTCCGCGAGGGCGAGCTCTTGCAGGAGCTGAACGATCTGCCCGGGGCGCACACGGCGTACTTCGCGGTGCTGTCGGTGGATCCGGGCAACCTGCTGGCCACCCAGGCGGTGGTGCGCATCGGCTCGCGCCTCGGGCGCTGGGTCGAGGTGGCGGCGGCCATCTGCGACTGCATCCGCACCCGCGGGCGCATCGAGGAGTCGCTGCTCTCCGAGATCGACGAAGCGGCCGGCGAGACCCACACCTACGACGAGATGTGCCGCGTGCTGTCGGCGGCGGTCGATCAGGGCGGCCTCGAGTCGCACCTGGCGGCCGAGATGCACGTCCGCATCGCCAGCTGGCACCGCGATCGGCGCGCCGATCCGTCGGCGGCCGAGGCGTCGTTCCGGCGCGCGGTCGCCTGCGACGGCACCCGCCTCGACGCGCTTCGCCAGCTGGTCGCGCTCGAGGAGGCGAACCCGGACCGCAACCTCTACGACAGCCTGCAGCGGCTGGCCGACGCCGATCCGCGCGACCTCGACGTCGTCCACCGGGCGGCCGAGCTGGCGGTCGACACCCTGAACGACCGCACGCTGGCCCGCGCCAGCCTCACCACGCTCCTCGGTCGCGCGACCGCCGCCTGGCGCGGCACCGCGCACACGCGCAGCAAGCAGACGCCGCCGGATCTGGTCGCCTGGGCGGTCGATCGGCTTGTCGATCTGTACGTGCAGGCGCAGGAGGCCAACGCGGCCCTCGACCTCCTGGTCGACGCGGCGCGGCTGCCCTTCGAGCCGGACACCAGGCTGGCCCTCCGCCACCGGGCGGCCGCCATCGCCGAGGGCGTCCTCAAGGACGACGCCGGCGCCATCGAGATGTACCGCGGCATTCTCGGCCAGAAGCCGGACGACACCGAGGCGATCTCCCGGCTGGCCGATCTCTACAAGAAGCAGGACCGCAGCGCCGAGCTGCTCGCCCTGCGGCGGCACGAGCTGTCCCTGCCACTCGAGCCAGAGCGGCGGCTGGCGCTCCGGCTGCAGCTGGTCTCGCTCATCGACGACATCGACCGGCGCGGCGGCCGGCTCGAGCTCTTGCGCGCCAACCTGGCCGACAGCGCGGGCCACCCGTCATCGATCGACGCGATCGGCGACCTGCTCGGCTCGAGCGGGCGCTGGAAAGAGCTGGCCGACCTGCTCGCCGATCAGTCGCGCAAGCTCGACGCCGCCGAGAGCGCCGACGTGTCGGCGCAGCTCTGGGCCAAGGTCGCGACCATCGCCGAGAAGCAGCTCGGCGACCCCGACCGAGCCATCCAGGCGCACCGCCGGGTGGTCGCGCTGGCGCCCACCCACGAGGCTCTCGATTCGCTGGCGCGGCTGTACATGGAGCGCGGCGAGCCGGCCGAGGCGGTGCCGTGGCTCGAGCGCGCGCTGAGCGGCGCCGCCGGGCTGCCGGCCGCCAGCGTCCCGGCGCGCCGCGCCGACCTCGCGCTCCGGCTCGCGCGCGCCCACCAGGGCGCCCACCGGGCCGACCGCGCAGCCCACTCGCTGGAGCGCTCGGTCAACGAGAGCTCGGCGACACCCGAGGTGCGCGTCATGCTGGCCGATCTGTACCGCCAGCTGGGGCGCTGGGAGCCGCTCGCCAAGCTCCTCACCGACAGCTTGACGCTCATCTCCGACGACGAGATGGCATCGGCGTGGGCGCGCGAGTCGGCCGAGATCTTCCACAGCCGGCTGGGCGCGCCGGAGCTGGCGCGGCCGGCGCTCGAGCGCGCGCTCAAGCAGCTGCCGGAGGACAGGTCGCTGCGCGCGATGATGGCCGCCAGCTTGCGCGCCTCCGGTGAGACCGGGCGCGCCAAGGAGATCCTCGAGAGCCTGATCTCCGACTACGGACGGCGGCGCTCGAAGGAGCGCGCGGTGGTCCACGTCGAGCTGGCGCTGGTCGCGCGCGCCGAGGGCAACCTCGACCAGGCGGTGAAGGAGCTCGAGCAGGCCAGCCAGATGGACGTCGGCAACCCGGGCAACCTGCGCCTGCTGGCGCAGATCGCGCGCGAGGCCGACAAGCTCGACCAGGCGGAGCGCTCGCTGCGCGCGCTGCTGCTGGTCGTGCGGCGGCAGCCGCCCGGCGACGACCCGGAGGCAGCCGGGCTGTCGGAGGTGCTCTACGAGCTGCACGCCATCGCCAAGGCGCGCGGCGACGAGGAGAAGTCGAGCGAGCTGCTCGAGTCGGCGATGGAGGCGGCGCGGCAGAGCGATGTCGAGGTGGCCCGCTTCCGCCGGGCGCTGATCGCCCACAAGGACGGCGATCCGCTGCTCAAGGTGGTGGAGACCCGGCTGGCGGCCGCCGAGGAACCGGCCGCCCGCTCGCGGCTCCTGACCTTCGCCGCCGAGGCGGAGGAGATGATGGGGCGGCCGGGCGAGGCGCTCGGCCGGGTGCTGCAGGCGATGGAGCTCGAGCCGGGGCGCATGGACCTGCACGCGAAGGCCCGCGAGCTGGCGCGCACGGCCGGTCAGCTCTCGCGCTATCTCGAGGTGGCCTCCGCCGAGCTCGACAAGATGCGGCGGCGCGAGGACGCCCCGCGGGTGGCCGAGCTGGCGATGGAGCTCGGCAAGCTGGCCGAGGACGACGGCAGCCTCGAGCGGGCGCGCGACCTCTACAAGCTGGCCCACCGCGCGAGCGATCAACCGGCCGATGCGCTGTTCGCGCTGTCGCGGGTGTACGCCGCGCTCGGCGACACCGAGGCCCAGACCAGCGCGCTCGACGAGCTGGCGGCGCTGACCGGCGACGACGAGCCCAGCCCGCAGAAGGCGGACGCGCTGTATCGCCTCGCGCAGGTGCAGGCGGATCAGCCGGACATGGTGCGGCGAGCCATCGAGCTGCTCGAGCGCGCGATGCGCATCGAGGTGCGCCACACCGAGGCCGCGAGCACGCTCAGGCGCGCGGCCGAGGCGTCGCCCGGCGACAATGAAGTGCTGGATGTGTACGAGCGGGTGGCGCGCGGCTCGGGTGACTCGACGACCTTGCTGGACTATCTCGAGCGGCGCATCGCGCGCGACGGCGCGCAGGACGATCAGGTGCGCGAGGCGGTCGGCATCGCGACCGCCATCGACGAGGAGGAGCGCGGCGAGAGGCTCCTGCGCATGGCGGTGCAGGGCGCCCGCGAGGGCCTGGGCGTGGCGCAGGGGGCCGTCTGGGCCGCCACCGCGCTGGCCGAGCGCTGCCTCGAGCGCAACGAGCTCGAGGAGGCGCGCGATCTCCTGCTCGAGGTCTCGGACGTGGCCCCGGCCGACCAGCTGACCGCGCTCGGTCTCGAGCTCGGGCGGCGCGCGGTGGAGGCGAACCGGCTCGGGCTGGCCGCCGACACCTACGAGGCGCTGCGCCAGCGCGACCCGAGCGTGCGCGCGGTGTGGGAGCCCTTGTTCGATCTCCAGCGCAAGCTGGGCGACGACGGCGCGCTCAACTCGCTGGTCGCCGAGACCCTGCCGACCCTGATGAACGCGGCCGAGCGCAACGCGCTCAGGCTGCGCCACGCCGGCTACCTGGTCGACGAGGGGCGGCCGCGCGAGGCGACCGAGATCCTGCGCGACGCGTTGCTCGACGAGCCGGACAACATCGAGGCGATGTCGAAGCTGGAAGGGGTCCTGGTCGATAGCGGCAACGACGAGGGGCTGGCCGACTTCCTGGCCCAGCGGATGGAGATGGCCAAGGAGGGCGGCAACCCGGAGGTCATCACCCACCTGGCTCTCCGGCTCGGCGCGCTGGTCCAGCGGATCGGCAACGGCGATCCCGCGCAGGTGTATCGCGACGCGCTGCTGGTGGCGCCCGACCGCCGCGAGCTCCTGCGCGCGCTGGTCGACACCATCCAGGCCGACGACGATGACGACGAGCGGGTGGAGCTGCTCGAGAAGCTCCTCCGGGTGGAGACGCCGGAGCATGGGGCGCCGCTCGCCCTCGAGCTGGCCGGCCTGTGGGAGAAGCGCGGCGATCACGCGCGCGCCTTCCGCGCCCTCGAGCTCGGTCACAAGGCGAGCCCTGACGACGTCGAGATCAGGAAGCGCCTCGAGCACACCTTCCGCGAGGGAGAGATGTGGGACCGGCTGGCGGAGCTCCTCATCCAGGAGGCGGAGCGCTCGAAGGACTCGAAGCGGGCCCTGGGACGCCTGCGCGAGGCGGCCGCGCTCTACCGCGAGCAGCTCAAGAACATCCGGCGGGCCGCCGAGGTGCTGGAGCGCGCGCGCGCGCTGGCGCCCGGCGACACCGCGCTGGTCATCGAGGAGGCCAACTGCCTGGCGGCCGCCAACCAGGTGGACAAGGCGATCGAGGTGCTCGCCGCCCAGCTGTCGAACGGGGTGTCGGGCGCGGCCCGTATCGATCTGCTGCTCCTGCGCGCCGACCTGGCGGCCGGCGCCGGCCGCGAGGACGACTCGATCGGCGACCTCGAGCAGGCCTACACGGCCGATCCGGAACGCACCGGCCAGCTCCTGCGCGACGCGCTCGAGCGGCGGCGCGAGAACGCGCGGCGGCGCGGCGACCTCGCCGCCGAGCGATCGGCGACCATGCGCCTGGCCAGAATCCTGGCCGACGCCGGTCACGAGGTGCACGCGCGCGATCTGCTGGTCCACTGGCTCGAGCGGTCCGCCACCGACGAGGAGGCGCTGCACCTGGTGCTCGAGATGGACATCGCGGCCGAGCGCTGGGACGGCGTGGTCGCGGTGTGCGCCCGCCTGGTGACGATCGAGAGCGGAGAGGCGCAGATCGCGGCGGCCGTGAAGCTCGCCGAGGCGGCGGAGAAGTGCGGCATGGTGCAGGTGGCCCAGCAGGGCCTCGAGTACGTGCACCAGATCCAGCCGGATTCGACCGCCATCCGCGACCTCCTGCGGCGGATGTACGAGCAGGCCGGCGCCTGGCGCGAGCTGGCCGGGCTGCTGCTCGCCGACGCCGAGCACGCGCCGGACGACGACGCGCGCTACCAGTGCTACCGGCAGGCGGCAGACCTGCTGGTCAACCGGCTGGGCGACACCGAGGCGGCCGTGGTGCCGGCGCAGCGGGCGCGCGAGCTCAAGCCAGACGACCACGAGACCACGCTCCTGGTGGCCGACGTGCTCATCGCCTCGGCGCAGATCCGCGAGGCGGTCGAGCTCCTGATGCCGGCCATCGAGGGACACAAGCGGCGCTCGCCCGAGCTGGCGGCCCTGCAGTACCGCATGGCGAAGGCGGCGGCCGCCACCGGCGACCGCGAGACCCAGCTCGCCTGGCTCAAGCGCGCGTTCGACGTCGATCGCAAGGACGGCATGATCGCCGCCGAGCTCGCCCAGCTCGCCACCGAGCTCGGCGACTACGAGCTCGCGCTCAAGCCGCTCCGCGCCATCACGCTGAACGACTCGCCGGGCCCGGTCACGCGGGTCATGGCGCTCCTCTGGGAGGCCAAGATCGAGCACGCCCGCGGCAACAAGGCCAAGGCCGAGCTCTGGGCCAAGAAGGCGCTGCGCGAGGATCCCAACTTCGCCGAGGCGGAGGAGTTCCTGACGCAGCTCTCGGAATCCCCGTAACCGGAAACCGGAAGAGGGACGTCAACAGGCCACGGGAAACAGGAGCCGGGAAATTGGAACTGGAACCAGTTCCCGTTTGAGTCTCCTGGCTCCCGTTTCGAGCAGCCTGTTGACGTCCGAAGACTGCGGTTCGGAGTAGATTCGTCGCGTGGGTGCGGCGGTGCGCTATGAGCGGGACGGGTTCGTCGGGGTGATCACGCTCGACCGGGCGGACAACCGGAACAGCATGACGCCGGAGCTGCTCGACGCGTTCGCCGAGGCGTCGGCAGCGGCGCGCGCCGACGACGAGCTGCGCTGCCTCATCGTCACCGGATCGGGCGGCTTCTTCTCGGCCGGCGCCGACTTCAAGAGCAACGTCCAGCGGGGCGCCGCGCACCAGCTGCCGCACGAGCGCTCGTACGCCATGTACGAGCCGTTCCTGTCGCTGCTCGACATCGAGGTGCCGGTCATCGCGGCGATGAACGGGCACGCGGTCGGCGGCGGCTTCGGCCTCGCGCTCCTGTGCGATATCCGGATCGCGGCAGCCGGCGCCAAGCTGGGCGCCAACTTCTGCCGGCTCGGCCTGGCCCCCGGGCTGGCCATCAGCTACCTCCTGCCGCGCGCGGTCGGCGCATCGCGCGCTGCCGAGCTCCTCTTCACCGGCCGACTCCTGAGCGGCGAGGAGGCGGCCGCGCTCGGGCTGGTGTCGGAGGCGCTGCCGGCGGAGGCGGTGCTGCCGCGCGCGCAGGAGATGGCCGGCGCCATCGCGGCGGCGGCCCCCCTGGCGGTGCGCGCCACCAAGCGGGCGCTCTACGAGGGGCTCGGCTGGGAGGTTCGGCGCGCTGCCGCGCGCGAGGCGTTCGCCCAGGCGGAGACGCTCGCCACCGCCGACTTCGCCGAAGGGGTCGCGGCCCTGCTCGAGAAGCGCGAGCCGCGCTTCCGCGGCGCCTGACGGCGGCCCGTCGGGCTGTGATACCGTCGACCAGGGGTATGGGGACACCCGCGCGCTCGGCGGTACTTGCGGTCGTTGTCCTCGCAGGCTGCCTGTCGGCCCCTCCGGATGGCGGCGGCGGCGACGCACAGCCGGTCGTCGACGCCGCCCCGCCGCCGGCCACCTGCGAGACGGTCGAGCAGTGCCCCGTGCAATCGGCCG
>Ga0070698_100009285_pt1 | contig 10552 bp, 5 predicted proteins | sample KBSK1502metaG_FD_65477 | JGI IMG/M metagenome (GOLD analysis project Ga0070698, IMG submission 65477) | Corn, switchgrass and miscanthus rhizosphere microbial communities from Kellogg Biological Station, Michigan, USA - KBS K1-50-2 metaG | ecosystem: Host-associated > Plants > Roots >... | reverse complement strand
AAGCTGAGGAAGCAGGGCACTAACAATGAGTGGCTGTTGATCAAGCATCGCGATTCTTTCGCCGATTCCAATTGGGATGCTGAGGATCACGCGGAATCCGTCGTCACCGGCCGGACGCTGGAGGACATCGCAGAGGGCCGCTCCACCCCGAGCCAGCCGCGTCTTCGCGACGCTTCGCAACTGACAGGCGCGGTAAAGGCACCAATGCCGCGCATGCCGAAGGGGGTCCCCGTCACACTCGCGCAGATTAAGGAACGGCCCTTTTCTGATCCTGATTGGGTGTTCGAAATAAAGTGGGATGGAGTTCGCGCGCTCGCGCAGATTGAAGATGGCGAAGCAACTCTGTGGTCGCGGTCTGGTCGAAACATCACCGCCGAATATCCGGAGTTCAAAGATCTGGGCAAGCACTTTCGAGTGGCGAAACCCATTGCGGACGGCGAGATTGCGACTCTAGATGAGAATGGACGAAGCGATTTTCACAAATTGCAAAACCGACTCGGCGTGCAGAACCCCTCACAGAATCTGATGCATTCGGTTCCGGTGAACTACTACTTTTTCGATCTGCTCTACGCCGACGGGTACGACCTGCGAAAGTCGCCGTTGGTGGAACGCAAGGAGCTGCTAAAGTACGTTCTAATCAGCGACGAAAGAATCCGATATTCGGACCACATTGAGGAAAAGGGCGAGGAATTATTCGAGGCGGCTCGCGAAAAAGGCCTGGAAGGAATCATTGCCAAACTCCGCGACAGCCCATACCCGGGAACACGTACGGATTGGTGGCTAAAACTTAAGATCGTTCAGGAACTGGATGCCGTCGTAGCCGGATACACGGCTGGACGCGGAAGCCGAAAGTATTTCGGCGCCCTGGCGCTGGGCTTGTATGACAAAGGCGAGTTGAAGTTTATCACCAGCGTCGGAACGGGTTTCGACGAGGAAAAACAAAAATCGCTATTCGACGCATTGCAGGAGTTGCGGACGCCGCGCTCACCGTTCCGGCAACCCCCGGCACTTCGCGAGGCGGTTGAATGGGTGAAGCCGAAGTTGGTTGTGCGCGTGAAGTATGCAAATTGGACGAACGATATGCACCTGCGGGCGCCGGTTTTTCTCTCGCTTTGTAAGGACATCACTCCGGAAGAGTGCACGTTCGAAGCAGCAAAGCCAAAGCCGGTCAAAAAGCCTCCGAGAAAGGCCTCGAAGAGGCGTGTCAGTGGAGCAGGTTCTTCCAGTGACCCTGAAGAAGAGTTAAGGACAGGAAAATCGGAGTCCTTGGACATTGAGTCGGACGGGCAACGACTCCATCTCACCCACTTGAACAAAATCTTTTACCCTCTGGTCGGTCTCAAAAAACGGGATCTCCTCGCCTACTACTATCGAATGTCGAAATACACTCTCCCATTTGTGAAGGATCGCCCGCTGGTCTTGCGGCGCTATCCGGACGGGGTTGACCGAAAGGCCTTCTTTCAAAAAGAGGCGCCGTCGTATTTGCCCGATTGGATCGACACGGCGACGGTTTATTCTGATGAGCGCGGCGGCAACATGAAGTACATCGTCGCGAACAATCGAGCGACGCTGCTTTATCTCACGAATCTAGGCTGCATTGACCACAACCCGTGGTCGAGCCGCGCAGATTCACAAGATAGGCCTGACTATGTGTTCTTCGACCTTGACCCCACACCAAAGACTCCTTTTTCCGCGGTGCTGCAAATCGCACGCGATATTTACGATCTGCTGAAATCGATTCGGCTGAACTGCTTCTTGAAAACGTCTGGGGCCTCGGGATTCCACATATTTATTCCCCTGGAACCGCAATATACGTATGAACAAGCCAGAACTTTTGCGGACGTGGTAGGCCGAGTGGTCGGAGAGGCCAGTCCAAAACTGGTCACATTCGAGCGCACGGTTCATAAACGGCCCGAGGGGCGGATCCTGATCGATGCGTTGCAAAACGCACGCGGCAAACCGCTTGCTTGCGTCTACTCCGCCCGAGCATTTCCCAAAGCTACGGTGTCTGCACCTGTTACTCCAGAGGAGCTCAAGAAATCCATTTCGCCCGAAAAGTGGAACCTCAAGAGCTTCAACGCGCGATTCGAGGAGGTGGGTGATTTGTGGCAAGACTTTTGGGCCAAGCGGCAAACGCTAGACCGCCCTCTGGAGTTGTTAGGCAAGAAGCTCTCAGGCCGGGAACCGAAGGCGAAGTCAAAGTGATTTGCGTCCTATCAAGGATGGTGAGGTGCGGATGTCGGCAGCAGGCGAATGGATACAACAAAGCTTCCACGCTGGCGTCCCACCAAATCGAAGTGTGCGACGTTGTCTGACCCGCCGGCGCTCGACACGCGCGCGGGGTTGCCTCCAGTGAGCTCAGCGACTTCCGGAGCAAGGTTGTGCGCCTCTAAGGGAACCTTTAGCGACGTGCCGCGGACGCGGACGGTCAATTTGCGGTGATCGCCGGGAGCCAGTGGCGAGGAATCGGCTTCCAGAGTCAAAGAAACAAAGCGAATGGTGAACGACGAGCTTTCGTGCTTGGCGCAGCCCACTTCAACCGAAGCGGTGCCAGATTCCAGCTCGGATGGCGGTAGGACCAATAGAGACATCGGTGACGATGCCAAAACCAGAGCCGGCAATCCAGCAATCGTTACGTGGTTGGCGTCCGCATCGCCACAGAAGCCGTGTCCGGAAAGCTCGAAACGATCACTCAGAGACGCGATACGAGGAGCATTGGAGACTTTTATGGATGACGAGGCAGCATCTGTTGCGCTGACTATGGTCGTGTTGACATGCCCTGGCCGGCCAGAAATGCCAGCAGAAATCACGCCGGGATTCAATGGGGCAACGAACAGTGCGCGTCCAGTGGCATCAGTGGTTACACGGTCTCCATTCGAGAACTTTACGACGGCGCCAGGCGTCAGGCGGCCACCTACATCCAACACCGCAAGTGTGGCGCGCTCTCCAGAAACGATATGCCTGGGAAGCAGCAGGATGCGCGCAGCCGAGGCGGGCGGAGGCTGCTGCGGGAGAACCGGAGCAGCCAAAGCACAAACCAACGCCAGGCAGGCCGATGATCTGTAAGGCATCATCTGTGAAATTGTAGCTAAAAAGCGTCCGGAAAGTTCTGGGACCTGTGGGCAGTGGGTCAGTTTGAATTTTGACCCCTATCCGTCACGATCAGAAAAATTCAAACTGACCCACGCCGATCTGTGACTCGACGATGTCTCAGGCGGTCCACATGGAGACCGAAGAGTGAGTAATCACTAGGGTTCACAGCCTTTCCCGGTGTCGCGTGCTCTGATAGCGTGGTTAGAGGGTTGCCGCGCACGGGTGTGGCTATCACGACCCGTGATAACCAGAGGAGCCTCAGTGCAGATTGCGAGCGGCGGCGTGACCAACGTGGGGCGCGTCCGCACGAACAACGAGGATTGCTTCCGAATCCTTGAAGCCAACAACCTCTTCGTCCTCTCCGACGGCATGGGTGGAGAAGCACACGGCGAAGTCGCCAGTGCGCTAGCCGTTGAGACGGTCGTAAAGCATTGCCTAGCCCCTGAGGACAAGGATGCTACGTTAATTTTCGCGGACATACCGCCCACTTGGAGCGCAAAGACCAGAGTGCTGGCTAACGCGGTACACCTGGCCAACAAGAATATCTATGAGTCCGCACAAGCCCATCCCGAGCAGCATGGCATGGGCGCGACTCTGACGGCTCTGTGGATTGACGAGCGGAGGTTTAGCTTGGCTCATGTCGGCGACAGCCGAGCTTACTTGCTTCGTGGCGGAACCCTGCAGCAGCTCACCGGCGACCATTCCCTGGTGGCGGAACAAGTGCGGCGTGGGATTTTGACCCTTGCCGAAGCTGAGCGTAGCGAGATGCAGAGCGTGCTGCTGCGGGCTCTTGGAGCTCATCCGGAGATTGAGGTGGACGCCGAGGAGCACACCTTGTTCGACCGGGACATCCTGCTGCTGTGCTCGGACGGCCTGACCCGCATGGTCACTGAGCCGGAGATTGCAGGAACGCTGCAGGCTGAGCCTGACCCGGTTCGCGCAGCCAACCGCCTTGTGGAATTGGCAAACGAACAGGGCGGAGCGGACAACATCACCGTAGTGGTCATTCGCGTGGGTTTCGAGTCCACGGATTGGTTCTCGTGGCTGCGGCGAAGCGGACGAAACAAGACGCGGGCAAACGGTTCAGCAGGAGGAGAGTGAGATGGCGAAACTCAGCCTAATGTTCGAGGACAAGCTGGTCAAAGAGGTGCCCATCGGGAGCCGGCCCGTAGGCATTGGTCGGTCACCTGATAACGACTTGCCCGTCGACAACTTGGCTGTCTCCAACTATCACGCGCGAGTGTATTTTGAGGCTGGGCGGCTTGTCGTGGAAGATCTGGACAGCCTGAACGGTACTTTCGTCAACGATTTGCGGGTAGAGCGCGCCACGTTGCACGATGGAGATTCCATCTGGGTGGGCAAGCACCACATCAAGGTGGACGCCTCCGGAGATGCGATGGTTTCCTGGGATTCCGGGCGGAAAGCCAGTGCGCCGCGCATCAACGAAACCATGGTGCTGGATACGAAACAACGCCGCGATATGCTCCAGCAGGCTGCCGCGATGGGCGAACGCTCACAATTCGCCGCGGGCCGCCTGAAAATGCCGACACTGGTCGTGCTGGAGGGCAAGACCGATCAAAAAGAATACGTGCTGACGAACAAGCTAACGGTGATTGGGAAGTCCGGCATGGCTACAGTGCGCCTGAAGGGCTGGTTTAAGCCGCAACTCGCCGCACAGATCAATCAACGCGATGACGGCTACTACCTGGGACCTGGACATAAAGTTCCAACCGTCAACGGGACCCCCATTCCGGGCCCGGTTCGGCTGAATGACGGAGACGTAATTGAGGTTTGCCGGGTACGCCTGAATTTCGTGTTCCGGGATTAACGCCTTCCAGGAATACGTACATTTATCGAGGCGGAATTGGAGTGTCTTTTGTCGTCGCGTCAGAAAAGGAAATACGCAGCGCGGCAGCGACAAGCTGACCTACGAACTAGGCAGTAATAAATGAAGCGCAGCAGATCTTCCACTTGTTTTCTCCATCCATTTTGGCCTAATTCGGAAAGGCTCCTTCTCGTAACAGTGAGCGAGCTCGCGCATCGAATGCGGTAAGCAAGTTCCTCACGTGCGCACGTGCTTGCTCAAGCGCCGAAGCGACTTGCCTGATAATCTCTGCCGGCGTGCTAGCGGGAAAAGCAGTCCTCTTTGTATGGAAAGCCGCGCCCTTTGTATATTGGATGGTGCCGGAGCTCACTCCGGGCTGGTTGAGATATCTTCTTTGAGCCGGGGTACGTACCCAAAGAAATGTCCTGGGGAATCTAACAAATAGCAGGCAATAGGATTGACGGAGACTCGTGCCAAGCGATTAAGTAATCGCCTGTAGTCCATCACAAATTATGTGGATTGTTCGATTAGCACTCGCAAGGCCGTACACGTTTATCGTAATGGCGCTGGTCATCGTGTTGCTCACGCTCGTGGTGGTGCCGCGCACGCCAACGGATATCTTTCCGGAGATCCGGATTCCGGTCATCAGCTTGGTGTGGAATTACGACGGTTTGGAACCTCAGGAGATGGAGCAGCGGATTACTTCGAACTCCGAGCGCTTCGTGACCACACTGGTGAATGACGTTCAGCACATCGAATCGCAATCCATCAACGGAAAAGCGATCGTTAAGATCTTCTTTCAGCCGAACGCGAATATTCAGTCGGCCTTGGCACAAACCACGGCCATTATGCAAACGATTTTGAGGACCCTGCCTCCGGGCACGACGCCACCGCTGGTGGCAATTTTCTCTGCGTCAACGGTGCCGGTAATTCAGATCGGATTGACCAGCGACAGCCTGAGCGAACAGGCGCTTTTCGACTTTGGTAATAATTTTATTCGCACGCAGCTGGCCACGGTGCAGGGTGTCGCCCTTCCCTACCCCTATGGGGGCAAACAGCGGCTGATTTCCGTCGACCTCGATTCCCAGGCCCTGCAGTCCAAAGGGCTCTCTCCCGTGGACGTCGTGAATGCAGTTAACGCGCAAAATCTGATTCTGCCGACGGGAACCGCGAAATTGGGAACGATTGAATACCAGGTGGAATTGAATGGGAGTCCGCGATCGGTGGCGGAACTCAACGATCTGCCGATCAAAACTATCAATGGGGCGACCATTTACATGCGCGAGGTAGCGCATATTCGCGACGGGTTTTCGCCGCAAACGAACATCGTGCGCGCCAATGGCCAGCGCGGTGCGTTGATGGCTGCCTACAAGACTGGCAGCGCATCCACGCTAGACATGGTCAAGAACCTAAAGCAGACACTGCAGAATTATTCTTCTTCGCTGCCCGAAGGTCTGCACCTCACAATGTTCTTCGACCAATCCCTGTTTGTGCGCGCGTCGATCCAAGGCGTGCTGCGCGAAGCGCTGATCGCCGCCTGCCTGACCGCCACGATGATTCTGCTGTTCCTCGGCAATTGGAAGAGCACCCTGATCATTGCGACGTCGATCCCGCTTTCCATCCTCGTCAGCATTCTCCTGCTGAGCGCGCTGGGCGAGACGATCAATATCATGACCCTCGGCGGCTTGGCGTTGGCAGTCGGAATCCTGGTCGACGACGCCACGGTGGAGATCGAGAACATCAACCGGAATCTGGCGATGGGCAAGGAAACCGTGCAGGCGATTCTGGATGGCGCTCAGCAGATTGCCGTCCCCGCTTTTGTTTCCACGCTTTGCATTTGCATTGTGTTTCTGCCCATGTTTTTCCTGTCCGGCGTGGCCAGGTATCTGTTTGTGCCTCTCGCGGAAGCGGTATCGTTCGCGATGCTGGCGTCGTATATGTGGTCGCGCACAATCGTCCCGACGATGGCCATGTACCTGCTGAGCGCCCAGGATGAATACATTGTTGAGGAGCACTTGGGCCAAAAACAAAGCTTTCTGCGGCGCTATCAGCAAGGATTCGAGCGCAAGTTCGAAAAGCTTCGAGCAGGTTATCACCGTGCATTGGGAACAACTCTGGACAGTTCGATTGGCTTCTCTGCCTGCTTCTTGGGATTTTGCGTTCTCTCTGGATGCCTTGTTTTCGTGTTAGGGCGCGACTTCTTCCCCAATGTCGATGCCGGGCAAATCCGTCTCCATTTTCGAGCGCGCACGGGCCTGCGAATCGAGGAGACGGCGCGGTTGGCCGATCAGGTCGACGCGGTAATACGCGAAACGATTCCGGCCAGAGAGTTGCAGACGATCCTTGACAATCTTGGCGTTCCGTACAGCGGAATCAATCTCACGTATAGCAATTCCGGAACTTTCGGCACGTCCGATGCTGAGATTCTCGTGCAACTCCATGGGGAACACGTCCGGCCAACGATTGAATATATTCGGGAGTTGCGTGAGAAGCTGCCGCGCAGGTTCCCGGGCGTGCAATTCTTTTTCCAACCAGCCGACATCGTGACGCAAATTCTAAATTTCGGAACTCCGGCTCCCATTGATGTAGCTATTACCGGAAATAATCTGCAAGGAAATTTCACGATCGCTGAAAAACTGGCTAGCGAAATCCGTCACATTCCCGGCGCTGTCGACGTGCATGTACAGCAGGCCCTGGATCAGCCCACGCTGCACATGGACATCGATCGAACGCGCGTTCAATCCGTCGGCTTGCAGGCCAGGGACGTGGCTCAGAACCTGCTCGTGTCCTTGAGCTCTAGCTTCCAGACCTCTCCGGCTTTCTGGCTTGATCCTAAGAATGGCGTCAGCTACAGCGTGGCGGTACAAACGCCACAATACCGCGTGGACAGCTACCAAGCGTTGAATAACACTCCAGTGAACGGCAGCGCGCCCGGCGCTCGTCCGCAGATCTTAGGAAATCTTGTAAACACCACCACCACGGCGCGCCCGGCTGTCGTTTCGCACTACAATGTTCAGCCCATGATCAACGTTTATGCGGCCGTAGATGGGCGCGACCTCGGGGGCGTCTCTGAACAGGTGATTAAACGTGTGAACGAGATCGAGCCGCAACTGCCAAGAGGGAGTCAGATCACGATACGCGGGCAAGTGCAAACGATGAGGAACTCCTTCGAGGGTCTAGCCCTCGGAGTGGTGGGTGCCATTGTGCTGGTCTATCTCCTCATCGTCGTGAATTTCCAATCTTGGCTCGACCCGTTCATTATTATTACTGCGCTTCCCGGCGCTCTTGCGGGAATCTGCTGGATGCTGTTAATTACACGCACCACGTTGAGCGTGCCGTCCCTGACAGGCGCGATCATGAGCGTCGGTGTGGCCACGTCGAATAGCATCTTGATGGTGTCCTTCGCGCGCGAACAGATGGCGGAGGGAAAGAGCGCTAAAGACGCCGCTCTGGAAGCAGGGTTCGTGCGCATGCGCCCGGTCATCATGACCGCCTTGGCCATGATCATTGGTATGGTGCCAATGGCCATCGGACTTGGCGAGGGTGGCGAACAGAACGCGCCGCTCGGACGCGCGGTGATCGGCGGCCTGCTCTTTGCTACGTTCGCGACACTTTTCTTCGTTCCCTGCGTCTTTTCGGTCATTCATGGACGCCGTCAGCGAAGAAAGGCGGGCGGCGAATCGTCTGAGCTGTCGCCTGCCAGCGCCTAAGCACCGCGGGGATGCACGGTCAGCGGAGCAGAGAATGGCAACGGAAACTCAGGTGCAAGTCGAACACGAATACGATCAGGAGGTGCCCACGAAGAAGAGCCGTCTCTTTGTGTCCCTGATCGTTGCGGTGCTGGTGCTGGCCGTCGTTGGCGCGTTCACTCTGTTGCAGCGGCGTTCCCAATACCAAGCGTTGGCACAGGAAACAGAGAAGCTTGCGATTCCCACGGTAGCGGTCACGCACCCGACGGTCGAGCCGAGCCAGGAAGACTTGGTGCTGCCATCGACTCTGCAGGCCTACACGGAATCGCCCATCTATGCAAGAACGAACGGATATCTAAGAAAGTGGTATCACGACATTGGGAGCCGTGTGCAGAAAGGTGCGCTGCTGGCCGATATCGATACTCCAGAAGTGGATCAGCAGCTTTCGCAGGCCCGAGCCGACCTCGCGACGTCGCAGGCCAACCTGAACCTTTCCAAAATAACTGCAGCGCGATACGAAGAATTGATCAAGACGGATGGAGTGTCGAAGCAAGAAGTCGACAATGCCACAGGCGACTACGCAGCCAAGAAAGCCACGGTGCAGTCCAATGAAGCGAACGTGCGACGGTTGGAAGAGCTGGAATCTTTTAAACACATCTACGCGCCTTTCAGTGGCGTCATTACACGGCGCAACGTCGACATCGGAAATTTGATCAACGCTGGAAACGGCGGAACGGCGCAGGAACTTTTCTACCTGGCCCAAACCGACCCCATCCGTGCATACGTCAGCGTGCCCGAATTGTATGCGCCGGGAATTCGTGCGGGTCTTGGCGCCTATCTTGAGCTGCCGCAATATCCGGGTCAAAGATTTCAGGGTCAGGTGGTACGCACGGCGGACGCCATCGATCTTGCCAGCCGAACTCTCAACACGGAAGTGGACGTACCGAACAAGACCGGCCAGTTGCTCCCGGGCGGCTACGCCCAGGTTCATCTCCTGGCGAAGGTGACGGGCGACCGGCTGCAAGTGCCCGTGAATGCTCTGCTGTTTCGCGCCGAGGGATTGCGGGCAGTCGTGATTGACGCCGACCACAAGGCTCATCTGCGGCCGCTAACGATTGGGCGCGATTATGGCACTTCACTCGAAGTCCTGCAGGGACTCGGCGCCAGTGACTGGATCGTCGTAAATCCCGCTGACTCTTTGGAGGAAGGTGTCCAAGTCAACGTCAGAGAGATACCGCAAGGCGCGGCAACCGGGCAAGCTGAAAATGGACCCGGAGCCGCTGGAGGAAATGCCCCTCCACCCAGCGGTTCAAATCACACTCCCCAGAATAAGTAAATGTTACAAGGCCAGAAGCCGCATGGAATGTGTCGGATCGTGAGAACACCGCGGGGAGCCTCAACCCTACTATGTTGGGTCGCCACGGTGATTCTCGTGGCCGGCTGCACAGTTGGGCCAAACTATAAACGCGCGGTTGCACAGGTACCTGCGAAGTGGGATTTGGCCGAGCCCTGGCGAGAGGGCGCTCCTAAGGACAGCATCCCTAAAGGCGAATGGTGGAGTGTACTTCACAACGACGAATTAGATGGTCTGGAAAGAGATGCCCTACAAGCGAACCAGACCCTAAAAGTCTCTATGGCTCGCCTGGAACAAGCGCGAGCTACTGCTGCCATACAAGTGTCGACTTTATTTCCAACCCTGAGCACCACGCCCAGCGCACAAAGACAACGCCTCTCCGGAAGTCGCCCGACGAACGGCATACCAATCACGCTTCGTCCTGTAACCCAGAACACTTACATACTTCCGTTCACCGTCAACTATGAAGTAGACCTATTCGGGCGCAGACGTCGAAGCATCGAAGCGGCGGAGGCGTCTTACCAGGCAAACGCGGCGGACCTGGAAAATGTACGTTTGCTTGTCACTTCGCAACTCGCCGCGGACTACTTC
>Ga0070698_100009283_pt1 | contig 10552 bp, 13 predicted proteins | sample KBSK1502metaG_FD_65477 | JGI IMG/M metagenome (GOLD analysis project Ga0070698, IMG submission 65477) | Corn, switchgrass and miscanthus rhizosphere microbial communities from Kellogg Biological Station, Michigan, USA - KBS K1-50-2 metaG | ecosystem: Host-associated > Plants > Roots >... | reverse complement strand
TAGAGATTCTTCGCTCTGCTCAGAATGACAGTGCTGCGTAATGTTTTGACTTTTCGCGCGGTGAATGCCACTCGCGCATTTATTGCGGCCATGTTCTAGTTGGCGAATTGCCGTGAGCCAAGCAGTCAAAGAAGCAATCGTCCCGGAAGAGCCCGTTCCTCCGATCGCCGCGGGAGGGCTGCGCGGTTTTATCGCGAAATTCACAGTATTGAAGGGAGCGCAACGCGAGCTGTGGCTCACGTTCCTCATCAAGCTGTTCATCATCTCAGCCTACTCAATCACGAATAAAACCCTGATCCTATGGCTTTCATCGGATCTTGGTTTCAGCGATCAAGGGGCAGGAGCTTTGGTCGGCTGGGTCTGGGCACCGGCAATGACCGTGTGCACTTTGTTAGCCGGGTCGTTTACCGATGCACTTGGTCTTCGCCGAACTTTCTTTGTCGGCGTGACTATCTGTGCAATCGCGCGCGCCGTTATGGTATTTACGACTGTACCATGGTTAGCGCTGGCCGGTGGCTTGTTCCCGCTTGTAATCGGGGAGGCGTTGGGCACACCGGTACTGATCGCCGCCACCCGCCGCTATTCGACTGTGCGACAACGTTCAATCTCTTTCTCGATCATCTACATGGTCATGAACGTTGGCTATTTGATTGCTGGGAGCATTTTCGACTACGTGCGCCACTCGTTAGGTGAGTATGGCTATCTGAATTTTTTTGGATTGCACATAACGACTTATCGAACGCTTTTTTTTGTAAGCCTCGGCTTTGAAGTCCTGCTTTTTCCGACAATTTATTTTCTGCGCAGAGGAGCTGAAGCCACAGACGAAGGGGTTAGATTCAACGCCGAGCCAGTTAGGCACACGACGGGCGCATTTTGGATGCGCATCTGGCTAACCGTTCGCGACAGCGCTGTCGATACGGTCGCGCTGTTTAAGCGGCTGCTCGGTCAATCTGGTTTTTATCGGCTTCTCGCTTTTCTTCTCTTAATCGGGTTTTTGAAGCTGATCTTCCTGCAAATGGACTACGTGTTTCCAAAGTTCGGTATCCGCGAGCTGGGCAATGGCGCTCCAATCGGTCACCTCTCGAATATTAATTACATTCTCATCATCATTCTGGTGCCAATCATTGGCGCGCTCACACAGAAATATTCAGCCTACAAGATGGTGATCGTCGGCGGAGCAATTTGCGCCACATCTGTTTTTGTTATGGCGCTGCCGACTTCATGGTTTCTTGGGTGGGCGGAAGGTTTCATCGGGCAATGGATTGGGCGCGGGTATCTCGGCGTACAAGGAAGCATTCACCCCTACTACGTGATGATCGCGCTATACATATCGATCTTTTCAATCGGCGAAGCCTTCTATTCACCGCGCGTGTACGAATATGCTGCGGCGATTGCTCCAAGGGGTCAGGAGGCGTCGTATGGCGCGCTATCGTACATTCCGTTTCTCATCGGGAAACTGCTCGTTGGAACTGGGGGATTTTTGCTGGCTGCATACGTTCCGGAACATGGTCCGCGCCATCCAGCAACAATGTGGCTTATCTTTGCTCTGGCGGCATCGGTTGCACCGATCGGGCTGATTACCTTGCGTCGCTACATTCGCGTCCCGGAAGCCGGGCGGCCCGATTAATCGGAAAAATGGCCTACGACAAAGACGAAGTCCCGGCCATTTTCTAGTTGGTTTGCGAATTTATTTAAGGAAATCGCGTCCAACGTGGCCCATTTGCCGTATATCATGTTGGAGGTACATTGAAGTGTTAACTGCTAAAGGGGGCGACAAGTTCAGGGTATGAAAAGCACACATTTAATACGCCCGCATCATGGGTCGCATAAGACACTGTGGTTTGGTCTGCTTGGTACAATCTTGGTGATTGTCGGCTCGATTTTGCTTGCTTATGCTCAAACGCAGAAAAAGGTAGCTGAGAAAATGAATCCAACCAAACCAGTGCCCAGCAATGCGGACTTGCAAAAACAATTGAGCAAAGACCAGTATCACGTGACGCGTGAATGCGGAACGGAAACTCCGTTTCACAACGCGTACTGGGACAATCATAAGGCAGGAATCTACGTCGACATTATTACCGGCGAACCATTGTTCAGCTCACTGGATAAATTCGATAGCGGCACAGGCTGGCCGAGTTTCACCAAGCCCATATCGCCTGGCAACGTTGTGGAAAAGCGGGATTCGTCTCATGGAATGGAACGCACTGAGGTTCGAGGAAAAATGAGCGATTCTCACCTTGGTCACGTGTTCGATGATGGTCCCGCACCTACCGGCGAACGTTTCTGTGTCAACTCCGCGGCGCTACGCTTTATTCCTGTCGATAAGCTGAAAGAAGAAGGCTACGGTCAATATCTCTCGCTCTTTCAACCCCCACAGGGCCAGCAGCAGCAAGCCCAACGCGATTAGTCTGGAATCGCGAATTGCTTCGCCACGTCAAATCGTTGAACCGGAGCCTTGGTGTAAAGCGGTACAACGCTGCTACGAATCACGCTGGGAAAGCGGAGTTTGGCTCGTCATTTCTTCGTCATTCGGCATTCGGATTTTGTCATTTGATCTGCCTGTTGATTACATCAGGCCTTCTTTTTGAAGCGGCTCCGCTGACGCACTAATTTAATTTGATCCATCATGACCAGGGACGATTTCGATTACGCCATTGAAAACACACATGTGATTGTTGCTCCCGAGGGGCAGATCGCGACCTTCGGTAGCACCAGCTTCAATTTTTATCTCATCTCGGAGCTGATGGATCGCGTCGATCAGGTCCGGATTCGCAATGGAAAAATTCACGCAGAGCGTCCGCAAATCCTTACACCGGAACATTATTGCCGGCTGTTGTTGGAAGGATTCGGAGAAAAAGCGGAGCGCTACGTAGATCAGCTCCGTGAGCAGGCCCGGAATATTGCGGTGCTCCGTTACGGCTTTCAGTTTCGCAAAACCGACCTGAACGAGCAAACACTGCGCGATTCGATCGATTCAGTGATCAATCGCACGAGACATCGCGTCGAGAACGCGAATGAACCGCTCAGCGCGGTGATCCACGGCGTCGATGACGCCTGGGAAGTGTGCCTGCTGAAATTCACCATCGATCTGGTCGAACGTTCCTCCGGTGGCAATCTCGGCGATTTTCGCAAGCGCGGTTTGATCTGAAGGACGGATGCAACTCATTCGCCTTTTACTCTCCGAAGACCAACCAAGCTGTCATGCTGAGCGAAGTCGAAGCATCTCTGATTTTTCGGAGACGACAACACAAGACGCAAAGTGAGATTCTTCGACTCCGCTTCGCTCCTCTCAGAATGACAAAAACAACGTGGTCGATCGCTCTTCTGGCGACAACCTCGGCGATTTTCGGAAGCCGGGTTTGTTGTAATCGCTTGGCTGCCGGCATCAGCCTCAAAGATGTTCCTTGATAAACGCGCCGGCGTTAGCGAGCGCACGGCGTCCGGCGTCAAGATGAGCATTCCATAAAGGCCATGCATGAATCATGTGCGGCCAGATTTCCAAGGTCACGCGGACATCCGCTGCACCAGCGACGGCCGCAAAGCGAGTAGCATCATCAAGCAACGTCTCGGCTGAGCCCACTTGAATTAGTACTGGAGGAAAACCCTTGAGATCCGCGTAAAGAGGAGAAACACGCGGATCCTTCCGATCCATTCCCGCCGGCAGATAAGCGTCAGCCAATTCAATCAGATACTGCTTGTGAATGAGCGGATCGACAGTCTCCTTGCTTGAAAGTGTCGAGCCCGGCATCGTCAGATCCGTCCATGGCGAAATCAACCAGGCGCACGCCGGCAGCTCCTCCGGTGCATCGCGCAGTCGGCCGATCAACGCTAATGTGAGGCCCGCCCCCGCGCTGTCTCCGGCAATCGCGATGTGCGCAGCAGGAATATTCTGGTCCCGCAGAAAACGCCATGCCGTCAGTACATCATCGTACGCTGCAGGGAACGGATGCTCCGGAGCCAATCGATAGCCAATAGCCAGGGTACGAACTCGAGCGGCGCGACCCGCCTCTGTCACCAGGCGGCGATGACTGACGATTGAACCGGAACAATAGCCGCCCCCGTGAAAGAACATCAAAACGCGGGAGGGATCGCTGCCCGGAACCATTGACCATTCGCCCGGTAATCCGTTGACATCGACGGTAGTGACCTTCACATCGTCAGCTACGGGCCAAACAGAACCGACATCATCGAGGCGTTTTCGTCGCTCAGGCCATCCAACAGGTCGCGGCTTGGAACTTAACAGCGCGCGGATCGCCGTGATTTCGCTTTGAGCCATTGTCTTCGGAGTTGATCGTCGACCTACAAATCGATTTGTAATTCAGAGTACTCTAGGTCGCCTCGTAATGTCATTCTGAGCGAAGCGAAGAATCTCGGATCCGTTTTGAATTCATCTTCCCCAAGTCAAATGAACAGAGATGTTTCGCTTCGCTCAACATGACAACGCTATTTGGGAGACAAACGCTAAACTTTCGGCTTTTGTCAGCGCCTAGACCTTGTCATTCTGCGCGCTCTAACGGCAAGTGAAAAACTATCTCCAGCTTAATCTAAGTGTGCTCTACTGGATTTTGATTGCGCCGTTTACCGGGCAATTTTTCAAAATCGGGCCGATCTTCAGGCAAATGGTGGCCATCGGCGTGCGCGCGACCCCGATGGTAGCACTGACGGCGTTTAGCGTAGGTGTAACGCTCGCCATGCAAGCCGCTCATTCTCTCGAAAGCCTGGGCGCGGACATGTACATTCCCGACCTGGTCATGCTCACCCTTTTACGCGAAATGGGACCGGTCCTGATCGCGGTAATCGTAATCGGCCGCAGCGGCTCTGCCGTGGCAGCCGAGCTGGGAACGATGAAAGTTTCGGAGGAAATCGAGGCGCTCGAAGTGATGGCAATCAACCCGGTCCAATACCTGGTAGTACCGCGCTTTCTGGCGATGATGGTCATGCTGCCGGCGCTTACCATCTTTGGAAATTACATTGGCATCCTGGGCGGCTGGGCAGTCTGCCGTTTTGCGCTCGATTTCAATACCGCCGGCTATGTGTTGCGCGCGCTCGAAAGCGCCGAGCCCTGGGACTTATATTCAGGCATGATCAAGAGCGTCGTGTTTGCGTGGCTTATCATCACCATCTCGTGCAATGCAGGATTGACTGTCGAAGGCGGTGCGGAGGGTGTTGGTCAGGCAACAACAACTTCGGTCGTACAAGCGTTGCTGGCGATGTTAGTTATGAACGCGGTGCTGACAGGGATTTTCTTTTTCTCTGCATGATATGAATGACGAAGCTCGAATGACGAATGACGAACGAATGACGAAAACCGCAACGCCACCCTATTCCGACGAAGCGTTCTGGAATGACGCCGAAGCGCCGATGATTCGTGAAGAGCCGAGCGATAAGCGTGTTTATGATTTGGAGGAACGCACGGCGCGATTTGGTGAAGCAGTCATTGATTTCGCACGAGCGATTCCACAAGACGCGGTTACGAATCGAATCGTTAATCAACTCGTGGGAGCAGCGACCAGCATTGGGGCAAATTATGTCGAAGCCGATGATGCAGTTTCAAAGAAAGAATTTCTGAAATCGATTGGCACATGCAAGAAAGAGACGCGTGAAGTAAAGCACTTTCTGCGCATGGCTGTTCGCGCAGTGCCGGAGTTAAAACCTAAAGCTCGCAGACTTTGGCTGGAGGCGCGCGAATTGCATCTGATTTTCTCGAAGATTTGGAGGAGCGGAAAAAATGAATAACGAGGTGAAAACGCGAAGGCCAAGCGAAATACGCGGTACCTCGTTCGTCATTTGGGTTTTGTCATTCCTTCGTCATTGGTCATTCGTCATTCGTCATTTTCGCCATGCCCACTGACTCTAGCATCATCGAAGTCAACAACCTTGTCCGAAAATTCGGAGACCGCACGGTGCTCGATGAGATTTCTTTTAATGTTCACCGGGGTGAGACAGTCGTTATCATGGGCGGCAGCGGTTGTGGAAAGAGTACTCTCCTTCGGCACATGATTGGTTCCATGAAACCGACCTCGGGATCGGTAAAGCTTTTTGGCGAAGACATTACGAACATGAACGAGCGCGAGCTTGAGCGTGTGCGGCTACGATTCGGGATGCTATTCCAATCCGGCGCGTTACTCGCCTCGCAAACCGTGGGCGAGAATGTTGCGCTGCCGCTTTTGCAACATACCGATAAATCCGTCGACGAAATTGAGGAAATCGTGAAACAAAAACTTCAGATGGTGGGACTGACAGGTTTTGAAGACCTCAAACCTGATGAAATCAGTGGAGGAATGAAAAAGCGAGTGGGACTTGCACGGGCGCTCGCGCTCGATCCGGAACTTCTTTTCAGCGACGAGCCGACCTCCGGGCTGGATCCAATCATGACCGCCGTGGTGGATGAACTCACCTTGAAACTGACGCGCGGAAGTCACATGACCGCGGTGGTAGTGTCCCACGACATGACCAGCGCCTTTCGTATCGCGACGCGCATGATCATGCTAGGGCACGGCGGTATTGTGGCTCAGGGTACGCCGGACGAAATTCGGAACAGCCCAAACCCGGAAGTGCAGCAATTCATTCACGGCGAGGCCGACGGTCCTGTTCCATTGAATCTTTCACAGGAAGAACACGAAGACCATCAGCATGTGAAACCGCGGCCCTTCGTTGCGGCTCGCGATAGGTTCCATCGCAAAACAGCATGAATGAAATGACGAAATTCGAATGTCGAAAGACGAAGGAATGATCAAATGACGAAGTCCAAAAACGTTGTGGTTGCAGCGCGAGACTCTCTGGTCATTCGGATTTCGTCATTGATTCGTCATTCGTCATTCGTCATTCGTCATTACACACCATGAGTTTGATGAAACGCAACCTATCGGATTATTTCGTCGCGTTATCCGTGATCGCCTGCAGCGTCGTTCTGTTGGGGGCGCTGACTTTCGCGCTCTCGGGTTATCGCTTGAAGAAACCTACACGAACTTTGCAGATCAATTATGAGGACGTGACGGGCATCAAGGTTAATTCCGAAGTCCGTTACGCAGGCGCGCCGGCAGGACGCGTGATCGCGATGCGCCAGCTCGCTGCCAAAGAGCGTGAGGCGAGCGCGAACAAAAAAGACGCCGTCCGCGTGACGGTGAGCCTCGATGACGGAGTTCCGCCGTTGCCCACGGATATAACGGCCACCCTTAGCTCCGACACTATGCTCTCGCCGAAATTTGTGGCGCTTTCCGCAGGCACACCGGGAGGTCAAACCCTGGCAAACAATGCGGAGATCGAAGGGCATCCAGCATACGGCCTTGAACAAATCACCGCGGCGGCCGGCCCATTATTCGATAATGCAAATAAGCTTCTTGATAATCTCAATGTGACTGTCACCGGTTTGAAAAAAGATCTTGGTGAATTCACGCCGAAGCTGGGGCCACTGGCCGATTCGCTTAAAATGGACGTGGACAACTTGCAAAACATGATCACGAACCTTGAGGGTGTTGCCAAGGGCGCAGACAAGGTGTTCGGTTCAGCTGATTCCTTCATCAAAACGACGGACAAACAGCTTTCGGAAGATTTGAAACAACTGCACGTGACTCTTTTGAACCTGAAAGTGGTTTCCACATACGCGAAAGAGCTCGTGGGAACGCTCGCTGCAAAGCCAAACCGCGTCATCTTCAGCGGCAAACCAGCAACGCTAACGCCTGAGTCAGAAATCCTGAGAAGCTCAAAGCCCGTGCCTGCAAGAAAACCCTAGTTCAGTCGCAGCCGCCGGGCGCTGTGGTCCCACTGCTCTTTGAAAATCACGCTATTGCTCGTGTGTCTCAGTAACGTTGCCTGCTTCATTGAACACGCGGATGATCGCCCAGCGTGAGCGCGAGCGAGAGCGGTACTTCGCGAACGCGACCGCGTTGCGAACTGCATCGGGTCCTGAATACCAGATTGGGCCGCGTCGGAGGCGATCGCTGATTAGATCAAAGCCGTCTCGCTCCTTACGGGGACGGATCTCATAAACGTCCTGGGCGGGGGTGGAGGAGATTTCCATCCGGCTGTTTGCGTGGTCGGAAAGCTTGTCTGATGGGGCTTCGACCAATCCACCGCTGTTCTGTTCGGTACGGATGGCTTTCATATCGCTAATAATCCAATCCTGTGAAGGCCAACGAAAGAAACGTTTCCGTTACTTTTCCGGACGTGGGATGCCCACACCCTTGGCAAAGAGTTTCTAGTCTTGCGTTCCGCGCAGAATTCGGCATCAACCTATTCCTTATGAAACGTCTTTTCTTATTTTTCATCATCTCAGCCGCTTTTCCGTGTGGTCTTTTCGCAAGTGATTCGCTTCCATTTCCCGTCAGCCTTGGCGGTCAGGCGGCAAAGGACGGTACGCCTTTCGCGAAGATCGAAAACCCGGTAGCGGCGAATGCGGAACTGGCGGTCGAGTCAAAAAGCGACATGATCATTGTGAACGTGAACTTGGTGAATGCGAAGAACGAACCGGTTCCAGGCTCAACACCCGCGGTGATTTTACTCCAGGGCAAAACCAAAACGACCATCGACAAAACGATGGACGGAAAGAAGCTTTCTGTCGGAAATTACGTCATGAGTGTGGTCAGCGAAGGCAAGACCGCCAGTATCCTTTTCACCATCAAGTAGCGTTGATCCGCGCGAACCGATTCATTTTTTTCCCGACTGCACATCCTGGTAGCGCCACCGCACGGTTTACCAACGGCAAGCTCTTGTTGGGCAGTCGTTAGCCGGCCCTTAAGGTCCTATCGGGGAGTTGGCCGAGGCGCTGGTGTCGGTCGAGGCCTTGGTGTTGCTCTGGGCGTGGCAGTAGGCGATGGAGTAGGCGTAGCAGTGGGTGTCGCCGTAGGCGTCGGAGTGGGAGTTGGTGTCGGAGTTGGTTCAAGCGTAGGGTATTGTGTTACAAACATTCGTTCTTCGGTACCAAGCACGCCAATGGAAGTCAGGTTCTCATCGTAGATTCCTGGCGCCTGCGTTCGGCTGCCGACCAGAAGCGTGTCTGATTGCGTAAGGAACAGATCATCTCCATACCAGAAAAAGACGCTGTTTTCCAAGACGCCAGTCGAGGCATTGATCCGCATCAATTGGAACTCGAAATCTGTATATCCCAGCTCAGTGGCAAAAAGCTTATCTATCGCCGGGTCGTATTCGATCCCGCGGACATCTACGAAATCAGCGCCAATCAATGAGATGCTCCGCACAATCGTGCCGGTGTTTGTAATCTCATCGATTCCGTATGCGGACGCGACGAAGAGATGGCCATTTGGCAGAATCTTAAGGTCGAAGACCTGGTTGTTAGTGTAAATCGATACCCCCGAATTCGGGTCACCAACCGTAAAGCGGACTAAATCGTCGCCGCCAGCTACATAAATGTACTGCTGATCGAGCGCGATCTTGCCGTAGGAGAGGTTTCCGAAAACATAAATTCCAGCCATCGGGTAAGTCGCGTGAACAGTCCCTGAGCTGTCGAGCGCGAGAACGTCGAAACCCGACTCGGCGAAATGCACCCTAACGGCGTAAAGAAATCCATCGGGGCCGAACGCGATGCCGCGCAGCTCGTCGCCTTCCACTAATGATGGAACGGTAAGCGAGCCTAGAACCATTCCCGTTTCGCCATACTCAATGATATCAGTCGTGGAGCCCAGTTCGTCGAACGTGCTGTAGAGGTGCCCCGGGGTAAATGTAATATCTGCGTTCGCCCTGGGAAGGTTCCACATCACTGCGAACGCGAGCAGGGCGATGCGAACTGGTCGGCAAATGTTTGCGATTTGTCGGAGTGATTTCATGTTGGGGATCGAAAGTGGGCGGACTCAATCGCAGAAATTCTGCAAAACACAACCAAATTTCTCGATAGAAAGGAACGCTTCGCAAGCCGGGCACGCCATCGGGAGAATGCCCTTATCGCTGCACTATCGAAAAGCTTGAAACGAGTGATGTGCAAACCCAACGTGGCATAATGGCGCCAATCTCGGGATGGACTATGATCTCAGACCTTCCGGTTCCTCATTCGCGCAAAATATTTGGAACCTTCTCTCTCTAGTTTCCGTAGAATTTCGTAGAGGTCAGCATGGGAAAGCGTGGACGCCCCCGAATACGCTCGGCCGAATACTGGCGCGCGTATTACACGCGGAAGCAGCGCGAATGGCGCGCTGCCCATTACTGGCACGCGTATTACACGCGGAAACAACGCGAACAGCGCGCTGCCCATCGGCTTGCCCGAAGACGGCGAAAACAAAAAATAGCTGCTCAAACCGTGCACGCTTAAGGGGGCCCATTCTTGAACGCCGACCAAGAAGTCGAACGGATTCTGGAATCTCTTGCGGATAGGTCGAGTCTTGCGACACACAAAGAGTCCTTGTTTTTACGGCAAAACGACTACTGGACCATTCGATACCACGGTCACGCCGCATTGCTCAAATCCACGCGCGGCCTGCACTATCTCCTCGTATTGCTTCGCGAGCCGGGGCGTGAGTTCCATGTCAGGGAATTGCTCGCCCGCCTGATTTATGTATCAACTCCGGCAGCACTCTCCGCGAATGAACGCGTCACGGGCGGA
>Ga0070698_100009282_pt1 | contig 10554 bp, 11 predicted proteins | sample KBSK1502metaG_FD_65477 | JGI IMG/M metagenome (GOLD analysis project Ga0070698, IMG submission 65477) | Corn, switchgrass and miscanthus rhizosphere microbial communities from Kellogg Biological Station, Michigan, USA - KBS K1-50-2 metaG | ecosystem: Host-associated > Plants > Roots >... | reverse complement strand
GCGACCTTTGCCGAGTGGACGGCGCGCGGCGTTGCCTTCAGCCACGGGCCGCAGAAGAATTTCTGGGGATACGGCCCCGAGCTTGCCGACCCCGACGGCTATATCGTGCGGCTGTGGGACGAGCGCACGATGCGCGAGAAATAGGCCGGTCGGGCGTTTCTTGACAGTGCGCGCCCCCGCCGCATAAAAGCCCCCACCCATGGCTGGGTAGCTCAGCTGGTTAGAGCACGGCACTCATAATGCCGGGGTCGGCGGTTCAAGTCCGCCCCCAGCTACCAAATTTGGCCCCCGGTTCTGCGCGACCGGGGGCTTTATTTTGGGGTTTCTCTTCGCCACCTTACGATCATGCCCACCGGACATGCGCACCAGACCGACGTCGTCATTGTAGGCGCGGGGCCCGTCGGCCTGTTCGCCGTGTTCGAATGCGGCATGGTGCGGCTGCACTGCCACGTCGTTGACGTGCTCGACGATGCCGGCGGGCAGTGCACGGCGCTCTATCCCGAAAAGCCGATCTACGACATTCCGGGCTTTCCCCGCATCGAGGCAGCCGAACTGGTGGTCCGCCTGAAGGCGCAGGCCGCCGCCTTTCGCCCGGTCTACCATCTCGGCGAGCAGGTCCAGGCGCTGGAGGCGCTGACCGGCGGCTTCTGGCGGGTCACCACCTCCAAGGGCACCGTCGTGCAGGCCCGGGCGGTGATCGTCGCCGCCGGCGTCGGCGCCTTCGGTCCCAATCGGCCGCCGCTCGCGGGCATCGAGGCCTATGAGGGCAAGAGCGTCTTCTATTACGTCACGCACCGCGAAAGTTTCCGCAGCAAACGGGTGGTGATCGCCGGCGGCGGCGACACTGCCGTCGACTGGGCGCTGTCGCTGGCCGAGGTGGCGGACCGCGTCTCGGTGATCCACCGCCGTGACAAGTTCCGCGCCGCGCCCGAGAGCGAGGCGCAGCTCAAGGCGCTGGCCAAGGCGGGAAAGATCGATCTCGTCGTGCCCTATCAGCTCGACGCGCTGGAAGGCGCCGGCGGCCAGCTCAAGGCCGTGACCGTGGCCACGCTTGACGGCGCCACCCGGCGCATCGAAGCCGATGTGCTGCTGCCGTTCTTCGGGCTCTCCATGTCGCTCGGCCCGATCGCCGATTGGAGCCTGGCGCTGCAGCATAACCAGGTCGCCATCGATGCCTCGACGACGGCGACCAGCAAGCCCGGCATCTTCGCCATCGGCGACGTCGTCACCTATCCCGGCAAGCTGAAGCTGATCCTGACCGGCTTCGCCGAGGCCGCCATCGCGGCGCGCTCGGCCTATGCGCTGGTCCATCCCGAAACGCCGCTGCACTTCGAATATTCCACGATGTCCGGCGTGCCGTCGGTCTAGGCGCGCCGCCGGCGGTCTTTAGCGCAACGGCCGAAAGAAGGCGCGGACGTCGCCGACGAACAGCTCGGGCTGCTCGAAGGCGGCGAAGTGTCCGCCGCGAGGCATTTCGTTCCAATGACGGATGTTGGTGAAGTTGCCTTCCATCCAGCGCCGTACCGGCGTCACGATCTCGCGGGGAAACACGGCCACGCCGGTCGGCACGGCGACCTTGTGGATGGTGCGGCGCTCCGGACCGAAACTCTCCCAGTAGAGCCGGGCCGACGAAGCCGCTGACGCGGTCACCCAGTACAGCATGACATTGTCCAGCAACTCGTCGCGACCGAGGACGTTTTCGGGGTGTCCGTCGCAGTCCGTCCACGCCCGGAACTTCTCGAGGATCCATGCCGCTTGACCGGCGGGCGAGTCGGTCAGGCCGTAGCCCAGGGTCTGAGGCCGGGTCGACTGCTGCTTGGAGTAGCCGGAGTCCCAGTCGGCATAGTATTTGATGCCCTTGAGCGCCCTTGCCTCTTCGGGCGTGGGTACGCCGTCGACGGTTGGCCGCGCCGACATGGCCAGAGTGATATGGATGCCGGCGCAATGCTCGGCGTCCAGTGCGCCGAGCGCGGTCGTTACGGCGGAGCCCCAGTCGCCGCCCTGCGCGCCATAGCGCGCGTAGCCCAGGCGATCCATCAACCGGGCCCAGGCAGCAGCGATGCGATCGATGCCCCAGCCGGTGGTCGTGGGCTTGGCCGAGAAGCCGAAGCCGGGCAAGGATGGACAGACCACATGGAAGGCGTCGGCAGGGTCGCCGCCGTGGGCTGCCGGGTCGACCAGCGGCTCGATTACCTTGTGGAACTCGACCACCGAGCCGGGCCAGCCGTGGGTGATGATCAGGGGCATGGCCGCGGGATGGGGCGAGCGCACATGCATAAAATGAATATCGAGCCCGTCGATGGCGGTGGTGAACTGAGGGAAGCGATTGAGCAGCGCTTCCCGCCGGCGCCAATCGTAATCGTTGGCCCAGTACCGGCAGACCTCCTCGATCCATTTCAGCGGCACGCCTTGGCTCCAATCGTCGACCGGCGCGGCCTCCGGCCAGCGGGTCTTGCGCAACCGCGACGTGAGGTCTTCCAGGACCTCGCTGCCGACGGCGATGCGAAAAGGCTTTACGTCGCTGCTCATGGTGGGCTCCTCGCTGGTCTATTGGAGTAGAGTGTCGGCTGCGTTGGCGGAGGGCAATGCGGATGGACGACGCCGAGCTGATCGCCGAAGTCGGGCAGGCGCTGTGGGGCCCCGCCTGGAAGGGGCCGATGGCCGAGGCCGTGCGCCATCACAAGAACGCCGTCGGCGACTGGGCCTCCGGCCGCCTGCGCGTCCCAGCGGGCATCTGGAGCGAGTTGAAGGAGCTCCTGCGCAGGCGCCGGCACGAACTCGATCGTCTGGCGCCGCGGGTCCAGAGAGCCCACGACGCGGCTTTGCAGCGAACCGTCGAGCAGACGAAGGTCGGGAAGCGAAGTTCCTAGGCCCTCACTCCGCCGCCTTCGGCATCGCCGTCTGTTGCATGCGCAAGACCTGTTCCCAACCGCGGTAGCCGGTGAAGCCATCCTTGTCGAAGAACAGGACCGGACCGTCGCAGAAGAACAGGTACTCGGTATCCTCCAGCGCCGTCGTGGCGCCATGCACCATGCCGTTCACCTCGTGCAGGAAGTCGCCCGGGCCGTAGACATTGTCGCGAACCTGCAGCTTGCCGGACAGCACGAAGGCGAAGGCCGCCGACAGGTGCTTGTGCGGCGGCGCGACGTAGCCCTTTTTCCACTTCAGCAGGACGGCCCAACGGCCGGACTCCTGGCCGACCCACAGGACCTTGGTCCAGGCCTCGCCGGGCTTGGTTTCGATCCAGGGGATTTCCGACGACCGCGTGATCGAATCGGCCAGCTCGCTGTTCACCGGGCGGATGTCTTGAGGCAGGGCCGCGATTTCCTCCGTGCTTCTTGTTGGACAATATTACGTCACCGGCCGCGCCTGCGGCAGACGCTCGCGCGTGCCGTAGACCGGCGGGGCGAGCTGCTCGGCCGTGCGGCCGGCCCAGTCGCGCTGGTTCACCGTCTTGAGCCGCTTGCGCTGGCCCGCGACCAGGCCCGCCGTGGCCGCCTCGACATCGATGGTCAGCACCTTGCCGTCGCGCACGACCTGCCGGCCGTCGACATAGACATGGCGGATGGCGCGGTCGCCCGCCGAATAGATCAGGCTGCGCACCGGCTCGTGCGCCGGCTGCATGTAGGGATGGTTCATGTCGACCAGCGAGAAGTCGGCCTTGCAGCCCGGCGCCAGGCGGCCGAGATCGGGCCGGCGCAGGATTTTAGCACCACCCACCGTGGCGGCTTCAAAAGCGTGCCGCGTCGTGCCGCGCTTGTAGTTGCCGGTGAACACGCGCGCGACGTAGCAGGCCAGCCGCATTTCATCGACCATGTTGTGCGGGAAGGTGTCGGTGCCGATGCCGACGGTGATGCCGGCATCCATGTAGCGGCCGATGGTGTTGAGCGCCATGCCGCGGCGGGCGAACACCGTCGGGCAGTGCGCCACCGCCGCGCCGGAGTCGCGCAGGATCTCGAAGTCGCGGCCGTGCGGATAGTGGATCTGCGGATGGTCGCTCAGAAAGATGCCGTGGCCGATCGCCAGGTCGGGCCCGAGCACGCCGATTGAATCGAGCCATTCGATCGGCGTCTTGCCGTGGCGATGGACCATCTCGTGGAATTCCACGACCGCCTGGCAGGCATGGGTCTGCATCGGGATGCCGCGCTTCCTCGCCTCCTGCAGCGCTTCCTTGAAGAAGCCCTCGCGGCAGGTGTCGATCTGCGAAGGGCAGACCATCGCCGACAGCCGACCGCTCGGATGCTGCAGGGCGCGGTCGATGGTCTGCATCGCCGTCTCGAAGGCCTTCTCGCCGGCCTTCTCGTCCCAGGCATACTCGACGGTGTGGCCGTTCTTGGTGAACCAGTAACCCTGGCGCATCATCGGCGCCACGACGGCGCGGATGCCCGTCGCCGCGAGGTCGTCCAGCCAGCCCGGCCGGCTGATCGAAAGGTCGGTGATGGTGGTGACGCCGCTCTTCAAGAGCTCCGACATCGCCACCGTGGTCGAGGGGCCGGCGTCCTCGGCATCGAGCCCGAACACCGGCAGATATTCGTAGAGCGAACTTTGGCCAAGCTTGTCGCTGCCGACCTCTTCGGTCAGGCCCTTGTTGGCCGGTTCGGAAAAAGGATGGCTGTGCACGTTGACGAAGCCCGGGATCGCCATGAAGCCCGCGCCATCGACCACATTGTCCGCCGGCCCGACGTAGCCCGGCCCGACATGCAGGATTTCGCTGCCCCGGAACACCAGGTCGGCGTCGGCAAGGTAGACATGCCGTTGCTCGGACTCGTCCCAGGCGACGGCATGGTCGAGGCGGCGGACATGCGTTGTCTTGGCGCTCATCTTTTCTTCCCTTCGCCGGCGAGACTGGCATGATCAGGCCATGACTGCAAAACTCACCGAAGATGCCAAGGGCGTCTTCATCATCGCCGCCACGCCCTTCACCGACGAGGGGGCGCTCGACCTGCAAAGCGTCGACACTCTGACTGATTTTTATTTGGGTTGCGGCGTCCATGGATTCACGCTGCTCGGCATGATGGGCGAGGCGCACAAGCTCACCGCGGAAGAGTCATTATCCGTGGTCAACCGTGTGATCGACCGCGCCCAGGGCCGGCAGGTGATCGTCGGCGTGAGCCATGCCGGGCTGGAAAACGTCCGTCGCCTGTCGCACGAGGTCATGGTCGCGGGCGCATCAGGCGTCATGGTGGCGCCACCGCCCGGACTCAAGGGCGACGACGGCGTCTACAACTACTATGCGCAGGTCTTCAAGGCTCTTGGACCGGACATTCCCGTCGTCTACCAGGACTATCCGCAGAACACGGGAGTCTATCTCGCCCCGTCGGTGTTCGAGCGACTGGTCGACGACTTCAAGCAGCTCGTCATGCTGAAGCACGAGGACGCACCGGGTCTCGCCAAGCTCTCACGCGTGCGCGAAGGCGAAAAGAAGCCGGGTCGTCGGCGCGTCTCTATCCTGGTCGGCAATGGCGGGCTTTACCTCCCGCAGGAAATGCGGCGCGGCGCCGACGGCGCCATGACGGGCTTTGCCTACCCGGAGATGCTGGTGCAGGCCTACGAGCTGTTCGCCGCCGGCAAGACCGAGGAGGCCGAGGACCTGTTCGACATCTACCTGCCCCTCGTGCGCCACGAGCAGCAGCCCGCGATCGGCTTGGCATTGCGCAAGGAAGTGCTGTTCCGCCGGAGCGCCATCAGGAGTCCCCGACAGCGCGCGCCGGGATCGTCGCTCACCGCGACCGACCGCGCCGAGCTCGACGGGCTGGTCCAGCGGCTGGAGCGGCGCCTCGCAGCGGCTGGTCGAGCGACTAAAGTCGCGGCGGAGTAGGGGAATGGCCGACTACGACCTGATCGTCCGCAACGCCAAGATCGTCACCGCCGAGCGCCAGAGCGAAGGCGATATCGCCGTCAAGGACGGCAAGGTCGCCGCCCTGGGCGCCGACGTGAAGGGCACGGCCGCGCGCGAGATCGATGCCGCGGGCAAGTTCGTGCTGCCGGGCGGCGTCGACAGTCACTGCCATATCGAGCAGAAGTCCGGCATGGGCGTGATGTGCGCCGACGATTTTTATAGCGGCACGGTGTCGGCGGCGTTCGGCGGCACGACGACGGTCATCCCCTTCGCCGCCCAGCATCGCGGCATGTCGCTGCGCCAAGTGGTGAAGGACTATCACGAAGCGGCGACACCCAAGGCGGTGATCGACTACGCCTTCCATCTGATCATCTCCGACCCGTCGGAGCAGGTGCTGGGCCAGGAGCTGCCGGCGCTGATCAAGGACGGTTACACCTCGTTCAAGATCTACATGACCTACGAGGCGCTCAGGGTCAGCGACTACCAGATGCTCGACATTCTGGCGCTGGCCCGCCGCGAAGGCGCGCTGGTGATGGTGCATGCCGAGAACCACGACATGATCCAGTGGCTGGCGCATCATCTGGTGGACCAGGGGCACGTCGCGCCCAAGTTCCACGCCATCGCCCATGCACGCGTGGCCGAGGCCGAGGCGACCAATCGTGCGATCTCGCTGGCCCGCCTGATCGATGCGCCGCTGCTCCTCGTCCATATGTCGGAGGTCGAAGCCATCGAAACCCTGCGCCAGGCGCAGAAGAAGGGGCTAAAAATCTTCGGCGAGACCTGCCCCCAATATATCGCGCTCACCGCCCAGGACATGGACAAGCCCGGCGTCGAGGGCGCGATGTGGTGTTGCAGCCCGCCGCCGCGCGATGCCGAGGCGCAGGAGGCGGTGTGGGCCGCGCTGAAGGATGGAACGTTCCAGACCTTTTCGTCCGACCACGCGCCCTACCAGTTCAACGAGAAGGGCAAGATTCCCAGGGGCGACAAGACGACCTTCAAGGAGATGGCCAACGGCGTGCCGGGCCTGGAGATCCGCCTGCCGATGCTGTTCTCCGAAGGCGTGCAGAAGGGCCGCATCACCCTGCAGCAGTTCGTGGCGCTCGCCTCGGCCAACCACGCCAAGCTCTACGGCCTCTACCCGCGCAAGGGCACCATCGCCGTCGGCTCCGACGCCGACTTCGCGATCTGGGACGCCGACAAGGACGTGATCATCCGCTGGAAGGAGCTGCACGACAATGTCGGCTACAGCCCCTACGAAGGCCGCCAGATCAAAGGCTGGCCGATCACGGTCGTGAGCCGCGGCCGGGTCGTGGTCGAAAATGGCAAGCTCAATGCGCAACGCGGTTCGGGCCGGTTCCTGCCCTGCGCCTCGCCCGATTCAGCCAAGCCGCAGGGCCAGATCGCGCCCGAGCTGCAGGCGATGTCGCGCTTCGGCGCAAAGCCATTATTCTAAGCACACAATTGTCGCCGCATCGTCACACCACGCAGCCGTAGTGAGCGGACGACACCAGTCGAACGTACTTGTGATGGACTGATCCCGGACGAGCCCGTGTCGCCAAATCGGGTGCCCGCCAGCCAGACATGCGTTTGGCGATCTCTTCATCGGAAACGTCCAGGTTCAACGTCCGGGCGCGGGGATCGATCACGATGGTATCGCCGTCGCGGACCGCCGCAATCGGACCGCCGCGAGCCGCCTCCGGCGAGATATGCCCGATCAGGATTCCATGGGACACGCCGGAAAAGCGGCCGTCAGTGATCAGCGCGACATCTTCCCCAAGGCCGCGGCCTTGGAGCTGGATGGTGAGCATCACCATTTCGGGCATGCCCGGCCCGCCGACCGGACCGACATTGCGCACCACGACAACGTTGCCGGCCACGATCTGGCCGGCCCGGATGGCCGTCATCGCATCGGCCTCGGATTCGAAGACCCGCGCCGTACCGCGGAATTGCCCTTTCTCCAGCGTCTTGCCGGACAGCTTCAGCAGGCAGCTCTCCGGCGCGAGATTGCCCTTCAGCACGCTGATGTGGTGGTTGGCCGGCGCGATCGGCTTGGCTACCGGAAACACGATGTCCTGCGCGCCGATCTGCTCCAGCGTCGGCACCGCCTCGAGGTTTTCCGCCAGGGTCTTGCCGGTGACCGTCAGCACGTCGCCATGCAGCAGGCCCACCCGCAGCAGCTCCTTCATCACGATCGGCACGCCGCCGATCGCATGCAGGCTCGTCATGGCATACGGGCCATGGGGCTGGAGGTTGGCGAGCAACGGTATGCGTTCACCGACCTCTTGGATGCGTTCGATCGTGATCGGCACCTGGGCCTGCCGCGCAATGGCCAGCAGATGCAGGTACATGTTGGTCGAGCCGCCCATCGCATAGACCGTTGCGATCGCGTTCTCGAAGGCGCGCTCAGTCATGATGTCGAGCGGTCGAATGCCGGCGGCGATCAGCCGATACAACGCCTCGATCGATGCCCGCGCCTGCGCCCGGACATCGTCGTGAATGTCGCTCTTCGCATCGTAGTCCGCCGGATGCGAGGCGCCGCGCGGCAGCATCATGCCGATCGCCTCGGTGAGGGTGCTCATCGTATTGGCTGTGAACATCGCGCCGCAGGTGCCGCTGCCGGGCATCACGTTGCGCTCGAGCTCCAGGAATTCGGCATCCGAGAGCCGGCCTGCCTCGTTGGCCGCACGGCCCTCGGCCCAGTCCATGATCGTGAGGTTCGTGCCTTTTTTCGCCCATGGTCCGAACGTCACTTTGCCGGGCGAGCTGGTTCCCGGATACAGCACCAAGCCGAACGCATTGGTGCGCGCCAGCGGCATCAGCGCAGCAGCGCCGGTCTTGTCGCAGCCGGAGATCACGATCATGGCGTCGCCGTGATGAGCGTAGTGACCGATCTCGAAGCAATCCGCGACGACGTCACGGGACACGAGGCTGTAGCCTGCCGTGGGAGTTCCTTGCGTCAGGGCGTCGGATACCGCGGGCGCGCCGACGATCAGACCTTGCCCGCCGCGTTCGGCAATGAGGTCGACCAGCAGGTCGGTGATGCTGCGAACCCGATTGTTGCAGCGGTGGGCGTTGGTGTAGGCGCTGGCGATGGTGACCACCGCGTTGGTCTGCGCGACCCGCTCCGGATCGAAGCCGGCCGCCCGCAGTTCGACGCGTGATTTCTTCCAGTAGGCGCTGCTGTCTTGGGTCATGATGCTTGTTGGTCCTCAGCCTACGTTCACTTCACACGGTAAAAGGGGGAAAAGGAAGCCATGATCGCCATCCGCCTGGCCAAGGTGGCGCTGGTCGCATCGACGGCGCTGTTCGCGCTGCTCGTCGCCTACGACAACGTCGTCGACTACGGTTCGAACTACGCCTTCGTGCGCCATACCCTCACCATGGACACGACCTTCCGCGACGAAGCGCTCAAAGGACGAGCCATCACGACTCCGGCGCTGTGGACGCTCGCCTATTGGCTGATCATTGCCGCCGAGGCGGCCGTCGGCCTGTTGCTGGCGGCCGGCGCATTCCAGCTGGCGGCCGCGCTGCGGGCCGAGGGCCCGCGCTTCAACGCCGCCAAGCGGCTGGTCGTGCTGGGCGCGGGCCTGGGCTTCCTGCTGTGGTTCACCGGGTTCATGGTGGTGGGCGGCGAATGGTTCGCCATGTGGCAGTCCCGGACCTGGAACGGCCAGGAGGCCGCCTTTCGCTTCTACATGACGCTGCTGGCGGTGCTGATCTTCGTCAACCAGCCCGATGGGGGCCCAACGGACCAGCCTCTCAGGCCGCGGATTTGATCTTGCGCACCGACACGATCCTGCGCAATTCCCCACCCAGCTCGTCCTCGGCGCATTCAAGATCGTACTGGGCCTGCATGCCCATCCAGAACGCAGGTGAGGTTCCGAAATACCGGGCGAGTCGCAGCGCGGTATCGGCGGTCACGGCCGTCTGCGCATTGGCCAGCCGCTCGATGCGTGTGCGCGGCACGCCGACTGCGCGGGCGACGGCATAAGGCGAGAGATTCATCGGGCGGAGGAATTCCTCTCGCAGAACTTCGCCAGGATGCACAGGAGGAAGCTTTTTTGCCATAGGAACCTGCTCTTCAATGGTAGTCGACAATCTCGACCTGTTCGGGTCCTTCGTCCGTCCATCGGAATACGATCCGCCATTGATCGTTTATGCGGATCGAATGCCGTCTCGTCAGGTCGCCGCGGAGGACTTCCAGGCGATTTCCCGGCGGCGCTGCGAGATCACCCAGGACGGCCGCGTTGTTGAGCTGCACCAACTTGCGGCGCGCGACCTTGGCAATATCTGTCGGAAACCCCTTCGGAACGCGTCGTTGCTGCAGAATCAGCTCAGCGAGCGCCCCGCGGAAGCTCTTGATCATTGTTGATTACGTATCATGAAATGATACGAAAGTCAAAATAGGAGGCATCCGAAGTCTGCTATGGTGCGCCTTTAGGAAAGGAGTTGCCGTCGTGTCCCGTCGTCTGAAAGTCGCCGCCGCTCAATTAGGGCCCATCAACCGCGCCGACAGCCGCAAGAGCGTGGTCAATCGGCTGGTCGAGATGCTGAAGGAGGCCGATTCGCGCGGCTCGAAGTTCGTGGTGTTCCCGGAGCTGGCGCTCACCACCTTCTTCCCGCGCTGGTGGATGGAAGACCAGGAGGAGGTCGACAAGTACTTCGAGGCGCAGATGCCGAGCCCCGAGACCCTGCCGCTGTTCGAGCTGGCGCGC
>Ga0070698_100009281_pt1 | contig 10554 bp, 12 predicted proteins | sample KBSK1502metaG_FD_65477 | JGI IMG/M metagenome (GOLD analysis project Ga0070698, IMG submission 65477) | Corn, switchgrass and miscanthus rhizosphere microbial communities from Kellogg Biological Station, Michigan, USA - KBS K1-50-2 metaG | ecosystem: Host-associated > Plants > Roots >... | reverse complement strand
CGGCAGTTCCGATGCGCGGCTCCGTGGCGTTTGAACCGATGGCGGCGATTACCAATGCGCTGAACCTCGCGCAGAAAGGCCTCTACAAGGAGCTCCAGTCAATCGAGCCGGGCGGCTCGTGGGAAGAGAGTTTCTGGATACGGCCTCACGGGTTCTAACGGAGGCTACTTTCGGATGGGAGAGTAAAGTCATGCACAGCACAACCTGGAGGTATTCCGCGGTAGGACTCTTCGTGATCGGCGTCGCGGCGTCCCTCGGCGCACAGCAGGCCGCCAACGATCCGTCACCGGTGGTGCTGCCCGGTCACCATTACGACCTGCCCGCGACGCTCATCACGGCGGCGCAGATCGAGGCTCACAAGAAAAAGATGATCGCCGCCAAGGAGGACGATGTTCCGATGAACATGGTCAAGGCCGGTGGCGGCAGCGACAGGCACCAGGTCGGTGTGAGCGTGGTCAACCGCAATAAGGGACAGAAGAACCCGAACTACGCCGTTCACGACGACGTGGCGGAGGTGTATTACGTGGTCGAAGGCAAGGGCCACATGAAGCTTGGCGGGAAGATTTCCGATTGGAAGCGCCGGCCCGTCAGTGCCGGCAACGGCCGGGGGAGCGCCGGCACGACGGCGGTCGGTGCACGGGACGTGACGATTGCCAAGGGGGATGTGCTCATCATCCCGGCCGGCACCCCTCACAAGTGGGAAGACGCCGAGGAGTTCACGAGCTATGTCGTCGTACGCATCGATCCGGATGGCGTCGCGCCGTTGATGGAGCTCGGGACGGCAAAGTTCGCCGGTTCGAACTAGCACGTTCCGGCCCAAGCCGAGGAGACGCAACGATGACGAAGAGACTGATGCTCGGCGCGCTGCTGGTCGTGATGGCGGCGCTCTCACTGCACGATCTGGTGGGAATGGCCCAGGGTGCGGTGACGCCGCCTGGCAGATTCATCCCTTCTGCTCAGTGGAAGAAGAACCTCGATGACGACAAACCGGCGCTGGGCGTCGTCGCTGGTCAGGCCGCGCGCATCGTGGAGCCGTTCGTCATTCGGCGCCGGCTGGACGGACCCAACAACGCAAGCGTCCACACCAGGGAAGGTGATGGTCAGGACGTAACCGAGGTGTACTACGTCCTCGAAGGCACGGGCACGTACACGACGGGTGGGACGCTGCCGGATCCGAAGAACCGGACCGCGGGAATCACGGGAGGCCAGACGAACGAAATCAAGCCTGGCGACGTGATCGTCATCCCGCCAGGCACCGCTCACTGGTTCAGCAGGATCAACGGCCATGTCACGTATATCGAGGCGCGGTTCCCGGGTAATGTATTGGCCCCGGCCAAGTGACGATCAGGGGGCAGAAGGCAGGGGGCAGGTTGCAGCGGGTGGCAGACGGGCCTAGCGTCGTTCGGCGCTTTCGAGCAGCCCAATGACCTGGTCGAAGTCTGCGATCGATGGCCGTTGGCGGTCGAGAACGCTCTGAAGGTGCTGCAGGTTCACTTCATCCTGTCGCGCTCGCCGTGCGCATTCGACGGCCGGAATCCCCGCGGACCCGCGTGGGTTCGCGCCAGCGCGGAGCAGCACCGACACGACGCGCCAGTTGCCGCCACACGCCGCGTACCAGAGTGCGCTCCTGCCGTCGTCGAGATCCTCGAGAAACGCTCCCGCTCGTAACAATGCCTCGGCGACGCCGGCGTTTTTGTACGCGGTGGTCATCAAGGGCGTGCGCGCGGCGACCCGATCAACTGGCCGTTCGTTGGGGTTGGCACCCGCCAGGGCGAGCATGTCCACCATCGAGCCTGAACGGGCCGACAAAAGCGGCGGCAACCGGTTTTCGCGCGGGCCGTTGAGATCGCTGCCGTGCTCGATCAATGTACGGGCGATGGCGACATCGTCGCGCTCGATGGCCTTCTGCAGGAGCGACGCGCCCTCTTCGCTGGACGCCGACCAGCCGGCTTTCAGAAGTGCACCAAGGGTCTCCTCGTCCAGGAAGATCCATCGTACGGTGTGAGCCGCCTCGTCAATCTCCCGCTCGAATTCGCGTACGACGTCCGGCGTACCAAAGTAGTCCTGGACATGCTTCGTGTAACCGTTCACCGTGATCGTCACAATCGTCGCAGGAAGATCAGAAGCAGACCTCGCCGTGCCGTCGGGGTAGGTGTCGCGCAGGTCGAAGAAGTGAATGCGCTCGGCTTTCCCCAGCAGCGTGGCAACCAGGCCGGGGTCGATGCGGGCGGTGCGACGGCCAATGGCGCGGACGTGCCGTTGGCCTACGTAGGTCACTGTGCCGCGAGCATCGATCGTGACGGAATAGACGGGACAAGTACCGAGACACGATGTCCGCTCCAGGCGAATCGTCGTGTCTGCCGGCAGCTCGAGTCCCTGGGCCGACGCATTTCCGGCGAGAAGAACGACCAGCGCGACGACCAGGCGGGCCATCATGGCGATCGTTCTAGTTAGACGCCGCGGGTGTGACATTGGCTGACCGGCCGCTTAGCGAACCGAAAAGGCCGAGGGTCAGCGTCCCTTCTGAATCACCGTCACCTGGACGGATCGGCGGCCAAATCGCCGCGCCGCTGAGCAGTCGGGAACATAGAGGTCTACGCGGCGGTTCCGCACGCGAGCGCCGGTGTCGAGGACGCGGTACGTTCCGTTGTAGGACGCCGCTCCCGCGATGCGAATGACGGTCCCAAGCGGCAGGACCGCCGGATCGGCCGCGACGATGCCCTTCGACACCACGACGCCGGAGGCCGTGAGGCCATCGAGGCAGTACGCGGTCGCCGTAAACAGCATCGGTGCGGCGGCGCGTGCCGGAGCCGGCGGCGCCGGAGACGGGTGCGTTGGATGCGCGCACGCGGACAACGCCAGGAGCAACACTGCCAGGCCCACCCGCCGTCTGCCCGCTGTCATGATCCGGCTCAACTGCGTCGGGCTGACGCAAACCATGGTCCGGCATGCTGGTCGCCAAAATCCGGCTGAATTGTGAGTCGCGCGTGGCCGTGAGGACCCTCGCGCGACAGATTCGGCGACACGATCACGAAGTCTTCCCATGCGCGGCCGGCGTCCCATGCTAGGGTTTGGCCGGCCCCCGCATGCACCTCGCTTCGATCGACATCCTGCTGATCGCCATCTACGGCGCGTTCGTGCTCGCCATCGGCTTTCTGCTCCGGCGGCAGATGGTGGGGAGCGCGGAGTTCTTCCTGGCCGGCCGCTCGATGCCCGCGTGGGTCGCGGGACTCGCGTTTCTGTCGGCCAATCTCGGCGCGCAGGAAATGATCGGCATGGCGGCAAGCGGCGCGAAATACGGCATCCTCACCAGCCACTTCTACTGGGTGGGCGCGATTCCGGCGATGGCGTTCGTCGGCGTGTTCATGATGCCGTTCTATTACGGCTCGCACGCGCGAAGCGTCCCCGAATACCTGAAGCTGCGATTCGACGAGAAGACGCGCGGCTTCAACGCGCTGACCTTCGCGGTCATGACGGTGTTCTCGTCGGGCATCAGCATGTACGCGATGGGCGCGCTGCTCGCGCTGCTGCTCGGCTGGAACATCCATGCGTGCATCGCAGCGTCGGCCGTCGTGGTGCTGCTGTACATCGTGCTCGGCGGCCTCACGAGCGCGATCTACAACGAGGTGCTGCAGTTCTTCCTGATCGTCTTCGGTTTCACGCCGGTGGTGTATCTCGGCCTGCGCGACGCTGGCGGGTGGGCGGGGCTTGCGGCGCGCGTGCCCGACACGTTCGTGCATTCGTGGTCGTACCTCGGACGAGCCGACGCGAACCCGATGGGCGTCGAGTGGTTCGGCATGGTGATGGGGCTCGGGTTCGTCCTGTCCTTCGGCTACTGGTGCACCGACTTCCTCGTCGTGCAGCGCGCGATGGCCGCGGACTCGATGAATGCGGCACGGCGGACGCCGCTTATCGCCGCCGTGCCGAAGATGCTGTTCCCGTTCCTCGTGATCGTGCCGGGCATCATCGCGCTGGGACTGACGTTGCACCCCAACGCCGGCTCGGCGCCGCTGCTGCCAAGGCTCGCTGACGGCACCTACGACTACAACATGGCGCTGCCGTTGATGATGTCGCGCTATTACCCGGCGGGCCTGCTCGGCCTTGGCCTGACAGCGCTACTCGCGAGCTTCATGTCCGGGATGGCCGGCAACGTCACCGCGTTCAATACGGTGTGGACCTTCGACATCTACCAGAGCTACATCCGGCCGCGTCAGAGCGACGCCCACTATCTGTGGATGGGACGGATGGCGACCGTGTTCGGCGTGCTCGTCAGCATGGCCACGGCGTACGCCGCGATGCGGTTCAACAACATCATGGACATGCTGCAGCTCGTGTTCTCGTTCGTGAATGCACCGCTCTTTGCGACGTTTCTGCTCGGGATGTTCTGGAAGCGGACGACCGGCCACGGCGCGTTCTGGGGGCTGGTCGCCGGCACCGGTGCCGCCGCGCTGCACTACGAGCTCACCGGCGTGGCCGGAGCGGCATCGCTGCTCCCGAAAATCGCGGTGGTGCACGCGTACCCGTCTGATATGGCGCAGAACTTCTGGGGAGCGATCGTCGCGTGGACGACCTGCTTCGTCGCGACCGTCGCCATCAGCCTGGCGACCAGGCCGAAACCGGAGAGCGATCTCCGCGGCCTGGTCTTCGGGCTCACACCACGTTCAACCAGTCCTGAGCTCTCATGGCACCAGCGGCCCGCGGTTCTCGCCGGTCTCGTCCTCACGCTGACGCTGGCGCTGAACATCCTCTTCTGGTGACGGCATGCATCTCGACCTGCGATATCCCATCGGACTGCTGCTCACCACGTACGGCGTGATCCTCGCGATTCAAGGGGCGGTCGTCGAGGCGAAGGTCCTCGGCCTCAACGTCAACCTGTATTGGGGCGCGGCCATGACGGTGTGCGGCCTTGCGGCCCTCTACCTTGCGCGCCGGAAGCGATCTTGAAGTAGCATTTTGCGGCCTCGGTTCTTCGTGGGGAGAGAGACTCGCATGCGGATCCTCCAACTCACCGCCTGGCGTGCCGGGATGCTTTCGGTGGCGTTCGTGTGCGCCACCGCGGGCACCGCCGCCGCACAGTGGCTGTCGGTGCCGGTCCCTGGCACCCCGCGCACCGCTGACGGCAAGCCGAACCTGACCGCGCCGACGCCGCACGCGGCCGACGGCAAGCCGGATCTCTCCGGCATCTGGCACGCCGATACCATGCGGTACAACGACAACCTGCTGCCCCGTGGGACTCAGGCGCCGATGCTGCCGTGGGCGGCCGAGCTCTACAAGCACCGCGTGGACACGCGCGGCTACGACAGGCCGATGACCCGCTGCATGCCCCACGGCGTGCCCGATGCGATGACCGTCGCAGGGCTTCCGTTCAAGATCCTCCAGATACCGGGCGAGACGGTCGTTCTCTTCGAAGAGTTCCACAAGTACCGTCAGATCCACACCGACGGCCGGCAGTTGCCGGTCGATCCTGATCCCGCATGGTACGGCTACTCGATCGGCCGCTGGGAAGGCGAGACGTTCGTCGTCGACACCGCCGGGTTCAAGGAGGGGAGCTGGCTCGATAACAGCGGCCATCCGCACACCGAGGCGCTGCACCTGACCGAGCGCTTCCGCCGGATCAACTACGGGCGCATGGATCTCGAGGTGGACGTCAACGACCCGAAGGCGTACTCGCGCCCGTGGAAGTCCGACACGCTGCACTTCCTCCTCTCGCCCGACACGGAGCTGCTCGAGCATCTCTGTGAGAACAACAGGGACCTGGACCACCTGCGGGACTTCTCGCAGCAGGCCGCTCCATCAACGACTGGGAAGCCGTGATGAGAACACGACTCGCGATTCTCGTGTGCGTCGCCTCGATCGCCGTATCTGGCCGGGCTCTGGCACATCACTCGTTCGCGGCGGAGTTCGACGAGACCAAGCCGGTCAAGGTGACCGGCACCGTGACGAAGCTCGAATGGACCAACCCTCACATCTGGTTTTTCATCGACGTCAAGGAACCGAACGGCACCATGAGCAACTGGGGTTTCGAAATGGGCGGGCCGGGTCAGCTGTTGCGGGCGGGCTGGAAGCGCGACACGATGAAGATCGGTGACGTGGTCACGGTCGAGGCGCGCCGCGCGCGCGACGGCACCAATCACGCCAACGCCCAGACCGTCGTGCTGGTCAGCACCGGTCAGCGGCTGTTCGCCGGGTCGTCTCAGGGGCAACCATAGCTCCCATCATCGACATCCATCCCCACATCATCGCGGCCGATACCCGCAGGTATCCGCGCGCGCCGCTTGGGGGCCATCAGTCAGCCTGGTCCGAGCAGCGGCCGGTCGGCGTCGAGCAGCTGATCGCCGAGCAGGATCGCGCGGGCATTCGGAAGGCCGCGCTCGTGCAGGCGTCGACCTGCTACGGGCACGACAACTCGTACGTGGCGGACGCCGTCGCCGCACATCCAGACCGGTTTACGGGCGTGTTCTCGTGCGACATCCTCGCGCCCGATGCGACCGGGACGCTGGCGCAGTGGATGGCGCGAGGGCTGACGGGATTGAGGCTCTTCACGACGGGCAGCACCATGCCGGGACAGGCCGGCTGGCTCGACGATCCCCGTACGTTCCCGGCGTGGCAGAAAGCCGAGCACGATGGTCTTCCGGTCTGCCTGCAGATGACCGCGGATGGCATTCCGCAGCTGGAGAACGTGCTGCAACGGTTCCCCGGCGTGCGCGTGGTGCTCGATCATCTCGCGCGTCCGGCTCAGGATGATGGTCCGCCCTATGAGGCTGCCGACCGTCTGTGGGGGCTCGCGAGGTTTCCCGGCGTCTACGTCAAGGTCACGGAGCGCAACTTCGTCGGCGCCCGCGCGGGAAAAGCCACGCCGGAGACATTCTTCGGCCGGCTCGTGTCGGAGTTTGGCGCGTCACGCGTGGCGTGGGGCTCGAACTTTCCCGCCTCCGAACGCTCCTTGCCGGAGCTGCTCACGCTCGCGCAGGAGGCGCTGTCGTTCCTGCCGGAGTCGGACCGTGAATGGATCTTCTCGCGCACGGCCCAGGCGCTGTATCCCGCGCTGGCACACGGACGATGACCGCCACGAGCTCGCGCGTCACGCTCTACTCGCTGCTGGGCAACCACCCGGGCACCGAGGCGCTGAAGGCTGGCCGCATCTCGTCGCCGCTGGTGGCGTTCGACTACGCGGACGTCAAGGTGATCAACTCGCAGTTCAAGGCGCTGGTGCGCGAGGCGAAGTACGACTTCGGCGAGCTCGCCATCGCGACGTACCTGCAGGGCTATGAATACGGCAAGCCCTACGTGCTGCTGCCGATCACGATCATGGGCCGCGGTCAACATCACACGCTCTTCTACAACGCCGATCGCGGCCCGCTGGCGCCGCGGGAGCTGAACGGCAAGCGGGTCGGTGTTCGCGCGTACACCGTGACGACCGGCGCGTGGGTGCGCGGGATCCTCGAGGAAGATTACGGCGTCGATCTCCGGAGCATCACGTGGGTCACGTTCGAGGACCCGCATCTGGCGGAGTATCGGGAGCCGGCCAACGTGACCCGGGCGCCCGAGGGGAAGACGCCCAAGCAGATGCTGCTCGACGGCGAGATCGACGCGGCGATCCTGGGTGATGTCGCCGAAGAGGGGCCGCTCAAACACATGTTCCCGAACCACGCGGCGGAAGGGCAGCGGTGGGCGCGCGCGCACGGCGGCGTTCCGATCAACCATATGGCGGTCATCCGCCGGTCGGTCGCTCAATCACGGCCCGACGTGGTCCGCGAGGTGTATCGCATGCTCGAGCAGAGCCGCGCCGCGGCGGTGCTGCCGGCCGGGCCGGACGATCCGCTGCGCGTCGGCGTCGCGGCCAATCGCGCCTCACTCGAACAGATGACCGCCTACGCCTTTCAGCAGGCGCTGATCTCGCGGCGTCCGACCGCCGACGAGCTGTTCGCGGATGCGCTCCGCATTCTCGGAGCGGCGGGGGACTGAGACATGGCCGTGAGGAGTCCCGTCGCGCAGGTGAGCGGCCGCCGCGCACGTCCGCTGTACAAGGACCTCTCGCTGCAGATCCTCGTGGCGATGGTGCTCGGCAGCCTGGTCGGATACGTGTGGCCGCAGAGCGCCGACTCGCTGCGGCCGCTCGGCGACCTGTTCATCCGCCTCGTACGCATGATCGTGGCGCCCATCATCTTCTGCACGGTCGTCCACGGCATCGCCAGCGTCGGCGAGGCGAAGCGCGTCGGCCGCGTGGCCATCAAGACGCTCATCTACTTCGAGATCGTGACCACGATCGCGCTGGTGCTGGGCCTGCTGATCGTGAACGTCTGGGCGCCAGGCGCGGGGATGAACGTCGACCCGGCGACGCTGGAGGATCGCGCGGTGACCGACGTCGAGCAGCAGGCCAGGCCGGTCGGCTACGGCGAGTTCCTCGTCAGCCTCGTCCCGACGAGCGCGGTCGGCGCCTTCGCCGAGGGCGACGTGCTGCCGGTGCTGTTCTTCTCCGTCATGTTCGGCTTCGCGCTGCTGGCGCTCGGCCCGAAGGGCGAGCCGATAGTCCAGGGGATCCATGCGCTCTCGCAGGTCCTCTTCAAGATGATTGCCTTCGCGATGTACGTCGCGCCCATCGGCGCGTTCGGCGCCATCGCGTTCACCGTCGGACGATTCGGCCCCTCGTCCCTGATCGCGCTCGGCAACCTCGTGCTGATGTTCTACGTCCTCTGCGCGCTGTTCGTGCTGCTCGTGCTGTGGCCCATCGCGTGGGGATTCGGCATCGACCTGGCGCGGCTGATCCGCTACATCGGCGCGGAGCTGATGATCGTCGTCGGCACGAGCTCGAGCGAATCGGTCTTTCCGCGCCTGCACGCCAAGCTGAGACAGCTCGGGGCCGATCCCGCGATCGTGTCGCTCGTGCTGCCAACCGGCTACGGCTTCAACCATGACGGCACATGCCTGTACTTCGCGAGCGTGGCCGTGTTTCTCGCGCAGGCGGTGGGAATCCACCTGTCGATCGGCCAGCAGCTCGGGCTGCTCGCGATCCTGCTCGCGACGTCGAAAGGCGGCGCCGGTGTCGCCGGGTCGGCCATCGTGGTCCTTGCCTCGACGCTGGCCGCCACGGGCACGATCCCCGTGGCCAGCGTTGGTCTGATCCTGGGCGTGCATCGGCTGCTGTCGTCGGCCTTCGTGCCGGTCAACGTGCTCGGCAACGCCGTCGCGACGCTGGTGATTGCGCGGACGGAACGCGCGCTCGACATGGCGACGTTCCAGGCGGAGCTTCACCGTCCCGGCGGCGCCGACGTGGCCGGTGACGCGTTGGAGGTTCAGGGAGCATGGGAGAGATGAGGCGCGCATGGTGATCGACTGCCACGGGCACTACACCACCGTGCCGCGGGAAGCGCCCGCGTTTCGCGAGGCGCAGATCGCGGGGCGGTCCGATGCGGCGGCGCTGCTGCAGGCGGCCACCGCGGTCACCGACGATCAGATTCGAGAGAGCGTGAAGCCGCAGCTCGCGTTCCAGTTCGCGCGGGGGACCGACGTCACGATCTTTTCACCCCGGGCGGCCGGAATGGCCCATCACCTGGGCGATGCCGGGGCGAACCGGCAGTGGGCGCGCCTTTCTAACGACCTGGTCCATCGGGTCTGCACGCTGTTCCCGAAGCAGTTCGTCGGCGTCTGCCAGCTGCCGCAGAGCGTGGGCGGGTCTCCGGCCGATTGCATCGGCGAGCTCGAACGCTGCATCAACGAGCTCGGGTTCATCGGCTGCAACCTGAATCCCGATCCGTCGGGCGGTCACTGGACGGCGCCTCCGCTGACGGATCGCGCGTGGTATCCGCTCTACGAGAAGCTGGTGGAGCTCGACGTGCCCGCCATGGTGCACGTGAGCGCCTCCTGCAATCCCAACTTTCATGCGACGGGCGCGCACTACCTCAATGCCGACACGACAGCGTTCATGCAGTTTCTCCTGGCGGACCTCTTCCGCGATTTCCCGACGTTGCGCTTCGTCATCCCGCACGGCGGCGGGGCCGTGCCGTACCACTGGGGACGCTACCGCGGGCTCGCGCAGGACCTGAAACGGCCGCCGCTCGCCGACCTGATTCGCGAGAACGTCTTCTTCGACACGTGCGTGTATCACTCTCCGGGCATCGAGCTGCTCCTGAAGGTGGTGCCCGCCGACAACATCCTGTTCGGGTCCGAAATGGTGGGTGCGGTGCGCGGCATCGATCCCGAGACCGGGCACTACTTCGACGACACCAAGCGCTACATCGACGGCGTGGCCTGGATGAATGCCGCAGACAAGGGGAAGATCTTCGAGGGCAACGTGCGGAAGGTCTATCCGCGCATCAACGGCAAGATACCGTCCTGACGCACGCCCGACACGTCCTCGTAAGCAGATTCGCGCGGTGATTGGTGGGCGCGGGACGATCGCTCAGAAGCGGTACCGCAGCGACACCTGGGCGGTCCGGGGCATGCGCGCGCTGTTCGCCCGGCCGAACAGCGGCGACGTGATCACACCGACATAGTTCGACGCGTTGACGTGGTCGAGCGCGTTGAACAGATCGACCGTCAGCTCGAGGTTGTCGA